>Ga0123356_10003557_pt1 | contig 16269 bp, 15 predicted proteins | sample TergutEmb28metaG_2_FD_92546 | JGI IMG/M metagenome (GOLD analysis project Ga0123356, IMG submission 92546) | Embiratermes neotenicus P3 segment gut microbial communities from Petit-Saut dam, French Guiana - Emb289 P3 | ecosystem: Host-associated > Arthropoda: Insects > Digestive system > Gut ...
GAAAGGGAACGCCCCGATGGAGCGCACGCTGATCCTCGTCAAGCCCGATGCCTTTGCCCGCAACCTGACCGGCGAGATCATCGCCAGGTTCGAACGCAAGGGCCTGCGGCTGGCGGCGCTGAACCAGACCACCCTGACCCGGCAGACCGCCGAGCAGCACTACGGCGAGCACCTCGGCAAGCCGTTCTACGAGGAGCTCGTCGAGTTCATCACCTCGGGCCCGCTGGTGGCGATGGTGCTCGAGGGGGAATCGGCGGTCGAGGCGGCCCGGCAGGTGATCGGGGCGACGAACCCACTGCAGGCCGCGCCCGGCTCGATCCGCGGCGACTACGCGATCGCGGTCGGGCAGAACATGGTGCACGGGTCGGACTCGACCGACTCGGCGGCCCGCGAGGTGGCGCTGTTCTTCCCCGACCTCTGATCCTCGCGTCCCGCTCGCCCCAGCGCCGGGCGATCCTGGAGCAGCTCGGGATCGGGTTCGAAGTCGCGATCCCCGAGGTCGAGGAGGTCACCGCCGGACCGCCCGAGGAGATGGTGCTCGAGAATGCGCAGCGCAAGGCGGCAGCAGTCGCTCGTGTCGCTGTTGCTGCCCCGCGAGGCAGCAACAGCGAAGGACCGCTGGTGCTCGGCGTCGACACCGTCGTCGCGCTCGATCAGGCCGTCTACGGCAAGCCCGCCGACCGCGGACAGGCGGAGTCGACCCTGCGGGCGCTGGCCGGGGCCAGCCACCGCGTGCTCAGCGGGATCTGCCTGATTTATGGCCCGCCCGCCCGGGGCGATGCGCGAACGGCGGTCGCCACCACGACGGTCAGATTCCGCGCCCTGGATGAGCCGACGCTCGACTGGTACCTCGACGCCGGCGAGTGGCGCGAACGCGCAGGCGGCTACGCGATCCAGGGCCGCGGGGGGGCGCTGGTCGAGTCGATCGAGGGCGACTATCTGAACGTCGTCGGGCTGCCGGTCGCGGCGCTGCTGGACCTCGAACCGGGGCTCCTCCGGGGACGTTAAATGCCTGGAACTTCGTTACACTCGCGAACGGACGGAACTCGGCAGCCAGGTGCGGCCTCGCTCACTCGCCGCCCGTCCGCCAGTCCCTATTTTTTGCTGTCCACTTAATGGGTTTCTTCACGTACCTGACCGGGTTCGGCGGCCGCGATATGGCCGTCGATCTCGGAACCGCCAACACGCTCGTGTACGTCCGCGGACGCGGAATCGTCCTGTCCGAGCCGAGCGTGGTCGCGGTCGACTCGCGCACCGGCGAGGTGCACGCGGTCGGGATCGAGGCGAAGCGGATGCTGGGGCGGACGCCGGGGACGATCTCCGCGATCCGGCCGCTGAAGGACGGCGTGATCGCCGACTTCGAGGTGACCGAGGAGATGTTGCGGCACTTCATCCAGAAGGTTCACCAGAACCGCTGGGCGCACCCGCGGGTCGTCGTCTGCGTGCCCTCGGGGGTCACGGGCGTCGAGAAGCGGGCGGTCGAGGAGGCCTGTCTCAGCGCCGGGGCGCGGCAGGCGTACCTGATCGAGGAGCCGATGGCGGCGGCGATCGGCGCCGGACTCCCGGTCGGCGAGCCGACCGGCTCGATGGTCGTCGACATCGGCGGCGGCACCAGCGAGGTCGCGGTGATCTCGCTCGGGGGCATCGTCGTGTCGCAGTCGATCAGGGTCGGCGGCGACGAGCTCGACGACGCGATCATCAACTACGTCAAGCGCGAGTACAAGCTTCTGATCGGCCAGCAGACCGCCGAGGAGGTCAAGCTGGAGATCGGCTCGGCGTTCACGATGTCGGAGGAGGTCCAGGCCGAGATCCGCGGGCGCGACATGGTGTCGGGGCTGCCGAAGACGGTGGTGCTGACGAGCGAGGAGATCCGCGGGGCGCTCGAGGAGCCGGTCTCGCAGATCATCGACGCGGTCAAGGAGACGCTCGACCGCACCCCGCCGGAGCTGGCATCGGACATCATGGACCGCGGGATCATGCTCGCGGGTGGTGGCTCGCTGCTGCAGGGCCTGGAGGAGCGGCTGCGGCACGAGACCCAGATGCCGGCCCACCTGGCGGAATCGCCGCTGACGTGCGTCGCCGTCGGGTCGGGGAGGTCGCTCGAGGAGTTCGAAGCGATCCACCGATCCAGCAAAAATTCACGCAACCGCCGTCGTCGGTATTGATCGGCGGGGAGCCGCAGGGCATCCTTTGGAGCTGACCTTCCTGTGCACGACAAGCAAATCCGGCGCCGACGGGCGGTACTCGCGCTGCTCGTCGCCGTCTCCCTGATCCTGCTGACGGCCTATTTCGGCGAGTCCCCGAACTCGCCGCTGCACGCGGTGCAGCGTGGGGTCGGCGACGTCCTGTCGCCGGTCCAGGACGGCGCCAGCAAGGTTCTCTCCCCGGTCCGCGACGTCGCCGGCTGGTTCTCACGGACGATCAACGCCTCGTCGAAGAACAGCCAGCTGGAGAACGAGGTCGCGAAGCTCCGCAACGAGCTCAGCACCTACCAGTACGACGCGATCCAGAACCAGCAGCTGAACCGGCTCGTGCACCTCGACCGGACCAACAACATCAGCCAGTACAACCCGGTGACCGCCACCGTGATCGGGAGTAACCCGTCCGTCTGGTGGGAGACGATCGAGGTCAACGCCGGGGCGGACGACGGGGTCTCGCTGGACGACGCCGTGATCGCCGGCTCCGGGTCGGGCGCCGGCACCGGCGGGCTGGTCGGAGAGGTCACGACGGTCGGCGCCAACTACTCGGACGTGACGCTGCTGACGGCTCCGAAGTTCGCCGTCGGGGCGCTGGTCGAAGAGGGCGCCGGGCACTGGGAGCCGGGCTTCCTGCAGCCGGCGATCGGCGATCAGGGCAGCCTGCATCTGCAGTACCTGCCGCCGCACGCCCAGATCAGCGTCGGCGACTTCGTGGTGACGAGCGGCTTCAAGGACCACCAGAACCCGCTGGATAGCTCGTTCGCCCCGGCCGACATCCCGATCGGCCAGGTGAGCAACGCCAACCAGAACACGCTCGCCAACAACCAGTACGTGACCGTCACGCCGGACGTCGACCTGCGGCACCTGAGCGTCGTCCAGATCCTCACCCGCGGCGCGTCCAAGACTGTCTCGGCCAGCCTGCCGTGATGCCCGAGAACTCGTTTCGGCTGATCGTCCGGATCGTCCTGGTCGGGTTCGTCGCGGTCGTCGTCCAGGAGGCCGCGATCTCGCAGATCTCGATCTTCGGCGTCAACGCCGACATCACGCCGCTGGTCGTGATGTCGATCGGGCTGCTGTGCGGCTCGCTGCCGGGGGCGATCGCCGGGTTCGGGATCGGACTGTTCGTCGACACGGCACTGTTCCAGACGCTCGGGGTCACCTCGCTGCTGTACATCGCGATCGGCTACTGGTCGGGCCGGCTGCGAGAGCTGCGCGACCCCTCGCACGGGCTGGTGCCGCTGGCCTGCGGTGCCGCCGCGACCGGGGTCGCGGGGCTCGGGATGGCGCTGATCCAGTTCCTGCTCGGGGTCGACGCGCCGGTCAGCCTGCTGCTGCTGCAGCAGATCCTGATGTCGGTGCTGGTCAACACACTGATCGCGCTGCCCGTCTACGAGATCGTGCGCCGGATCCTGTACCGGGCGCTGCCCGCCGATCCCCGCAGCCGGCGCAGGCGCAGCTACACGACCGGCGACTTCAGCCCGCTGCAGCAGCCGTCGCAGCGGCTCGGATCGGCGAGGCAGCGGTGATCCAGGAGCCACTCGACGAGCGCACGCCACCGATGACCCCGCAGCTGGCGCTGCGGGTGGCGATCATCGGTACCTGCGCGCTGGTGATGTTCGCGATCATCTTCTTCCGCCTCTGGTACCTGCAGGTCCTGTCGGGCACCAAGTACGTCAGCGAGGCGGCGGTCAACTACGTGCGGCCGGTGCCGGTGCAGGCGCCTCGCGGCGAGATCCTCGACCGCAACGGCAACGTGATGGTCGGCTCGGTCCCGGTCCCGGTCGTCCAGGTGTCGCCGCCCAACCTCCCGGTGCCGCTGACGCTGACGAACGTGCTCAGCCAGCCGCTCCAGGACTTTCACGTGTACAACCAGCTGGCGAGGGTGCTGTCGGTCTCGACCAAGCCGCAGCCCTGCAAGATCCAGCTGATCGAGAACGGCAAGATCGACGTCTACCACCAGCGGCTCGGCTTCATCCCATGCCTGGTGGCACAAGGGGTCTCGCAGGTCTCCTACGCGAACGTGACGATCAAGACCGACGTCTCAAGCGACGTCCAGGGCTACCTGCTGGAGAACCAGCGGAGCTTCCCCGGCGTCCAGGTGCAGCAGTCCTCGCTGCGCCAGTACCCGATGGGGAGCACCGCGGCGCAGCTGTTCGGGACCGTCGGCCCGATCACCGAACCCGAGGTCAAGGATCCCCGCTTCAAGGGCGTCCCCCACACCGACACGGTCGGCCAGTCGGGTCTGGAGTTCGAGTACAACCAGTACCTGCAGGGCCAGGACGGCTACCAGAAGGTGACCGTCAACGCCCAGGGTCAGGTCGAGAGCACCGCCCAGGGCAGGTCCCCGGTCGCAGGCCAGAACCTGAGGCTGTCGATCGACACGCGGCTGCAGCAGGTCGGCCAGCAGGCGCTGGCGACCTCGATCGCCGACAACCCGGGCGCCGACGGCGGCGCCTTCGTCGCGCTCGACCCGACCAACGGCCAGGTGCTGGCGATGGGCTCGAACCCGACGTTCAACCCGAGCGTGTTCACGCACCCGATCAGCCAGTCGCAGTACGACGCCAGGTTTGGGCAGAACAGCGGCAGCCCGCTGCTGAACCGCGCGATCCAGAGCGCCGGCCCGACCGGCTCATCGTTCAAGGTGATCACCGCCACCGCCGCGCTGGAGAGCGGCGACTGGTCGACGGGCGAAACCTACGACGACACCGGGCGGTTCTGCTTCCCGAACACGACCGACTGCCTGCAGAACTCGGGCCATGCCGCCTACGGGGTGGTCGACCTCGAGCAGGCGATCCAGTTCTCGGTCGACACCTTCTTCTACAACCTCGGCCTGGTGACGAACGTCGACCCGGTGGGCCACCCCAACGGCGGCCCGCTGCAGGAGTGGGCGAAGAAGTTCGGGATCGGCCAGCCGACCGGCATCGACCTTCCGGGGGCGGTCGACGGTACCCGCCCGACGCCGGCGTGGCGGGCAGGCCGCAACCAGCTCGAGACGGAGTGTGAGAAGGCCACCGGGCCGTACAGGGGCAAGCCCAAGCACCCCGCGGGCTGCGGAATCGCCGACGGCGCCCCGTGGACCGAGGGCGACAACGTCAACATGGCCGTCGGCCAGGGCGACGTCCAGGTCTCGCCGCTGCAGCTGGCGGTCGCCTACTCGGCGCTGGCCAACGGCGGCACGATCGTGACCCCGCATGTCGGCATGGACATCGAGTCCAGCGACGGCACGGTCCTGCGGAAGATCGACCCGGGCCCGCGGCGGCAACTCGGAATCAACCAGACCTACCTGTCCACGATCCTCGCCGGCCTCCGCGCCGCCGCCTCGCAGTCCGGCGGCACCTCGGACGACGTGATGGGCAACTTCCCTCAGCAGGTCTACGGCAAGACCGGCACGGCCCAGTACTTCAACGCACAGAACGTCGAGACCGACTACGCCTGGTACGCCTGCTTCGTGCCGCCGACCGCGACCAGCAGGCCGATCGTGGTCGTTGCCACCGTCGAGAAGGGCGGCTTCGGCGACGTCGCGGCCGCCCCGGTCGCCCGGCAGATCCTGTCGCAGTGGTTCTACGGCCGGCCGGGGCCATTCATCAAGGGAAAGTCGAACACGCTATGAGCGCGGTCGTCCCATTCGATCGTCCCGAGGAAGTCGCTTCGACGGAGGTCCGGCCGCTGCTGTGGTTTGACCCGCTGCTGATGCTGGCGGCGCTGGGCCTGGTCGGCTGCTCGCTGATCACGCTGCACGGCGCGGTGATCCCCTACTACTACCAGCACCAGGCGATGTTCGCCGGCGTTGGGCTGGTCGCGGCGCTGGTGATCAGCCGCTTCGACTACACGCGGCTGCGCCAGTACCGCCACGTGCTGTACGGGATCGTGATCTTCACGAACATCGCCGTCTTCGGCGTTCACACGAGCTCCTCGGCGGTGAACGGCACCGCGACCCGCTGGATCCCGCTGCCGTTCTTCCAGTTCCAGCCCTCGGAGTTCGGCAAGGTGCTGATGATCGTGGCGCTGGCTGCATACATGGTGAGCCGGCCGCGAACCATGCACGAACGACGCAATACGGCCAGGATCATGCTGCTGGCGCTGATCCCGGCGATGATCGTGATCAAGCAGCCGGACCTCGGCACCGGGATCGTGTACGTCATGATCGGGGTCGCGGTGCTGTTCTTCGCCGGCACCAGCTGGAAGCAGCTGATCGCCCTGTTCGTGCTGTTCGTGGCGGCGATCGCGCTGGCGCTGAGCCTCGCCCCGGCGGTCGGCGTGAACGTGCTCAAGCCCTACCAGAAGCAACGGTTGACGACCTTCCTCGATCCGCCGACCACGTGCGGCATCAACGACGGGACCTGCTATCAGCTTAACCAGTCGCTGATCGCGATCGGCTCCGGTGAGAAGACCGGACGCGGGGTCGCCGGCGCAACCCAGACGAAATTCAACTTCGTTCCCAATGACCAGGACGACTTCATCTTCTCCGTCGTCGGCGAGACCTACGGCTTCGCCGGAGCAGCGCTGGTGCTGTCGCTGTACGCGCTGCTGATCTGGCGGACCCTGAGGATCCTGACGATGGCCAAGAACCTGTTCGGCACGCTGATCGCCGCCGGCATCCTCGCGATGCTGATGTTCCAGGTGTTCCTGAACGTCGGCATGACGATCGGGATCATGCCCGTGACCGGGGTGCCGCTGCCGCTGCTCAGCTATGGCGGCTCGTCCGTGGTCGTGACCTTCCTGGCGATCGGCCTGCTGCAGTCGATCTACGCCCAGGCGCGGATCGCCTCTGCCAGTAAGGCCAGAGCCATATTTGCATGACGGCAGCCCCACCGGGGCGCGGCCGTCACCGTTTTCAAACTTCACAAAGGACTGAATGACAATTGAAGAAACAAGTACTCGTCAGCGTCGACCGCGGTGAGACCCGGGTCGCGCTGCTGGAGGCAACCGGCACGGTGGCGGCGCGCAAGCCGTCCACCGGCACCACTCGGCGCCGCCGCCGGTCGGCGAACCCCGCGGCGGGTTACCGGGTCGCCGAGCTGTACCTAGAGCGTCGCGGCGCCCGCTCGATCGTCGGCAACATCTATCTCGGTCGGGTCGACAACGTGCTCGGCGGACTCGAGGCGGCGTTCGTCGACATCGGCCTCGAGAAGAACGGCTTCCTGCACGTCGACGAGATCGTGCTTCCCGGCGTCGAGGCTCCGCGCCGCGGCCGCGCCGGGACGCGCGACACGCGCCAGATCACCGACATGCTCAAGCCGGGCCAGGAGATCGTGGTGCAGGTCGTCAAGGACCCGCTCAAGACCAAGGGCGCGCGCCTGTCGATGGACCTGACGATCGCCGGCCGGTACATGGTCTACGCCCCCTACGGCGAGGGAGTCGGCGTCTCGCGCCGGCTCGACGACAAGGAGCGCGACCGCCTGCGAAAGGAGGCGGCCAAGCTCGACCTGAAGGGGGCCGGCGCGATCGTCCGGACCGCCGCCGAGGGCGCCAAGCGCGCCGACCTGGAGCGCGAGCTGACCTACCTGTTCAAGCTCAACGAGGTGCTCCAGAAGCGGGTCGCCGAGACCACCGGCCCGGCGCTCGTCTTCCAGGAGGCCGACCTGTCGGTCAGGGTCGTGCGCGACATCTACTCGGCCGAATTCGAGCGGGCGATCGTCGACGACGAGAAGCAGCACCACCGGCTCGTCTCGTTCTTCTCGCGGACCGCGCCCGAGCTCGTCGAGCAGGTCGAGTTGTGGGACGACAAGCGGCCGCTGTTCGAGGCGTTCGGGGTCGACAGCGCGCTCGAGTCGACGCTCGCCAGACGCGTCGATCTGCCCAGCGGCGGCTACCTGATGATCGACTACGCCGAGGCGCTGACGGTGATCGACGTCAACTCCGGCAGCTTCATCGGCCGCGGCAAGGGCGCCAGGCTGGAGGACACGATCACCAAGACCAACCTCGAGGCCGCCGACGAGGTCGTCCGGCAGCTGCGCCTGCGTGACATCGGCGGGATCATCGTGATCGACTTCATCGACATGGCGCGGGCGCGCAACCGCGACGCCGTCCTGAAGACGCTGCGCAAGGCGCTCGACGAGGACCGGACGAAGACGTTCGTGGTCGAGATCTCGCCACTCGGGCTCGTCGAGATGACCCGCCAGAACGTGACCGAGGGCGTCCGCGAGATCATGACCCGGCCGTGCCCGACGTGCGACGGCGAGGGCGTGATCAAGTCCGAGGAGACGATCGCGATCGAGTTCGAGCGGCGGATGCGGGAGCTGGCCGCCAATACCGACGCCGACGCGCTGCTGCTGCAGATGAACCCGCGGGTCAGCGCCGAGTTCACCGGCAACGGCGCCCGGGTGCTGGGCCAGATCGAGGCCGAGACGGGCAAGTGGTTCCACTTCGAGGGCTCCGAGGGGCTGCCGCTCGACCACTTCGAGGTGCTGATGGAGTCGGATCGCGAACACGTGCTGGAGCGGGCGCTCCCGTTCCGTGAGGGCGAGGAGGTCCACGTCGAGATCGTCGAGCCGCACATGTACAGCCCCGGCGACGCGGTCGCGAAGATCGACGGCTACATCATCTCGGTCAAGGACGCGACCTCGGCCGTCGGCGAAAAACGCCTCGTGCGCATCGAGGAGGTCGGCCGGACCTCGGCGGTGGCGCGGCTGATCGACGTACCGGCGGCGGGCGCGGGCACCCAAAATGGCGCCGGTCAAACTGACGAGGATGTCCTAGAATCGAGCGAACGGCGTCGAGGCCGGCGTGGAGGACGCCGCCGTTCGACGGCGAAGGCGGGCGCGACCGCGCCCGCCGGTGAACCTTCCTCACAAGACTGAACATGTACGCAATCGTGAAAACAGGCGGCAAGCAATACCGCGTCCAAGAGGGCCAGACGATGCTCGTCGAGCGGCTGGCGGCCCAGGACGGCGACGAGGTATCGCTGACCCCGCTGCTCTACGTGGACGGCGCCGAGGTGATCGACGGCGAGGACATCTCGCGCGTCGCCGTCGGCGCGACCGTGATCGGGCACGAGCGCGGACCGAAGCTCCGGGTCGTCAAGTTCAAGCCCAAGCGCGGTTACAAGCGCCGGACCGGGCACCGTCAGGAATTGACGCGTATCCAGATCAAGGACATCAAGCTCAATGGCTCATAAGAAGGGGCTAGGCTCCTCGCGCAACGGGCGCGATTCCAACGCCAAGCGACTCGGCGTCAAGCTGTTCGCGGGTCAGGCCGTGACCGGCGGCGAGATCATCGTCCGCCAGCGTGGTACCCGCTTCAAGCCCGGCGACGGCGTCGGCATCGGCAAGGACGACACGATCTACGCCAAGTCAGCCGGGACCGTGCAGTTCACGCGGGGCCGCCGCGGCCGAGTGATCTCGGTCGAGCCCGCCGCCACCGAATAGCAGCCGCGCGCCCGTGGCTCACGCCAGCACCGCAGTGCACTGCGGGCAGCGCTTGGCGTCGGCCGGGATCTCGGTCGTGCACTCCGGGCAGTCCTTGACGGTCGGGTCCTTGCGCGACTGATACGCCTCGTACGGCTTGACGACGAAGAAGAACAGCGCCGCCGCGGTCGTCACGAACGTGATCAGGGCGTTGATGAAATCGCCGTACAGGAAGTGGCTGGAGTTGATCGTGAACGTCAGCGTTTCGAAGTTCGGCCTGCCGAAGATCAGTGCGATGATCGGGGTGATGATGTCGACGACGAACCCCTTCACGACCGCCGCGAACACGGTCGCGATGACGAACGCCACCGCCACCGTCACGAGGTTCCCCTTCAACAGGAACTTCTTGAAATCCTCGAGTAGCGATACCACTGCCGAGACCTCCTGTGGAGCTGGTCATGCCCTTATTCGCGGGCTCGGCGGACGTCCCTGCGACCCGACTCGCCGGTGAAGGATCGCGCCCGGATCCACGTCGAGGCGGGGGGCGGCGGCGACGGCTGTCTCAGCTTTCGACGGGAGGCCCACGTGCCGAAGGGCGGGCCCGACGGCGGTGACGGCGGCCGCGGCGGCGACGTCGTGCTCGTCTGCGACGACTCCTACCGGGACCTCGAGCACTTCCGCCGGCGCTCGCACTTCCGGGCGCGGCGCGGCGGTCACGGCCAGGGGGCTCAGCGCCACGGCGCCGACGGCGACGAGCTGATAATCCCGGTTCCGCCTGGCACCGCGGTGCTGGTCGAGGCCGACGGCAGCACCCACGACCTGGTCCGGCCGGGCCAGCGGGCGGTGGTCGCGCACGGCGGCTCCGGGGGCCGTGGCAACCGCCGCTTCGCCGGCCCCACCCACCAGACACCGCGGTTCGCCGAGCGCGGCCTCGGCGGCGAGGAGAGCTGGCTGACGCTGCAGCTGAAGCTGCTGGCCGACGCCGGGCTGGTGGGCCTGCCGAACGCCGGCAAGTCCTCGCTTCTGTCACGGCTGACGCGCGCGGCTCCGAAGGTCGCCGGCTACCCGTTCACGACGCTGGAGCCGGTGCTCGGCACGCTGCACGCGGGCGACCGCCAGCTGGTGATCGCCGACATCCCCGGGCTGATCGAGGGGGCGAGCGCCGGCGCCGGCCTCGGCCACGACTTTCTCGCGCATGTCGAGCGCACCCGCCTGCTCGTGCACGTGCTCGACCTGGCGCCGCTCGACGGCTCCGACCCGGTTGCCAACCACGCCGTGGTCGAGCGTGAGCTGGCGCTGCACGAGCCGCGGCTGGCGGAGCTGCCGCGGATCCTGGCGCTGTCGAAGGCCGACCTGGTCGACGGTGGGGTCGCGGACCGCGCCAGGCAGGACTGGCAGCGGCGCCTCGGCGACGAGGTGCCGGTGCTGCTCACCTCCTCGGCGACCCGGCAGGGGCTCGACGAGCTCGCGACGGCGCTGCTGCGAGCGATCCCGCTGGCCGAGGATGAGCTGGACGCGTCGACCCACACCGCCGCCGCGAACGGCGCCCTCGAGTCGCTGCCCGAGCATCGCGTGTTCCGTCCCGCGCCGGCGCGGGGGTTCAGCGTGGCCGCGATCGAGCCCGGCCGGTTCCGCGTCAGCGGCGACGGCGTCGAGCGGCTGGTTGCGCGCTATGACCTCGACAACGAGGACGCGCTCGCGCACCTCGAGCGGCGGCTGCGTGGGATCGGGGTGATCCGAGCGCTCGAGGCGGCGGGCTTCGAGCCGGGCGACGAGGTCGAGATCGCGGGGGTCGAGTTCGAGCTCGACCCTGAATAGGTCGCCGCCGCCATGGCCATCATCGTGATCAAGCTCGGCTCCAGCGTCGTGTCGGACGACGCCGGGGCGGTCCGCGCCGACGTGCTGGCAAGGATCTGCGACGAAGTGACCGAGCTGCATCGGCGCGGGCACGAGCCGATCGTCGTCACCAGCGGCGCGATCGCGCGCGGACTCGGCGAGATGGAGTTCCTCCCGACCTCGCGGCCCCGCGCGATCGACGACCTCCAGGCAGCCAGCGCGATCGGGCAGGGGAAGCTCTACCGGGTCTACGACGATCTGCTGCAGGCGCGCGGGGTGACGACCGCGCAGGTGCTGCTGACGTTCTTCGACATCAGCGCACGGACGCACTACCTGAACGCGAGGCAGACGCTTCGGAAGCTGCTGGAGTGGCGGGTCGTGCCGGTGATCAACGAGAACGACACGACCACGACCGACGAGATCTCGTTCGGCAACAACGACTTCCTGGCGGCGCAGGTGGCGATCCTTGTCGGCGCCGAGCTGTTGCTGCTGCTGACGGACGCCGGGGGCGTCTACACGTCCGACCCGCGCCGGCACCCGGCCGCCGAGCTCCTGCGAGACGTCGAGGACTTCGAGTCGCTCGAGTCGCTCGAGATCGGGCACCAGACCTCCCCGCTCGGCTCCGGCGGGATGCGCTCCAAGGTCGTCGCCGCCGAGATGGCGACCGCCGCCGGAATCCCGACGGTGATCGCCAGTGGACTCGAGCCGGGGGTGATCGCGGCGGCGAGCGCCGGCGAGCCGGTCGGCACCCGGTTCACCGCGCAGTCGGGCCGCTACTCGAGCTTCAAGCTGTGGTTGAAGTACGCCAAGCCGGTGCGGGGACGTGTGCTGGTCGACGCGGGCGCCGCCCGCGCCCTGCGCGAGGGGGGAACCAGCCTGCTGCCGGTCGGCGTTGTCGAGGTCAGCGGCGACTTTGACGCCGGCGACGCGATCGAGGTCGCTCACGGCGCCGACACGGTCGGCAAGGGGATCTGCAACTACTCGGCGGTGGAGCTGCGATCCGTGCTCGGGATGAAGTCGGCGGCGGTGCGAGAGCTGCTGCCCCGCGCCAGCGACGAGGCGATCCACCGGGACTATTTCGTGCTTGCGTAATCTTTTGAATGTGGCCACAGCGACCGCCTCATCCGTCTCTGATATCTGCCGCGCGGCCAAGCTCGCGTCCCGCGAGTTGGCGACGCTCGGGGCGAACGTCAAGAACGCCGCGCTCGAGCGGATCGCCGACGGGCTGCTCGAGCGCACGCCGGAGATCCTCGAGGCGAACCGGCGGGATCTCGAGGACGGACGAGCGTCGGGGCTGTCGCCTGCGCTGCTCGACCGGCTCGCGCTCGACGAGCGGCGGATCGCCGCGATGGCCGAGGGCGCGCGGAAGATCGCATCGCTCCCCGACCCGGTCGGCGAGGTGATCGACGGCTTCCGGCTGCCCAACGGCCTCGACGTCCGCAAGGTGCGGGTGCCGCTCGGGGTCGTGGCGGTGGTCTACGAGGCCCGCCCGAACGTGACGATCGACGCGGCCGCGCTGTGTCTCAAGTCGGGCAACTCGATCGTGCTGCGGGGCTCGAGCTCGGCCGCGCACTCGAACGCGGTGCTGGCGTCGGTGGCCGCCCGCGGAGCGAGCGACGCCGGGCTGCCCGACGGTTGTGTATCGCTGATCGCCGGTGGCGGCCGCGAGGAGCTGACCGAGCTCGCCACCCAGAGCGGGCTCGTCGACCTGATCATTCCTCGCGGCGGCGAGGGACTGAAGGCCGCGCTGAAGGGGGTGGCGACGGTCCCCGTGATCTATGCGGCCTCGGGCAACTGCCACGTCTACGTCGACCACAGCGCCGACCTGTTCGCGGCGCAGGAGATCGTCGTCAACGCCAAGGTCCAGCGCCCCGGCGTCTGCAACGCGGCTGAGACGCTGCTGGTCCACGCCGACGTCGCCGCTCGGTTCCTGCCGGCCGTCCTGCACGCGCTGAACGACGCCCAGGTCGAGATCCACGCCGACGAGCGGACCCGCGAGCTCGTGCCCGACCTGCACATGCATCCGGTCCGGGACGCCGACTGGGACACCGAGTACCTGGCGCTGGAGCTGGCGGTCGGGATCGTCGACTCGACCGAGCAGGCGATCGCCCACATCAACGCCCACGGCAGCGGTCACTCGGAGGCGATCGTCACCTCCGATCACGCCGCCGCGCGCGAATTCGAGCTGGCGGTCGACGCGGCCTGCATCTACGTCAACGCCTCCACCCGTTTCACCGATGGCGGCGAGTTCGGAATGGGAGCCGAGATCGGCAACTCAACCCAGAAGCTGCACGTCCGGGGGCCGATCGGGCTGCGTGAGCTGTGCACCTTCAAGTACCTGGTCGAGGGCAACGGGCAGATCCGGGTCTAGCCGCGGCCTTAGGGTCCGCTGGCCACCATCGGCGCCGCCGTTCCCGCCCTCATTATTTGAATCTTGCGTCTCGGGATCCTCGGCGGCACCTTCAACCCGCTGCATATCGCGCATTTGATCTGCGCCCAGGAGGCCCATCTGCAGCTCGGGCTCGACAGGGTGCTGCTGATCCCGGCTGCTCAATCGCCGCACAAGCCGCTCGACGAGGACGATCCGGGCGCCGAGCACCGGCTCGCGATCTGCCGGCTCGCCGTGGCCGACGACCCGCGGTTCGAGGTCTCGCCGATCGAGGTGGAGCGACCCGGCCCGTCGTACACGGTCGATACCCTTGAAGAACTGCACTCCCGCGAGCCCGATAGCGAGCTGTACCTGATCGTCGGCGGCGACGTCGCGGCAGGGCTGCCGACCTGGCGGGAACCGGAGCGGGTTCTGTCGCTGGCACGGCTGGCCGTCGCGAAGCGCCGAGGCACGGCCAGGACGTCGATCGAAGAGGCGCTCCGCAGCCTGCATGGCGGCGAGCGCACGGTGTTCTTCGCGATGCCGAGGATCGGGATCTCATCGACCGATATCCGCCGCCGGGTGCTGATGCGGGAGCCAATCAAATACCTCGTCCCCGACGCGGTGGCGAGCTACATCGGACAACATCGTCTGTACGGAGGTGCAACAGCGTGATCAAGCCCGAGGAGATGTCGCCGGCGATCGCCGAGCACGCCTCGAATCGAAAGGCCCTGGACATCGTCCAGCTCGACCTGCGGGGGATCATCTCCTACACCGACTATTTCCTGATCTGCACGGGTCGCAGCGACCGGCAGGTCAAGGCGATCCACGACGGGATCCACCTCGGGATGAAGGAGGAGCACGGGCTGCTCCCGGCCCGGGTCGAGGGAGTCACCCAGGCCAACTGGATCCTGATGGACTACGGCGACGTCGTCGTCCACATCTTCACGCCGGAGACGAGGGAGTACTACCGGCTCGAGCAGTTGTGGGGCGAGGCGCCGGCGCTCTCGCTCGACCCCGTCGGCGTCGACTGACAGCCGCCGCCGCTCGCTCAGAGCACCGACAGCAGCATCGGCGCCACCTGCTTCTTGCGGCTCATCACCCCGGGCAGCTCCAGCGTGCTGTCCTCCGGCTCGACTCCGAACGCCCGCGCGACCGGCTGGATGTCGCCGGCGACGAGCAGGTCGGTGCCCTGGCTGAGGACGTCGGTGACCATCAGCGCGTACAGCAGCAGCCCCCGGCTCGAGCGCTCGCGCTGCATCGCCCGCAGCAGTTCGTCCTTGCGATCGAGCAGTCCCTTGCCGACGACCTCCACCTGTGCGACCAGGAACGGGTGGCCGCTGCCGGATTGGTAGCTCTTGGAGTCGCGCTTGAGCAGGTCCTCGGCGGTCACCCCTGAGACGTCGGAGGTTCGCTCGAACATCTCGCGGCCGAACGCGTACGCGTCGAGTGCCAGCACCCGCTCGAGGTACTCGACGACCGCGCGGTCTCGTTCGGTCGAGGTCGGAGAGTTGAGGATCACCGTGTCCGCCAGGACCGCCGCAAGCAGCATCATCGCGGTCTCCCGGCTCGGCTCCATGCCGCTCGAGCGAGACCGTTCGACGACGAGCGTCGCGGTCGAGCCGACCGGGTCGAAGGTGGCGGTCACGGGCACCCGGGTCTCGACCGACCCGATGTGGTGGTGGTCGAGGATCTCGACGATCTCGGCCTGCTCGACCCCGATCACGCTCTGCGACTGCTCGGCGTGGTCGACCAGCAGCACCCGCCGCGGTTGCGGGGAGACGAGGTCCGAGCGGCCGATCAGCCCGATCGGGCGCTGGCGCTCGTCGACCACGATGGCTGCGCTGTGGTGGCGCTCCTGGATCTGCTGGGACACCTCGGTGATCAGATCGTCGGGCGAGACCACTGGAGCGTCGCGCTCCATCAGTCCACGACTCGGTGCGGCCAGGGTGATCATCCGGCCGGAGACGTAGGTATCGAGCGGCGAGACGATCACCGCGGTGCCTCGCTCACGGGCGAGCGCCAGCACCTCGTCGGTCGGCTCTGACCCGTTGGAGATGACCAGCAGGGCGATCCCGAACCCGATCACGAGCTTCTGGGCCGCCGTCCGATTGCCGATCACGACAATGTCGCCCTCGGCGATCCGGCTCGGCGCGGTGACGTCCATCGAGTGCACCCAGACGCGGCCCGACAGCTGCCGATCGTCGCCTGCCAGCAGGGTTCCATCGAGGACGTCGACGACCGCGTGCAGGTAGGTGGCCTCGCGGAGACTCGAGACCTCGCGTGACTCGCGTATGTACCGGCGGGCGAGCGCCCGCGTCGTGACCACGCCTGCGAGCGAGCCGGATTCGTTGATCACCGGGACGACGTCGTAGTTGGCGCTGGCCATCGCCATCCCGGCCTGACGGACGGTGTCGTCCTCGCCGACGCACAGCACATCGGTCTGCATCACGTCGCAGGCTCGCAGCATCACGTGGGGGAGCAGCGCCGGCTCGGGCGCGCCGCTGCGCTCGATCGCCCA
>Ga0123356_10003558_pt1 | contig 16269 bp, 15 predicted proteins | sample TergutEmb28metaG_2_FD_92546 | JGI IMG/M metagenome (GOLD analysis project Ga0123356, IMG submission 92546) | Embiratermes neotenicus P3 segment gut microbial communities from Petit-Saut dam, French Guiana - Emb289 P3 | ecosystem: Host-associated > Arthropoda: Insects > Digestive system > Gut ...
AAATGAAGCCGTTCGATATCGGAAGCGCCTCGATCATCCGACATATTATGAAGCAGACGGGGGCCGGCAAACTTGCCTCGATCGCAGGCGGAGGTGATACCGTGGCCGCGATCAACGCCTTTGGCGACGAGTCGGAGTTTACCTATGTTTCAACGGCCGGCGGCGCATTCCTTGAATATCTCGAGGGCAAGACGCTGCCCGCGCTCCCGCCGCTCTACGCATAGGATTCGACATGGCCGACAAAAAGGACAAGGCGAAAATCAACCCGGTCAAGGTTATCAAAAGGACCGTGATCTGGGCGGAAATGGCTCTGCTGATAAGCCTGTTTTTCGTCGGGCCGCCGTTCATAGCGCTTGTCCTTGCCCTCATGGCCGGATTGCTGTTCTTCTATTTTGTCATGTCATTGTGCTAGGGGTGAAAGCATGAACGATTACGAAATCAAGGTAATGGAATTTCACAAGGCGGCGGAGTTGCCTATCGACGCTCCGTTGTCTGTGGATTTGTTGAAGCTTCGCGCCCTACTGCTAGAAGAGGAATTGGCCGAGGTCAAGGCCGAGGTCGAAGCGCTTTGCAAAGAAATCGAAACCACCGGCGCTACGACGCGCGAAACTCGCGCGAAATTGATGCGCGAACTTGCCGATCTTCAATATGTGCTAAGCGGTTTCGTGGTAAGCTTCGGCCTTCCGATGACCGCCGGCATGGAACGCCTGCACCAAAGCGCCAACTCGCGCCTGATCGACGGCAAGATCGTGCGCCGCGAAGACGGCAAAATCCTCAAGGGCCCGAACTTCAAACCTCCCGTGATGGACGATTTGGTATAGTAAATATAATAAACCTCAAATCTTCTACCACGGGCAAGCTAGCCAGGCCGTAAGGCCGCAGCGACGCCGGGACCCGTTGTAGGAGATTTATAGCTACGCCCGGAGGGCGCCCCCCCCCTTAAATATCAAACGTTTAATTTGCCTGCGAACGCAACGTAAGTTGCCTTCGCTTAGGCTACGCGAATGCTTGCGCAGTTCGCGGGGACTTTACCCAAGCCCCTGCCCGTTCTTAAACTTCCGAAGAATCGCATCCTTTTTGATTTTATCCGCCGCCCGGCTCTCAAGGTCCGCGAACAACGCCTTGTCGCTTTCTTTGACCGCCGCAATCATAAAAAGCAGGCCGCGGTCCTCGCCGCCGGGAAAAACCATATCCGCCTTCTGCGTCGCCATGTCGACAAGCATTTCCTTGTTGTCGTTTTTTTCATGCGAGAATTGAAGCGCAAGGCCGTCGACGATGTCGCGATAATGCGCCACCAGCTCCACAGCTTTTTCCCGGTTCTTCAGCACTGTCATGGTTGCCGACGAGTTGGTGTCGTATTGCCCGTCCTTGACATCCAAATCCCAAAGCGCCGCACGGTCCTCGGAAATTCTTACAAGCTGGTTGAACGTCCCGGCGTCGATATTTTTGGTAAGCGCTATGCCGAAAAGCAGCGCCTCGTCCTTTGTGCCAAGTTTTATCTCGTCCCTGTTTATTACCTCGTCGACTATGCCCTTGGGCGAATACACCGCCCTTCCCTCAAGGTTGAACGCCATCAGGTCGATAAGGTGGCTGTATCGGTTCATAAGGTCCGCCGCCCGCTCGCGATTTTCCCAAACATTGCGAACCGCCGGGTCCTCGGACATCGTCTTGAAAGTTTCGGCCATTTTCCATCTCCCTTTTCTATTTCGTAAGTATATTCCATTTTACCCCCCCCCACGCTTTGTCAAGAGATTTGTCATTCAATCCTTGACCTTACCTTTGCCAAAGGCTAAACTTACTCGAACAAAGGAGAGCCCCATGACCGATTTTTTCCACGACAAACTCGCCGCCACAGATCCCGCAGTAGCAAAGATCATAGACAACGAACTCAAACGCCAGCAGGACGCGATCGAATTAATCGCCTCGGAAAACATAGTATCGCAAGCCGTGCTTGACGCCGCCGGTTCCATATTTACAAACAAATATTCCGAGGGCTATCCCGGCAAAAGATATTATCAGGGCAACCAGTTCGCCGACGATATGGAATCTCTCTGCATAGCGCGCGCATGCGAAATCTTCGGCACGAAATACGCGAACGTCCAAACGCACGCAGGTGCGCCCGCGAACCTTGCCGTCCTCTTCGCGCTCGCCAAACCCGGCGACACGATCATGGGCATGAACCTTGCGGCAGGCGGCCACCTTACCCACGGTGCCAAGCCGACGATTTCCGGCCGCTGGTTCAACTCGGTTCAATACGGAGTCGACGAGAACGGCATGATCGATTACGACGAAGTCGAGCGTATGGCCGTCGAGAACAAACCGAAATTCATCATCGCCGGCGCCACCGCTTATCCCCGCCTTTTCGACTTCAAAAGGTTCCGCGAAATCGCCGACAAAGCCGGCGCGAAATTCATGGTCGACATGGCGCACATCGCGGGCCTTGTAGCGGCCAAGGTTATCCCCTCGCCCGTCGAATACGCGGACGTTATAACGGCCACTACGCACAAAACCTTGCGCGGGCCAAGGGGCGGATTGATACTTACGAACGACGAGGAGATGGCGAAAAAAATCGACCGCGCGGTATTCCCGGGGATACAGGGCGGCCCGCTTGACCACGTCATCGCGGCAAAGGCCGTAGCATTCGGCGAGATACTAAAACCCACCTGGAAACCATACGCCGAACAGATCGTAAAGAACGCGAAAGTCCTTGGCGAGGAATTGATAAAACATGGATTCAAATTAATTTCCGGCGGCACGGACACGCATCTTTTGCTTGTCGATTTGCGTCCCAAGGGGATTACTGGGACCGAGGCCGACACCGCGCTTGAACACGCCGGCATCACGACCAACAAGAACGCGATCCCGAACGATCCCCTTCCTCCCACGATCACAAGCGGGATCAGGATCGGCACTCCGGCGATTACAACCCGCGGCATGAAAGAGGCCGAGATGGTGGAAATCGCCAGCCTCATGAACCGCGCGATCGAGGATTATGTGGTGGGCAAAAACTATGAATCCGAGGGGATCAAGGCCGTGCGCGCCGACGCACTTAAACTTGTCCGCAGGTTCCCGATTTATTGATATGAAATTCAATAAAAAAACATTGATGAAGTTTGTCTATCCGTTCGTCCCGCTTGGCCACGCGTATTACAAGATCCGCGCCGTCCTCAAGATGGGAGTCCTGCGCTATTTCAAAATCCTTCTTACCGGCACGAACGAGAAACGCAAGTTCCCGCAAACGCTCTCGGTAATCGCGATGGCTAAAAACGAAGGCGCGTATTTCCGGGAATGGCTAGAATACCACCGCCTAATCGGTGTCGAGAAATTTTATATCTACGACAACGAATCCGACGACGGCACAAAACAAATCCTCGCGCCATATATAAAAAAAGGCATAGTCGAATACATTCCCTGGCACGGCACGAAACAACAAATCGCGATCTACACCGACGCGATCCTACGCACGGAAAACAAAACGAAATGGCTTGCCGTCATCGACCTTGACGAGTTCATGGTCCCGCTTGGCACCGACACGTTGAAACCGTTTATAAAATCTATACCGTCCCACGCGAACCAGGTCTATCTCCTATGGGAAAATTTCGGCAGCAACGGACATAAAAAGAAACCCGCCGGCCTTGTGATAGAATCGTATACCAAAACCGGATACGTCGCCGAGCGCGGCAAAGTGCTTGTCAATCCCCGCGCGGTCTGCGGCGTCTCGAATCCGCATTGGTTCTACCTCGCCCGCGGCGCCACTGTCGACGAAAATTTCCGCCCGTTCACCGCTTTCGATTGGGGCGGCAAGATTACGGTGAAACCCTCGCGCCACTTCCCGAAATCGAAAATAAGAATCAACCACTACTGGCTGAAATCGTTCGAAGAGTTCGCCTCCAAACGCACCCGCGGCCGCGCGAACGGCAAGCCCGGCGATGTGTCCAAATACTCCGCCGCCGCGTTCGATAGGAAGGACATAAACCTCAACCCCGACGATTCGATGAAACGTTTCATTAAGAAAGTTAAGGAGCAAACCGATGGCGCTTAAATGTGGAATAGTTGGTTTGCCCAACGTCGGAAAGTCGACGCTTTTTAACGCTCTGATCGGCACGATTCAGGCGCAAAGCGCGAACTATCCCTTTTGCACAATCGAACCCAATTCCGGCATCGTTGCCGTCCCCGACGAGCGCCTCGCAAAACTCGCAACCATAGCAAAATCGCAAGAAATCATTCCAACTAAACTCGAGTTCGTGGACATCGCGGGACTGGTCAAGGGCGCGTCAAAGGGCGAAGGCTTGGGCAACCAATTCCTTGCCAACATACGCGAAGTCGACGCGATCGTGCACGTGGTGCGCTGCTTCGACGATGACGAGGTGATCCACGTGGCGAACTCGGTCGACCCCCTGCGCGACATAGAAATCATCAACACGGAATTGATGCTCGCCGACATGGAGTCCCTCGCGAAACGCATGCCCGCGCTTGAGAAGAAGGCCAAATCCGGCGACAAGGAATCCATCGCCCAACTCGAATCCATGCGTGCTGCAATGATCGAATTGGAAAACGGAAAACCCGCCACCAACGCCCCGCGCGATTTATTTTTACTGACAAGCAAACCTGTGATTTATGTCCTTAACGTCGAGGAATCCTCGGCCGCCACCGGCAACAAATACACTCAACTTGTCCCAGGCGGAATAATCATCTCGGCCAAAATAGAACAGGAAATAGCCGCTCTCGGCTCCGACGAAGAGAAGCGCGAATTTCTGGGGGCCGTGGGAATTTCCGAATCCGGGCTATCCCGCATTATCAAAAAGGGATACGAGATCCTGAACCTGCGCACATACTTCACAGCGGGGCCCAAGGAAACGCGCGCATGGACGATCAAGTCCGGGGACAAAGCGCCCGCAGCAGCCGGCGTTATCCACACCGATTTCGAAAAAGGCTTTATCCGCGCGGAAACTATTTCGTATGACGATTATGTTAAATTTGGGGGCGAAGCGCGCACGCGCGAGGCCGGACGGCTCCGCACCGAGGGCAAGGATTACATCGTCGCCGACGGGGACGTCATGCACTTCTTGTTTAATAATTAATCCGACAACCAAGCAAGTTCACGCCGAGCTGGGCGAAAGCGGTTATACCGCGCGCGCACTGCGTGGGGGGGGGCGGCGTGGCGCGCGTTTGCGCTCGTGAAACTCGCTTGAATTCAATGCTGCTTATTAAGCTGAAACGGCACGTCCATCTTCATCTCGGCAAGTTTCATTATGTCGCGCCTTTGCGAAGTCAAAAATTTCTTCGTCTGTGTATAAACATCGTCGATGGTTCCGTTGCCGATCATTACATACGGCGAGTCGGCCACCAACCTAAGATAGCGTGAGTTCTGGATATTCTTCCAAAGCTTGTGATCGGCGGCGTTCGGCTCGTCCCCGCGTGCGCGCATACGCCGTTTGATCTCGGCGAATGTCGGACACAAAAACACGGTGATCACGTTCTGGCTGTTAAGACGGTTCACGAACGGAATCGCGCCGACAAGGTTAAGCGCCACCATGACGTTGCCGTGAATATCCTCTTTCCTGAACCCGATCAAATAGTCGTTGTATTCGCCGTTCGGCATGTCGATGGAATATGTGAATAGGAATTTTCCAAGCGCGTCCTGCTCTTTGAATTCTTCGCGGCTAAGGAACACGGCGTCGCGGCCGTTGACCTCGTTGGGACGTATTGGACGGGTCATATAGCGAAGCGCATTTTGAACGTTAAGTCCGTCGGCGATAAAATTATCGTTCTGCGTAGTCTTGCCCGAGCAGGTAAGCCCGGTGATAACGAAAATTTTATCATGCGATTTTATCATAACTTTGATCTGTTGCGAATAGCCGCCAATATTTCATACGATTCGTTGCCAAGGTTGTTTCTTGCGCTTCGACCATTTATATTTCCGATCTTAGGCTTTGCGCGCCGCCTGTCGTTTATTTGGTCGCGATTCGTAAAGCCCGGGATTGATGCCTCATCGTCATACCCCCCCCCACCATAAATAGTCTTTTTAGGCGTGTGCACCACCTGCTTTGACCTAAGGTCTTGCAACTTCTTTGCAAACTGTATAAGTTCGTCCTTGGCATGTATGAGTCTAGCAAAACACGCGTCCCATTCCTCTTTGCTCTCACCTTTGAATTTGTCGTCCTGAGTTAAAAGGAATGCCCTGCCCAGTTCCTCTATTCTTTCCCACGCGGCAACACCTTTTTTCCTAAGCTTCTCGATCTTCTCAAGTTGTTCGGTCGGAATTTTAGTTCCGAACGATTCCAAAAAGTTGAAACGCCCGTTGACGATATACCAAAACTCTTTCGCAGTTTTAAGCTCGGTTTCAACCTCATAGCGGTTCATGCTCTTCCTAATTTTAAGGGCCGCAATATCGGCAGTGCGTATTCTTTTCATTTTTCAATACCTTTTTTGTATATTTTCAATATTTTAACCAAATTATTATATTTGTCAACCATAAATAACTATTGACAGAACAAAAAATTACAGATAAAATCAATATCATGAAACAATTCAGATACATAACCAAAAAGCAGATGGGACATAGCTTAAATAGAATCGAGGGTGTTCTTTACCTCATCTCGTATCAGCTCAAATTCCTAAACTCCCTCGATTCGACAATTTCCAAGGGTAAAATCCAAGAAGCAAAAGACCATTCCGACAACGCGGACGAAGTCGCCTATAAACTAAGCTTGATCGCCGAAGAATTCTTAAAAAATTCCAAAATCTCAAATCTCGAAGGAGATGCTAAAACCGAATGGGACGCCCTTTATTCCAAACTTATAGAAGCCAAAGAGGCCATCAAAGTCATCTCTACCGCCGCCGAAGCCTTGCAAACTGACAAACGCCCTACCATAGCACGCCGTAAAAACACCTTTTATAATAGCCACAACACCCCTGACGATGATTGCCACCGTAATACCAAAGGGGAAATATATAAAATAAGAGGCCAAAATCGCAACCCAAGCAATAACAAGAAAAACAGTAAAAGAATGAGCCCCTTTGATAAAGACTCTTTAACAACCCGCGACATATTCTTTATCAAGGCCGAAAAAAGAAGCAAACAGCGATATGGTATTTGATCCCCGCCGCCTCTTGACAATTCTTATTCATAAGCCATAATAGCCCCATGACCGCACGCGACAACCATCGCCAAAACCAAAGCGCAATCCGCGCGGTTATGACGCACGCCCTTACCGTCCTCCCCCCTCCCGCAAGGGTTTAATACATACCCGGCCGCACGGCCTACTTCCAAACATAAAAATTAAACCAACAATCCAAAGGGGATTATTATGAACACTTATAAAAACAGAAATGAACTAAACGACAAAATCGGATACAAAGAATGCGAAAGGGACAAAGCGCGGAGATGCTCGCACTGCGGCAACGTCGGCGACACTATCGTGCATGTCAAACACAAGATAGAGGAAAGCGGCTACAACGGCATAGACGGGCGGCACGGAGCGGTTGAATACACCGAAGCTGTGAACGGCCTCGAATGTGTCTATATGAAAGCTCTAGCCGAGAAATCAGGCATAGATTTCGCAGTAGACGCGAACGCCAGCTGCGCCAAGTTTTCCGAAACCATGTCCGGCCTTGTGCGTTCGTTTTCAAGAAAAGAATATATGTAGAAAGGAAAACCATAAACTCGTCAGTTTTAGGTGGATACGACGGCTTGGAGGGAAAAATAAAAAGTAAACGTATTTTGGCATACGTGCTTTTTATTTTTTCCGAAAGCCTAGTAGGCGCCCAAAATGGCGAGTTTATATTGTAGCCTTGATTTCCTCGGTATCGAAGCACTCCAACTTATCGCCGACCTGTATGTCGTTGAAGTTGTCGAAGGATACTCCGCATTCCGTTCCGGCGCGGACTTCTTTGACGTCGTCCTTGGCGCGTTTAAGCTGAGCGAGTTTGCCGGTAAAGATTACGACGTCGTCGCGGATCATGCGAACGCCCGAGCCCTTCTTTATTACGCCTTCGCTCACCAAGCAACCGGCGACCTTGGTCTTGCCGGCGTTGAATGTCGCGATGACGTCTGCGTATCCGACAAAGACTTCCTTGACCACAGGGGCAAGCAGGCCGCTCATCAACACCTTCACGTCGTCGATCATCTGATAGATGATAGAGTAGTATCGTATGTCGATGTTTGCGGCGCGCGCCTCGTCCTTGGCGTTGGTGTTCGCGCGGACGTTAAAGGCAAGAATGACGGAGCCGGTGGCCTTCGCAAGCGATATGTCGGACTCGTTGATTCCGCCGACGCCGCTGTGCATGACGCGGACTTTGACTTTTTCGGACGGGATTTTGACAAGCGAGTCTGCGATGGCTTCGATCGAGCCCTGCGTGTCGCCCTTTATGATGACGGGCAGTTCTTGCGCCGAGCCTTCTTTGATCCCCTCGAATATTTCCTGCCACGAGGATTTCGAGCGCACCATTTTCTTCTGCGCTTCTTTGGATTTGCGGTAGGCTGCGATTTCGCGCGCCTTGGCCTCGGATTCCAATACGGCGAAGTCGTCGCCGGCAACCGGAGTTCCTTCGAATCCGAACACGACGACGGGGGTCGAGGGTCCAGCCTCGACTATGCGCTTGCCGTATTCGTCAAGCATGTCGCGCACGCGCCCGGTCGATGAACCGGAAACGAAGATGTCGCCTTTTTTAAGCTGGCCTTTTTGCACAAGTATAGTTGCGACCGAACCGCGTCCCTGTTCGACCTTGGCCTCGATGACGGTTCCCTTTGCGGCGCCGGCGACGTTGCCCTTAAGCTCGAGCATGTCGGCCTGCAACAAAATCATCTCCTCAAGCTTCTCAAGGTTGGTGCGATTCTTGGCCGAGATTTCGACGTCGATGGTTGTGCCGCCCATAGCTTCGACGACCACGCTGTGCTGTAGCAAATCTTGGCGCACTTTGTTCGGGTTCGCGTCCGGCAAGTCGATTTTGTTGATCGCAACGATCATAGGAACGCCTGCGGCCTTGGCGTGGTTGATAGCTTCGACGGTCTGAGGCATTATGGAATCGTTGGCAGCCACGACAAGAATCGCCACGTCGGTAATAGCGGCACCGCGCGAGCGCATGGCCGAAAACGCCTCGTGCCCGGGGGTGTCGATGAAAGTGATTTTGCGACCGGACGAAGTTTTTACCTGATACGCGCCGATGTGTTGCGTGATGCCGCCCGCTTCGCCGGATACGACGTCGGCCTTGCGGAATGCGTCGAGGAGCGAGGTTTTGCCGTGATCGACGTGGCCCATGACGACGACGACAGGAGCGCGCGGGGCAAGCACTTCTTCGCCCGCATCTACGGTCAACGCCTCGGTTTCGACGTCGGAATCAAGCACGCGTTTTACGGTATGCCCGAATTCAAGGACGACAAGCTCGGCGGTGTCCGCATCGATTATTTGGTTGATGGTGGCCATTATGCCAAGCTTCATCATAGCCTTGACTACGTCCGAAGATTTTTCGTTCATGCGGACGGCAAGGTCTTTGACCGAGATTGTTTCAGGTAGCACGACTTCGCGACTGACCTTTGCGGCCTCGGCCTTATCGCCCTCGGTGCGCTCGATGAATTTGCGATAGTTCTTCTCGCGCTGACGTTTCATGGACGCGTGCGAGCGACGATGCGCACGAAGCCCGATGATGTCCATGGCGGAGGATAGGGAAGTCGATACCGCGCCCGATTCGTCTTCGAAATCCACGGCGTCGATTGTTGACATCGAGGATTTGGTGGGCTTGAAGGTTTGCACGCGGCGCGCTCCCTCGGCCTCGTCGAATTTTTTGAACGATTTCGGGCTAGCGTCTTTTTTATCAGAAGCGGCGGAGGAAGAAGCCGGTTTTTTTGCCTCGACGACGGCCGCGGCCTGCTGCGCGGCGACGGTCTGTGCTATACGCTCGGCATCTGCGCGCGCCAATTCCTGCGACTGCTTTTCCGATTCCGAAAGCTCGCGTTTCGCGTTCATGATAAGCGACTTTATTCGGTCGTTCTTCTGTTCGGTCGTTTGAACCGACTGGATCGCTTCGACGGCGGCGCCCTCTCCGGGCACGCGGCGTTTCTTGATGACCTCGACGGTGATACCCGAGGCTTTCGGCGCGAACGAGGGTTTGGTCCCAAGCTTTAATGTAAGTTTCTCAGCCATACGGCACCTTCTTTCTTTACCTTATGCGAACGCGATTTCGCGCGCCTTCATTATAAGTTTGCCCGCATCTTCCTCGCTCATCGAAGGGACAAGCTCGACCAACTCGTCGGCGGCAAGTCCGGCGAAGTCGCCAAGCGACTTGATTCCGTCCTTGGCCAACGCCTCGAGTATTTCCGCGGTCATGCCGTCGAATTGGGCAAGGTCTGCGGCGATGCCAAGCGCGGCGGCCTTGTCGGCTGCGGCGCCTTTCTCTTTTTCTATGAAAGCCTTAGCGCGGGATTGAAGTTCGGCGGCAAGGTCTTCGTCGAATCCTTGGATAGTTTTAAGTTCGGCGAGTTCGACCATGGCTATGTCCTCGACGCTAGTGAATCCTTCGATAACCAAAAGTTGGGCCATGATGTCGTCGATGTCAAGGGCGGCGATGAACTTCTCGCTGATCTCCTTGGTGCGAGCAGAGCGGCGCTCGTTCGACTGGTCCTCGCTCATGACGTCGATGCCCCAGCCCAAAAGCTGCGAGGCAAGACGCACGTTCTGACCGTGGCGGCCGATTGCAAGTGATAGCTGGTCGGTTTCGACTATGGCGTCGATGCGGTGCGATTCCTCGTCCACGATGACCTTGGAAACCTTGGCCGGCGAAAGCGCGTCCACCGCAAGCGCGGCGACGTTTGGCGTCCACTCTATGACGTCGATTTTTTCACCCGACAACTCGCCTACGATGTTTTGAATGCGGCTGCCTTTGGTTCCGACGACTGCGCCGACGGGGTCAATAGACGACTCGTGCGAAACGACGGCGACCTTTGCGCGGCTTCCGGGATCGCGTGCGACGGCCTTGACCTCGACTGTGCCCTCGTAAACTTCGGGAACTTCGGCTGCGAACAATGCGGACAAGAACAAGGGGTGCGAGCGTGATAGCAATACCTGCGGACCCGAAAAGTCGCGCTTGACCTCAAGTATGACTGCGCGCACGCGGTCGCCTACGTGAAGGTTTTCCCGCGGTATGGTTTCGTTGCGGCGGATAATCGCCTCGGCCTTGCCGTTAAGGTCTACTATGACCGATCCGTATTCCACGCGTTTGACGATGCCGTTAGCGATCGAGCCGGCCTTGCCGTCGAACTCTTCGAACTCGCGGTCTTTCTCGGCGGATTTGATTTTCTGCATGACGGTGGTCTTGACGGATTGGAAAGCCGCGCGGCCGAAGTCGATCGGGAGTAGTTCCTCGTCGATGACGTCGCCGACCTTAAGCCCCTTTGCGTCCGCGACCAGAAGCTCCTTGTTCGCATCGAACGGAATTTCCTCGCCGGTGATCTCGTCGATTTTGGGCGTCCCGTCGACGACGGTTATGCGCTTATAGATTCTGATTGTTCCGTCTTCGCGGTCTACGGTTGCGACTATGTTGAAGTCGTGTCCGTATTTTTGGATTCCGGCCTTTGCAACGGCCTGCTCAAGCGCGTCGAATACGATTTCGGGCGCGATGTTCTTCTCGATTGCGACGTTGTTCATAACGGCGACAAGTTCGGGACGGGGAAATGACACTATTTTCGGCTTAGCCATTTTTTTTCCTTTCTTTTAGTATGTTTTTTATATCCATATCGGATATGAAAAGTTTTGCCTTCGCGACTTCTGAAAAATCGAAGTCGGGTGTGATTTTCATGTTGAGGGTCTTGAGCCCTTCGGCGTTCGGTTCGCGAAGTTCGACGGTCGCCATACGCCCCGCAAAGTGGTTCCAGTCTTCGCGGGTAAGAATAGGCCGCGCCATGCCCGGGGACGAGACCTCTAGGTAATAGCGGTCTTTGATAACGTCCTCGACGTCAAGGGTAGCCGAGAAAAGGCGGCTCAACTCCTCGATTTTCTTCATCGGAAGCGGGGAGTAATCCAAAGCCTCGACCAGCGCGCGCAGCACCTTGCCGCCATACTCGACGGCCACGATCCTCGCGTCCTTGGACACCGCAATCGGATCAAGCAGCAATTTTATTTTGTCGGCAAGTGCCATAAACTATCCTTGTCATTCCGGGCCCGACCCGGAATCCGGTCAAATATAATGAGCATTAAAAAAGGCGGGGCTTTCGCCTACCACCTATCTTGAACTCAACAAATACAAGGGTATAGTAGGGGGTATTCGGGGCAAAGTCAAGGGGAAAGTTGACTTTCTTCCTCCCCCCTGCTAAAATCCCATGAAATTTAACCAAACAAGGAAATTACATGTCCAAATACATCATGTGCGACGGCTGCGAAGCGGCTTCCGACATAGCCTATCGTTCTACCTCGATGGCGATTATATACCCCATCACGCCGTCAAGCCCCATGGCCGAGCATTACGAATCCTGGAGCAACAAGGGCCGCGCCAACGTCTTCGGCGAAACGCCCGAAGTGTCCCAAATGCAGTCCGAAGCCGGCGCGATCGCTGCCGTCCACGGCGCGCTACAGGCCGGAACGCTTGCCACCACCTTCACGGCGTCGCAGGGGCTTCTCCTTATGATTCCGAACATGTATAAGATCGCGGGCGAGCTTCTGCCGTTCGTCATGCACGTATCCGCCCGAACTGTGGCAAGACACGCGCTTAGCATCTTCGGCGATCATAGCGACGTCATGGCCTGCCGCCAAATCGGTTTCGCGATGCTGGCGTCCAACTCGGTCCAGGAGGCGCACGACTTCGCGCTTATCTCGCACTCGGCGACGCTTAAAACCCGCGTGCCGTTTATCCACTTCTTCGACGGTTTCCGCACGTCGCACGAAGTCAATATGATCGAGCAGATTGCCGACGACGCGGTCAAATCCATTATTGACGATAAGGCGATCGAGGAATTCCGCGCCCGCTCGCTTGACCCTTCTCACCCGACAATCCGCGGCACCGCACAAAATCCCGACGTGTGGTTCCAAGGGGCCGAGGCGGCAAACCCCTTCTATAACAAAGTGGAATCCGTAGTCGCAGAAACATTCGCCCAACTTGAAAAACTAACCGGCCGCAAATACGGCGTGGTGGAATACATAGGCGCCAAGGACGCCGAGCACGTAATCGTAGCCATGGGTTCCGGCGTCGAAACTATCGAGGAAACGGTTAAGGCTCTTGGCGGCAAAATCGGCTTGCTCAAAGTCCGCCTATATCGCCCCTTCCCGGCAAAGGCGTTCGCAGAAGCACTTCCCGCCTCTGTCAAATCCATAGCGGTCCTTGACAGGACTAAGGAATCCGGCGCCACCGGCGAACCGCTATACCTTGACGCCGTAGCCGCACTCAAAAACAAAAAGGACATCAACATTATCCGCGGCCGCTATGGGCTCTCCTCGAAAGAATTCACGCCCGCGATGGTCAAGGCAGTTTTCGACGAGCTTGCAAAACCGAATGCCAAGCCCGAGTTCACAGTCGGCATAAACGACGACCTCACGAACCTGTCGCTTACCTACGGCGATTACAAAATCGAGGACGCCGATATGAAACAGGCGCTCTTCTATGGCCTCGGCGCGGACGGCACGGTCGGAGCGAACAAGAACTCGATCAAGATAATAACGCAGAATACCGACCTGTATGGACAAGCCTATTTCGAATACGATTCCAAGAAGTCCGGCGGCAACACTATTTCGCACCTGCGCTTCTCGAAGAATCCTATCCGCGCGCCATATCTGATTTCAAACGCCGACTTTATGGCCGTGCACCACTTCCCTCTTTTCTGGACGCTGGATATGTTGAAGAATGCCAAGGCCGGCGCGACGCTTTTGATCAACTCGCCCTATGGCGACAAACTTTGGGATAACCTCCCACTCGAAGCACAGCAACAAATCATCGATAAAAAATTGAAAGTCTTCTATATCGACGCAAGCATAGTCGCGCGCGATTCCGGCATGGGCAGACGTATAAACACGATCATGCAAACCGCGTTCTTCCATCTTGCCAAAGTGATTGATTCCAAGGCCGCCATCGACGCGATTAAAAAAGCTATCGAGAAAACCTATTCCAAGAAAGGCCCCGAAATCGTCGCCATGAACTTCAAGGCCGTTGATAACGCTGTCGCCGGCATAAAGGAATTCACTGTGCCCACAAAGGCCGACGGCAAGCCCAGGCCCCTTCCGGTTTCCGCCGACGCTACGCCCTATGTGCGCGAAGTCGAAGCCGAAATCATCGCCGGCCGCGGCAACGACTTGCCAGTAAGCAAACTATCCGTCGACGGCACCTTCCCGACCAACACATCGCGTTATGAGAAGCGCGCGATTGCCGACAACGTGCCGGTCTTGAACGAAAAATGTATCAAATGCGGCAAGTGCGTGCTGGCCTGCCCCCACGCGGCTATACGCATCAAGGGCGGCGTGGTCCAGGCAAGCCCGCTTGATTGCACCGGCTGCACCCTTTGCGCCACCACCTGCCCGGTCAAGGCGCTCGACATGAAACCGCTTACCGAAGTGAGAGAAGCAGAAGTCGCGAAATACGAAGCGCACGAAAAACTCCCCTACGATTCGACCGATGGCCTCAATACCGCCCTTCCCAAGGACGCGGCAAGGCTCGCCCCCTACTTCGAATTCCCCGGCGCCTGCACCGGTTGCGGCGAGGCCGGATACATTCGCCTCATCTCGCAGCTTTTCGGCGACAAGATGGTGGTCGCGAACGCCACCGGCTGCACCTCGATTTACGGCGGCAACCTTCCTACCACGCCTTATTGCACGGACGCGTCCGGCCACGGCCCCGCATGGTCGAACTCGCTTTTCGAGGACAACGCGGAATACGGATACGGCCAAGCGCTCGCGCATTCCAAAATGAAACGCCGCGCCCAAGACCTCTTGAAATCAAGCGGTTTAAGCGCCGACCTAGTCGAAGCCGGCCTTAACAAACCTAGCTATGAAACCGTCGAAAAAATCGCGGCCGCCGCGACCGGAGAACTCAAATCCATCGCAAAATACCTTGTCAAGAAATCGATTTGGATTTTCGGCGGCGACGGCTGGGCATACGACATCGGCTACGGCGGCCTCGACCACGTGCTTAACATGGACGAAGACGTGAATATATTGGTTCTTGATACCGAAGTCTATTCCAACACCGGCGGTCAAGCGTCCAAGGCCACTCCACGCGGAGCCGGCGCACAGTTCGCCTCGGGCGGCCGCGCGTTGGTGAAAAAAGACCTCGGACTTATCGCAATGGCCAACGCCAACGCCTACGTCGCGAAAATCGCGTTCGGAGCAAGCGAAGCTCAAACGATAAAAGCCCTCAAAGAAGCCGAAAGCTTCGACGGCCCCTCGCTTATAATAGCATACGCGCCCTGCATCGCGCACGGTTTCGATTTATCCAAGGGACTATCGCAAGCCAAAAAAGCCGTCGACTCCGGCCACTGGGAAATGTATCGTTTCGACCCGCGCAGGATAACCGCCGGCGAACCGCCGCTTCAAATGGATTCCAAACCTGCGTCCATAGGGCTAAGGGATTACCTGCTTACCGAAACGCGCTATAAATCCATCGCCGCCACAAACCCCGAAGGTTTCGAGGAGATGATAAAGCTGCGCGAAGCCGAGAACAAATACAAGGCCGCATTCTTCGACCACCTGGCGAAGTTCAAGCCGGAAACCGGAAACGCCTAGCGTGTTTGAAAACAAATACGACGCCGATAACGTCTTCGCCCAAATCCTAAGCGGAAAGAAGGCGCGCGACAAGTTCGCCGAAAACGAACACGCCATCGCGATTCCAACCATTCGCCCCGAGGCTCCGTTCCATATTCTTATAATTCCCAAGGGGCCGTATGCGAACATTCACCACTTCATACGCACGGCAAGCCAGGCCGAGCAGATGGGCTTTTGGAAACTCGTCGCCGACGTGGCCGAGATGGCGAAGATGGACGGCTTCAACGTCTGGGTCAACACGGGCGAATCCCATGGCCAGGGCGTCATGCACTTCCACGCGCACGTCCTTGCCGACAAGAAAATGTTGCAGTGCCAATAGCGTAATATTTGTATGCGCGCCGCCAGGCGGCCAACGCACGCCCCACCCGGGCGTTGGCACTCACAAGTTCGTGCTTGCCCGGACGTGCTTGGCGTCCTGGCTTCGCTCTCAAACCCCATCAAATCGCGCGAGGAACAAGCTTATAATAAATTATGCGACAGGAATGTATATAGACATACATGACTTAGCGGAATTTAGGATAAGCACTGTTCA
>Ga0123356_10003559_pt1 | contig 16268 bp, 13 predicted proteins | sample TergutEmb28metaG_2_FD_92546 | JGI IMG/M metagenome (GOLD analysis project Ga0123356, IMG submission 92546) | Embiratermes neotenicus P3 segment gut microbial communities from Petit-Saut dam, French Guiana - Emb289 P3 | ecosystem: Host-associated > Arthropoda: Insects > Digestive system > Gut ...
TAATATTCCAATACACTCTTCTTGTATGTTTCCATTTCTTTTTCTTTTATTCGTTTAATTTCTGATAATTCAAACAACTTATCAAACATTTCACCTATCGCTCGGCGTAGGCTCCAGCCTACGTCGTGCTAAAAGCAAGTCTCTGACTTGATTAATTAACAAAGCAGAGCTTTGTTTTTAATTCGACGTAGGCGGAGCCTACGTCGAACATGTGAACGATGCCAAATCCATTCCGGCGCCGCGATAGCGGTTAATCAGAAAATTTTAAAAGTTCTTTTTTTAGCGCTAAGTATATTTCTTGCCAGTTATGCTTATAAAAATCTGTGCACTCATCGGCAAGCTTAGCAAAAGTTTCTGAATTGTAAAATAAATCTGTAGCTTGCGTTTCATCTATATGATTGTCAAGCATAAGTTGCTCAATAAGTAAATCTTCTAATTGTAGAATTTTTGAATCGTTTTTTTTTGCACTCGATGAAAGCATTTGCAACGAGGCAATTGTGCAGAAACAAATCTGATGCATAGGCTTTTTAAAACGTAATATTCTAAAATCCGTGATATACCTTCATCTTAGACCTCCATTTTTTCGACAAACTGCAAACATTTCACGCTCAACCCAAAATGGATTTTGAATATGTAATGCCCACCAATGATCTTTAAGATAATCGAAACCGCCATATTGACGCAGATAAATATATGCTTCACGCTTACTCATTTTGTATGCATTAGCAAATTGGGCAATCATAAAAGTAATAAACCGAATCTTATTATGTGTTTCTTCGTCCATATAGTTAATTTTAGAAATACAAAAGTACAAAAAAAAATGGAATAAAAAGATGCGATGCAAATTTTGCTTAACAAATTGTTAATTATTATTAAAAATAGTTAAAAATAAGTACTATGCAATACAAGGTATTATTTATTTACATATCTTTGCATCATTAATAAAAAAAATAAAGATATGAATGTAGACAATGTTAAATCTCAGATGCGGAAAGGAATCCTTGAATACTGCATACTTCTGATTCTGAACCGCCAAAAAGCTTATGCAAACGACATAATTCAGTTGTTACAATCAGCGCACTTAATCGTTGTTGAAGGAACATTATATCCTTTGTTAACGCGATTAAAAAATATGGATTTGCTAACCTATCAATGGATAGAATCAAATCAGGGACCTCCACGTAAATACTATGAGTTGACTTCCAACGGCGAGCAATTTTTAGGAGAATTAGAGCATGCCTGGAACGAAGTATTAGAGACAATAAATCATTTGAAAGAACAATAAAAAATAATCAATATGAAAAAGACAATAACTGTAAATCTGAGCGGAAGAGTATTTACAATGGATGAAGACGCTTACCGTTTATTGGATAATTATCTGAGTAACCTTCGGATTTATTTTCGCAAGGAAGAAGGATCTTCGGAAATTATTGCTGATTTTGAAGCCCGAATAGAAGAATTATTGAGTGAAAAAACGCGCTTGGGATATGAAGTTATCACAATTGAACACATAGAAGAAGTGATTGCCCGCGTAGGAAACCTCGATGATTTTGCAGAAAAAGTAGATGCAAAAGAGGAAACAAGAGAAGAAAAGCATTCATATTTTGCAGATGCTAAGGATGTAAAAAAGAAATTTTTCCGGAACATAGAAGATAAAATGTTCGGCGGAGTTTGTTCGGGGATAGCTGCATATTTCGATTGGAACGTAGTAGCAGTAAGGTTAATATGTATTATTCTCCTGTTTGCAACTTCTTTATGGATTGTACCGATTTATCTTGTAGCTTGGATAATTTTCCCCGGAGCTCAGACAGCTGAGCAAAAACTTCAAATGCGCGGTAAGCCAATCACAGTTGAAAACATTGGTAAAACCGTTGCTGCTGAAGCAGAACCGACTGCATCTAAAGATCAAAAAGGTTGTTTAAATGGATTTGTTGAATTGTGTGTAGGATTAATGAAAGTATTCGTGATCGGCTTAGGATTCATAATCGGAATTTCGGTAATATTTGCTTTATTCATTGTTATAATAGTATTAGCTGCTGTATTTTTCGGCGTCGGCGGTGGATTATTAGGATTTGTACCTTCATTTGTGATAGAGAGTCATCCGGTTTTGGCGACAATTTCATTATTATTTATATTTGGAATACCTATTGTTGCCTTAATTTATGCACTTATAGCCTATTTTGCCAAATTGAATCCGATTAATCGAGCTGTGAGATGGGTATTTCTCATTGTTTGGATTTTAGCTTTAATTCTCTTTCTTACTTCAGGATTCAAAATTGATAAAAACAATTGGTTTAGGGATTGGAACAGGTCCTATGTTTACGATAATAAAACAATTAAAGGTAATGGAATTTTATCCGAAAAAACTTTTGTATTAGAAGAATCGGTTAATTATGTGGAAACGGACAAATTTTTGTGTGCTGTTCTGTATATAGAACAGACTCAAGATGAAACACCTTCGCTCATCATAAGCGGCGATGAAAACTTAGTTAATCAAGTCAACTATAACTTGTTAAACGGACGGTTAAATTTAACGGCATATAATCATTTACATTGTGAAAACAATTTAAAAGTCCTGCTAAAAACAAATGATTTGAAAGGTATTCAAACGAGTTTTGTAGGAAATATTAAAATGAATCGTGCATTTACGGGAGAAGAATTGGAAATTAAAATCTCCGGTCCGGGAAGCTTTAATGCCGACAGTTTATATATAAATTCATTGACAGTACATTCCGAAGGAGTTGCTTCGGTTAAACTGTCAGGAAAAGCGAATATAGCAAATTTAAATCTGTCAGGCACCGGAAAGATTGACGCCGTAGAATTATTTTCCGACACTGTTTATGCACAGGTTAATGGAGTTGGTACGATTAAATGTAATCCGATAGAATATTTAGAAGGAAATTTGAAAGGTATCGGAACAATTACTTATAAAGAAGAACCGAGAAATAAAAATGTTAATTCGGCAGGAATTGGGAGGATTAAGAAATTATGAATTATGAATTATGAATTATGAATTATGAATTGTTTTGTCATTGCGGGCTTGACCCGTAATCCCCTGAAAAATAATAATTCATAATTCATAATTCATAATTAACTTATAAATTTTGTTCGTAGCGCCAAGGTTACTAATTACGTATTCCCTGGCGCTTTTTCCGTATTTTCTAATCAGTTCGGAGTAAGAAATAAAATTGTTCATACAAGAATTGAAATCTGCTTTAGATTTAACTGCGATAGCTCCGCGACAGGTTATTAATTCTTTTGCCTCTATGAATTTATAGTAATTTGGGCCAAAAATAACCGGAACTCCATAAACAGCCGCTTCAAGGATATTATGAATACCTTTTCCGAATCCTCCTCCAACATAAGCCAAATCACCGTAACGATAAACTGAAGAAAGCAATCCAAAACAGTCAATAATCAAACAATCCGCATCACAAATATTATTTTCATTTGCCTGTGAATACCTTAGGACAGGACGTGTAATCCGGTTTGTCAGCGCTTCAATTCGTTGTTTATTTATTTCATGTGGAGCAATAATCAATTTTATTTCAGGATGTTGATTGAAATAAGGAATCAAAATATCCTCATCTTTTATCCAGGTGCTTCCTGCAACGAGAGTAACAACTTTCTTATTTTTATTTTGATTTATAAAATTTTCTATTACAGGTAATTCTTTTCTTTGTTCGAATATTTCATATACACGATCGAAACGAGTATCGCTTGTAACGCTTGCATTGTGATAATTGAATCTTTTCAATAGCTCAAACGATTGTTGATCCTGCACAAAAAACCAATTAAAATTGTTCAAAACTTTTCTGTAACGGTGTGCATACCAGCGGAAAAAAACTTGTTTAGGGCGAAAAACCGTAGAAATTATATAGGTTGGAATTTCCAAACGTTTCAGATTATTTAAATAACTCAGCCAAAATTCATACTTTATGAAAATAGCCATTGCAGGTTTCACCAAAAGCAGGAATTTCCGAGCATTCCAGTAATGATCGAAAGGTAGATAGCAAACAATATCAGCTCCGGGATAATTTTTCCTGACCTCGTAACCTGAAGGGGAGAAAAATGTTAGAAGAATTTTATACTCAGGTTTCTCATGCCGTAATTTTTCTATCAAAGGGCGACCTTGTTCAAATTCACCCAAAGATGCGGCATGAAACCAAATATATGATGCAGAAGGATCTAATTGATTTCTCAGGATAGAAAATGTTTCCTTTTGCCCAGCCAGCATTTTTTTTGCTTTTTTGTTGAACGGGGCAACTATCCTGACTATTAGTGAATATATAAGTATTGCGATATAATACATAAACTAAAAACTAAAAGAACTAAAAACTAAAAACTAAAAGAACTAAAAACTAAAAACTAAAAACTAAAAGGTTTGTGCCTTTAATTTTTTAATTTTTAGTTTTTAGTTTTTAGTTCATTTATTACTTTATTCATTCGTTTAATTGTTTCATCTTTTCCAATTATTTCCGTGATAGAGAAAATATGCGGACCTTTGGATTCTCCAACCAAAGATAAACGGAATGCATTCATGATTGCGCCTGTGTTATATCCGTTTTTTTCAATCCACGACATAACTGCCTGTTCTGCAGATAATGCTGAAAAATCGTCAATAGTTTGTAAAATGGAAATCAACTCCTGCATCTTTTCTGAAGAATCATCCTTCCATCGTTTGCTTACTGTCTTTTCATCGTAAGAATCCGGAGCAGTGAAAAAGAAAGCAGATTGATTCCATAACTCTGATGTAATATGAATACGGTCTTTAATTAATCCTGCAACTTTGACAATTGTATCCCAACCGGCATCTATTCCTTTATCTATTAATATAGGTTGAATCAGTTTCGCAATTTCTTCATTGGACTTGCATTGAAAATAAAAACGGTTAAACCATTCAGCCTTTTTGAAATCGAATTTTGCTCCGTTTTTACTGCATCTCTCTAAAGAGAACAAATCAATAAGCTCTTCTAAAGATAAAATTTCGCGGTCATCACCCGGATTCCAACCTAACAATGCAAGAAAATTCATTAAAGCTTCCGGCAAATAACCGGCTTCACGGTATCCTGATGATATTTCTCCTGTTTTAGGATCGCACCATTGCAGAGGAAAAACAGGGAATCCCAAACGATCGCCGTCACGTTTGCTCAATTTCCCGTTGCCTTCAGGTTTGAGTAACAAAGGCAAGTGAGCAAATTCCGGTTTAGAATCTTCCCAACCAAAATATTTATATAAAATCACATGAAGTGGGGCAGAAGGTAACCATTCTTCACCGCGAATCACGTGTGTAATGTCCATCAAATGGTCGTCCACAATATTTGCCAAGTGGTAAGTCGGCAACCCATCGGAAGATTTAAATAGCGCTTTATCATCTATGACAGATGAATTTACAATAACTTCTCCTCTAATTAAATCCTGAATGTGAATGAGTTGATTCGGTTCAATACGTATCCTTACTATATATTGTGTTCCGGCATCTAATAAAGTCTGTGTTTCTTCCTGTGACAATGTCAAAGAATTTCGCATTGACATTCGGGTCGAAGCATCGTATTGAAAGTTCGGGATTTCATTTCGTTTAGCCTCTAACTCTTCGGGCGTATCGAATGCCATATAAGCTAAACCATTTGCCAGCAATTGATCTACATACTTTTTATAAATGGTTTTCCGTTCCGACTGACGGTAAGGACCGTATTTACCTCCAACATGAGGTCCTTCGTCGAAAGAAATTCCTATCCATTTTAGCGATTCAATAATATATTCTTCTGCGCCCGGAACAAAACGTTGGGAATCGGTATCCTCTATTCGGAGAACATAATCTCCTCCGTATTTTTTCGCAAAAAGATAATTATATAAAGCTGTTCGAACGCCCCCAATATGAAGAGGACCTGTTGGACTGGGTGCAAAACGAACTCTAATTTTTCTATTTAACATGTAAAAAATTAAATTTTGTGCAAAAGTACGTAAATTTCTTTTTTTTTTACTAAATTTCGGAAAAATTATTGAAGATATGAAAAAGAAATCATTTAATATACATGGATCTATCTATTTTATAATAGTAGTTTTGCTTATTCTGTTCTTTTTTCCGCATGAGGGAAAATTCAGATATTCCTTTGTAGAAGGGCGCCCATGGCAATATGGTTTGTTGATTGCGCCTTTCGATTTTCCTATTAATAAGGCGGAAGCGGAGATCAAGAGAGAGCAGGATTCTATTCAAGCGCAATCTTTTCCTTATTTTAAAAGGAATGAAGATGTTGCTCGCCGGCAGATACAGTCGTTCAATGAAAATTTCAAACAGAATAATTTCTCACAAGCTAAAAAGTATTTGGACGATAAATTAGAAAAAATATATAACACCGGAATAATTAGTGCAAATGATAGTAAATTTCTGCAGGATAATCGTTTTGCTACTATAATGGTTTTCCGTGATAATCTTGCGGAACCACATACTTTGAAAGAACTTTATACAATTAGAAGCGCGTATTCTTTCATCATGAATAATTGTCCTGCGGGTATTAGTTTGGAGGAATTACATAAATTCAATACGGATAATTATTTGCATGAAAATTTGGAATTTGATGAAGCAATGACTGAAAAAGTAAAACAAGAATTGTTGAGAAAAATTTCACCTTCAAACGGGATGGTTCAAGCAGGAGAGAAAATTGTTGATAGGGGAGTAATTGTTGACGGAATAACTTACAATAAACTTCGTTCGTTGAAAATAAAATACGATGAAAAGTCCGGGACTTTGAGCCGCCAAATTGGATTATGGATCGGAACATTTATTATTATCGGCGGATTAATAGCCTGTTATTTTTTCTATTTCAGTTTTTTCAGAAAAAGGATTTATGCAAAAAAGAAAGATGTTGTTTTCTCTCTTTTAATGCTGACACTTTTCACTCTACTTACGGAAATTTCCGTCAAATACGATCTTTTCAACGTTTATATTATTCCGTACGCAATCATTCCGATTGTGGTTCGAACTTTTTTTGATTCCCGAACAGCCCAAACAACTCATTTAGTGACGATTCTAATATGCTCATTGCTCATTCCTTTATCTTTCGAATTTGTCCTGATGCAATTGATTGTGTGCTGGGTTGCTTTATATGTTTTGAAAGATTTGTCAAAACGTTCCGAGTTGATGAAGTGCGCGTTGTTTATCTTTGCTGCATATATACTTGTTTATTTGGGGCTTATGCTGTTTCAGGAAGGAAATCTTCTAAAGATCAGTGAGAGAATGCTTTTGTATTTCGGAATCAATTTTCTTTTTGTCCTGTTTACTTATCCGTTTATATACATTCTCGAAAAAGTTTTCGGATATATCTCCAATGTTACTTTAGTGGAATTGTCTGATATTAATTCAACAGTATTGAAACAATTATCGGAAAGTTGTCCGGGCACTTTTCAACATTCGCTTCAAGTTTCCATGCTTGGGGTTGCTGCTGCAACAAAAGTAGATGCTAATCCTCAATTAATTCGTACCGGCGCTCTCTATCATGATTTAGGTAAGATGAAAAATCCGAATTTTTTCATAGAAAACAAAATCGAAGGATATAATCCGCATGAGAATTTGAGTTTAGAAGAAAGCGCAAGGATAATAACCGATCATGTTCCTGAGGGAGTGAAAATAGCGGAGAAACATGATATTCCGCAAGCAATAGTTAAATTTATCAAAACGCATCACGGAAGAGGGAAAGCAAAATATTTCTATAATTCATTCCGCAATCAATTTCCTGAAGCAGAAATTGATGAAGAAGTTTTCTCTTATTCCGGCGATAATCCCGACACTAAAGAAACTGCGATACTGATGATGGCCGATTCGATAGAAGCCGCTTCCAGAAGTTTATCGGAATATACGGAAGAATCAATACGGAATTTGATAAACAAAATAATTGATATGCAAATTGCTGATGGGTTGCTTAGTGAGGCTCCATTAACATTCAAGAATATTACTGATATTAAAAATGTTTTCGTCGAGCGGTTAGTGTCGGTATATCATTCGCGGATTGTTTATCCTGAACTGAAGAGTTAAGGAGATATAATTAAATATACTTGGAGGTTTAGCGAGCATGGAGACAAAACAGAGAATAAAACGAAAAAAAAAATCTTACCTTTGTAATCTTAAAAACGATTAAATATAAAGATAATGGTAAAAAGAAAATTAAATAAAGAGATAAGTGATAAAATTAGTTTTGTCAGTTTTATTATTCCCGAATTTGCACTTGCCTATAAAATGAACGTACAAAAAGCATATCAATATCTAAAGCAATATGGAGGAATTGATTATCTCAACAAACATTGGTGGGCGTTACATACGGATAACCCATTTTGGGCAGTTAGAAGTATGTATGAAGTTTGCCACAAAAACGGAGGTATGAGATGAGAGTTTATCATGGAAGTTATACACAAGTACAAGAAATATACGAATTATTAAAACAAGAACTGAAATAAAGTTAATGTTTCCAAAAAAAATATTTCATCAAATAATAACTATCTTTGCAATTAAAAATATTATAATAATGAAAAAAACGATTTTGATTTTAATAGGAACGATTTTTACAATTGTTTCTTCTTCGGCTTGTACCAATCTTTTAGTAGGCAAAGCTGCATCAGTTGACGGTTCCACAATGGTAACATATTCTGCCGATTCATACTCACTATTCGGCGAGTTATATCACTGGCCTGCTGCTAAATATCCGGCAAATACCTTGTTAGATGTCCGTGAATGGGATTCATATAAATACTTGGGAAAAATTCCGCAAGCGAGCCAAACATATAATGTTATCGGTAACATGAATGAATATCAACTCTGTATCGGGGAAACAACTTTCACCGGTCGACGTGAATTGGTTGATGAGACGGGAATTATGGATTACGGAAGTCTTATTTATATTGCATTACAGCGCTCAAAAACTGCAAGAGAAGCAATTAAACTAATGACCGATTTAGTTGCAGATTATGGTTATTGCAGCAGTGGCGAATCATTTTCGATAGTTGACAAAAATGAAGTTTGGATACTTGAAATGATTGGGAAAGGCGCCGGAAATAAAGGCGCTGTGTGGGTAGCGGTTCGCATTCCTGATGATTGTATAGCAGCACATGCCAATCAAGCGCGGATTCACCGGTTCCCGTTAAATGACAAAGAAAATTGTATTTTTTCGAAGGATGTTATATCATTTGCCCGTTCCAAGGGATTTTTCAACGGAAAAGATAATGAATTTAGTTTCGCAAAAGCTTATTGTCCTATCGAATGGGGTGGATTACGATCTTGCGAAGCGCGTGTTTGGAGTTTTTTCAATCAATATACCGACAATGCCGAAAAATGGCTTCCTTATATATTAGGTGAAGATCCTGAACCTATGCCACTATATGTGAAAGCGAATAGAAAGTTAGGCGTTCAAGATTTAATGGTAAGTATGCGTGATCATTACGAAGGAACGCCGCTTGATCCGACTTTGGATATTGGCGCTGGTCCTTTTAACTCTCCTTATCGTTTTCATCCTCTATCATGGGATGTTGATAATGTTAAATATGGTTTTGAACGTCCGACATCAACTCAACAAACGGGTTTCACTTTTGTTGGACAAATGCGGAATTATTTACCTGATGAAATTGGAGGAGTTTTTTGGTTTGGAGTTGATGATGCTCGTTTTACAGTTTTCACTCCTATGTATGCCTGTATGACTGAAACTCCGGATTGTTATCGCGTTGGTAACGGCGATTTTACAACTTTTTCGTGGACTTCGGCTTTTTGGATTCATAATTGGGTAGCTAATATGGCATACTCCCGCTACAGCCAAATGCTTACTGATGTAGTCCCATTACAAGATAAGTTAGAAAACGGCTATCTATCTATGCAACCTCAGGTCGAACAAAAAGCGAAGGAATTACTTCAAACAGGAAGAGAAGAGGCTGTTGAATTTCTAACGAGTTACAGCGTAAGCGTTGCACAAAATGCTTTGAATGAATGGAAATCATTGGGCGAATACCTGATTGTCAAATATATGGATGGAGTAGTAAAGAAGGAAGAAAATGGAAAATTTATTCATAATGAATTCGGTGGTTCACAATATCCTAACCGTCCAAAATTTGATGAGAAATATTTACGCACAATCGTAAATGAAAAAGGAGAATGGTTGAGGGTAAAAGAGATTAAGAGATAAGAGTTAAGAGATATGGACGATAATAGGTTCTTAATACAAGTTAGGGCGAGAGCCGAAACATGGTTGTCTCCTGAATATGATGAAGATACACGCAAAAGCGTCCGGGAGTTATTAGATAAGAAAGACCCGACAGATTTGATAGATGCTTTTTATCGTGATTTGGAATTTGGTACAGGTGGTCTCAGGGGAATTATGGGTGCCGGCACAAACCGTATGAATAGATATACTGTTGGCGCAGCAACTCAGGGATTAGCTAATTATTTGAAGAAAGAATTTGCAGATTTACATGAGATTAAAGTTGTCATCGGACATGATTGTCGGAACAACAGCCGCCTGTTTTCTGAAATATCAGCTGATATTTTGTCTGCCAACGGAATTAAAGCATATCTTTTTCCCGATTTACGCCCAACACCCGAAATAAGTTACGCAATTCGTAAGTTGGGATGCCAGAGCGGAATTGTTATAACCGCTTCACATAATCCAAAAGAATATAACGGATATAAAGCTTATTGGAACGATGGCGCTCAAGTGATTGCTCCTCACGATCATAATATCATCGCAGAAGTTAATGCAATAGCTTCTGCTAAAGACATAAAATTTAAGAGAAATCCTGCATTAATTCAAATGCTTGATGAAAAGATTGATGAACAGTATATTCAAGATTTATTAACAATTTTACTTTCTCCTGAATCAATAAAAAGAAATAAAGCGATTAAAATTGTTTATACACCGATACATGGAACCGGAGGAACATTAATACCCGGCGCTTTAAAATTGATGGGTTTTACAAATATTATTAATGTTCCCGAACAGGATGTCATAAGTGGAGATTTTCCGACAGTAGTATCTCCTAATCCGGAAGAACCTGCTACATTGAAAATGGCTGTTGAGAAGGCAATTGAAACAGATGCCGATCTGGTCATGGCTTCCGATCCCGATGGCGACAGGGTAGGTATTGCTGTTCGCAACGATAATGGCGAGTTTATTTTACTGAATGGCAATCAGACATTGTTGATTCTTTTTTACTATTTAATAACTCGTTGGCGTGAAACAGGTAAGTTAACAGGTAAAGAATATATAGTAAAAACAATTGTTTCAACAGAATTGATAAAAAATATTGCTGAGAAAAACGGTATTAAATTATTTGATTGTTATACCGGATTCAAATGGATTGCTGATGTGATATTAAAAAACGAAGGAAAGAAAATATACATCGGTGGAGGTGAGGAAAGTTATGGTTTCTTAGCCGAAGATTTTGTACGTGACAAAGACGCTGTTTCTGCCTGTATGCTCTTAGCAGAAATCGCTGCCTGGACGGCCGACAACGGTAAAACCATTTACCGGATGTTGCAGGATATATATATCGAATACGGTTTTTCAAAAGAAAAAGGTATTTCAGTTTTTAAGCAAGGAAAATCCGGCGCAGATGAAATTGAAGCAATGATGAAAAATTTCCGCGACAATCCCGTAAAGGAAATAGCAGGATCAAAAGTGGTTTTCATTAAAGACTTTGTCAAATTAACCGGAAAAGATTTAAACGAGAATGAAACCGTATCGCTCGATATGCCAACCACTTCCAATGTATTACAATATTTTACCGAAGATAAAACAAAGATATCAATTCGTCCTTCAGGGACAGAATCTAAAATAAAGTTTTATATTGAAGTGCACAGCAAAGTATCTTCACGGGAAGGATTAGCGATTGCAGAAAAGAATGCTGAAACAAAAATTGAAGAAGTTAGGAAATCGCTGGGAATATGAAATCGAACGAAAAATTCACAGGATTCACGAAAGAAACATTTGATTTCTTCGCCGGATTGAAAGAAAACAATCATAAACCATGGTTTGAAGAACATAAACCGGTTTATGAAAGAGAAGTGTTGCAACCACTGAAAGCTTTAGTGCTTGCCATGACTCCGGCAATGTATTCCATTGATTCTCAAATGGATTTTCGATCCAAAAGGATTATTTCAAGAATTTACCGCGATATTCGTTTCTCAAACGATAAAACGCCTTATAAAACTAATATGTGGATTACTTTTCAGCGCGTTGTACAGAATTGGGAAAATTTTCCCGGTTTTTATATGGAGATTTGCGCTGATAGTTATCAGTACGGAATGGGCTTGTATCTTGCAAAGAAAAATATAATGGACGAATACAGGTCAAAAATGGAATACGAAACAGAACATTTCCGGCGAACGACAGAGGATTTAATTACTAAACATAACTTTGTTCTTGGTGGAGATGAATACAAACGTCCGATAAACAACCTTTTACCTGATTATTTTCAAACATGGTATCAGCGTAAAAGTATTTATTTGTATAAAGTATGTCCTATTGGAAATGAATTGTTCAATGAAGGGTTTGCAAAACATTTATCAGATGAATTTGCATCGTTGCAACCTTTTTATGATTTTCTTGTGGATGTTTGTATATAAATTATGAATTATGAATTATGAATTATGAATTATGAATTATGAATTCAATATTATAAAAAAATGAAACGAATTATAGGAGTATTAGTTTTCCTTTGTGTATGTTCTCTAATCCATGCCGATGAAGGAATGTGGATGTTGAATAAATTGAATGATGCCAATTGGAAAAGGATGAGAGAGTTAGGTTTTCAGCTAAGTCCCGAGCAATTGTACAATACTGTTGAGCCGTCGTTAAAAGATGCGGTTGTTATTTTTGGCGGAGGTTGCACCGGAATCACAGTTTCGGATAACGGATTGATTTTCACAAATCATCATTGTGGATATGGAGCTATTCAGTCGCAGAGTTCAGTTGAACATAATTATCTGCGCGATGGTTTTGTTGCACAAAGTCAGGAAGAGGAAATTTCAATACCGAGATTGTCAGTCTATTATCTAATAGAGACAGTGGATGTTACAGAAGAAATATTAGCCGGAGTAAATGATGGAATGACGGAAGAGGAGCGTTTTAAAGCTATCGAAGAAGCTTCGAACAAATTAATCAATCAATACACCGATAAGCGAAAATCTATTATGGTACGAGTAAGCGCATATTATGCCAACAATGCCTATTTCATGAATCTGTATGAAGAAGTTACAGATGTACGCTTAGTATTTGCTCCTCCATCATCTATCGGGAAATTCGGAGCTGATACGGATAATTGGATGTGGCCTCGCCATACCGGCGATTTTAGTGTTTTCCGCGCTTATTCAAATCCGAATAAGTATGATGGCTATAGGGAAGACAATGTCCCTTATAAGCCCAAATTCTTTTCGAAAGTATCACTTGAAGGATATAGCGACGATTCGTATGCAATGACAATCGGTTTTCCCGGAAGAACAAACCGCTATTTAACATCCTGGGGAGTTACGCAGCGCATAAAAAGCGCCAATGAACCGCGTATTGAAGTCCGGGGTATTAAACAGGAAATTTGGAAGAAAGCCATGATGGAATCAGAAGATGTAAAGATTAAATATTCTTCTAAATTTTCAGGAAGTTCTAATTATTGGAAAAATTCAATCGGTATGAATCGCGGACTTGAGCGCATGAAAGTAATTGAACGTAAACAAGAACTTGAAAAGGAATTTAATAATTGGTTAAATGCTAATCCTGATAAAAAAACTGTTTATGGCGAAACTCTCGATTTGTTGAAAAACGCCTATACTTCAACCGATGAAATACAAACGATTCTCACTTATTTGACAGAAGCATTCACCGGTGGCGCTGAAATTATTCGTTTAGCCTTAAGCGCTAACTTCGATATTGATAAAGTGGATAGTCCAACGTGGTATTTTGATACCCGCCTGTTTCCTGCATACAAAGATTATGAACCGACTCTTGACGAGATTGTTTTAGCAGCAATGCTAAAGATTGTGAAAGAAAGGGTTCCTATGCAATACCTTCCGGATATTTATACTTTGATAGAAAAAAAATACAAAGGAGATTATGAAAAATATGCTGCCGATGTATTCAAAACATCAGTTGTGCCTTATCCTGAAAAATTAAAAGAAACTCTGATAAATCCCAAAAAAGCGAAAAATCTTGGAAACGATCCTGCAATTTTATTAGCAAAATCGGTTCAAAAAGTAACAACTTCTTTACGTAATCAAACGGGAAAAAGTCGTTTTGACATTCTGAAAGGAGAACGTTTGTTTTTTGCGGGCTTGCAGGAAATGAATCCTGAGGTGAATTTACCTTCTGATGCAAATTCAACTATGAGGATGAGCTACGGAAGCGTAGGTGGATATACACCATACGATGGAGCGTGGTACAATTATTATACAACTACTCAAGGCATTTTTGAAAAATATGTGAAGGATGATTATGAATTTCATGTTCAACCGGAAATATTAGATCTACTCAGGAAAAAAGATTTCGGAAGATATGGTAACGAGATGGGAGATATCAATATTGATTTCCTTACTAATAATGATATTACCGGCGGAAATTCCGGCAGTCCTATTTTTGACGGCAATGGTCGTTTATTGGGACTTGCTTTCGACGGGAATTGGGAAGCTATGAGCGGAGATATTGCTTTTGAACAGGAAGTTCAAAAATGTATAGGAGTTGATGTCCGTTATATTTTATATGTAATAGACCAGTGGGGAAATTGCCAAAGATTGTTAGATGAATTAATTATAGAATGAATCCAATTCCAAAAAAAGTTGCATTTTGGAAAAAGATGCGCTTTAAATATAAGCTCTCTTTTACGAATGAGAACACTTTGGAAGTAGTGTTTGCATATCGCTTGTCGAGACTTACGGGTTTGTTGACATTACTCGCATTTGCAGCTTTTTTAATTACATTAACTTCGATAGTTATCATTAAAACACCTATACGTAATTATTTACCGGGGTATCTTGATGCAGAAATCCGTCAGGAAATAATTGATAATGCATTAAAGGTAGATTCACTCCAACAGAAATTATCTGTTCAATCGAAATATCTAAGTAATGTGAATGCTATTTTACGAGGCGATATGAAAGTAGACGAAATTCAGGAAATAGATTCAATTACGGATAATTCAAATATTAATCTGGGAAAATCAAAGAAAACCGAAGAGTTTGTTCGCAACTATGAAGAGGAAGAGAGATACAATCTTAGCGCTACTCAAACATCTCGGTTACTTCCTGACAATTTATATTTTTACAAACCGGTGAAAGGTATCATTTCTTCTACATATAATGTTCAAGAAAAACATTTCGGAATAGATATTGCTGCAAAACCGAAAGAATCGGTTTTAGCTACTATGAAAGGGACTGTTATCTATGCCGGCTTCGACGCAAATTTCGGATATGTTATCAATATTCAACATTCCAATGGATTTGTTTCGGTTTATAAACATAATGCAGCTTTGATAAAAAAAGAAGGTGATGATGTTAATGGAGGAGATGTGATTGCTTTAGCGGGAAATACCGGAAATCTATCGACAGGCGATCATCTTCATTTTGAGCTTTGGTACAAAGGAAAACCTGTTGATCCTTGCGAATACATTAATTTCAATTGATGCGCTACGATAAAAAGCAGATAGCTATTCTTGGTTCCACCGGCTCGATTGGAACTCAAGCATTGGACGTAATCCGCAGGAATCCGGATTTATTCGAAGTTTATGCTCTCACGGCTAATCGTAATGTGGAACTGCTGATAGAGCAGACTTGCGAATTTATGCCGGAAATGGTTTCGATTGCCGATGAGCAGAAATATTCCTGCTTAAAGGAAGCTCTATCTCATTTACCTGTAAAAGTTTGGGCCGGAGAAGAATCTTTATCGCAGGTTGTTCAGGCAGAACCAATTCAAATGGTTTTAACGGCAATGGTCGGCTATTCGGGTTTAAAACCGACGCTTAGCGCAATTCAGGCAGGCAAACCAATTGCATTAGCAAACAAAGAAACCTTAGTAGTTGCAGGAGATTTAGTTAGCCGTTTAGCTATGGAAAATCGAGTTCCCATATTACCTGTAGATTCCGAACATTCTGCTATTTTCCAATGTTTAACGGGAGAATCTACAAATTCGATTGAGAAGATAATTTTAACAGCCTCCGGAGGACCTTTCCGCACTTTTTCGCTTGAAAAGTTGAGCCATGTAACTTCAAAAGAAGCTTTAAAACATCCCAATTGGAATATGGGCGCGAAA
>Ga0123356_10003560_pt1 | contig 16267 bp, 13 predicted proteins | sample TergutEmb28metaG_2_FD_92546 | JGI IMG/M metagenome (GOLD analysis project Ga0123356, IMG submission 92546) | Embiratermes neotenicus P3 segment gut microbial communities from Petit-Saut dam, French Guiana - Emb289 P3 | ecosystem: Host-associated > Arthropoda: Insects > Digestive system > Gut ...
ATCGATGCGTCGGGCCGCCGCCGATCCGACGATCACCAGCGTTCGCATGTCGGCCAGCGCCGGATCGGCGGCTTCAAGCGTCGTTATTTCGATCCGCTCCTCCGGCCGGGTGACGGCGGTCGCGATCGCGATCGGAGTTGTCGGCGACAGGATGCAGCGAAGCAGGTCAAATGCGGCGCCGAGTTGCCAAGGCCGCGAGCGGGAGCGCGGATTATAGAGAACAATCGCGAAGCCGACTGTGGCGGCGGCTGTCAGCCGTTGCGTCACGACCTGCCAGGGCTTGAGGTTGTCGGACAGCGAGATGGCGCAGAAATCCTGACCGAGCGGCGCGCCGATGCGGGCGGCGGCGGCGAGCATGGCCGAGACACCGGGCACCACCTCGACGTCCAGCGCACGCCACGCCGGCACACCAGTCTCCAGAACCTCGAACACAGCGCTCGCCATACCGAACACGCCAGCATCGCCGGATGACACGACCGCGACCCGGCGGCCGAGGGCGGCCAGCGCGGCGGCTTGGCGCGCCCGATCGAGTTCCTCGCGGTTGTCAGAGGCATAACGCTGCTGATGCGGCCGAGCCGGGACGCGCGCCAGGTACGGCGCGTAGCCCACGATATCGGTCGCATCCTCCAAAACAGCGCGCGCGCGGGACGTCATGTGCTGCGGATCACCCGGACCAAGGCCCACGATGGCAAGGTGTCCGGTCATCGCCGCTGCCGCCGGCCGGGGACGAGCACCATCGCGAAATAGGGCGCGCGATCGTGCAGGCGTTCGGTGTCGGTTAGCGGCCAAATGCGCTCGTCGGACATCGTGCCACGCTCCACGTAGACCGCGATGTCTGCCCGGCCCGCGCGCCGCAGAGCCGCCCGGATCTTCGGCAGGTTGCGACCGACTTTCATGATGACGACGGCGTCACTGCCGGCCAGCCGGGCGTCGAGGCTGGCCGCATCCAATGTGCCGGGCACGATCGTCATGACGTCATCGCCTTGCGTCATCGGTATACCGGCGCGAGTCCAACAGCCGCTCATGCCAGTGACCCCCGGAATGACGACGCTCTGATAGGTCCTTCCGAGCCGGTCGAGCAAAGCCACCGATGAGCCGTAGAAGAACGGATCGCCCTCGCACAGCAGGCCGACGTCGCGACCGCTGTCGAGCCGGCGTGCGATGCGCTCGGCGCAGTCCGCGTAGAACTCCGCCATGCCGGTGATGTAGCGGCGATCCGTGACCGCGACTTCGGTCGTGAAGGGGTACTCCAAGCGGATCTGTTCCGCGTTGGGCGGAATGAGCGCATCGGCGATGCTGCGCGCGTGACCGCGCCGGCCGCGCTTGGCGAAGTAGGCAATCACCGTCGCCGCAGCGAGCAAGCGTGCGGCCTTGAGGGTGATGAGCTCGGGATCGCCAGGGCCGAGACCGATCACCTGTAGCGTGCCGATACTCATTCTTCGTCGCTGGCAAGTGCGTTGACCACGGCGGTCGCCATGGCGCTGCCGCCAAGACGACCCCTCACGATCGCCGACGGTATCCGATCGTCGGCTGCGAGCGCGGCTTTCGCCTCGGCCGCGCCGACAAAGCCAACCGGCATCCCGATCACGGCTGCCGGGCGCGGCGCGCCTGCATCGAGTAACTCGAGCAAGCGGAACAGGGCTGTTGGCGCGTTGCCGATTGCCACCACGGCGCCGTCGAGACGCGACCCCCACAACTCAAGAGCCGCAGCGGTGCGGGTGGTCCCGAGATGCGTTGCCAGCTCCGCGACACGCTCAGTGTGCAAAGTGCAGACAATCTCGTTATCCCTCGGGAGGCGGCTTCGGGTAATCCCATGGGCTACCATTTGGGAATCGCAGAAGATCGGTTTGCCGGCGAGCAGAGCGCCGCGCGCAGCGGTGGCGAAACCGGCAGAAAACCGTAAGGCCCGTGCCACCTCCACCATGCCGCAGGCATGAATGACTCGCACCGCGATCCGCGTTTCCGCGCGAGACATTCCACGTAGATCCGCTTCGGCACGGATCATGGCGAATGACTGTGCATAGATTGCAGCGCCGTCTCGGACGTAAGAATAGCGAGCGCTCACACTTGCGCTCTTAAGGCATCGACGACCTGCGGCATGGTCAGTCCGCAGAATGCGGGAATGCCGCGCGCGTCGCCAGCGTAGATGACGCTGTAGCGGCCGTCTTCGCCGACCAGCGTAATCGGCGCAGTTCGCTGATGCGCGCAGCCCCTCGCGCAGCCGGACAGGTGTATCGGCGTCGGCAACGAGAGTCCCAGCAGCAGCGCGGCATCAGTCCTGACGTCTACGGACGCCGCGGCGCAACCCGGCTGGCCCGTGCAGGCGACAATGGTGAGGCGTCGGTCGGCAGGGTCAACAATTAGGTCCAGCCGCAGTGCGGCTGTTAGCACCGCGTCGGCGTCACCGACGGATATGTTGGGAAGCAGGAGAGTACGCCACGGTGTCAGCCGGATTTCGCCGTCGCCATAGTGCTGCGCCAAGTCGGCGACAGACGCGACCATCCCAGCTGTCATGGCGCCGAACGGCACCCCGAGGCCAACCGCACCCTTGCCGCTGTCGCCAAACGGTATCCAACCCTGTGCACGGGGACTTGGGCGGGGCATCACCGCCTCACACGTTGCCAAGCCGGCCTCAGCAAACAGGGTCGCGACGCTGATCACGCGCATTAATGCGTGCATCCGGCGTGGCGGGGGCGTGCAGACGTCCGCCAGCGCTAGGAAACACAACGCGAGACGGCGTACCGCGTCGGCGGCGGTCGTCGCGGGCACGCCGGCACCAAAGTGTGAACCGGCCGGCACGATCACAACGCCCGTCTCAGTGCAGGTCACCGTTAGATCAGCCGCCGTCTGGCCGAGGGGCAACGGCCCACCGCTATCCACCGCAACGGCGAATTTCGCCGGCAGGCGTGCGAGTGCGGGATCATGGGCCAGGATGCACTCGATTTGCGACGCGATTTGGGAGCTGGCAGTGAGCAGCGGCGGGTGGATGACGGCCCGTCGCCGTTCGGTTTCAGGATCAGGATCGGCGAGTTCGCTGGCGACGATCGCTGCTGCAAATGCCGCGAAGCCGTTGGGTGCAAGGCCGCGCACTTGCAGATTGGCGCGACTGGTCAGCTCAATCCTTCCGTTGCCAAATTCCGCGGCAGCGGCGGCAAGTGCACGGGCTGCTGGAGCGGTCAACGCAGACTTGGGTGGCTTGATGCGCGCCAGCCAGCCGTCGCCGCTCTCCATCGGCTCAAATACGCTTGGACACCATCCCTTGCTTGCCATCGGGTTCACAGAAAAGCCGCGACCGCGTTGCGCCGCGTACGCCAGAGGTCGCGACGGATCGCCTCGGCGAACCGTGCTGCCATCGCCGCCCGCGCCACTGGATTCGCTTCACGCAGGAACGCGTCCACCGTTGCGTCGCCCAACGTCGCCTCGAAGATCATGTCGAACTGGCTGTCCATGCGTTCGGGCAGAGTGGCGGCATAGCCGTGCAAGGCGTCGAGCGCGCGTGCAATCTCACTCGCTCCGCGGTAGCCGTGTCGCATCATGCCGGCAACCCACGCCGGGTTGGCGGCGCGGCCCCGCACCACGCGACGAACTTCCTCGGCCAATGCTCGCGTTCGCACCGTGGCCGGCCGCGACGTATCGAGACGGTAGAGCGCCACATGCCTGCCCAGACTGTGCGCCGCAGCCGCGAACCCGCCCTGATGCGCTGCGTTGTCGATCCCCTCGAGCAAGTCTGTCTCGGCATGGTCTTGGATATGCACAAAGCCATCGGCTGCCGCGACGCGCGCCGCGAAACCGGGTGCCCGTTCCACGCCATCGAGCTGCTTGCCGTAAGCATAAGCTGAACTCGCCAGATAGGCCGTGCCCAGCTCATCGCGTGCCGTCCACGCACCTGCGTCGAGCATCTCCGCCACGGCGGTGCCGTAATGGCCTGGAGCAGCACCAAACACGCGCATCGTCGCCTGCCGCACAGCCTCGCCCTCCAGCCCGCGCACGGCGGCGGAAAGCGGATTCCAGGCAGCGTCCTCGTCGCGTTCTGCAACCGCGCGAACGGCCGCGTCGAACATGAGGACCTGGGCCTCGAACGCATCGCGAAACAGGCCGGATATGCGCAGCGTCACGTCGATCCGCGGCCGGTCGAGCAAGGCGAGCGGCACGATCTCAATTCCGCTGACCCGCGCCGAAGCATCGTCCCAAATTGGCCGCGCTCCAAGTAGCACCAGTGCCAGGGCAAGATCCTCGCCGCCGGTCCGCATCGTGGTGCTGCCCCACAGGTTGAGCACCAGGCTGCGCGGCCAGTCGCCCTGATCCTGCCTATGCCGCCGCAACAGATCGGCCGCGGCACGTTCGGCCAGCAGGTGTGCCGATCGCGTCGGGATGGCGCGCGGATCGACCGAGAACAGGTTGCGCCCGGTGGGCAGCACGTCGGCCCGGCCGCGGGTCGGCGCGCCGGCGGGACCAGGCGGGACGAACCTTCCATCCAGCGCGGCAAGCAGCGCCGCCCGCTCGCCCTCGGCCGAGCGGTCGAGCCGGGCATTCCATTCATCAGGTGCGGTGCCAGGGTCGTGCGCCTGCATCGCTGCGACGATGGCGTTCCGACGTGTCGAATCTGGCGTGCAGCCAAAAACGTGCAGGCCGTCCCGGATTTGCAGATCCTTGACATCGCACAGATAGGCATCGAGCCGGGCGAGCGCCTCGTCCTCCGATGCGTCCTGTCGGATGCCGCTTTCGGTGAGCAGGCTGGTCGAGCGCGCGAGATCGAGAATCTCTCGACGCAACAGCTGGGTTCGGCGGCGATCCAAGCCATCCGCCGCCGCGAATTCATCGATCAGGCGCTCCAGCTCGAACAGGGCGCCATGCGCGCCGGCGGTCCGCAACGCCGGTGTCATGTGCCCGATCGTCACTGCACCCAGGCGGCGCTTGGCAGCCGCCGCCTCACCGGGATTGTTGACGATGAACGGGTAGATGACTGGCAAGCCTCTCGTGAGCAACGTCGGAAAACACGCAACAGACGGCGCTACTGCCTTGCCGGGAAGCCATTCGAGCGTGCCGTGTGTGCCGAGGTGCACCAGCGCATGGATGCCGACGCGCTCGCGCAGCCAGAGATAGCAGGCGATATAGCCATGCCGCGGCGGCTTACCGGGATCATGATAGTCGGACTTGCTATCCGTCGCTCTTCCCCGGCAGGGCTGCACCGCGACCACAAGATTGCCGGCGGCAATGTGCGCGAGGGTGAAGGCGCCGTCACACAGAGACGCATCGTTTGAGGGATCGCCCCAGGCCTCGAGTACGCGGTCTTGTGCGGACGCGGGCAAACCGGCGAAGAGGCGCCGATACTCCGCAAGCGCCAGGATCGGCGTCGGCGTAGCCCGCGTCAGGCGCGCGCCGAGGGCAGCCGCGTCGGTGACAGCATAGCCGCCATCACGCAAAAGGGCCGCGATCCGCTCGACGCTGGCTAGGGTGTCGAGGCCCACGGCGTGGCCGATCTGGCCACCACCGCCCCCCGGATAGTCCGAGAGGACGACCGCGATGCGTTTGCTGTTCCGGGGTGTGGCAGCGAGCTTCGCCCAGCGTGCCGCCTGATCCGCTGCGAGAGCGACGCCTTCGGCGTCGGGGAGAAACACGGTCCGGACGAAATCCAACCCAGCGACTGGTTCGGCCTCGCTCTTAAAGCCGATGGCGGCACTGAGTAGCCGGCCATCGAGTTCGGGCAGCACCACCTGCATGGCGAGATCGGTCTGGCTCAAGCCCCGCGAGGATGCTTGCCAGGCGGCGCGCGGCGCACCAGACAACACGAGCTGAAGCACCGGAGCACAAGCGGCCTCGAGCGGCGAACCGGCGGCGGCCTGACTTGCGGCAAATCCGGTGACGTTCAGCACGACCGACGGCCGCCATCGCCGCAGGCGATCTGCAACGAACGAAGCCGCCGCCGCATCCTTGAGGCTCGCGACATAGAGCGCCCGCACGCCGAGACCGCGCGACTGCAACGCCCTGCTCAGTGCCTCGATGGGCGCAATATCGCCGGCAAGCAGATGCGAGCGGTAGAAAACGATGACCGCGCAACCAGCCTCGCCATCGGGCGCGAAGGGAAGCGCGTGTTCGCCGGCGCGTGGCAGCACCGACGGAGGCTGTGTCGCGCCGTGGCCGATGCCGCCCAGGTGGGCGGCGAGCAGGAGCGCCTGCCGCAGGTTGTCCGGACCGCCATGTCGAAGGTAGGCATTCAGCAGAGCGAGCGCCGTCCGCGGCACAGTTGCCAGTTCCGCCAGCCGGGGGTCGTCAGCGCCGTCGCCGGACAGAAGCGCCAGACTGATGGCGCGCTCACGGCAGAGCGTGGCGAATTCCTCAACCCCATAGCGCCAGTACTCCAACCCACCCAGCACGCGGACCACCACGCACCGGGCATGCGCAATGACCCGCTCAGCGTAGAGGTCCACCGACATCGGGTGGCGCAGACTCGCCAGCGAGGCGAGGCGCAGCGTCGGCGGATTCGGCCGCATCGTCAGCCAGGCAGAGGCCGCAGCCCCGAGATCGCTATCGGCAAAGGACAAAAACGCCAGGTCAGCTGGCTTATGGCCAAGGTCGACCGCCTCCTGCTCTTCGTCCAGCGTCCTGGTTTCGCGGACCAGCAGGTGCAAGGTCAGCCTCCGGCGGCGGTGATCGCGCTGGTGATGGAGTTGCGATTGAGGCCGGTTCGGCCGATCACCACCACATACCCGTCGCGTGCGGTTCCGATGTCCCAGGGTCGATCGTATTCCTGTCGGAAGCGGCCGCCCACGCCCTGGACCGCCAGTCGCAGGGACCGGCCCCGCACGGCGGCGAAGCCCTTGATGCGCAAAATGTCATGCGCCTCGCTGATCGCGCGCAATCGGTCGATCAGGTGTTCTGCGGTATCCAGCTCCGGCAAGGGCACGACGAAGCTCTCGAAATCGTCGTGCTCGTGCGCGCCGTCTTGGTCATCGTGATGGGATGGGCGGGCTTCGAGGTCATCCTCGGCCTCAGCCGCCAGGCCGAGCAGGACCCTCGGATCCAGACGCCCTTCGCGAGCCACCAACAGTTGCACCGCACGCGGCATCGCCGCAGCGATATCCGCGCGCAACCGCTCCAGGTCGGTAGTATCGAGCAGGTCAGCCTTGTTGAGCACGACCAGATCCGCCGATTGCAACTGGTCTTCGAACACTTCGGCAAGCGGGTTGTCGTGGTCGACCGAGGGATCGTCCGCACGTTGCTTCGCGACCTCGGCCGGGTCATTCGCAAACCGCCCAGCCGCCACAGCTGGCCCGTCGACCACTGTAATGACGCCGTCCACCGTGACACGGGATCTGATCGCCGGCCAGCCGAAGGCCTTCAGCAGCGGTTTCGGCAGCGCAAGCCCCGACGTCTCGATCAGAATATGTTGAGGCGGATTCGGTCGGGCTAACAGCGCCTCGATCGTCGGGACGAAATCATCTGCCACCGTGCAGCACAAACAGCCGTTCGCCAGCTCGACGATGTCATCCTCCGTGCAGCCGGTGATCCCGCAACTGCGCAACGTCTCGCCGTCGATGCCGAGGGCGCCGAATTCGTTGACGATCACCGCAATGCGCCGGCCGCCCGTATGCTCCAAAATGTGACGTACCAGCGTTGTCTTTCCGGCACCAAGGAAACCGGTGACGATGGTTGTGGGGATCTTGCCGGTTGGCGTCATGCGAATCGCTCCAGATGCGGGACGCGGCCAATGATCATATGCCGGAGTGATACGGGCCTCCTGGCGGGGAGGACCGTGCCGGTCGGTGAGGCGGCGTAGGCTGCCGCATAGACCAGCAAATCAGCGGCGACCGCCGCGTGCAGATGGCCCAGCAGATATGTCCACTTGCCGGGGACGGCGATGACCGCGCTGCAGCCGCGATCGCAGTTGGCCAGGCACGCCACCTCGCACAGATCTACCGCTACCGGGGTGTCCTGTCTGGCGACGAGGCCCTTCAGCGCCTCGTACAGCAATGCACCTGGCGTCGTTTCGCCTTCCGCGAGAGTGCGGCCGTTGCGGCATGTGGTGCACAAGATCAAGCGCGGACGAGAGGCCTCGGTCACAGCTGCTCCGTAGCGAGTGCAATCCACGCCACAGCGAGCGCAAACCACGCTGCGGCGCTGCGAAATCCTTGGATGCTGAAGATCAACCGCTCCGGCTCGGGCAAATGCGCAACCCGAGGGGGCAACCCGACCGAGGCATCCCGCTCGGCACGCGATCAGTCAGCCGATGGCAGGTCTCCTGGCTCGCGGATCAGGCGCAGCCTGTCAGCCTTCCCGGGACCGGCCCAGTGGCATCATGACAAGCCGCTTTCCGCCTACAGTTGCGGGAGCAGCTGCGGCATTGGGCATGACACCCGCACCGCATTCCCTTTTGACCCTCCGCGGTGGAAGGGCCATCGGAGCTGGTCTAATAGCTGTGGCCAGCACACGCGTCAAAGGAGGATCGGTGGCTCACTGGCCCGCACCTGTCACGCTCGTGCTTGGCGGCGCCCGATCCGGCAAGAGCCGATATGCCGAAGACCTGGTGACGGCAGCGCCGGGCCCGTGGGACTATATCGCAACAGCCGAGGCATACGATGACGAGATGCTGGCGCGCATAAGAGCGCACCAGACACGGCGTTCAGAGGGGTGGATCACCGTCGAAGCGCCACTCAATGTCCCAGGCGCTCTCGTCGAAGCGACGGGCAGGCCGGTGCTGGTTGACTGCCTCACACTGTGGCTAAGCAATCTGATGCTCGCAGGGCACGACCTGAATGCCGCAACCGCGGAACTTGATAGCGCCATCGCGGCGCGCGCGGAGATGACCGTTCTGGTCGCTAACGAGGTCGGGCTCGGCATCGTACCGGATAACGCTTTGGCGCGGGCTTTTCGCGATGCGGCAGGTGTCCTTAACCAGCACGTGGCTGCGCGGGCCGCCACGGTCGTCTTCATGGCGGCCGGGCTACCCTTGCGCCTGAAATGACGGAGGACGCGCGTGGGCAGCATCGATGAGGATGCAGCACGGCATCGCGAAAAGATGGCAAGGCGCAAGGCCGTGCAGGATGCCGAGGTCGCCAGCAAAACGATCGAGAAGGGCCTGTTGATCGTCCACACCGGCACCGGCAAGGGCAAATCGACTGCGGCATTCGGACTATTGTTGCGGATGCTTGGCCATCAACGCCGGTGTGCGGTCGTGCAGTTTGTAAAGGGAGCTTGGTCGACCGGCGAACGGACGGTGCTGGAACGCTTCGGGTCTCTGGTCACCTGGCACAGCATGGGCGAGGGCTTCACGTGGGAGACCCAGGACAAGGCGCGCGACGTCGCGGCGTGCGGTCGTGCCTGGGAGCGTGCCCGGGAACTGATGAAGGAGCCGGATCTGTCGCTCTTGGTGTTGGATGAGCTGAACATCGCGCTGCGCTATGGGTACCTGCCGCTCGATACTGTGGTCGAGACATTGCGCCAGCGCCCGCCCGCACTGCACGTCACTGTGACCGGACGCAACGCGAAGCCGGAACTCATCGCGGAGGCGGATCTGGTTACTGAGATGGTATCGGTCAAACATCATTTTGCCACAGGCGTGAAAGCTCAGCCGGGCATCGAGTTCTGATGTCCGCCCGCATACTCATGTTCCAGGGTACGGGGTCCAGCGTCGGCAAATCCGTGCTCGTGGCAGGCCTCGCGCGCGCGCTCACGCGCCGCGGTCTGTCGGTCCGACCGTTCAAGCCACAGAACATGTCAAACAATGCGGCCGTGACAACGGATGGCGGCGAAATCGGTCGCGCGCAGGCCCTGCAAGCTCAAGCCTGCGGGATCGCGCCGAACGTGCACATGAACCCGGTATTGTTGAAGCCGCAGAGTGAAACCGGCGCGCAGGTCGTCGTGCAGGGTAAGGTTGTCGGCAATGCGCATGCGCGCGCCTATCAGGCAATGAAAGCAGAATTGCTCCCTCGTGTGCTGGACAGTCTCGCGCAGCTGCGCGCCGCAGCGGACATCGTGCTGGTTGAAGGCGCCGGCAGCGCGTCTGAGGTCAATCTCCGCGAGCATGACATTGCGAACATGGGGTTTGCCCGCGCGACGGAGGCGCCGGTCATCTTGATCGGTGATATCGACCGCGGCGGCGTGATTGCCAGTCTCGTCGGCACCAAGACTGTTTTGGATCCCGCTGATGCCCAGCTGGTTTGCGGGTTCATCGTCAATCGCATGCGCGGCGATCCGAGCCTGTTTGATGAGGGTATGGCCACCATCGCACGTCACACGGGCTGGCCGGCGCTTGGGTTGGTGCCATACCTGCCGGAGGTCAGGGCGCTGCCTTCGGAAGATGCCGCGGACCTGGCAGAGTTCACCCAGGCGTCCCGGCCAGGTGCGCGGCTGCGCATCGCCGTCCCACGGCTGCCATGGATCGCCAATTTCGATGATCTTGACCCGTTACGCGCCGAGGCCGAGGTGGACCTGTGCCTTGTGCAGCCCGGAACGCCATTGCCACGCGCTTGCAATCTGGTGATTTTGCCGGGTTCGAAGGCGACCGTCGCCGATCTGGCGGCAATGCGCGCGGAAGGCTGGGACATCGATATTGCCGCCCATGTACGGTCGGGCGGGCGGGTCTTGGGACTCTGCGGCGGCTATCAGATGCTGGGCCGAACCATTACCGACCCTGACGGCATCGAGGGGCCGCCGCAAAGCGTCCAGGGCCTTGGCCTACTGGACGTCGAAACCGTGCTGAGCGGTCGCAAAAATCTGGAGCACGTGAGCGGGTTGCTGATGAGCGCCGATGCGCGCATCGAAGGGTACGAAATGCATCTCGGCCAAACCACCGGACCCGATACAGTGCGGCCGATGGCAATTCTGGACGACGGTCGTCGCGACGGCGCCATGCGGGCGGACGGCCGTGTGGGCGGTACCTACCTGCACGGGATTTTCCTCTCGGACGCCGGCCGCGCCGCGTTCCTGGCCACATATGGAGCCTCAGCAGCTGGGGTGTCTTTTGCCGCCAAGGTGGATGCTTCACTCGACGCGTTCGCCCAGCATCTCGAGGTGCACATAGACATCGAGCGCTTGCTCAAACTTGCACGATAAACACGACGCCAAGCGCTGCGACAATTTGGATGCTGCATGCCATCCAATAAAGCGACAGCGCCCTGCGCAGATCGGCCACGGTCGCTTCGGCCCGGCCGTCCCCCATCCAGGCGTCCTCCACGCGGGTGGTGCCATAGACACGTGGGCCCGCAAGGCGCAGGCCGAGCGCGCCCGCCATCGCCGCTTCGGGCCATCCGGCATTGGGCGACCGATGCTTGACGGCGTCCCGCCAAACCGTGCGCAGCGCAGCTGCCGCGCTCGCACGCGGATCCAGCAGCGCGGCCAGGATCAACCACACCGCTGCCAGCCGCGAGGCGGGGAGATTGACGGCATCGTCGAGTTTTGCTGCGGCCCATCCGAACGCCGCGTGCCGCGGCGTGCGATGGCCGATCATGCTGTCCGCGGTGTTAATCGCTTTGTAGACGGCGATGCCCGGGAGCCCAAACAAAGCGCACCAGAATGAAGGTGCGACGACCGCATCGGAAAAATTCTCAGCCAAGCTCTCGATCGCGGCGCGCGTCACTGCGGACTCGTCGAGCGTCGCCGGATTGCGGCCTACAATGTGCGATACGGCCTCGCGCCCCGCTGCCAGGCCGTTGTGCTCGAGCTCATCGCCGACCAAGCGTACATGCGTCCCGAGGCTCCGCTGTGCCAACAACGTGCTGGCCAGCCATATCGACAACAACATACCGGCAAATACCGGCAGCAGGCCCAGAAGTGCGGTTTGCGCGATCGCAGCCGGAACCCCGGTCGCGATCACTACAATCGCGAGAGCGAGCAAGCCGTACATGCGACGTTGGTGATCGGACGCGAATTCCTTGTTGAAGTGGCGGTCTAGCCAATTGAGCAGCGCGCCGGTCCAAACCACCGGATGTCGGATGACGCGAAACAACGCATTTGGGTAGCCCAACGAGGCCTCGAGCAGCAGGGCGCCGGCCATGATCAGGACATTTGCGGAGAACGGCACGGTGTGGCGCCATGGGGGCTCTGTAATCGCGGTGGGACCATGAGCATTAGTTCAACGGGAAAGGCAATAGCGCACGGCGGTCGCTTGACAGAGGCCCGCCGCCGGTTTCCCGGCGCGCCTGAGCCGTTCATCGACCTGTCGACAGGGATCAATCCTATCCCATATAGCTTGCCGGCGCTGTCACGCGAATGCTTCACGCGACTTCCTGAACCTGAGAGCGTTGACAGGCTCCAATGCGTCGCTGCCGCTACCTATGGCGTCGCTGAGCCGGCTATGATCGTGGCGGCTCCCGGAACCCAGATTCTGATCGACCTGCTGCCCCGCCTTTGGCGCTTGCCATCCATCGCCGTGTTGGCGCCGACCTACACTGAATATGCGCATGCCTGGAAACGGGCTGGCTGCCGCGTTGATGAGGTGACCGATCTTGCCGCGATGGGAGATGCGGATGGTGTTGTGGTGTGCAATCCCAACAATCCGGATGGCCGCAAGATTGCGCGCGGCGAATTGCTGGCACTGGCTGACCGATTGTCCACGAAACCAGACGGCCTCCTGGTGGTGGACGAGGCCTTTGCTGATCTGGAAGGCGATGGCTTAAGCATGGCGGCGGCGCTCCCTCATCCCAGCCTCGTTGTGCTGCGGTCCTTTGGCAAAACATATGGTTTGGCAGGGCTGCGTCTTGGATTTGCGCTCGCATCGGCGACGCGAGCGTCTGAGGTCCGAACCGCCCTGGGCCCATGGGCCGTATCGGGTCCCGCTATTGAGGCCGGCAGCAAGGCGTTAGCAGACCGCGCATGGTTGACGCGAACACGAGCACAAATGGCAGAGGCGGCCGCGATGCTGGATCAGGTGCTGGAAGGAGCTGGACTGCGCGTGCTGGGAGGTACTAGCCTGTTTCGATTGGCTGTGTGCGAGCAAGCCCCGGCGGTGTTTGACAACTTGGGACGTGCCGGAATTTTCGTCCGACGCTTCGCCGAACACCCGAACTGGCTGCGCTTCGGCCTACCCGCGGGAGCTCACGCCTGGCAGCGGCTGCGCGCGGCACTTGCCTCATGATCCGACGAACCCCACGGTGGAGGTGTCATGCGCAAGATCTATATAATTGGAATCGGCGTCGGCAATCCTGACTATTTAACGATCCAGGCGATCGACGCTCTGAATCGCGTGAACGTTTTCTTTATGCCGGATAAGGGCCATGAAAAGGGAGGTCTTCGGCAGCTGCGGATGGAGATTTGCGACCGGTTCATCAAGAACCGCTCGTATCGACTCGTCGACGTCAAGATACCGGAACGCGCCGAGACGTTTTCCGACTACAAGGCGAATGTCACGGAATGGCATGCGCGGATCGAGGGGATCTACACGGATCTCCTGACAAGCGAACTCCCGGACGGGCAATGCGGCGCGTTTTTGGTGTGGGGAGATCCCTCGCTTTATGATAGTACGTTGCGGATCCTTGAGGCCATCCACGCCAAAGGACTCGCGTTCGACTATGAGGTGATCCCGGGCATTACCAGCGTTCAAGCTCTGGCTGCGAAGCACCGCGTGTCTCTCAATCGCATCGGTGAGCCCGTGCTGATCACGACTGGCCGCAAGCTCACCGAGCGCCTGTCGGACGAGCAACCCAATGTAGTGGTTCTCCTGGATGGCGACCAGGCCTTCAGCCGCATCGACGAGAGCGAGGTCGAGATCTTCTGGGGTGCCAGTCTCGGCACCGTCGATGAAGTCATCATAAGTGGACGGCTTAAGGACATGATGACCGACATCAAGATCGCCCGCGACCAGATCAGGCGAAAGCAGGGCTGGGTCATGGACACATATTTGCTGCGCAGGGCCAAGCAATCGTAACGTGCCGTCGCACGTGCAGGGCGGAGACGCGCCGGAAGCACCTGGTTGAGTTGCTGGCCACTCTATGTCTCGCTTGTATTCTGTTGATGTTTGATGTCGTCGATCTTGTATTCCCTGTATCGGCGGTCAGGCCGTCGAAAAAAAGCGTGTGCGGAAACCGCCGATTGTCCATGAATCGGGACGGGACGGAGCGGGCGTGCCGGGTTTGTCGATCAGCGTCGATCGGAATTGGCCCAGGTCTTCCCTCCGGGCCGACCGTTCCGAGGGGCGCTGTCCCTGCCCGAAACCGGAGCCGCGTTGAGCGAGGTCATCCGCACCGATCGAACGCTTGCAGATCTCGAAGCGATCCGGTCCTGTATCAATCAGTTCAACCCGCAGGCGGCGCGTAGAGGCACCTAGAGCCTCAAGGCCTAAACAATACAGGCACCGGCTGCCCGGTGCTTCCCGCCGTGCCGCTGTTCTCCGATACGGTATTCTCATTTTCTGCCGCATCCTCACGCCCGTGCGACGAATAGAGCAGCGGCAGTTCGGGCGTATCGGCATGTGCCACCTTCCCGGTCCCATGATAGAAAGGCGAGCGTAGCGGCGCGGCGGAGCGCTGCTATACTCGGTCCACAAAGATCTTGGGGGCAAACATGCGACGCCTGACCCGACGCAGGACGGCCGGTCTCATTGGCTTGGCATCATTCGCGCCGGCGATCATTCGCCCGGCGCACGCGCAGCAGAAGATGTTGGCGATCGGCATGACGTTGCCACTGACCGGCACGCTTGCCTTGCAGGCCGGTCAGGTACGCGATGCGGTACTTTACGCGATCAAAGAAGCGAACGAGAAGGGCGGTGTGGCAGGCTACCGATTCCACGATCTGTCGTTCGACGATGCCTCGCCGACCACGGGGCAGTACGATCCGGCACTGGCAGCAACGAACGCACGCAAGTTGCTGCAGGATCCGGCGGTGATAGCCGCGGTGGGGCCGCTGAACAGCGGTTCCGCCAAGGCGGTAAGCCCGATCTATAGCCAAGGTGATATGGCGACAATCAGCGGCAGTGCGACGAACCCCGACCTCACCGATCCGAAGTTCGCGCAGGTGAACCACCCGGCGGGTCCGCAGATCTTCTTCCGTACCGTGACGACCGATGCATATCAGGGGCCAAATCTGGCTAACTATTTCGCAGAGAAGCTGAACATCAAAAAAGTCGTCGTGCTGGACGATGGTGGCGCATATGGCGTGGGCATGGCGGATGCGTTCGCGGCCCAGGCAAGGAAAAAGGGCATGGGGGTGCTGATCCGCGACCGCCTGGACCCTTTGAATGCCAACTACACGGCGGTGCTGACGCGGGCGAAGAGTCTCGGAACGCAGGCGCTCTATTACGGTGGTGATCCGGCAGCCGGAACGAAGGTGGCGAAGCAATCGTACGACATCCTGCCCGACACCGTGAAGGGCGGCGGCGATGGCGTGCATACGCCCGACATGCTGACGGGCAGTGGCATGCCCGCAATCCAGGGATGGTATGCGACATCGGCCGCCGCGCATGTGCTGGACGACCCGCAGGTGCGGCCGTGGGTAGAGCGCTTCGTCGCCAAGACAGGCAAGCAGCCGGCTGACTACTCATTCACCTACTACGACGCGACGCAGGTGATCTTCGATGCAATCGCCCGTGTGGCGAAGTCCGGCAAACCGATGAACCGAGCCAATGTGCGCGGCGCGATCCAGACCGTCAGCCTCGACACGCTGCAGGGCCACATCTCGTTCGATGCCAACGGTGACATGACCTCGAAGGTAGTGTCCATCTTCCAGGTGCAGTACGACAACAAGGCGCCCATGGGCGACGTGGTGCACCAGTTCAAGTACGTCGGCGTCGCTCCCGAGGCATGACGACGTAAGCAGGGACGAACCTCCATGTTCCAGCGTTGCGAGAAATACCTGCTGTGGCTTCAGGGGGCGATTCTTCAAGAATAATAACACATGAGAAGGGCGTTAACGCGTCTTGATCCTAACGCTGCGACCGGACGGGTGCTGGCGCGACGTGCGGGCCGGACGCAGGGCGCGCGCCGACCTGGTACTGTGCCCGAGAACGCAGGTTTTCCTCCCTCAGGTTGCATCTCTCGCAGTCAAGCCAGTTGCCACCTGGCGCCGAGCGACGTGCCGGGGACCGGCCACAATCACCAGGCAAGCCGCGCTCGCCGTCACGAGGGAGACGAAAAAAAGGCCGGCAGTGAAACCATGTGTCAGGTCGTGCAGCCAACCAATCGCCAATGGCCCGATCACGCCACCCAGATTCCCCACCGAGTTGATGAGCGCGATGCCGGCGGCCGCGCCGCTCCGGCTTAGGAACATCGACGGCAGAGACCAGAAGGTTGGTCGGAATGCCTCGAGGAAGAATGCCATCAGCGATGCGGGCAGCAGC
>Ga0123356_10003561_pt1 | contig 16266 bp, 12 predicted proteins | sample TergutEmb28metaG_2_FD_92546 | JGI IMG/M metagenome (GOLD analysis project Ga0123356, IMG submission 92546) | Embiratermes neotenicus P3 segment gut microbial communities from Petit-Saut dam, French Guiana - Emb289 P3 | ecosystem: Host-associated > Arthropoda: Insects > Digestive system > Gut ...
GGCTGCGGCCTGCGCCTGCGTGGTGCTGTGTTTTGGCAGCCCCAGCGCCCAGCAGGTGGAGGCGCTCAACGAAATGGGGGACTTTCTGGAGGAGCAGGGCAGCTGGGCCAAGGCCTATGCCAAATACCATGAGGCCCTGGAGGCGGAGCAGGCGCTCTACGGGGCGTCGGCGGAAAAGATTGCCGCCGCCCAGGTGAATCTTGGCCGCATGTGCGAACGCCTGGCCGACTGGCCCGAGGCCCTGGATCATTACATGGAGGCCTATCGCATCGTGGGTGGGGAAGCCGCACTAGAGGATGTACGCCGCGCCTACCTGGCCGACGGGCGGGATGTGGAGGCGTTTGAGGAATGGTTGAATCGTTAACTGAGGAGGAAAAACGCGCTTGCAATCACCGCTGACCCATCAAATCGATGCCCTGCTGGACCGGGTGGAAAAACCCGCCCGCTATACCGGCGCAGAAATGAACGCGCTGGTAAAACCCTATGAGCCGGGCATGCTCCGTTTTGCCTTTGCCTTCCCGGATGTGTACGAGGTGGGCATGTCCCACCTGGGCGCCAAAATACTGTATCATATCATCAATCAACATCCCCACGCCCTGTGTGAGCGGGTGTTTGCCCCCTGGGTGGACATGATGGATTTGATGCGGGAGAACAATGTCCCCCTCTTTTCGCTGGAAACCCACACACCCATACGGGAATTTGACATCGTAGGTTTTACCCTGCAATACGAGATGACCTACACCAATATACTGGAAATGCTTTCGCTCGCCGGCATCCCCCAACGAAACGAACAGCGCGGCCAGCACGATCCTATCGTGATCGCAGGCGGACCTTGCGCCTTTAACCCGGAGCCCCTCCATGCCTGCGTCGACGCCTTTGTGATTGGCGACGGTGAGGAATGTGTGCTAGAGGTGATCGATACCGTGCGGGCCGCCCGGCAAGCCAACACAACCCGCGCCGATTGCTTGCGGGAATTGTCAAAGATATCCGGCGTGTACGTGCCCGCCTTTCCGGCCCCGGTACAAAAATGTGTGATAAACGATCTGGACGCCGCCGCCTTTCCGGAGGCTTTTGTGGTGCCCTATACCGGCATCGTACACGACCGCATCATGCTGGAGGTGCTGCGGGGCTGCACCAGGGGATGTCGATTCTGCCAAGCCGGTATGCTGTACCGGCCGGTGCGGGAACGCAGTTTGCGTACCTTGCTGGATCAAGCCGATAAGCTGGTGGATGCCACAGGCTACGACGAGATTTCCCTCTCCTCCCTGTCCACCGGCGATTACTCCTGCCTGCCCCAACTCACCCGGGAGTTGATGGCCCGTTTTGAGGCGCGGCGGGTGTCCATATCCTTGCCTTCGTTGCGGCTGGACAGTGTGCTCAAGGAGTCCCTGCAGGAGACCCAGCGGGTGCGCAAAACCAGCCTCACCTTTGCGCCCGAGGCCGGAACCCAGCGCTTGCGCGATGTGATCAACAAGGGCGTTACCGAGGAGCAGTTGCTGCAAAATGTGCGCGATGCCTTTGGAAACGGCTGGAGCGCCGTCAAGTTATACTTTATGATCGGCCTGCCCACGGAAACAGATGAAGATGTCGTGGGCATCGCCGATTTGGCCGCCAAAGTGATTGAGGCTTATTTTGAGGTGCCCAAGGCCCAGCGAGCCAAGGGCTTGCGCGTTACCTGCGGCGTGGCGGTATTTGTGCCCAAGCCCTTTACGCCCTTCCAATGGGCCGCCCAAGATACGGTGCCCCGGATCATGCACAAGGTGCAGCTGCTGCGCGAGAGCCTGCGCAAGGTAAAGGGCGTCACCCTCAATTGGCATGCCCCGGAGCTTTCGTTTTTAGAGGCCTGCTTTGCCCGTGGCGACCGGCAACTGTACGCTGTGCTGGAGCGGGCATGGGAATTGGGCTGCCGGTACGATGGCTGGAGCGATCATTTTCAGTACGAGCGGTGGATGCAGGCCTTTGCCGATTGTGGCCTGGACCCCGCCGATTACGCCAACCGGGAGCGGAGCCAAGATGAGCCGCTGCCCTGGGCTTTTATCGACGCGGGCGTGACCCAAGATTATCTGTGGCGGGAGTATGAGCGTTCCCTTTGCGCCGAATCCACGCCGGACTGCCGCCAGGGCTGCCAAGGCTGCGGCCTGCAGCGCACAGCGTTTCAGGGGGTGTGCAGGCCGTGAAGATGCTGTTGGCTTTTCAAAAAGGCGATGCCCTCCGCCATCTGGGTCATTTGGATTTACAGCGGGCCATGCAGCGGGCGTTGCGGCGCAGTGGCCTGCCGGTACGTTATTCCCAGGGTTTTAATCCCCACATGCTCACCTCTTTTGCATCGGCGCTGTCGGTGGGGGTATCCAGCGATGAAGAAATCCTTGAAGTCGCATTGGAAAAACCGATGGATGCCGATGATTGCCTTGCCCGCATGAACGCCGTGTTACCCGATGCTCTGCGCGCGACCAAGGCGGTGCTGGTGGAGGATTCCCATCCGGCGCTGATGGGGTTGCTCAAACAGGCCGGGTACACGGCTGGGCTGCTAGGCGCCGACGCAACCGTACTTTATGCCGCGGCCGAATCCTTCCTGGCCGAGGCTGAGGTCATGGCTCTGCGCAAAAGCAAACGAAAAGAAACCATGGTGAACATCCGCCCCATGGTGCATGCGCTTACCGTGGTTGAGGAGGAAGGTAGCGTTAGGCTGAACATGCGGCTTTCGTTAGAAGAAACCGCCACCCTCAAACCGGATTTGCTGATCGCCACGCTGTGGGAGCGGGCGGGGTTGTTGCGGGAGGATATGCCCCCGCCCCGGTTGCGGCGCACCGGGTTGTTTGGGGTGAGGGATGGGCGGGTTGTGCGGTTGATTCAGGTATGATGCCGATCAAGAAACAAGGCAATCCAGGCAGGAAGCCTGTAGGGGCGATTATCAATCGCCCGAAGAAGCTGGAGGGCGATTGATAATCGCCCCTACAGGAACGGCAGGCTTAAATTATGCGAGGATACTTTATTGAGAAAAGAACTACCTGCAAGAAAAAATGTCCGATTAAGGGGCTACGATTATTCAAGACCCGGGCGTTACTTTGTTACGCTGTGTGTCAAGGACGGACATGATATGCTTGGAAACATCGTAACCTCTGTAGGGGCGATTATTAATCGCCCGAAAACTTTGGTAGAGTTAACGAAATACGGAGATGTAGCAGAAAAAGCAATTCGTGAAATTTCTGTTTGTTATCAAGGCATTTTCGTGGATAAATATGTCATCATGCCCAACCACATACACATGATACTCGTACTGCAAAGCAAGCATGAAAGCGGCGGGCGATTAATAATCGCCCCTACAAAGGTATCTGCCATTGTTCAGCAGTATAAACGTAGTGTTACAAAGCTAATCGGTTTCAGCATGTGGCAAAAATCCTACCACGACCATATCATTCGCGATGAGGACGAGTACCAGCGTATATGGCAGTACATAAACGAAAACCCGGAAAAATGGACTGAGGACAAGTATTATGGCTAGCGTGGAGTGCAAAATGGAAACTGCGGTTATGAATCGCCTGCTCGTCGTTGATGCGGACGGGGATCGGGCTGTACTGGCCCTGATTGAAGAAGGCAGGGTAACAGAGGTGTTGAGCGCTGAGGAAGGTTCTGGCCCCCGCATAGGCGATGTGTATTTGGGGCGGGTGCAGCAGATGTACAAGGGCTTCGAAGCCGCCTTTGTGGACATCGGATTAGCAAAAAACGCGTTTTTGCCCATGGAACAGGGACATCCCGTGCCACGGCCGGGGCAGGAAGTGCTGGTGCGGCTGGCCAAGCTGCCGGTGGGGGATAAGGGGGCGCGGTTATCGCAGGCATTGGAGGTGGCAGACGCCTTGCTAGCCCTTCTGCCGGGAGGTTCGGGCGTGGGCGTGTCTGCCAAGATAACGGATCAGCAGGAGCGAGAGCGGCTTAAGGTTCTGGGTGAGGCGCTGTGCCCAACCGGATGCGGGCTGGTGGTGCGCACTGCGGCGGCCGGGCGGAGTGAGGAGGACTTGGTTGCCGCTTGCCATTCACTTATTGCCCAATGGGAAGTGTTACGCGAGGCCGCCCGATACGCGCCTGCACCCAAGCTGCTGATGGCAGCGGCTCATCCGGCGGAGCGTTTTGCCCTGGATCAGATGATCGCAGGGTTATCTCGCGTGGTGGTGCATGGCGGGGAATGGCAGGAGAGGCTGGCCGCGCTGTTTAAAAAGGCTGGCATGGAGCCTGCGCCCTTGATTGAACGGTATGGAGGAGAGACGCCGCTGAAGGTGCTGTATCCCATCCAAAAGGCGATAGATGGTTCGCGCCGCCGCAAGGTGTGGCTGCCCGGCGGCGGTACCTTGGTGTTTGATACCTGCGAGGCCATGACAGTGATCGACGTAAACACGGGCAAACAAAAACCCAAGGGCTGTTTGGAGGAAACGGCGATGGCAGTGAATCTGGAGGCCATGGGCGAGATCGCCATCCAGCTCCGGCTACGGGATATCGGGGGCATTGTGGTGATCGATGCCATTGACCTGCGGGAGGCGGAACACCGCAACCGGGTGCTGGAAGAGTTGGGGCGGGCGCTTGCTCCGGATCGGGGCAGGCCAAGGGTATATGGGGGCATCAGCGCGCTGGGGTTGATTCAACTGACGCGCAAGCGGCTGTATGCGGAGGGTAGTGTATGAGCAAAAGAGAGAAAACCACACGCGCCATCGATGGGGCCGAAATGGCCCGGCAGGCCGAGGCTACCCGGGAAGTAGCCGCCCTGGTGCGGCAAGAGGGGCATCCCCTCAGTTACGTAATCGTAACCTACGGTTGCCAAATGAATGCCCACGACAGCGAGAACCTGGCCGGCATGCTCCAGGAGATGGGCATCGAACCCGCCCCCTGCCGCGAGGAGGCGGATTTGGTGATCTACAATACCTGCTGCGTGCGCGAAAACGCCGAGCGCCGCGCTTTGGGCAATGTCACTTGGCTTAAGGAGCTCAAAAAAACCCGGCCCGGCTTGTTGGTGGGGGTGTGTGGCTGCATGATACAGCAGCAGGGCATGGCCCAGCGCATCCTGGATCAGTATCCTTTTGTGGATGTTGCCTTTGGCACTCACAATCTGTATCGATTCCCCGAATTGCTACACCGGGCGTTGAGCACCCGTGGGCGGGTGGTGGAGGTGGCGGAAGACCATGGCGGCATCCCCGAGGAACTGCCGGTGCGGCGGGTGAGCCCTTTTCGCGCCTATCTTACCATCATGTATGGCTGCGACAATTTTTGCTCGTACTGTATCGTGCCCTATGTGCGGGGCCGGGAGCGCTCCCGCGGGCCCGAGGCCATTTTGGCCGAGGCCCGTGGCTTATTTGACGAGGGTGTGCAGGAAATCATGCTGCTGGGGCAGAACGTTAACTCGTACGGTAATGACCTGGGGGGCGCCACGCGCTTCCCGGAATTGCTGGCGGAGCTGGACGGCGTCGGCATCCCCCGCATCCGTTTTATGACCTCCCATCCCAAGGACCTTTCCGACGGGCTGATTGAGGTGATGGCCCAGGGCAAGCACATCTGCCATGCCTTGCATCTGCCCGTGCAGGCGGGCAGCGACGCGGTGCTGGCCTCCATGCGCCGGGGATATACCCGCGCCCAGTATCTGGAGCGGGTGGAAACGTTGCGCGCGCGGATACCCGATATCGCCCTCACCACCGACCTGATCGTGGCCTATCCCGGCGAGACTGAGCAAGACTTTGCAGACACCCTGTCCTTGGCCCAGGAGGTACGGTACCACGCGGCTTTCACCTTTGTGTACTCGCCCAGGCCGGGCACTTTGGCCGCGGATTTGCCGGATTGTGTGAGCGCCCAAGTCGCAAAGGAGCGCATTGAGGAGCTGATCCGCCTGCAAAAGGGTATCACCACCCAGTGGAACCGGGCTTACGTAGGCCAGGAGCAGCAGATACTGGTAGAGGAGCTCTCCAAGCGCGACGCCACCCAGGTGGCCGGCAAAAACGAGTACGGCATTACGGTAAACTTTCCGGGCGATGGGTCGCTAATTGGGCAATTTGCGCGGGTGGGTATTCTGTCGGCGGCAGAAACTACGTTGCGCGGGCAAATGATATCGGGTTCATAATATAAGGAGGAGCAATACATGCACGAGGTATTTGAACGGGCGAGCGCGCTGGGGGAGGCCATCCAGCAATCCGAGGAGTACAGGGCCATGCGCAACGCGGAAAGCGCGGTGATGGCCAACGAAGACACTGCCCGGATCATGAGCGATTTTCTCGGCCATCGGTCGGTGATAGAAGAGATATTGGCCAGCGATCCACCGGATCACGAGCTGCTGGCCGAGCACGGCCAGGCCATGGAAGTGCTGCAAGATACCCTGGGCGAGATGGAGCTGGTGCAGCAGATGACCCGCGCCCGTGAAGATTTTGCCGGTATGATGCACCAGGTGAACCAAGTGCTGCGTTTTATGGTAACCGGCGAGATGGCGGACGATGATGACGATGAGCAGGCTGGCTGCGGCAGCGGGTGTGGTGGCTGCGGCGGCGGGTGCGGGCATCAGCATTTGCAGTGAACAAGTACAATACGCTGTTCTGCTTTATCACAAGGTAGGGTAGGGGGGTGATGCAAGTGGTGGATATGGAGCAAATCCTGCAGGATAAAGATAAGATTATCAAACTGTATATTGAAAAGCGAAAGATGAGATGTTATCGTGATATTGATAGAATGGAGGATAGGGATTTTTATGCTTTAGCTGCTATTTGCAAAAAAGAAGCAAAAATAGCCGCAGAGAAGATAAACTGGGAATGGGGCGCACAAGTCCTGCTTAACGTCATCTCCTTTGTATCAATGTGTTGTAAAGAAGAAAGGATATATAGTAAAGAAGAAAGGATGTATAAAACTGCATTTGACCGTTCATTACATATAGTCGGAAAAGTTGCTTTGGTGTACTTATATGCATGCAACAAATCGAAAGGCTTAAGCCGTAAGAATAATGCAGATAACATGCATGTGTTGCTGAGTACTGTTGCTTTATTAATCCAGTTGGAGAATACCATTATGGCGAAAAGGCAGATTAAGTATTTTCACCGCATTCCGCTCGAGGGGGACTTTTCTTTCAAAGACAATTGGCTCTACCCCCCACCATCATTTCAGTGCTATAAGCGGCAGTACATGAATGCGATGAGAGGTGCGGGGATGAGACAAAGATTCGCCAGTGCCAATTCTGATTTGCTTGGAATGCCGCCCTATTATTTGGAGGCAATTAAAGAGGTCATGAATGGGAAAGCCCCAAATACAATCACGCTTTTTGCAAACACATATTTTGCTGACTTCCCATCAGTTGGGGAAGAAGGAGAAAGCAAAGTGTTTTGGGAGAAACTTGCGACGTTAGTTGCAGTAAATGATATGTGCAGGATAAAAATGAAAAGCAAAGATGATTGGAGAGAATCCCTTTTGCTTTTGAATCAAAATAGTAACGAGGAGTTGGGCGATTTTTTATTGGAAAAGGAGTGTGCGGAAAAAACACTGAACGATAATCGTCTGCACGAGCCCATTACAGACTCAATCACGAGCTTAATTACAGAACGCCCTGTGATTCAGCTATCGAGGGTAGACTTTGCGTCCGCCTACTATTTGATTGGAGATAAAATTAACTCATTTGTTGAGAAGGCTTTTTTTACAGAGGATACTGCTGGTTGGGCGAGCGAGGTTCGCCGCCGCATTGCGACAGGATTCGAAGAGCAAGTCATTGCTTGGATGCGAGAGAAGGGATTTTGGGCGGCCAGTGTTATCGACAGAGAAGAAGAATCAGGAAGGTATACGGGAAAGTGGGAATATCAAGATATAGAATTGTTTTTTGATGATTACTCAGTTGGACAAGAAAATGTTGGACAAGTGGATGTTTTGGCGTTCAATCCAAGCACAAAGGCCCTTTGCCTAATCGAATGTAAGATGTTAGATGATATAAGAGATGCGGAAAAAGTTAAAGGAAACTACAAAACCCTGCGCGAGATATATCGTGATCAATTCAAAAAGAAGATAGTTTTTTTTCGCAAGCCAGAAACCTGGAAATACATTGCTTCAAGGCTATGTGTCCAGGAAGCAGACGAGAGGATTTGTCCAATAATACTTACAGATATTCCGCTTCCCGTTTTTGTAGATGTTACAAATAGCCAAATAGAGCACACAGATTTGATCATATGCGATTTCGAAAGCTTTTGCGAGAACATTGAGGATTTGAGTGTTCTTCGAAATAGAGAATATGAATTCAGCATTCCATTCACACTTTCACAAACGAACAATTAAGTGATCTTCATCATTCAATAAGCGCACACGGAGGAACCATGGCCACCCTAAGCCCCATGATGCAACAGTACATGCAGCTCAAGGAGCAGCACCCCGACGCGCTGCTCTTCTTTCGCTTAGGCGATTTTTACGAGCTGTTTTTTGATGATGCCCTCACCGCTTCCCGGGAGCTGGAGCTCACCCTTACCGGGCGGGACTGCGGGTTGTCCGAGCGCGCCCCCATGTGCGGCGTGCCCCACCACAGCGCCCAAACCTATCTAAGCCGCCTGCTGGAGAAGGGCTACAAAGTAGCCATCGGCGAGCAGATGCAGGATCCCTCCGAAACCAAGGGGCTGGTGGAGCGCGCCGTGGTGCGGGTGGTAACGCCGGGCACGGTGATTGAACCCAATATGCTGGACGAGCGCGCCAACAACTATTTGTTATCCCTTTGCTTGGAAGGGGAGCGGGCCGGTATCGCCTTTGCCGACGTATCCACAGGTGAGTTTTACGCCTATGAAATACAGGAAGTCCGCACCACCCTGGCCGACGAACTGGCCCGCATCGCACCCAAGGAGATCATCGCCAACGATTCCGCGGTGCTGGCCGCGGGATCGGGCTTGAGCATCCCGGCCAAGTTGGAGCCCTATAGCGCCAAGGCTTATGGCCTGGCCGCCGCTCGTGAAACACTGCTGGAGCACTTTGGTATACAGAGCCTGGATGCCTTCGGCATGGAGGAGCTGAAGCTGGCGGTATGCGCCGCCGGTGCGCTGATGCGGTACCTGGGCGATACCCAGCGCAACGCGCTGCAGCACATCACGGCGTTGCGCCGCTATCGCGCCGAGGCCTACATGCTGCTGGACCGCACCGCCCGCCGGAATCTGGAGCTTACCGAATCCCTGCGGGGGCGGGGCAAACAGGGTACACTGCTGGCGCTGATGGATCAAACGGCCACCGCCATGGGCGGGCGCACCTTGCGCAGTTGGATCGAGCAGCCGTTGTGCGAAAGGCGGGCCATCGAGCTGCGGCTGGATGCCGTGGCCGCGCTCCACGCCGAGCATGTGATCATGCAGTCTTTATTCGAGGAGCTTCGTGGGGTGTACGATATCGAGCGCTTGCTCAGCAAGCTGGCGTATCGTTCGATCCATGCACGGGATTGTCTGGCCCTGTGCGCTTCGCTAGAACGATTGCCCGGTGTGCTGGCGCTGCTGGGCGGGGTGCATAGCGAGGCCCTGGACACCCTGGCCGGACGCATCGATCCGTTGGAGGAAGTGTCGGATTTGCTCCACCGGGCCATTCACCCCGAAGCGCCCCTGACCCTGTCCGACGGCGGCGTGATCCGCGATGGGTTCGACGCCGAGCTGGACGCCCTGCGCGCGGCCTCGGTAGAAGGCAAGCAGTGGCTTGCCGACCTGGAGGCCCAGGAGCGGGAGACCACCGGCATCAAAAACCTGCGCATCAACTATAACCGGGTGTTTGGTTACTATATCGAGGTTACCAAATCCAACTACGAGTTGGTTCCCTATCGGTATCAGCGCAAACAAACCCTGGCCAACTCAGAACGATACACCACGCCCGAATTGCTGGATTTGGAGCAAAAGATACTGGGCGCGGAAGATAAGGCCCAGCGCCTGGAGCAGTTGCTCTTTGCCGATGTGCGCCAACAGCTAGGCGCTTTCCTTAGGCGTTTGCAGCGTACCGCCGAAGCGGTCAAGACCCTGGACGCGCTGCTTTCCCTGGCCCTGGCCGCCGCCCGCTTTGGTTACACCCGCCCACAGATCACCGAAGATGGCGCGCTTACCATCGTGGACGGCCGCCATCCTGTGGTAGAACGCAACCTGCGGGAGACATCCTTTGTGCCAAACGACACAACCATGGATCGCGGGGACAACCGTATGCTCATCGTCACCGGGCCCAACATGGCGGGCAAAAGCACCTACATGCGCCAGGTGGCCCTGATCACCCTAATGGCCCACATCGGCAGCTTTGTGCCTGCCAAGAGCGCCCAAATTTGCCTTACCGACCGCATCTTTACCCGTGTGGGCGCTTCCGACGACTTGGCGGGCGGCCAGTCCACCTTTATGGTGGAGATGCACGAGATGGCCAATATCCTACACAATGTGACGCCAAATTCCCTGGTGATCCTAGATGAGATTGGCCGGGGTACCAGCACCTTCGACGGGCTAAGCATCGCCTGGGCGGTGGTGGAGCACCTGTGCGATACGGATCGGGCGGGAGCCAAGACGTTGTTTGCCACCCACTACCATGAGCTTAGCGAACTGGAAGGCCGCCTGCCCGGCGTGGTGAACTTCCGCGTGTCGGCAAAAGAACACGGCGAGGATATCATCTTTTTGCGCAAGATCGTTCGCGGGGGAGCCGACAAAAGCTTTGGCGTGCATGTGGCGCGGCTGGCGGGTATGCCCCAAAGGGTGCTGCATCGTGCCCAGGAGATATTGGCCCGGCTGGAGGCTGCCGACGTAAACCAAACCTCCATTGGGCAGAACATACTGGAGGCCGGGCGAGAGGAGCGCAACGCCCAGGTGACGCTGTTTGACTCGGCGGCTACGGAGTTGGTGCAGGAGCTAAGTGAGTTGGACGTGATGGGGATTACGCCCATGGAGGCGATGCAGCTGTTGTTTACGTTGAAGGAGCGGGCGAGGAGGGTGTAACGTGAGAACCACCAAGGGATGGATATTTTTGACGCTAGCGTGGATTTTGTTATGCATGCCGTCGATTTCCGCTTCAGGATACAGTGTTGCGCCTGACCGCGATGCCAAGGTGCAGACATATCTCGAAGCCATCACGCGTGAGCCCGGTAATGCGGAAAATCATTATCTGTTAGGTGTGCGGTTGAGCGATTTGGCTAGAGATGAGGAAGCGATTGCGGCGTTGAGTAAAGCCATTGTATTAAAGCCGGATTCCGCCAAAGCCTACTTGGCGCGAGGAGGCGCTTACAGAAAACAGAGGCAATTTGATGCCGCGATGGCCGATTATGATACGGTCATCAAGTTAGAGCCAGATTGGGCCAAACCTTATGCAGGAAGGGGAGCTCTCTTCAGCACGCAAGGAAAATATGAGTTGGCCATGGAAGAATATGCGAGAGGTATCGCAATAAATCCTGATGAGGCCGCGATTTACCGCCAGCGCGGGCTTACTTACGCAAAGGAAGGGAAATACGAACTGGCCATCGCCGATTACACCAAGTCCATTGAACTCGACCCTGATTATCCCTACACTTACTATAACCGCGGATTTGTTTACGCCTATCTGGAGCAATATGACCAAGCTGTCGCGGATTGTGGGAAGTTCATTGAGTTGGAACCAAATGATGCCAGAGGCTATGATGCCCGCGGAAGCGTTTATTTTGAGCAGGGGCAATATGTAAGGGCTATCGCGGATTTTGCGGTGGCCATTGAGTTGAACCCTGATAACGCTGAGTATTATAATGATCGCGGAAAGGCTTACGCATTACAGGCGGAATATGAGCAGGCGATAATGGATTTTACGAGGGCTATTGCAATAAGCCCGGATTATGAGACGGCATACATCAACCGTGGGATAATATACGATATTCAAAACCAGCGTGAAATGGCTATTTTGGATTTTACGAAAGCGATTGCATTGAACCCCTATAGCGTAAGAGCTTACAATCACCGTGGGGGCGCGTATTTCGGCCAAGAGGAGTATGAACTGGCCATTGCGGATTTCACAAAGGCCATTGAAATACGACCGGATAATTTGGGAGCTTACAGATTACGCGGGATGCTTTACTGCAATCTGGAAAAATATGAGCTAGCCATCGATGATTACTCGAAAGCCATTGAGCTCGACCCAAACAACGCCATGCTTTACATCTTTCGAGCGGATGTCTATGAAACCATGGGCGACAAAGATGCCGCTGCCGCAGATCGCCAAAAAGCTGAGGAGCTGGATGGAAAATAAATACTCGCGACACTGTCGAGAGAAATGCAAAAAGAATGGTTTTTATGCAAAACTCGCACCACTGGTGCGAGAAATGAATAGGAAAGGCGTTTATGCACTATGAGCAATGATTTGGTACCGAAAAATCACGTCGAGTTTAATGAAATTCTATCCATCATTGAGCGCGCGCGCGAAAACGCCTTTCGAGCCGTAAACCGGGAGCTTATTTCGATGTACTGGGACATTGGTGCATATGTGAGCGAAAAGACTAAAACTGGTGGCTGGGGCAAATCCGTGGTAGCTGATTTCTCAAAATACATTCAAACGAAATACCTTGGAATACGCGGGTTTTCGCCTCAAAACATATGGCGCATGAAACAATTCTATGAGACTTACCGGGATAACGAAAAACTCTCGACACTGTCGAGAGAAATTTCATGGTCAAGTAACGTGCTGATTATAATGCACTCGCGTTCGGAAGAAGAGCGGGAGTTTTATCTCTTGCTAACGCAAAAGCAAAAATACTCCGTGCGGGAACTTGAGCGGCAAATGGACAGTCATCTCTTTGAACGCACCATGATTTCCGATGAAAAGACCAAACTTTTTGTTGCTAGAAGCCCGGGACTGGTGGCACTCCGCGACAATTACGTCTTGGAGTTCCTTGGTATACCTGAAAACCATAAGGAAGTGGAGTTGCGAAAAGCCATAACCGCCAATCTGCGCGATTTTGTCTTGGAGTTCGGCAAGGATTTTGCGTTGGTGGGCGAGGAGTACCGCATACAAGTCGGAAACACCGATTTTCATATTGATCTTTTGTTGTTCAATCGCGAATTGGCTTGCCTTGTTGCCATTGAGCTGAAAGTAACAAAGTTTAAGCCGGAGTACCTAGGCCAACTCGAATTCTACCTCGAAGCCCTCGACCGCGACGTTCGCAAACCCAACGAGAACCCAAGCGTTGGGTTGATTCTCTGCGCAGGCAAAGACGACATGGTGGTGGAATACGCCCTAAGCAGAAGCCTTTCACCCGCGCTTGTGGCCGACTACCAGCTTCACTTGCCAAACAAGGCATTACTTGCCGAAAAGCTTCGCGAGTTGAAGGAACTCGCCGATATGGAATCCGATGAGGATGAGGACGAATGAAGGGAGGTTCCCCATGCCAAACCCACCCACCCACCGCCCCATCCAACGCCTGCCCGAAGAAGTCGTAGGCAAAATCGCTGCCGGTGAAGTAGTGGAAAGCCCCGCCGCGGCCATCAAGGAGCTGATGGAGAACAGCATCGACGCCGGGGCCACCGCCATCACCGTGGAGACGCGAGAGGGCGGCATCGCCTACTTTCGGGTGGCGGACAACGGCTGCGGCATCCCGGCATCGGACATCCGCATGGCCTTCGAGCGCCACGCCACCAGCAAGCTCCGTGTGGCAGACGAGCTGTTTGACGTACGATCCCTGGGCTTTCGGGGCGAAGCCCTGGCCTCCATCGCGGCGGTGGCCAAGGTGACCCTTACCACCCGAACGGTGGGGGAGGATCGTGGCATCAAGGCGATCAATGCAGGCGGGATGCTCAGCCCCCCAACGGATGCCGCCAGCCCGGAGGGTACCACCGTGGTGGTGCAGGAGCTGTTTTTTAACACGCCTGCCCGCTTAAAATTCCTCAAAAAACCGGCGGCGGAGGGTGCCCGCGTGGCCGACATGGTGCTGCGTTTGCTGCTCTCCCGGCCCGATATCTCCTTTCGTTTGATCCAGAACGGCAAGCAAGTGTATCACAGCCCCGGCGACGGCAAGCTGCGCAGCGCCATGTTCGGTGTGTACGGGCGGGAGGTAACCGAGCAGCTTTGCCCCGTGGAATATACCGACGGTGGCGTACGAGTGGAGGGGTTTGTGGGCGTGGGCACGGCGGCCAGGGGCAACCGCACCCATCAGAGCTTTTTTGTGAACGGGCGGTATGTGCGTAGCCCGATCCTGACCTTGGCGTTGGAAGCCGCCTGCCGGGAGCGGGTGAGCAGTGGGCAATTTCCCATTTGCGCGCTACGGGTGAATGTACCCCCCGCCTCGGTGGATGTAAACGTGCATCCCAACAAGCTGGAGGTACGCTTTAGTGATGAATCCCTTGTACAAGGCGTGATGGAGCAGGCGGTGCGGCAGGCCCTTTTGCCCGCCGATACACCCGCCGATGCAGTTGACGCAATCAAAGGGATGGCCGGGCACGCGATTCAGAGCGCGCCCCAGATCGTATTAAAGGATCCGGAACCGCCCCAGCGCCTTGGTGAGGTGGTGCAGGATTTTTTTGCTTTTATGCCTGCCAAACCCGCCGCCCCTGCCGCTCCGGCCCGGGTGCGCGATTCCGGGCAGTTGCCAGCCCGCCCAACGGCCCCAGTTCCCCAGTTGGCCGGATATGCCCAGCCTGCCCCCGCGCCCTTCCGGGTGTTGGGCGTGGCCTTTCAAACCTATATCCTGGTGGAACAAGAGAACAAGCTGCTGCTCATCGATCAGCACGCCGCCCATGAGCGGTTGTTATACGAGCGCCTCACCCGTTCGCTGGCATCGGGCCAGGGCTCCCAGGAGCTGCTGGTAGCTCAAGTGGTGAGCCTGGACGCGGCAGACCGGGAGCGGCTCCGCACCTTTGAAGACGTGGTGCGCGATGCCGGTTACGATTTTGACTACTTTGGCCAGGATGCGGTGCAGATTCGTGGCGTGCCGGTGATCCTGGGCGAGCCCCAGGCGCGGGAGGGTTTTCTTTCCATGTTAGACCGGCTTGGGGAATTGCGCCTGCTATCCACAAAGGAGAAGCGCCGGGAGGCCATTGTGCAGATGGCTTGCAAACGTGCGGTAAAGGCTGGGGATACGCTGGAGCCCGCCGAAATCGAGGCCCTGTTCCGCGATATGCAGCGTGGAGACGGGCCGCCCACCTGCCCCCACGGACGCCCCTTGGTGGTGGTGTTGACCCGGCAGGAGTTAGAGAAACGGTTTAAGAGAGGTTAGGGGGATTGTTATGCAATCGTTGCCTTCCGCACTGATTGCCGTGGTTGGCCCCACGGCCTCGGGCAAAACAGCCGCTGCCGTGGCTTTGTGCCGTGCCTTGGACGCCGAGGCGATCTCCATGGACTCCATGCAGGTGTACCGGGGCATGGACATCGGCACTGCCAAACCTACCCAGGCCGAGCAGAGCGGTGTGACCCACCACCTGCTGGACGTGGCCGATCCTGGCACCCCCTTTTCGGTAGCCGACTATCGTGAGTTGGCTGATGCAGCCATCAACCATATCGGTGCACGGGGCAGGTTGCCCGTGCTGGTGGGCGGCACCGGGTTGTATCTGAATGCGCTCACATTGGATATGGACTTTGCCCAAACCCCCGCCGATAGGGACTTCCGGCGGCAGTTGGAAGGGGAAGATCGGGAACTGCTTCACGCGCGGCTGGCACAGGTGGATCCCCAGAGCGCCCGGCGATTGCATGTCAACGATGTGCGGCGGGTGATGCGTGCGTTAGAGATACACCACCTTACCGGCAAACCCATGTCGGCCCATGCCGTCGGCTTCCGCACTGCACCTCGGGGGCCGACGCTTATTGCGGTGGGGCTCACCATGGAGCGTTCGCTGCTGCATAGTCGCATTGATACTCGTGTGCATGAGATGATCGGCCAAGGTTGGCTGGAAGAGGTAACCCGCTTGCTGGATGCCGGTGTGCCCGAAAACAGCCAGGCCATGCAGGCCATCGGTTATCGGGAGTTGGCGCCCGTGGTTCAGGGCGAAACAAAGCTGGAGGAAGCGATCCCGCGTATTCAGCAGACCACCCGCCAGTACGCCAAGCGCCAGATGACCTGGTTCCGGCGCGATCCGCGGGTGCATTGGTTTGATTGGGCTGATTATCCGGAGCCTGGTGCGCTGGATGCGGCGATATTGGCCTATGTGCGGGGGCGGTTGTAGGGGCGCACATTGTGCGCCCGCCGCTTGCCGCCTTGCCGATAAACCCACGGGCGCACAATGTGCGCCCCTACATGGAGGGTCATTGTATGTCTGTACATTCCATCGAAGCCCTGCTCATTGAAGCCGAACGCCGCTGCGCTCCCGGTTTTGCCGCCCTGGAAGAAATCGA
>Ga0123356_10003562_pt1 | contig 16265 bp, 12 predicted proteins | sample TergutEmb28metaG_2_FD_92546 | JGI IMG/M metagenome (GOLD analysis project Ga0123356, IMG submission 92546) | Embiratermes neotenicus P3 segment gut microbial communities from Petit-Saut dam, French Guiana - Emb289 P3 | ecosystem: Host-associated > Arthropoda: Insects > Digestive system > Gut ...
AGCTGACGGGCTCGAACCGCCGACCGTCCGGATGTAAGCCGGGCGCTCTACCAACTGAGCTAAGCTCCCTCACTTTGGTGGTAGTATTCTACCACACTTTATTTATCTGTCAAGTCTTGACCACAACATTGTGCGCACCGCCTTCGGTAAGTGACGCTTTTGACACGACGGTCAAGGTTGCGGTTTTGGTAAATTCTGCAAGGTTCAAGCTTCCGCAGTTACACATAGTTGCTTTAATCTTGCTGAGGGTCTTTGCAAGTCCATCTTCAAGTTTGCCTGCGTACTCGATATATGAATCCACGCCTTCTTCGAATACAAGTTTGGCGTTACTGTTTTCTTTTCCATATCGTTGCCAGTTTTGCGCCCTTGCCGAACCCTCGCCCCAGTATTCTTTGAAGTGCTTGCCGTTTATTGTCACAAGTTTGGACGGGCTCTCGTGGTATCTGGCAAAATTTCGCCCCATCATCAAAAAGTCCGCACCCATCGCAAGTGCAATAATCGCATGGTTATCAAACGCCACACCGCCGTCGGAACAAAGTGGCATATATACACCGGTTTTTTCGAAGTGCTTGTTTCGTGTGTCAACTACTTCGAGGAGGGCGCTTGCCTGACCTCGTCCAATACCTTTTTGCTCCCGAGTAATACAAATCGAGCCGCCACCAACACCGACTTTGATAAAGTCCGCACCAGCCTTTACAAGGTAATCAAACCCACGTGCATCAACAATGTTGCCAGCACCGATTTTGACTTTGTCGCCGTACTTGTCACGTACGAACTTGATAACGTCCGCTTGCCATTCGGAAAACCCGTCGGACGAGTCAATGCAAAGCACATCCGCACCCGCCGTAACAAGCGGAGGAATTCTTTCTTTATAATCGTGCGTGTTAACCCCAGCACCCACAAGAACCTTTTTTGCTTTTGCCGCCGCAACCATTTTGGCTTGGTCCTCGACGGTTTGACTGCAAAAGATAAACGCAATTCCACCGAACCCACCAAGTGCCACCGCCATATCAACCCCAGACACGCTTTGCATTATCGCAGACGCAAATGGGATGGTAAGGCTTAGTTTCGGTTTCTCGCCTTTCTTGAACTTTACAAGCGGGGTAGTAAGGTCAACATCAGCAGGGCGGTGTATCCGCTTTGTCAGGTTCGGAAGAAGCAAAAACTCTCCGAATGTTCTTGATGGTTCCCAAATAATCTTTGCCATGTTTTCTCCTTCATTCCCACTCTATTGTTGACGGCGGTTTTGATGTGATGTCGTATACCACCTTTGTGACCTGGTCGATTTCGTCGGTTATCCGTTTGCTGACTTTTGCTAAAACGTCCAACGGAATTCGTGCCCATTCCGCTTCACGTGCATCAACGCTTTTCACCGCACGCAATGCGACAACATGATGATATACCCGAGCCCCATTGCGAATCCCCACAGTGCGAGTATCCGTTATCACGGCAAAATATTGCCAAATCTCGTCTTTGAGTCCCGCTTTGGCGATTTCCTCACGAAAGATAAAGTCCGCCTCACGCAACACGTCAAGCTTCTCCTTAGTAATCGCTCCCATAACTCGAATGCCAAGACCTGGACCTGGGAACGGCTGGCGATATACTGCCTCTCTTGGAAGTCCAAGTTCAAGACCAACCGCACGAACTTCGTCTTTGTAAAGCGTACGCAATGGCTCGATGATTTCCTCGAAATCAACAACGTTCGGAAGACCGCCGACATTGTGGTGGCTTTTGATAAGTTTTCCACCAACACCGCTTTCCGTGACGTCTGTTTTAATTGTGCCTTGCGCAAGGAAATTGACCTTGCCGATTTTCTTTGCTTCGGTTTCGAAGCTTCGGATAAATTGTTCGCCGATGATTTTGCGCTTGCGCTCGGGGTCGGTTACGTATTTTAGGGCGGCAAGGAACCGTTGCCTAGCATCAACCATAATCAAATTCATGCCAAGACCATCTTGGAACACACGCTTGATTTCCTCGGGTTCGTCTTTTCGGATAAGTCCATGGTCGATGAAGACACTTACAAGGCTTTCAGGCGCCGCCTTGTGAATAAGTGCCGCAACAACGGCACTGTCCACACCCCCCGAAAACGCACACAGCACTTTCTTCCCTTTTAACTTTGCACGCAGTTCCTCGACTTGTGTTTTAACGAATTCCTTAATGTTTGTCTTTTGCTCTTTCACGTTTCCCTCTCTTGATTATCTACTCTACATTGTCAAACACATCTTTGCAAGCATCTTGCCACCCTTTGTGCTTCATTCTTTCGGTAAGCGTAAACCGTCGGTTCCATTTCTTGTTGACAAGGCGGATATAGGCACGCTTCCTGCTCTCTGGCATGAAACTTGCACGGAAACCATTGATGATGACGCAATAGATATCGTTCATGGAAAGCCCAAGTTTGTTGTGCATAAGCCAATATTCTTTGAGGAGCGAAGTCTTAAACAAATTCGGGTCGTCGGTGCTAAGCGTTATAAAAACCCCACGGTTCCAAAAAAGTTTTGCGGGGTGGTCTTCGACTTTGGTCACATAGTGCTTTGTAAGAACGTTTGAAGTCAGGAGGATTTCAACAGGGATTTTTCGGTCGGCAAGAAGTTTTATCGTAGCGTCACTTTGACCTGCGGAGACGGCGTGACCGATGCGTTCCGCTTTCAAAAGTTCAACCGTATCAATAACGGACTGATAATCATCGAACTCGCCTGCGTGGGAATGCGTGCGTAGGCCGTGTTCCTTTGCCTTCTTGAAAAGTTCGACGTAATCTTTTGCCTTGCCTTTGCTTTCGTCTCCGCCAAGCCCAACCGCAACCACATACTTGCTTCGGTGTGCCAAGACTTGCGTTAAAACATTCTCGGCACTCTTGACGCCGTAACTGCGTGACAGGTCGGCAATCATGCGTATCTCTAAACCATCTTGTTTATGGATTTTCTTTATACACTTTTCGAAATATTCAATCATGTCCTTATACAAGAACCCGTTGGTAAGGTAGCGTGCAATTGCAAAATAAACCTCTGCATACACAATGCCGTTTCGCACCATGTACCTTGCAAGGCGGCTAAACACACGCTCGAAATCTTCAATACCTTTGCGTGAAAACATTGCCGCACGATATTCCTCCAGCATACTCGGCAGGCCGTCATAGCCCTGCTTGCCTTCTTGCTGCTCGACAATAAAATCGTCCAAATGCAAATGGAGTTCCACTTTGGGCACTCCATGGATAACTGCATAAAAACGTTCCTTTTCCATTACAAGTATATATTTTAATTTATTCGCAATGTCAATGGAAAATTGTTTGCTTTGGGAGGTGAAAGTAAGTATATTATCGCAAGGAGATTTAATTATGACACTTTTAATTATGGCGGCGGGCATGGGTTCAAGATACGGAGGCATCAAGCAAATCGAGCCAGTCGGAGTCCACAATGAACTAATCATCGATTATTCGATTTTCGATGCAGTGCGTGCGGGCTTTACAAAGGTCGTGTTCGTTATACGCCGTGACATCGAGGAAGAATTTTGCAAAAGCATTTTCAACCGCATAAAGGAACAGTCAGGCATCAAAGCCGAATACGTGTTCCAAGACAAAACAGACCTGCCAGCAGGGTACAAGTTGCCCGACGACCGACAAAAGCCATGGGGCACAACACACGCCATTCTTGCGGCACGCAAAGTTATCAAAGAGCCATTCTGTGCCATCAACGCCGACGACTTTTACGGCCGTGAAGCCTTCGCCAAAATCGCACAGTTTATGGGCGCACTTAAAAGCGGCGACACAAAGACCGCAATAGTCGGGTACAAGCTTGCCAAAACTTTGTCCGAGCAAGGCACAGTCTCCCGTGGAGTGTGCCGTGTCGACAAAAACAACATGGTTGTCCAAATTGACGAGCGCTATAAAATCGAACGCCGCAACGGTAGAATCGGTTACATCGACGGCGATGATTTCCACCATATAAACGAAGACGCCGATGCCTCGATGAACTTTTTCGGGTTCAGCCCCTCCGTCATGCAACTTCTTGAAACCAAATTCGCCGAATTCATAAAAGACAACATCGGCAACCCAAAAGCCGAATGCCCAATCCCCGTTACCATGAACGAACTTCTTTCCGCCGGCAAAGTCACCATGGCAATGCTTACCTCGGGCGACAAATGGCTCGGGTTTACATACCCCGAGGATAAGGCCGCCATTCAGGGCGAGATTAAAGAGATGGTTAAAAGCGGGGTTTACCCGTCTCCGTTGTGGAAAGGATAGTATGACAAAAGATACACGAATGAAGTGCTCAGATTGTGAATCAAAGGATTTAGTGTTTCTAAGTGAACCAAAGCCAGCAGGCACGCTGATGGTAGTTTCTATTATCTTGTTTTTCCCAGCAGGTTTATTATTTTTACTATTACGAGGAACACAGGTCGCTGCGATTTGTAAGGATTGTGGATACAAATGGATACCTCCGCACATGCAGAGTCAAGCTGAAATAGAGCATATTTCATTTGAAACAGAGCCTGCTCCATTTGAATTTTCCCCCGTTGGCGTTACGAGTGATGGACAAGTTGACACTCCTCTCCCGAAAGAAAGACAGGATAGACAAGCAGAAGAAATTTGTATCTGCGAGAATTGTGGAAACCAAATCTTCGAAGAAGAGCAAAAATGCAGCAACTGTAGTTCAAAGAAAGAGAATTAAGCCTTGAGTAAAACTTACGCATTGTGTGTTGATTGTTTGTGATTATCACATGATATGTGTGTTCTTTTGAGAGAAGACTGGAATATATCGTGCGGATGTATATATTTGCACAAAATGTGCAAATATAACATATATATTTGTAATTGCCAAATTTTATTTTTTAAAAATGCTTGACAATTACAAATAATTGAATTATAGTACGAAAAGTGAGGTACAAAAAAATGCTTATCCAAGTATCAGTAGAGAATTTTCTGTCTTTCAAGAATAAGACTGTTTTTCCCATGCTTTCATCGGCAGATAAAAATCTGTCGGAAACGCATACAATTAATTTCAATAAAAAGGCATATGGAAAGGTGTCGGCTTTATACGGAGCGAATGCTTCTGGTAAATCAAACTTTATTAAAGCAATAACATTCATTAAGCATTTCTTGATAAACTCAAACAATATGCTTGAAAGAACACAAATACAAATTACTCCATTTAAATTTGATTTAGCATCATATAATAAGCCAAGTAGCTTTGAAATTGCATTTGTAAAAGATAGAATAAAATATGAGTATGGTTTTACTTGCGACAAAGAGAAAGTTCATGAAGAGTTTCTTAACTATTACCCGAATGGGCGTGTTGCAATGTTATTTAAAAGGAGGAATGTAGATGAATATGAATTTGGGAATTTAGATGGACATAGCAATAATATTTTAAAGATGATTAAATCTACAAACACTGCCAACAAATTATTTTTAGCAACTGCTGCCATAGTTGGGAACATTGAACCTTTTAAACAAGCATTCAATTTTCTACACGGCGATATTGTGATGCCGTTAAACTCACTTTTAATGGCTCCACAGTTTACTGACGATGCACTGGATCGAATGGGAAGAGATGGGACAATTGAGTCGTATAAAGAATTCGCCCTAAGATTTATTAAAGATGGAGATTTTAATATAGAAAATTTTGAAAGAAAAATTGTGCCTATTGAGAAAGGAAGCGCAAAGCATCACCAGATGATCTCGGCAATGAAACAGTCCGGTATTCCAGATCATATTCTTAACAACTCATCTCTACATCAGATACAAGAAATTGAAACTCGCACATTTCATAATATAAATGGTGAATTAAAACCTTTGTTTATACATGAAGAATCAGAAGGAACCCAAACAATTTATAGTTTTGCTCCACTGCTCTATGATGTACTTAAAAACGGAAAGATATTGTTTGTAGATGAGATCGAAAAAGGGTTACACCCGATGTTGGTCGAGTATATTGTTAAAACATTTACAAACAAAGAATTAAACAAGAACAATGCCCAGATTGTTTTTAGTACGCACAGCACAAATTTTTTGGATCTTGATTTACTCAGAAGAGATCAGATATGGTTTTTTGAAAAGAGTAATAAAGATGGTGCAACAAATCTATATTCTCTTACAGACTTTTCACCAAGGAACAATGAGAATATACAAAAGGGATATTTGATTGGAAGGTATGGAGCAGTTCCTTTTATTTCGAATAAACTAAAACTATGATTAAACAAATCCAAGAGATAAGCCGTTATCGTAGAAAACAAAGATCCACAAAAAATGCCGTACTTGTAATTTGCGAAGGAAGAAATAAAACCGAACTAAATTACCTGGAGAATTTCAAAAGACGTGAAATGAAGTACAGACCTATTTTTAAACCATGCGAATCAACAGATGTAAAGTCTATGACAGAAAAGGCGAATTTTATTCGTGAGCGTGAAGGATTAAGCACGAGTGATGGTGACAAAATCTTTGTTCTTGTCGATTTGGATCTAGATAAAAATAAGGAATCGCAGATAACAGAATTGAAAAGCAAATATAATGATATCACTTTTATTACAAGTAATCCATGTTTTGAAGTGTGGTTTATCCTACATTTTGAACATTGCCCTGTGTTAAACTCATCAAAAGATACAAAGAAACACCTTAAAAAGTTTATTCCAAATTACGAAGAGGGTAGGGATGTTTATTCGAGTCTTGATATTAACACAGCAATAAACCAGAATTCGATACTAAGAAAAAGCATTGAAAATTGTGGATATACAATTGGTACTATCGATGCGAATCCACACACTCAAATTGACAAACTTATATTTTTGCTGTTAGAAAACGATTAATTATTTTAGCAATTCTTTTTTTGAGTTGCGTCTAGACCATACCTTTCACCGTTGTGGGGCTTAAAGTAAAACCGCACCCAAAATCCCCCCATCATCTTTCAACTTGGAAATCTCGACAGTAACAGCCGGCGCACCTTTATACCCGTAATTTTTTTTCTTCAATTCATCATTCAACAACTTGATATGCGGCGCAACCATACCAGCAAGCCCACCGCCGATAAAAATCTTCTGCGGCCTGTACGTATTCGCAATGTTTGTAAGTACTATAACAAGATTCGCCAAAAATTGGCGAGGCAGTTCTTTTGAATTCGGTGCAAGCGCTTTCCCACTTACAAACTGTTCCACGCAACCGCTTAACCCGCACGAACAATTTTTCTCACCGACCATCAAATGCGTATGTCCGTACTCGATACCTTCAAGCAACTTGCCGTCCATAACGACGCCCACGTTCATTCCTGTGCCAAGTGTTACATAAACCAAATTGCCTTTGAAACTTTGCGCCTGCGCCAAAGCAAAACACGCCACATCGTTTGCAATCCTTGCCGGCACTTTATACCGCCTTTCGACCATGTCGGCAAGGTTTGTTTTCCCAAGCCCCATATTCGCCGTGCCAAGCAACACCAGCCCGCCTTGCGTCATTCCCGCAATCCCTATCCCAATGCCACTAACTTCACTTGTCATCAACTCATCAAGCACGTCAAACACCGTCGCCACACTTCCAAACTTCGTCGGCACTTGCACACGTCTCAAAATCTTGCCGTCCTTTACAAGTCCGCCTCGTGTAAAACTTCCGCCTATATCAATACCAACTTTCATACAAAACTATATCGCAATTTTTTTGCATTGACAACTTATTGCTTCTTTTTTGCGTAGCGAAAGAATTTCAGCGGAGTTAATTGCGTTGACAACCTGTGAATTCTTTTTATACATTAAGTAAAGCGAGGGGCAAATGATTAAATTCGGCACAAGCGGTTTCAGGGCAATCATCGGCGAAGGTTGGACAAAAGAAAATATCCAAAAAATCGGATTTGGTTTCCGCAAGGTTGCCGAGGCGTCTGGCAAGCCCGTACATATCGTAATCGGCTACGACACACGCTTTATGGGACGGGAGAGTGCCATGTGGTTTTGCGAAGCCGCATGCAGCGCCAAAATCAAAGCAACCTTCATGAACGTATATGTCCCAACGCCCTTTATCGCCTACAAAGCCGTCAACACGGATTTCGGCGTAATGATTACCGCAAGCCATAATCCCTCTATATATAACGGTATCAAAATCTTCCTTCGAGGGGGCAAAGAGGGTGACGATGTATTCTTTGGCGGAGTTGCGAAAAACCTTGAAGCCAAATACACCACCACACCCTTCGACCAACTTATCAAGAACGGCATTGTAACTTTTTCCGAAGACACAAGCGATTACGTCAAGACAATTGCCTCGCAGCTTGACATCAACACAATAAAGTCCGGCAATACAAAAGTCCTATTCAACCCGATGCATGGAAGCGGCTCGGCGATTACCAAACAGCTTTTTGACAAGATGGGTGTCAAGTACACAATTATAAACGAGAACCCCGACCCGATGTTCGGCGGAAGAATGCCCGCTCCGTACGCCCACAACCTTATAGGCATGGCTGCGGAGGTCGTTAAAGGCAAATACCATTTCGGGGTTGCCCTAGACGGTGACGCAGACAGGGTCGCCATAATCGACGGCGACGGCAAGTTTTATGACTGTAATTACCTTGCTGCTGCGTTTTATTATTACCTTACCCAAATCAAAAAACAGAAGGGCGGGGCGATTAAAAACTTCCTTACAAGCAACCTTATAAACAAACTTTGCGCCAAATACGGCTTTGACATTCACGAAACCCCCGTCGGTTTCAAGTTCCTTGGAAAGGCAATGCAACAATCCGACGCCCTTATCGCAGCCGAAAGCGGCGGCATGGGGTTTAGGCAAGTATCCCTTTCAAAAGACGGAATCGCAACGGCGGCGTTCCTTGTTGACCTTGTTGCCACCATGAAAAAGGGAATTGGCAAGATAGTAAGTGAAATTGCCGCCATGGTCGCATTTCCTTCTATATATATAGAATATGCATACCCTTTCAGCAACGCCGACCGAGACAAGATGTTGTTCAAACTATGCTCTAAAACCAAACCAAAGTTTTCAATTGAAACGGCGAAAGTCGACGCATATCCCGACGGCTTCAAGATTACTTTCGAGGGTGATTACTGGGTCGGTGCCCGAATAAGCGGTACCGAGAGCGCCATGCGCATATACACCGAAATGCCAACCGAGGCAGCTTGCAACGAAGCAATTGCAACTATGGAAAAATTCTACGATATATCAGAGAGGCAAACATAAATGAGAAGAGGATTGGGGGTTCTATTACACATTACATCGTTGCCTGACGGTAACTTTTCAAAGTCGTCGTTTGACTTTGTGGATTTCCTTGCAAACGCAGGCGTGAAGTATTGGCAAATCCTTGCCGCAGGTCCTACTTGTGGTGGAGACTCGCCGTACTCGCCTCTTTCTGTTTTTGCCGGCAACCCAAAATTCATCGACAACTCTCGCACGCAAACCGACGACAAAAGATTCGCAGCCTTCCAAAAAGAAAACAATTACTGGCTTGGCGGGTTCGTAGACTTTATGAACAAGCGTGACCAGAAGACCGACCACGCATTGTTACAGTTTCATTTCTTTGAACAATGGACCGAGCTTCGCAAATATGCCAACAGCAAAGGCATCAAAATCATCGGCGACATACCGATTTACACAGCCTCGGATTCCGCAGACGTTGTAAGTTTCAAAGACCAATTCGACTTTGGCGGCGTCGCAGGCGTTCCACCTGATTATTTCTCTGAATCTGGACAGTTATGGGGCAACCCGCTTTATAACTGGACGCTTATGGCACGCCAGAAGTACAAGTGGTGGGTTGAACGCATGAAGCAAATGCAAAAGATGTATGACATCGTGCGCATAGACCATTTCCGTGCATTCGACACATATTACAAAATCCCTGTCGGCGAAATGGACGCCAGGAAAGGCAAATGGCACAAAGGTCCTGGCATGAAAATCTTTAATGCGATTTCCGCTGCCGTGCCGAAACTTGATATTATCTTAGAGGACCTTGGCGACCTAACACCAAGCGTACTTAAACTTCGTGACGAGACAGGTTTCCCAGGCATGAAAGTTATGCAGTTTGGATTTGACGGAACTCACACAAACGAGCACCTTCCAAACACCTATCAAAAAAACTGCGTCGGCTATATCGGCACCCACGACAACGACACATTTGTTGGTTTCCTTAAATCCGCATCAAAAGAAACACGTGGCTTTGTCGATACATACTTGTCAAGTGACCTACTTGGCGAAAAAGACGTCACACGACTTGCCATTGAAAACATTCTTGCAAGCAAGGCCGACATTGTCGTTTTGTCGATGCAAGACTTGCTGTTCCAAGACAGTGCACACCGCATGAACATTCCTGGCAAAGCTTTTGGTCAATGGAAGTACCGCATCAAGGCAAAAGACCTGACACCGGAACTTGGCGAATACATACAACTACTTGTCGAAAGGAGCGGAAGATGTTAGACAACGAAAGAGCCCTCTATCTGTTCCACCAAGGTACGTATTACAGGTCCTATGAGTTTTTCGGCTGTCATTTCCTTCACGACCTCGACAAACCAAACCGCCGGGAAATGAAATGCGATTACGGGAAAGCCGTGTTCCGTGTATGGGCACCAAATGCCAAAGCTGTGTCCCTCATCGGTGATTTTAATAACTGGGACAGCCGCAAGCACGTGATGAAGAAAATTGGGCAGGGCGGCGCATGGGAAGTCACCGTTGATTACGTCGCCCAGTTCCACAAATACAAATACGAAATAACAACGCCCGAGAACACCAAAATCCTTAAAGCCGACCCTTACGCCACGTTTAACCAAACCAATGGCGAGACCGCCTCGATGGTTTTTGATATCAATGGCTATAAATGGAACGACGCCGAATATCTTAAAACACGAAACAATAAAAACGCATACGAGAGCCCGATTAACATATACGAGGTCAACCTGTCGTCATGGAGGCGCAAATCCGACCACTCGCACTATACATATGCGATGCTTGCCGATGAACTTGTTGATTACTGTGTTGAGATGGGATATACCCACATCGAAATAATGCCGATAAACGAATACCCATTCGAGGGCAGTTGGGGATATCAATGTACGGGATATTTCTCGGTGACAAGCCGTTTCGGCACGCCGCACGATTTTATGTACCTTGTTGACAGGGCGCACCAAAAGGGCATAGGGATTATCCTTGACTGGGTTCCTTCGCACTTTCCAAAAGATGAATTCGCCCTTATCGAGTTCGATGGCCGTCCACTCTACGAACATCCACGCTGGGACCGCCAAGAACACGCAAGTTGGGGGACTCGCCGTTTTGACTACGGGCGCACAGAAGTTCAAAGCTTCTTGACTAGCTCTGCCATGATGTTGTTTGATTATTATCACATCGACGGGTTGCGTGTGGACGCCGTGGCAAGCATGCTGTATCTTGATTACGACAAAAAAGCAGGCGAATGGCTTCCAAACGACCACGGCGGGAACGAGCATCTTGAAGCAATTGCGTTCCTTCAAAAGCTTAACACCGCAGTGTTCAAAGAATACCCTCACGCACTTATGATGGCGGAGGAATCCACAGCATGGCCGATGGTTACAAAGCCTGTGTCTATGGGCGGACTTGGTTTTAATTTCAAATGGAATATGGGTTGGATGAACGATGTCACGGAATATATTACTCTTGACCCGTGGTTTCGCCGTCACCACCACAACAAATTAACCTTCTCGATGATGTACGCATTTACGGAAAACTTTTTGTTGCCGATTTCCCACGACGAAGTTGTCTACGGCAAGGGCTCGCTTATCAATAAAATGTTCGGCGACTATCACCAAAAATTCGACGGGTTCAGAACTTTTCTTATATACATGTATACCCACCCTGGTAAAAAGCTTATCTTTATGGGAAGCGAGTTCGCCCAGTTCGACGAATGGGACAATAACAGCCCACTACAATTCCATCTTTTGTTCAACGACCAGCACTGGAAAACTCAACAGTTCGTCCGAGAGCTTAATCATTTTTATGCAACCAGCCCGGAACTGTTTGAAATCGACTTTGACTGGACAGGGTTCCAGTGGCTTCAAGTCGACGACAAAAAAAGCAACACCCTTGCCTGGACAAGGAAAGCCAAAAACGGCAGCGAACTTATTTGCATATTTAATTTTTCGCTTGCCGAAAGAAAAGAATACCGTATTGACGTGCCTGCCGGATTATACGAGGAAGTCTTTGGCTCGTCCCGAGAAAACTACGGTGGCAGGGAATACCGCAACGAAAAAATGCGGACACATACGGACAGCAAGAACACAAGTTACATCAAAGTCAACCTTGCTCCACTAAGTGCTGTGATACTTAAAAAGGTTATGAACGAATGGACAATTTGAAGCCAGTTGTGGAAATGAGTATCTAAAAACAGATGACAAGTAAAAACAAATAATGTATATAATATTATCAGACTAATTGGGGAAACGAATGAAAATCGAAAGGGGTAGGACAGTTACTATTTTGGCAGGTAGGTACAGACCAGCTCCTATTAAACAAGAGCAAATTCCTCTCCCACAAAAACCTGTTACAGAAAAACCAGCCCCCGCCAAACCAAAACAACCGAAACCTATCAAGCAAAAACCAACACCCGCCCCAGCAAAACAGGTGGCGGCAAAACCTATCCAAGTGATGCCAGTTCAACAGAAAACCACACCCGTCAAAAAGCCTCCTGTAAAACCAGTCCAAGTCAAGCCCGTCCAAATTAAACCAGTTCAAGAACCAACTACATCAACTGGTTCGGGTCCTATTAAAGTATTGTTCTGTATCGCCGAGGCGCAACCGTACGCTGCAACCGGTGGTCTTGGTGAGGTCGGCGGAAGTTTACCAAAAGCTATTAGGGCCGATTCAAAATGCATAGATATACGAATCGCCCTTCCACTTTATCAAGTGGTAGCGTCAGACGTACGCAAGAAATTCAAATTCCTTGGAAGCACCGAAATCGATTTTGCAAAGCGCAAAGAATACTGTGGCGTGTTTGAATACAAAGAAGGTCCGATTACATATTATTTCTTTGACAACGAGAAATACTTCAAGCGTGACAAACTCTATGGCTACGGCGATGACTGTGAACGTTTTGCGTTCTATGCAAAGGCCTGTATTGATACATTCAAGATAACAGGTTTCAAACCCGACATTGTCCATGCCAATGACTGGCATGCTGGACTTGCTATTGTTTACCTTAAAACTTTATACAAGGACGTCAAAGAGTTCGCTAAAATCAAAACATTGTTCACAATTCACAATATTAACTATCAAGGTAAGGCACCGTATAATTTTATGACGGAAATACTTGGACTTGATTACAGACAAAAAAGTGTTCTTGAATACGACAACCAAATTAACTTTGTAAAAGCCTCTATCGTTTGTGCTGACTGGGTCAACACCGTAAGTCCTACATACGCCGAAGAACTTAAAACAAGCGAGTTCGCTATGGGTCTTGACAACTGTATCTATGAAAACGCACACAAGCTTAACGGAATCCTGAACGGTATAGACTATAAGTTTTATAATCCAAAAACCGACAAAGAACTGTTCGCAAACTACGACAGGAAATCGCTTGAAGGCAAAGCCGCCAACAAGCGTGGAATTCAAAAACTTTTCCAAATGCAAGTCGACGCACTTATACCGATGGTTGTCTATAACGGTCGTCTGACAGGCCAGAAAGGCGTCGACCTTATTCGTGACGTCATCGATTCAATTCTTGCCGAGCGTATCCAAATGATAGTAATGGGCAACGGCGAAAGCCGATACGAGAACCTGTTTCACTATATCGAAAACAAATACCAAGGCAAGTTCAAATCATTAAGGTATTCGAACAACCTTGCAAAAAAATTGTATGCCGCCGCCGACCTTGTGCTTATGCCAAGTCTTTTCGAGCCATGCGGTCTAAGTCAGATGATTGCAAGCCGTTATGGTACGGTTCCTATTGTGCGTGAAACTGGTGGTCTTAAAGACAGCATTCGTGACTTTGGTTGCGAGGGCGGTGGTAATGGTTATACGTTCAAAAACTATACTGCCGAAGATATGCTTTATTCAATTCGCCGTGGCGTCCAGGACTTTGTTGACGACGGACCAGAGTGGGACGCAAGAATCCGCACCTGCATGGACAGAGATTTCAGCTGGAAGGGCACAGTCAACGAATACATTGCGCTTTACAAAAAAGTAAAGAAGTTGAAGTGAGGGCGCATGGCAAAAAAACTTCTTAAAGCAGAGGCGCTTGCACAGATAGAAAATAATCTGAACAAATATTTCAACACATCGTTTGCAAAGGCGAAAGATGAACAAATCTTCAAGGCCATAGCTGCGGCTGCCATCGACGAACTTTACAGCATAAGAATGAAAGCAAAGAAAAACGCCTTGCGCAGTACGGACAAAAAACCTGACAAAAAACCCGTCAAGACCTTGCATTATTTAACAATGGAAATCCTGCTTGGCAAATCCCTTAAAAACACCCTTTTTAATCTTGGGTGGGAAGATGTATTCGCAAGTGCTCTGGCGCAGAAAGGAATTGATATCAACAGGGTCTATGCCCTTGAATCCGATGCCGGTCTTGGTAACGGAGGTTTGGGGCGTCTTGCAGCATGTTTTATGGACAGTCTTGCCTCGCTTAACTATGCCGCTACGGCGCATTGTATCAAGTACGAATACGGCTTTTTCAAACAACGCATCATCGACAGCCAACAGGTCGAAGTCCTTGATGACTGGCTTGATAATGGCACTGTGTGGCTTGCCGCACGTCCTGATGAATCCGTCACTATAAAATTCGGCGGTGAGGTCAAATCCTATAAAGGCAAAGACGGCAATCTTAAATTCACATACGACGGCGCCCAGGAAGTCGAAGCAATTCCGTATGACATGCTTCTTAGTGGTTACGGTGCCCGTGTGGTAAGTGTATTGCGGTTGTGGAGTGCCAAAAACAAAGCAAGAGGCGACATACACCTTTCCCGTGCGGCCTATGCAAACCATATACGTGAATCCAAAGAAATCGAAAACATTAACTCGGTGTTGTATCCGTCTGGGGATTTTGCTGGTCAACTTTTGCGCCTACGTCAACAATACTTTTTGTGTTCCGCAAGTATTCAAAACATAATCAACACCCACATCATCAAGGGAAGGGATATAACCCACTTGCATGAACATCTTTGTGTGCACATAAACGACACACATCCGACAATGGCTATTCCGGAAATCATGCGCATCTTGATGGACGAGAAAGGCTTTTCATGGGATGACGCTTGGGCGGTTGTTACAAAATGCGTAAGTTACACCAACCACACAGTAATGTCCGAAGCATTGGAAGTTTGGGACACCGACCTTATTCTGCGAACTGTTCCACGAATCCACCAAATCATCTGCGAAATTGACCGCCGTTTTCGAAAGACCCCAAAGTTCCACGATGACATGGGCATTATCAAACACAACCAAATTCATATGGCAAACCTTGCCGTGCACGCATCACACACCGTCAACGGAGTGGCGCAAATCCACACAGACATTTTGAAAAACAGACTGTTCAAAAGATTTGTCGAGGCGACTCCAGAAAAATTTGTCAACATCACAAACGGAGTTACTCACCGCCGTTGGCTTATTGAAAGTAATCCGCAACTTGCTGGTCTTATCAAGCAAAACATCGGCGACAGGTATTACACCGAGGCAAGCGCACTTGCTGAACTTATCAAACTTAAAAACGACCCAACAATCCTTAAAAAGATTAACCAAATAAAACTTAACAACAAAAAAGCATTTGCAACCTGGCTTAAAGAAAAACAAGGCATTGAAATCAATCCCGAAAGCCGCTTTGATGTCCTCATCAAACGTGTGCATGAATACAAGCGCCAACTCCTTTGTATCTTGCGTGTAATCCATATATATAATGAGTTGAAAGCAAATCCGACGGCCGTTGTTACACCGCAGACTTTTATTTTCTCGGGCAAAGCGGCAAGCAATTACTATATGGCGAAACGTATTATCAAACTTATCAACCAAGTCGCCGCCGAAATCGACAAAGACAAAATCGCAAACAAACTAATCAAAGTTGTGTTTGTTGAAAACTTCTCGGTTACTGTTTCGGAAAAACTTCTTCCTGCCATTGATGTTTCGCAACAGATAAGCCTTGCAGGCTGGGAGGCAAGTGGCACGGGCAACATGAAGGCCGTTATGAACGGCGCACTTATGATGTGCACTTATGACGGCGCGAATGCCGAAATCGCAAAACATTGCGGCAACGGAGGCGAATTTATGTTCGGCCTCTCTCCGTCGGAAGTCGAACAACTTTGGGCGGACGGCTACAGGCCTGTCGACATTTACAACCAAA
>Ga0123356_10003563_pt1 | contig 16264 bp, 14 predicted proteins | sample TergutEmb28metaG_2_FD_92546 | JGI IMG/M metagenome (GOLD analysis project Ga0123356, IMG submission 92546) | Embiratermes neotenicus P3 segment gut microbial communities from Petit-Saut dam, French Guiana - Emb289 P3 | ecosystem: Host-associated > Arthropoda: Insects > Digestive system > Gut ...
CCGGCGCTGGTCGCCGCAGTCGCGTACGTCGATCCCGGCAACTTCGCGACGAACTTCCGGGCCGGCAGCGAGTACCGCTACCTGCTGGTCTGGGTCAACGTGATGGCGAGCCTGATGGCGATGCTCGTCCAGTACCTGACCTCGAAGCTGGGGCTCGCCACCGGCCGCAGCCTTCCGGAGATGTGCCGCGAGCTGTTCCCGCGGCGGGCGAACCTGATCCTCTGGATCCAGGCCGAGGTGATCGCGATGGCGACCGATCTGGCCGAGTTCACCGGCGCGGCGCTGGGGCTGCACCTGGTGTTCGGGGTAGCGCTGTTCCCGGCGGGGCTGATCACCGCGGCCGTGGCGTTCGTCATCCTGGCGCTGGAGCAGCGGGGGTACCGGAGGTTCGAGCTGGCGATCATCGCGCTGCTGGCGCTGGTCGTGCTGGGCTTCCTCGCCGACTTCTTCGCGGTCGGGCACCAGTCGTGGAGCGGCATCACCGGCGGGCTCGTGCCACGGCTGCACGGCAACGGCTCGCTGTCGCTGGCGGTCGGGATCATCGGCGCGACCGTGATGCCGCATGTCGTCTACCTGCACTCGGCGCTGCAGAAGGATCGGATCCGGCCGGTCGACGGGGCCGAGCGGCGCAAGCTGCTGCAGTACAACAAGCTCGACTGCGTGATCGGGCTCGGGCTCGCCGGGGTCGCGAACGTGGCGATGCTGGTGATCGCCGCGGCGCTCGTCAGCCGCACCGGCCTGGCGGGCTCCGGTGACCTGCCCGCGATCCACTCGACGATGGCGACCTACGTCGGCGGCGGCGCCGCACTCGCCTTCGGGGTGGCGCTGATCGCCTCGGGCCTGTCGGCCTCGAGTGTCGGCACCTACTCGGGCCAGATCGTGATGACCGGCTTCATGAACTGGCGGATCCCGCTGGTGCTGAGGCGCGCGCTGACGATGCTGCCGTCGCTTGCCGTGCTGGCGGTGGCGGCGAACACGACCAGCGCGCTGGTCTACTCGCAGATCGTGCTGTCCTTCGGGATCCCGTTCGCGCTGGTGCCGCTGGCGATGATCACCCGGCGCGCCGAGGTGATGGGGGACATGGTCAACCGCCGGCTGACCAGCTGGGCGATGTGGCTCGTCACACTCGTGATCGCGGGGCTCAACGTGTACCTGCTCGTGACGGCGCTCGGCGGGGCGTTCTAAAAGAGCAGCGGTTTCCGTGAGCCGCTCCGGTGCGTCAGCCGCGCAAGGGGTGGGCGTCGAGAAAGCTGAGGGCGGCGCCGGCGCACTCCGCGGGCTCCTGCACGAGGACGTACGCCGGATGAGCGCCACCGATCGTCGCGACGGACAGGTCGGCGATCGACTCGCGCATCAGGGTCCCGTTGCCTCTACGGTTTCCGGATACAGCTGGGTTGGCGCGACTACGCATCGGAGGCAAATGTGGATGACCTAAACGACTGGCGCGCCCAGCTGGACGGCGACGTCCTCGCTCCCGGTGACGCCGAGTACGAGGCGACGAGGCCGGTGTGGAATGGGTCGATCGACCGCCGGCCGGCCCTGATCGCGCGGTGTGATAGCGAGCGCGATGTGGCGCTGTCGCTGGCCTACGCGCAGGCGAGTGGCCTGCCGATCGCCGTTCGGGGCGGCGGGCACAGCGTCGCTGGCATGGGGACGTGCGAGGGGGGCCTCGTGATCGCGCTCACTGGGCTTGCCGGCGTCGACGTCGACCCCGTCGCCCGTCAGGTCCGAGTCGGCGGCGGGGCGCTGCTGGGGGCGGTGGACAGGGCCTGCCAGCGCCACGACCTGGCGACCCCGGCCGGGGTCGTGTCGCACACCGGCGTGGGAGGGCTGGCGCTCGGAGGCGGCGTCGGCTGGCTTACGCGCAAGTACGGGCTGACCTGCGACAGCCTGCTGGAGGCGCGGGTCGTCACCCCAGCCGGAGACGTGCTGACCGCCAGCGCCGGATCGAACCCCGAGCTCTTCTGGGGCCTGCGCGGCGGCGGCGGCAACTTCGGCGTGGTCACCCAATTCACCTTCCGCTGCCATGACGTGCCGCAGGTGCTGCCCGTCGGCGTCGGGATGTGGTCGCTGGACGACGCCCCCGAGGTCATGCACGCCTACCGTGAGCTGATGCCCGAGCAGCCCGACGATGTCAAGGGGACGCTGTTCTTCATCCGCGCGGATGCGCGGCTCGGGGTCGCGGACGAGTACCTCGGCGAGCCCGTCGTGGTCGTGGTCCAGCCTTGGATCGGCGATGACGCGGAGGCCGCGGAGCGCGCCTTCGCGCCGCTCCTGGCGGCGGCGAGCCCGCTGATAGGCGAGATCCGGCCGATGCGCTGGCTGGACCTGCAGACGATGGAGGATGACATCAGCGGCCACGGCAAGGGCGCCTACACGAAGGGTGGCTACCTGGACCGCATCAGCGATGAGCTGATCGAGGTTGTGATCGAAGCCGCGCGTCAGATGCCGGGGGCCCAGTGCCAGCTCGAGGTGATCCCACACGGCGGCGCGCAGCTGGCGGTCGACGAGGATGAGTCCGCGTTCAGTGACCGCGACAAGCCCTACTCGTTCAACGTCTACAGCCGGTGGTCGCCGCAAAGCGACGACGCCGGCCGGTTCGTCGACTGGACCCGCGGCACGTACAACGCGATGAAGCCGTTCATCGGCTCGGGCGTCTACACCAATTTCTTCGCGGTTGACGACGGCCAGGACCGCGTGATCGCTGCATACGGCCCCAAGAAGTATGAGCGCCTCGCCCGGCTGAAGGCGATCCACGATCCGCGCAACGTGCTGGCGCTGAACCAGAACATCAAGCCTTCGGCGCCGGCCGCGGTCTGAGCAGATGGCCAGCCCGAGACACGCGTTTGCGCGCTCCCCGGGAATTTGATCATATATACGTATGGATCCGGCTCTGACGGCAGATGTCGAGCGGCGTCACCGTGCGCTCCGCGAGGCTGCCGAGCGCGATGGGCTCGATGCAATCCTGGTCTGCGCGAGCGAGTACACCGGCTTCGAAGGCGCGATGTTCTACGTGTCGGGCTTTCGCATCCTCCACCGCTACGCCTACGTGCTGCTGCCGGTCGAGGAACCGCCCACGAACATCTTCCCGGGCGAGGGGCGATGGGTCGGCGACCACGCCGAAGGCTGGGTGCAGGACCGTGTATTCGCCGAAACGCCGGGCAAGTGGATCGCCGACCGGATCCGCGAGCGCGGCTGGAAGCGGCTCGGGGTGTACGGGATGGACTTGGTCATGCCGGTCCGCGATTTCGTCGAGCTGCCGACGGACAAGCTGGTGCGCTGGGACGAGGCCTTTGACCTGGCCCGGGCGGTCAAGTCGGAGTTCGAGCTCGAGTCGGTGCGCGAGTCGATGCGCATCAATGAGGCCGGCGTCTATGCGGTCATGCGGGCGTGGGAGCCGGGGATGACCGAAGCGGAGCTGATGGCGGTCGCCGAGCGCGAGTTCGTCAGCCGGGGCACACGGCGGCTGACGATGGACATGGTTCTCACCGGACCCGACGGGGCTGCGCTACCTGAGATGCGGCTGCCCGATGAGCAGCGGCACGTCGGCGAGCGCGACATGCTCATCTACGGACTCGAGGTGGCCGGCCCTGGCGGCCACTGGGTCGAATTCTCCCGACCGATGTGCGGCGGCGAGCCGTCGGCGGAGTCCAAACGGATGATGGACGCGTACCTCGAGTATCACGACATCTGCCGCCAGGTGATGCGAGCTGGGGCGACGGCCCAGGGCGTGCATCGCGCCGTCTCAAAGCCCTTCCTCGACCGCGGCTGGAAGCTCGGACACGTCACCGGCCACTCGATCGGGATGACCATGATCGAGCATCCGCGGATCGGCGAGGCGTTCGACGTCGAGCTTCGCGAGGACATGGTCTGCTCGATGCATCCGCATGTGATCTCCGCCGACGAGCGCACCTGCTTGTACTTCCAGGACACCTGGCACGTGCGCGCCAGCGACGCGGTTCCGTTCTCGGACGCGGCGGTCGAGTTCTACGATCCGCGGTCGGTTCGCGAGGCGGCCTGAAACACCGATCAGGTCACCGCGGTTGGTAAGCAGCCAGTCCTGCCGAGTCGGCTAGCGCCGGCGCCGGAGCCCGATCAGCGCGAGCGCGATCAGCGCCAGCACCAGCGCGCCCGCACCGGCGCGGCGCGCGGTTGGGCTGCTCGTGACCAGCGCGCCGAGATCGAGCTCCGCCTCCGCCCCCATCGTATGGCCGCTGGACGACACCCCGGCAGCGCCTTCGGCAGCCGCGTCACCGCCCGGGTCGGACGGCGGGCCGCCGGTGATGCGCTGCTCGAGTCGCTGGGAGAACTCCCCGAGCACGCGCTTGCCGACGTCCTCGATGACGCCCCGTCCGAACTGAGCCTGCGGGCCCGTGATCTGCAGGTCGGTCTGCGCGTTGACCCGAGTGCCGCCGTCGACGGCTTCGAGCCGGTTGCGGATCGTCGCCATCGCGGATCCCTGCCCCTTGGCCTCGCGCGCGTTCAACGAGATGACGGCGGTGTGATGCTCCTCGTCCACCTCGGACAGCGTGGCGGTGCCGCGATACTCGACGCGCATCGGCCCGATCTTCAACCGCATCGAGCCGTCGTAGACGTTCTCCCTGTCGGTGCCGGTGATGGTCGCGCCCGGCAGGCAGCTGGCGACGCCCTCCATGTCGAGCAGCTCTCGCCAGACGATGTCGATCTCGGCTGCGACGCGGAACTCGTTCTCGAGGATCATGCGCTGTCGCTGTTGGCGGCGCCTGAGCTGACGCGGACGCCGCGCGGCTCGCCGCTGTGACCGCTGCGCACGAGCCGCCAGACGCGCTCCCACGGGTTGTGGCTGTCTGAGACGATCGCGTCCTCGCGCGAGAGCGCATCCTGGATCGCGCTGCAGATCGCGTGCAGCGGCGCGCCGCCTCCCTCGCCCATGCCCTTGGCGCCGTTGGGTGTGAACGGGCTGGGGGACTCGATGTCGCCGACCTTGATGTCCGGCGTGTCAAGCGCGGTGATCGCGTGGTAGTCATAGAAAGAGGCCTGCTGCAGCTGTCCGGTCTCGTCGTACTCGAATGCCTCGTACAGCGCCGCGCCGATGCCCAGCGCGGTCGCGCCGTGAACCTGCCCTTCGACGATCTGCGGATGGATCCGCTTGCCGCAGTCGTCGACGGCCGCGTACTGGAGGATCTCCACCTCGCCGGTCTCCTCGTCGATCTCCACCACGGCAGCGTGGATCTGCGAGGCGTAGGTCAGGGTCAGGTTGCCGCGCTTTGACTCGGGGTCGGGGACCTGGAAGGGAGGGGTGTACACGTACCGGCAGTTGAGGCTGAGCCGCTCACGCATCTCCGGAGTCAGCACGGCGTTGTTCGAATAGATCATGTTGGCGATCCCGATGAACGGGATCGCCCGCTCGGCGTCGCCGCGCACCGAGCACATGCCGTCGGCAAGCTCGATGTCCTGCGCGTCGGCCTGGAGCGCGAACGCGGCCAGCTCGATGATCTCCGCGCGCAGCCTCTCGGCTGCGCCCTTGGCCGCGCCCAGCCCCGTCACCGCGAACTGCGAGGCGTACGTGCCCGAGAACGCCACGTACGTGTTCTGCTGCTGGTTGAAACCGGCCGTCACCTGCACCTGATCCGGCGGCATGTTGAGGATGTCGGCCACCACCTGCGCAGCGGTGGTCTCGTGTCCCTGCCCCTGCGGCGTTGTGCCCAGGTTGACGTTGACCTCGCCGTACAGGTCGAGCTTGGCGTAGCACGCCTCGCCGTTGCCCGAGAACGGCAGATCGGGATTGATGATGCGGGCCTGCCCGAAGTTGTTGGTGCCCGAGTCGAGCGTCGAGCCGATCCCGATTCCGATCCGCTTGCCGGATCCGTGACCGAGCTCGCGCTGGCGCTCACGCCAGTGCTCGGCGTCGATCAGCTCCAGCGCAATGTCGAGGCAGCGGGGGAGATCGCCGGAGTCGTAAACGCAGCCGTTCGGTGTTTCGTACGGGTAGTCCTCCGGCCGGACGTAGTTCTGCTTGCGCAGCTGCACGGGGTCGAAGTCGAGCTCGTGGGCGACGATGTCGATGATCCGCTCGATCAGCCATAGATGCTGGAGGCGCGAGTAGCCGCGGTTGGGAATCGTCGGGCACTTGTTGGTCATCGTCTCGGTGTAGTCGACCTGCACATGCTTCATCCGGTAGCACCCGCAGCTGACCTGCGCCCAGATGACCGCGCCCAGCGGCTCGTAGTGCAGGTACGCGCCGGCGTCGTCGAAGGCCCGGGTCTTGAAGCCCAGGATCGTGCCGTCGCTCTGCACGGCGACCCTGGTGTCGAGGAACGTGCGCTCGTTGCCCTGGCCCGCGGAGAGCATGTGGTCGGTCCGATACTCGGTCCACTTGGCCGGCCGGCCGGCTTTCTTGGAGAGCAGCGCGAGCGCCGCGATCTGCGGATAGGAGCCGATCTTGACTCCGAACGCGCCACCGATGTCCTGCGAGGAGAACGTGAGGCGGTTGGAGGCGACGCCGAGGGTGGGCCCGATCACCATTGAGGCGAACATCGGCATCTGATTGTTCGAGCTGACGCGCACGACGTCCGTACCGGGATCCCAGTGCACGACGGCGCCGTTGCACTCGAGCGGCGTCGAGGAGAAGCGATGGAAATGCAGTCGGTCGATCTCGACCACGTGATCGGCATTCTCGAGCGCGAAGTCGATGTCGCCCCAGTCATACGTGCCGTGCCAGGCCACGTTGGTCCCGACCGCCTCGTGCAGCAGCGGCGCGTCGGGTTCGGCTGCCTTGACCGTGTCGACGATCGCCGGCAGCGGCTCGTATTCCACGTCGACCAGCGCGGCGGCGTCGCGCGCCAGCTCCCGAGTTTCGGCCAACACCACCGCCACGGCGTCACCGTGGTAGCGGACCTTGTCGACGGCCAGCGGCCACTCCTCCAGATTGCCGGCGGGCGGCGGCGCGATCTGGAAGAACGGAACCTCGCACATCTCCTTGGCCTCTTCGCCGGTGAGCACCGCGTAGACGCCGTCGAGTGACAGCGCGCGACTTGCGTCGATCGAGACGATCCGGGCATGACCGTGCGGCGAGCGCACGAAGTGGGCGTGGCCGGTGCGGTGCATCCAGACGTCGTCGACGAACTCGCCCTGCCCCTGGAGCAGCCGGCGGTCCTCGACCCGCGGAACGCTGCTCCCGATCGTGCTGCGAGTCTCGGCCTGGGTCTCGGTGGGGGCCGTGCTCATGCTGCCTCCTCGGTGCCGGCGCGCGAGGTTCGCGCCGCTGCCTCGATCGATCGGATGATGTTGACGTATCCCGTGCAGCGGCAGATGTTCCCGCGCACCGACCGGCGGATCTCCTCCTCGGTCGGCTGGGGGTTGCGCCGCAGCAGGAAGGTGGCCGCCATCACAACTCCGGGAGTGCAGTAGCCGCATTGGAGGCCGTGCTGCTCGTGGAAGGCCTGCTGCACGGGAGTCAGCTGTCCGTCGCGGGCAAGGCCCTCGATCGTTTCGATCTCCGCGCCGTCGGCCTGGGGCGCGAGCATCATGCAGCTCTTGATCAGGTTGCCGTTGTAGATCAGCGAGCAGGCGCCGCAGCTGCCGGTGTCGCAGCCGACGTGTGTGCCCTTCAGTCCCAGCGTGTCGCGGATGAAATGCACAAGCAGCTGCCGGGACTCGACGGTCGCCTGAATCTTCTCGCCGTTGAGAGTGAACTCGATCGCCTGAACGGTGCCCGCGTCAACCATTGCCAGCTCCTGCGTTGATCATCGCCTGAGATACCGCGCGCCGGGCGACCACGCGCGCCAGCGCGCGCCGGTACTCGGCGCTCCCATGGGCATCGCCGAGCGGCTCGAGGTCCTCGCCGATCGCCTCGGCGGCAGCCCGCACCGCATCGCCGGTGACCGGCGCGCCGCGCAGGGCCGCTTCCATCCCGCTGTGGCGCATCGGCGCCGGCGACACGCATGCGAGCACGACGCGGGCATCCTGGATCGACCCGTTGGCGTGAACCACGGCCGCCGCGCGGGCGATCGCCTTGGAGTCGGTGCCCACCGCGACGGTGCTGTAGCCGGCGCCGGCGCCGGCTCCGAGCGGGGGGACCACGATACTGCGCAAAAGCTCGCCCTCCGCGACGGCGGTTGCGAAGTAGCCATGGAAGAAGTCGGCGGCCGGCACCGCGCGCTGCGCGGAGGCTGATTGGATAACCATCGTCGCGTCGAGCGCGACCAGCAGCGGCGGCAGGTTGTTGGTCGGGTCGCTCAGGCAGCAGTTGCCCCCGATCGTGCCCCGGTCGCGGATCTGCTGGTCCTCGATGTGCCCCGCGACCTCGGCCAGGAGCGACTCGCGGGCGCGGACCTCCTCGGAGCGGTCGAGCTCGTCGTAGGTGACGCATGCCCCGATCTCGAGCCCTCCGTCGGCCCGGCGCTCGATGCCGCGCAATTCATCCAGGCGGCTGATGTCCACGAGCAACTCGACTGACGCCACCCGGTGCTTGAGCACGTTGACCAGACTCTGGCCACCCGCAAGCGGAGCCGCCGCGTCGCTTGAAGCGAGCGCCGCGAGCGCCTCGGCTACGGTGTCCGGACGCGCGTAGGCGACGGATTCAAGAAGCATCTCTCACCCTCTGTCAAAACTAGGTCTCTCGGGTACACATCGGGGCGCACCGTACAGCCACTCGGCGCCCGGCGCGGGCCGGGCAAACATCTCAGATATTTGATCAATCGTCAAGCGCGGTGAGCCTATACGACGGCTGCTTTTCGCCGCTTGTCACCGGAGGTGAGCTCGAACAGCTCGTCGCCGCCCATCTGCGCAGCGATCATGTTGGCCGTACGGACCAGGTGATTGTGCAGCTCAACGCTCGCCACCGCTGGCTCGTGATCGACGCAGGCCTGAAGGATCCGTTCGTGTTCAAGACGGCGCTTGTCGAGGTTCATGCGGGCCGGCATCAGCGCAAACCGGTAACGCTCGCTGCTCTCCCACAAGGGGTGGATCAGACGCAACATCCAGCGCGAATTGGCGGCCTCGTACAGCGCGAAGTGAAAGGCGGTGTGTGAGGCCCAGATCGGCCCGCGCGTCTGCTGTCTGGACGCCCGCACGTGCTCGGCCAGCCGCTCCGTGGCCCGCTGGGCGTCCTCGTCGGTGAAATTCTCCGCGGCGTGGCGGACGGCCAGCGGCTCGAGCGCCAGCCGGGCTTCGTACACCTCGCGGAGGTCCTCGATCGACAGCTCGTTGACGCGTGCCCCCCGGTGGGGAACGTTCTCGACCAGGCCGACGGAGTCGAGCAACCTGAGTGCCTCTCGAATCGGCATCGGGCTCATGTCGAGGACCTCGGCCAACTCCTCGATCGGGAGCCGCTCGCCGGGTGCCAGCACGCCGGTCACGATCGCCTCGTGCAGCGTGGCGAACGCACGCTCGGCGAGCGTGCGGTGGCCGCCGGCGGGTTTCAGGGCGGACAACTGCTCAGCGCTCAGCACGGCTCTCTACCCCCTGGGTCGGTTGCATGTCTTGCTGCAGCGTATTCTCGGCCTCGCCGGACACAGCGGTCTTGGATGGGTCGATGGGGCCGCGCGGCCACCTTGATCGCAGTCGGCTGACGAAGGCGAGCGAGAACTCGTGACCACCGGTCACCCCCCGGGGGCGGAACAGCAACATGGCCGCCATGATGATGCCCAGGATCAGGTCGGAGGCGCCGTTGGGCAGGGTGACCGAGAAGAACACGACGTGCACGGTGTTCTCCGCGGCGCTCAGCCACGAGTCCAGCAGGCTGATCCCGAGCGCACCCACCGTTGCTCCCCACAGACTGCCGGAACCCCCGATCACGAGCATCGCCAGCGTCAGGAACGTGAACTCAAGGTAGAGCTGGTCCACCGTGATGCTTCCCAGCTGGTGGACGAGCAGCGCGCCACCGAGCCCGCACAGGCCACCCGACAGGCCGAACGCCACCAGCCGCTCCCGGGTCACGTTCACGCCGATCGCCTGGGCGGCGGCGGAATCCTCACGGCTCGCGCGCAGCAGGCGCGCTCGGCGAGATGACTGGTAGAGAAACGCGACGATTGCGGCAACCACGGCGCCAAGCAGCGCCTGCCAGACGCCGACCGTGACCGGCACCAGTGACAGCGTCGTCGGCCCGGGGCCGATCGCGGTCCACTGCAGAAAGATGTTGTAGGTGATCTCCAGGACGGCAAACGTGGCGATGCCGGCCGCGATCCCCGACAGGCGCATCAGCGGAAGCCCGACGATTAGCGCGACCACGGCGCCCAGCCCGGCGGCGATCAGGAACGAGGCGAAATTCGACACCGTGTGGTCGGCGATGAACGACCAGAGCCCCTGCAGCACAAAATGCTTGGGCTGGGTCGGGATCGTGAACAGGCCGGCGCTGAACGCACCGACCGCGACGAAGCTGATCTGGCCGAACGAGATCACCCCCGAGTTGCCGATGAACACGTACAGGCCGTAAACGATCGTGGCCGAGATCAGCGCGGTGATGAAGTCCTGCTGGGTGGCGGCGGTGGTGCCCGATCCGATCAGCGCCACGACGGCGAGCAGGGCGATGCTGGCCAACAACGTCTGGACCGAGCGCAGGCGTCTCATACGCGCTCCACGGTTGTGCGGCCGATGCCCCTGAACAGCCCCCCCGGTCGCAGCAGCAGCAGCACGATGACGAGCAGGAATACGAACGCGGTCTGGAACTTCTCCTGTGAGGCTGGGAGGAGGTCGTTTAGCACCGCGGTCGCAAACCCGATGGCAAAGCCTCCGGCGGTTGCACTCCATAGCCGGTCCAGCCCGCCGACCACCGCGCCGACCAGCGCGATGATCGTGATATCGAGGCCAAAGGTCTGGGTCACCAGCGGCGTCTGCACCGTGTAGAGCAGTGCCACGACCGCTGCCATCACGCCGGCGATCACGAACGCGAACGAGATCACCCGGTTTGTGCGCACGCCGAGCAGGCGCGCGGTGCGGAAATCGGCAGCCGCGGCGCGCATCTGCAGCCCGATAGAAGTCCGGTTGAGAATCAGGGCGGTCCCGCCGAGCAGGACGACTCCCGCCACCACCTCGACGATCGTGATCCAGCGCAGGGCGAGGCCGCCGTGGATCGCGATCGTGTTGAGGTTCGAGAGCGGATCGGCCGGCTTACCGTTGGCCCCGAAAGCGATCAGCCAGACTGCCTCGAGCGCGAACGCCACCGCGAAGGTGGCCACCAGCGTAGTCGCGGGCGCCGCCCCTCGGAGAGGCCGGAACGCGATTCGCTCGATCGCGACCGACAGGCCTACGCAGACCACGAAGACCAGCACGATCTGGAGGACCAGTGGCCAGTTGCTGGTCAGGCTCAGGGCATACGCGCCCGCGGTGATCAGCTCGCCCTGGGCGAAGTTGATCAGGCGCAGCACTCCGAACACCAGGGCCAGCCCGACCGCCACCAGGGCATAGAGCGCGCCCAGCGCCAGTCCGTCGATGATCGTCTGGCCCGCGTTCATGAGCCGAAGTACGCCTCCACCATGCGCTCGGTGTCGTCCGCGTCCTCCGGGGTCAGCTGCATCTTGACCCGGCCGTCACCGAGCACGTAGGTGCGATCGGCAAACCCGACGGTGATCTGTGCGCGCTGCTCGACGAGCAGGATCGTCAGGCCGGCCGAGCGAAGCTCGCCAAGCGTGTTCCAGACCGTCTCGACGACGGACGGCGCCAGGCCGAGCGACGGCTCGTCGAGCAGCAGCAGCCGCGGCCGGCTGACCAGCGCGCGCGCGATCGCCAGCTGCTGCTGCTGGCCTCCGGAGAGCAGGCCGGCCTGGCGGCGGCGAAACTCGTGCACGACCGGGAACAGCGTCCTGACCCGTTCGAGATCGTCGGAGATGCCGTCGGTGCCGCCACGACCGACCAACCCGAGCCGGAGGTTCTCCTCGACGGTCAGGTCGGGGAAGATGTGGCGACCCTCGGGGACCAGGGCGAGGCCGCAGCGTACGATCTGCTCGGTCGAGACGCCCGCGAGCGGACGACCCTCGAACCGGACGCTGCCGGCGGTGATCGGAAGCTCGCCCATGACGGCGTGCAGCAGGGTACTCTTGCCGGCGCCGTTGGGTCCAACCAGGCCGACGATCTCGCCCGTCTCCACGCTCATCGTGGCGCCGCGTAGCGCCGGCACCGCGCCGTAGCGGACCTCTACCGCCTGCACGTCGAGGGCCGGCTCAGCCATCCGGCGGCTCCTGGTCCCTGAGTCCGGAGGACCCGAGGTATGCCGCGGTGACGTCGATGTTGCGCCTGATCTCCGGCGGCGTGCCCGCGGCCAGCGTCCGTCCCTGGTCGAGCACGTGGATCCGATCGCAGACATCCATGATCAGCGCCATGTTGTGATCAACGAGCAGTACGCCCGCACGGTACTCGTCGCGTACTCGGCGGACCAGATTGGCGAACGCGACGATGTCGGACTCGGCGAGTCCTGCCGCGGGTTCGTCCAGCAGCACGTAACGAGGTCGCGAGGCCAGTGCCCGGGCGATGCTGACCTTCTGCTCGTCGCCATGGGGCAACGACCCCGCCGGGGCCTCGGCCCGCTCACCGAGCTCGAGCGCCTCGAGCAGCTCGGCGCACACGGCCTTGGCCTGCCTCCGGGACGCCCCGATTCCCAGCGCGCCGAGCTGGATGTTCTCGGCCACGCTCAGCGCGCGAAACAGGTGGCCATGCTGGAAGGTACGCGCCAGCCCGGCGTGGGCGCGGCGCCGGACCCGCCACCGCGTGAGATCCTCGTCGCCCAGCACGATCCGGCCTGAGCTCGGCAGGTCGAAGCCCGTGATCAGGTTGATCAGCGTGGTCTTTCCGGCGCCGTTGGGGCCGATCAGCCCAACCACCTCATCGCGCTCGATCTCAAGACTGACGCCCTGGAGCGCGTGCACTCCTTCGAACGACCGCGAAACGTCGATGGTCGAAAGCGATCCCTCCGACCACCGACGCTCACGAGACTTCGCCCGCTCAGGCAAGGGCGTTTCTACCCGGGGATCTTCGCCAGACCACCCGACTTGATCAGGTACTTGAAGTGGCCCTTGTCGTGCACGACCTCGAGTACCCGGTACGCGCGCCCGGACACCGTGTGCAGCGACGGCGAGAAGCTGACGTCGCCTGAGATCGTGGGCAGATTGTGGAAACTCTGCATGATCGACGCGAGCTTGGTGCCGTTGGTCGAGCCGCCGGCCCGCTTGATCGCAGCGACGATCCCGTCGATCGCCGCGGCGCCGGTGACGAACCCTCCTGTGGTCGGCGCGTGGCCCTCGGCCTTCAGCTTCGCGATCATCTTGCGCACCGCTGCGCTCGGATCGTCACCGTAGATCGAGGTGTACGAGTCGGTCCAGAAGTTGGTCGAGATCTTGGGATTCTTGGGCATCCAGTAGGTCCCGTCCAGCGACCACGGCGCCAGCATCGGGGCCATGTTCCCGGCTGAGCGGACGTCGGACAGGAACGTCGAGATGTCCGGCGCGGCCGTCGTGCACACCTGGATCATCTGCGAATGGTCGGAATTCACCCGGTTGGCGAGGTTGCCGATCGTGTGGTCGCCCTGCGTCCAGGTCTGCGAGGAGACGATCTTGCCGCCGAGCGCCTTGAACTCGCTCGCAAACGCCTCGCACACGTCGACGTTGTAGACGATCTGCTTGTCGGTGACCACGTCGGCGGTCTTCCATCCCTGCTTGATCGCGATCCGTGCGTCGGCGGCGCCCTCGTCCTGGGCCACGTTCCCGTAGCTGAACGCGAGCTTGCCTGCGGAGCCGAACCGCTTCGGTCCCATCTGGTCGGTGCCGATGCAAGGCGAGATCGTCAACAGCTTGGCGGACAGGCCGACCGTGATTGACGGCGTGGCGAAGTCCACGTCGCACGTCACCCACAGGACGCTGGCGCCCTTGGAGACCAGGTTGAGCGCGTCCGATCGAGTCTGATCTGGCTTCAGCTGCGTGTTGGCGATGTCGAATTTGATCTTGCGGCCGTCGACGCCGCCGGCGGCGTTGACCTTGGCGGCCTCGACCTCGGCGCCGTAGAGAGCCGGGTCGTCGGTCGGCGCCATCAGCGCGGTGAAGTCGACGGCGGCGCCGATCAGGATCGGCTTTTTCGTCGCCAACGACGCCGAGCTGGCGGTCGCCACCGGCCCTCTGCTCGACGTGCTGCTGTTGTGTCTGCCCGAGCCGACGCCGCTGGCGATCAGGGCGACAGCCACGACCGCGACCAGTGCCGTGACGGCAACCAGGCCTCTGAATTTACTCATGTCCAGCTCCTCCTCCTTGTTGAGACATCAGCCGGCCGCGCCGGCCGCCGTCGAGCCGACGCTTCGCGCGGGCTCGAAGTGCGGTATCACGCGGTCGGCGAACAACTCCTGCGTCTTGATCGCCTTCCAGTGCTCGAAGCCACCGGGATTGACCGTGATCGCGATCTCGGAGAGGCCCTCGCACACCTGGATCGTCTGCTCGATCCGCCCGATCACATCCTGCGGGGTCCCCACCCACACGATGTCGCCCTCGATCATCTCGTCGTACGGCGTCGCGGCAAGCTGCTCCATGACCCCCGACGCATAGAAGCCGTAACCCGCGGCATTCAGCTCCTCGTCGGAGGCCCGCTCCTCAAGCGGCGAGGCGTTACCGACCAGGAACCCGCGCATCGCCTGCTCGGCATCGCGCTTGGCGACCTCGCGATCCTCATCCATGTGGCAGGCGTGGATCCAGACGATGTCAGGCTCGTTGCCGTGCGCGGCGCAGCTCTCACGGTAGATGTCGAGCTGAGCTTCGAGCGCCTTGTAGGGCAGCAGCGGCGGAACGGCGACCGAGTACCCCTTGCGCCCCGCCAGCTCGTAGGTCGAGTCGCTCGTGCCGCCAACGAAGATCCTCAGCTCGCCCGGCGGAGGCGGAACGATGTGGCCGTCGTCAACCTTGTAAAACCGGCCCTCGTGCGAGAAGCGCTCGTTCTCGAGCGCCTTGAAGAACAGCTCGAAGGACTCGTCGTAGAGCTCCTTGACGTCCTCGAGGCGGACACCGCCCTTCGGCGGGATCCAGCCGTGGCCACGGCCGACGCCGAACTCATAGCGCCCCTCGAGCAGGATCTCGGCTTGGGCGATTCGCGACGCCAGGACGGTCGGGTTGTGGTACGGCAGCACGTGGAGCATCGTCCGGAACCGGATCTGCCTGGTCTTCGGCGCGAGCTGGCAGAAGAACGAAAGGGGATCGGGGCAGGCCGAGAACCTCGGGAAGAACATGTGCTCGACGATCGCGTAGCTGGCGTAACCGAGCCGATCGGCGTGCACGACCTGCTCTGCGACCTCGGCGTACAGCCGCTCGGCTGACTTTCCTGGCCAATGCTGCATCTCTGAGTAGATGCTGAACCTCATACCTCTCCTTGCCCGTGGAAAACGCGCCCGGCGAACGTATATGCGGTTAGATCAAATGTCAAACTCACGCGCCGAGCATGCTGAAAGCGCCGTCGTAGACCTGTGAGCAGGTCGCGCATCATTTATCAAGTGTCAACATCCCGTGGATGGTCGGCTAGCTATGACGCGGTCCTCATCGGCGCCGGACACAACGCGCTCGTGTGCGCCGCCTACCTGGCTCGGGCCGGCTGGAGCACGCTGGTGTTGGAGCGCGCCGCGAGGCCCGGAGGGGCGGTTCAGAGCGGCGAGCCGACGCGGCCGGGCTACCACCACGATCTGTTCGCGACCAACATGAACCTGTTCCTGGGCTCGCCGGTCGCCACCGAGCTCGGCTCAGAGCTCGAGCGCCACGGCCTCCGCTACGCGACCAGCGAGCGCCCGTTCGCCAACGTGTATCCGGACGCAAAAGCGCTTCGGGTCCGGCGGGGGGTGGGGGAGACATTGGCCGAGCTGCAGGCCCACGACCCAGCGGACGCCGCCGGGTGGCGCGAGCTCGACGCGCTGTACGAGCGGCTCAGCCCGGCGCTGTTCTCGCTCTACGGCTCGCGCCTGGACATCCGCAGCCTGACACGGCTGGCGCTCGTCCAGATCCCGACGCTGGGGACGGCCGGATGCCGTGAGCTCGCCCGGCTCCTGATCAGCTCGACGCGCGAGCTGGCCGAGACGTACTTGCACTCTCGCGAGGCGCACGCACTGCTGGCTTGCTGGGGAATGCATCTGGACTTCGGACCCGATGTGTCCGGCGGCGCGATGTTCCCGTTCCTGGAGGCGTTCACCGACATGCGCACCGGGATCTCGGTCGCGCAGGGTGGGGCGTCGAGGCTGATCGAGGCGCTCGCGGGGGTCGGCGCCGCGCACGGGATGGAGCTGAGGACCGGCGCCGAGGTGGCGCGGGTGAGCGTCGCGGACGGCCGGGCC
>Ga0123356_10003564_pt1 | contig 16261 bp, 13 predicted proteins | sample TergutEmb28metaG_2_FD_92546 | JGI IMG/M metagenome (GOLD analysis project Ga0123356, IMG submission 92546) | Embiratermes neotenicus P3 segment gut microbial communities from Petit-Saut dam, French Guiana - Emb289 P3 | ecosystem: Host-associated > Arthropoda: Insects > Digestive system > Gut ...
TCAGTGATGCTGGAACTCCGGCTTTAAGTGATCCAGGTGCAGTGCTGGCAAGAATAGCGGCACAGGCTGGGCATGAGGTGATTCCCATCCCTGGCCCGTCAGCTTTTGCCTCTTTGTTAAGTGTTGCCGGTGGAAGAGACAAAACCGTGGTTTTTGAGGGGTTTTTATCGCCAAAACCAGGCCGCCGCAAAAGCCGCCTGCGGGAACTAATGACAATGGAAGCGGGCTGCGTCCTTTATGAATCGCCGTTCAGGATACTCAAGCTGCTGGGAGATATAACCGAAATTGACAGTGAGCGGTACATTTGCATAGGCAGGGAAATGACCAAGATCCATGAGGAATTTGTCCGCGGAACGGCGGCAGAAGTACTGGATATATTGAACCAGAGGAAAGAGCAGTTGGGCGAATTTTCTATGTATATATCTGGTAAAAAGATCAAATAGCTGGTAAACTTTAAGTATGTATCTGCCGATAATACGGTATAGGTAGGAAAAGAGTATGGTAATAGACAGAATAGGTCCTTTAGAACCAATCCCTTCCGGAAAGAGACCGGGAAGGTCAGAAAAAGTGGGGGGGAACGACAAAGCTGATTCTATCAACCTTTCTGCTCAGGCAGTGGAGCAGGCTGAAAGATATCAGGTTTTAGAACTTATTAGATCCGCCCCGGACCTTGATGAAGCCCGGATTGCTGAACTCAGGCAGAAAATAAACGATCCTTCGTATCTTAACCAGAGGGTCATAAATGCTACGGCGGAAAACATTCTGAACGCATGGTACGCATAACTCACTTGCAGTGAAGCGCGTTTAGAACTGTTATATCAGGAATAAACCTGACCTTTTGAGCTCAGCTCAGGGTCAGGTTTTTTTATTGCCTTGAAAAATCTTCAATTTCTACTTGACTCTGTGTACAATATAATGTACATTAAATATATATCCTTTCTGACGGGGAACTATGATAAATTTCCGGGAGTCATGATGATTTTTAAGGAAGTAAGAAAATGCAAAAGAATGAACAAAAGGGATTTGATGTCTTATTCTATGAGACCGCAAATGGAAGACAACCAGTCAGAGAATTTATTTTAGCGCAAATTAAAGAAGACCAAAAAGAGATCGGAGCAGATATAAGGATTGTCCAAAACAATTTCCCTATAGGATTACCTTTAGTAAGAAAGCTAAAACCTGATCTATGGGAAATTCGAAGCACATTAAAGGATGGTATCAGTAGGGTGTTTTTTACCTTTTACGAAGAGAAGATAATTTTACTTCACGCTATTGAGAAAAAATCACAGAAAACGCCGCCGAAAGAAATTGATGTTGCCGTTGAACGATTGAAACAGTTTAAGAAAATGCAGAAGTAGAAAAGGAGAATAGAGCAATGAAGGGTATAGGTCAGAATTTTGATGATTTTTTAAAAGAACAGGGTTTATATGATGAAGTCAATGAATTAGCTGCGAAGAAACTCATTACTTACCAGTTAAAGCAGGCTATGCAGGAAAAAAATCTGACAAAAAGCACCGTTGCAAAAAAAATGAAAACCTCCAGAGTTGCTGTTGATAATATCTTAGATCCTGCCTTTAATACCTCAATAGAATCTCTTGAGCGTTTCGCTTGTGCGGTTGGTAAGAAGTTGACGATTTCACTAAGTTAAATACATTGAGCTTTTAATAGCGATCAGTACCCGTCTGACATGGTGCGGTTTATATCCCTCTGATACAGTTCCTGGTAGACAAGGTTGCGGGTTTTCAGTTTTTCTTTTACTTCTCTTGTGAACGGCATATAGCGCCAGAAAGTTCCGCGAACGTCTTTGTCCAGTTTCTGGATACCTTCAGCTTCTTTTGTCATCCACAAAATATAATCCTGAATAAAGTACTCTTTTATATCGCCTTTCATTTTCTGAGACAGGAACCACTGGTAATAATGGCCGGTAAGACCTTCTTCCATCCAGTAAAAAGAGGCTTTCTCTTTTGCTACCTGCCAGCGAAGATCGGCTACTGCGGTAAGTACTGCGTAGTACAAACTCCTGGGATACATGGGAACAATAATACGTCCGCGGCTTGTCGCACGGTTGTGGCGGTCAAACGGCTCCCAGCAAAAGCCGACATTCCCGTAAGTGGGTATCAAAAGAACATAAGGCGCAATGCGGTTCAGTTTATTTTTATAAATACGGCAAAAAGCCTCCGCATCGATACTTTCTATCTTTGCAAGAAGGGAAATAACATTCTCCCTTACGCCAATATCGTTGGGTCCGCAGTGGTAATATTCGCTTGTAAGGACGGGAAAGTGATTTCCCTGGCGTCCGCAGGTCATTTTTGCCATCTGCCTGACAGTTTCAAATTCGGTATCAATAGCGCCAATGTCTACAGCGGCAGCCCCGCCTTCAGAGGCAAGCCTGTCTCTTAAATTCTGAACTTCAACTTCCGAATTAATAAAATCCCTTATGCTGATTTGCAGATCGTGGTCGTGTTTCATCAGATCTTTGAGCAGGTTTTGAATCTCGGTAATCGATAGTTTCTGTCCTTCTGTCAGACAATCGCTGACATCTCTCAGCTCACGAAGGGGAACTCGGTGAAAAATGCTGTTGAACCGGTCTTGCAGGATCTTTTCGATATCAATCCGCTGTCTGTCATACTGCAGTAATATGCTTCTTGAACCATCAAGTTTGCCCTGCGCTTTTTCAAGCGATGCCTGAATTTTTGACTGTACATTGGTTCTGGATACTTTTACTTCGTCCGTAGTAGAAGGGCGCATTTTACTGGTTCCAATTGAGTTCAGCCATTCATCCAGATAGTAAACAGGCTGATCCAGATAATTATCTACTACAATCTTGGAAAAGAAGGCCCTTGTCTCTGAACCAAGGAATGTCGGGTGTAAAAGACCGAAACGAAGCAGGAATTTCTTCGGCGGCGGTATGTTCCCGGTCGCTTTCCTTGCGACATTAAGAAGAAATTCCCAATACGGCGACATAAACTGCTGACGGAAAACGCTGCGATCCTTCGGGTCCTTGGCTGTAAGGTATTTCTGCATAGTGCCATGCACTCTCTGGGCAATATCACCTTCATTGGAAAGGGCAGTTTTGTAATAATTGGGATCATCAAAATAGCCGTGAGGCTTTTCTTCAAAACGCTTTGTTACTTCGGGATACCCGGTCAGCGACAGGTTTATACCGTCACCGGGAGGTTGAGTATTCTTTTTATCACCAAAAAGATCATCAAAATCAGGAAGAGGCCCGTCGCCCGTACCCATCATTGAGGAAAAATCAGTACCCGTATCTCCTTTTGCAGCCATTATTTTAATGATAAATTTTTTTTACCCTGATGTCAATGGACTGTAAGAGGACTCGGTTCAGCTATAGTGCGTCAAGGTCAATCTCGCCGGCGGTACAGGGGACTACAACTCCCCATTTTTCAAGTACTTCCGGGTGAATCTCGCCGAAAACACCTACCCGCTTTCCATTAAATACAATCGCGGCTGCCCTTCCAGGAATAAACCGGGGATCATCCGATTCTTCCACGTTGTATTCGCGGGACAAATAGTAAAACAGGGTTTGAAGCTCACCGGCAGCCGTGTTAAAGTTTGCGTCTGCGCCTGCATGAAGGAATCCGGCATACTGACGGGTAGAGCTCTTGTTGTTTTCCGCATCGTCAAGGTAGGCGATCTTGCCTACTTCAAAAATCTTGTGCGGGTAAACGGAACGCCCGGAAATGGACTCGCTTGACATTAACGAGGCAAGGACAGAATCCCGGACATACTCATAGTTTTCCGTCATTGGATTAAATATGCGTATTATTCTGGCGCCGTCGCCGCGCATGTTATCTACCAGATCTTTGCGGGAGCCGAGATAATTGTAAATCATCTCCTGATATCCCATGCCTACAAGAAGTTCTTTCACCTGTCTGCTGAAAAGCGTAATGGGCAATAGCCGCCCGACAGTAAAATCTGAAGGCCGCTCTGGTTTAAATGAGCCAAGGGAACGCCCGATCATAATGTCTTCTGCGACATCCACGGCATGAAGGAAGTCGTTGCGGTATTCGGGAAGGTACGCAAGCACTCCTTCCAGCTGTGCCGAGTGCCCGCGCTCTGCCATTTTTTTCTTTTCTGCTTTTACGCCCATTCGCGACAGGGCTTCCACGCATTCATCTGCATTCAGTCTTTCGCCGAGAAATCTCTCTACTCTTGAGAGCGAGCAAAAGACCGGCTCCTGAAAATAAAACGGAAAAACCACGTTTCTGCCGAACGGGGTGTCGTGCTCATACTCAACTTCCACAGGTTCAATGGTAAAACCGTTATCTGCAAGATCGCAGGCAACAATCGATGCGGCAAGCGTGAGAGAGGGCATGTCAGTGCCGGTAAGCTCCACAAAGATATCACTGTCGCCGACTTCCACAGCGCCAAGATCGTGCGAGTTGATTATCGGCGGATAGGACAGAATCATTCCGTCCGCGTCGGTTAAAAGAGGGTGAATCGGCTCTTTTTCAAGGATAAAGGCATACTCCCTGCCTTTCGGGTGCTGTTTAAGGATTTCTCTCAGTGTAAGGGGATCTTTATAAGGAGTCTGATCATTCTCCGTACCAAGCGGCACAAAGGAAACGGCATCGGGGTCTGCGCCTTTATAAATAATAGGCCATTTAATAAGCGAGGTGCGGTAAATGCCCATGGAAATGCTCCGCCGTTTCCGTCCGTAATTCCATGCGAGTTTTTCCTGGGTCTGAATCATATCGCGCAGCATCGGGTCTGTAATGGTTTTTCCCTTTGCAACAAATCCGGCAATGAAGGGTCTTACCTGTTTTACGCTTGCCTGGGCTTTAACTTTGCGTGCAGCTTTTTTAACATCTCCCTGACGTGAAAAAAAACCGTACTGCGGTTTTTGACCGCCGCCGTATATCCTAAGCTGGCGGGCGCATCCCGCCGTTCCCCAGAGATCGGGGCGGTTTGTATCGTTAAGTTCGATTTTAAAAGTACGCTCACCTGGCGGCAGGCTTTTGTCGCTGTCTTCATCGAGTTCAGCTTTGGCGCAGACCAGGGCTTCTTCAAATTCATCCCTGCTTTTCCAGCCGCCATAGCTTCCGCCGGATGCTGTACGGCCTATAAGTGAGAAAAAAACTTCTTCGTTTACTTCGATTTTTGGCATACCGGAATTATATTTGTTTTACAGATTAGCGTCTATGTGATCCATATGTTTATAAAGATGGCAAATTTGTGCTTTTTGCTTGTACTAAATTTAGGTTTGTGCAATAATGAACTGATAAATCAAATTTTTTATGGAGGAATTAAATGAGAAAATTACTAGTAATTCTCATTGCATTAGCGGTACTTACTACCATGATGACAGGCTGCGGAAGATCAGGGGGCACAACAGGCTCAGCCGCAACCGTGATTGGTATTGCAATGCCGGAAACCCACGTTGAACGCTGGGTAAAAGACGGAAACTCTCTCAGAGATGAAGCTGTAAAACGCGGCTACAACGGATTGGTCCAGTGGGCGAATGCAGATCAGCCGACCCAGAATCAGCAGATCTCCAGCTTCCTTACACAGGGAGCAAAAGCTCTGATCATCGGCAACATCAATGACGGCGTTGTTTCGGCAGTCAGAGAAGCCAGAAGAGAAAATGCAATCGTTATCGCCTATGACCGCATTATCCAGGGAACACACGACTATGAATACTTCATCACATTCAACAACTACAAAGTCGGAACTCTCCAGGGTCAGAGCATTGTCGATGGCCTTAACCTGAACTCAGCTACAGCAGCAGCACCGAAATTCATCACCTTGTTTGCAGGCTCACCGACAGATGCAAATGCCAACTTCTTCTTCCAGGGCGCAATGGACGTACTTCTCCCCTACATTGAAAGAAATGTACTCAGAGTAGTAGGCCCCTTCCCCAGGCATTACAGCGAACCCGCTTTCCAGCAGATTGCTACCGAAAACTGGCAGGCCCCCATCGCCAAGGCGAGAATGGAAGCCCTCTTAATCGGCGCAGCCCGCGACGTAGTTCTTGATGCAGTACTTGCACCCAATGACACATTGGCACGCGCCATCATCGAAGCCTGCAAAGCAGATGCCAAATATCAGGGCAGACTTCCTGTAACATCAGGACAGGATGCCGAGTTTGACTCCGCAATGTCAATCAAGAACGGCGAACAGTACAGCACAGTATTCAAAGACACAGCCAAATTGGCTGAAGCAGCAATGCTTCTTGCAGACCAGCTCCTCAGCGGCCAGCCTGTAAATATCCCCGGCGCAGAACTTGCCGGCGGTGACCTCAGCGCAATCGGCTTCACAGGAACAGGTTATGTAAAGACCTATCTTTTGGACCCCGTACTGGTAACCAGAGCTAACCTGCTCGTTCCCGTCAATGCCGGTTTCTACACCGATGCCCAGGCTGCACAGCTTAGGTAATTGAACATTTTAGGTATTTAATTTGAAGACCTGGCTGTTTATCTTTTGATAGATAGCCGGGTCTTTTTTAAACGTTTTTAAAAATTGAGGTTCTTATGAGTGAATACATTCTGGAAATTGAAAATCTGACAAAAGATTTCCCCGGGGTAAGAGCCCTTGAAAATGTTAGTCTAAAAGTAAAGAAAGGCGAAATTCACTCTCTCTGCGGAGAAAACGGAGCGGGAAAATCCACGCTTATGAGCTGCATCTCCGGAGTTTATCCTAACGGCAGCTTCGAAGGCAATGTTTCATTCAAAGGAAAGGGAACAAAATACAGCAGTGTAAAAGACAGCGAAAAAGAAGGGCTTACAATAATTCATCAGGAGCTGGCGCTTAGTCCGTATTTATCAATATACGAGAATATATTCCTGGGTCATATGGAAACCAGGTTTGGAATAATAAACTGGAATAAATATTTAAAAGAATCAAGAAAATACCTGAAGACTGTAGGTTTAAATGAACCCCCGGAAACAGTCGTAAGCAAGCTTGGCGTTGGAAAACAGCAGATGGTGGAAATCGCCCGCGCCCTTTCCAAAAAAACAGAACTGCTTATCCTTGACGAACCTACTTCTTCGCTTAACGACGATGAAAGCGAAAAACTACTTAACTTAATGCTGGAACTAAAAAAACAGGGAATCACCCTTGTTATGATTTCACACAAGTTAAACGAAGTTTTAAAAGTTGCTGATACTGTCACCATTCTTCGTGACGGCAAATCCATCAGCACATACGATGTAAAGAACGATAACCTCACAGAAGAAATGATCATCAAGGATATGGTCGGGCGCAACCTGACGCACCGTTTCCCCGAACGAAAATCATCCCCGGGCGAAACAGTAATGGAAGTAAAAAACTGGACGGTCTATCATCCGGATTATCATAATATCAAAGTCGTGGACGATGTTTCTTTCTATCTTCGCAAGGGCGAGATTCTGGCTTTCTGCGGTCCGATGGGAGCAGGGCGCACAGAACTAATGATGAGTCTTTTTGGAAGGTCTTACGGATTCCGCAGCGAAGGGGAACTAATCCTTAACGGAAAAAATTATGTATTACACGGTCCGCGCGCCGCGATAAATGCGGGGCTAGGCTATATCTCCGAAGACAGGAAAAACCTGGGTCTCATTCTGATTCAGGACGTTAAAACAAACATAACCCATTCCAGTCTCAATAAAATCTCGCACATGGGAATAATAGAGCGTCAAAAAGAAATAAAAGAGGCTGAGCGTTTCAGAAAAGCCCTCAATATAAGAACGCCGTCAATAAACCAGTTTGTAAGAAACCTCTCCGGAGGAAACCAGCAGAAAGTAGCAGTAAGTAAAACATTGATGGCAAACCCCGACATTTTTATCGTAGACGAACCTACACGCGGTATCGATGTCGGCGCAAAAACAGAAATCTACGGAATAATGAACGACATAATTTCTTCGGGAAAGAGCGTTATAATGGTCAGCTCCGAACTTCCGGAAGCTTTGGGAATGGCGGACAGAATATATGTAATGAACGAAGGAAAAATAAAAGGTGAACTGAGCAGAGAAGAGGCTACACAGGAAAAAATCATGCATCTGGCATTAGTCGGATAATACAAGAGTTTAGGAGATTATATGAGCAATAAGGCTATTAACACTTCTGATGTAAAAACCCTGATTAAAAACAACATCAGAAATTATTCCATGTTTATCATTCTGATATTCATAATGTTGATCTTTGCCGTAATGACAAACGGAGTCAATTTTAATCCCCGAAACTTTATAAACATTTTCTTTCAGAACAGCTATGTACTGATCCTTGCCACCGGCATGGTAATGATAATCATTACCCAAAACATTGATCTTTCCGTTGGCTCTGTCTGCGCATTTATCGGAGCGATAAGCGCTATGCTCTACAACTCCGGAATCGGAATGCCTGCAACCGTTTTAGTATCAATAATTATCGGCGTTGGAATCGGCGCTTATCAGGGTCTCTGGGTCGCCTTTGCCAAGCTGCCGGCGTTTATTGTGACGCTCTCTGGCATGCTGCTTTTCCGCGGCCTTACATACACAATTACAAAGGTAAGCCCCGTAAGCCTTAAAGATACAGGCTACTCGCTTTTTTCCACCGGTATCGTGGACGAAATACTCGGTACAAGCAGAATAGGGCCCTGGTTTCCTATGGCATTTGTGTTTGCGGTTCTTTTATTGATTCTGTTTTTCGTAGCCGAGTTCATAGGACGCAGGAAAAAAATTGCAAATGAATTTGAAGTAGCGCCTGTATCAATTTTTTTAACTAAACTTATAATTGTCAGCGTTCTTACGCTCGGCCTGGCAGACCGTTTTGCGCGCTCAAGAGGTCTCCCTGTTATTGTGCTGGTTTTGGGCGTCACGATTTTTATATTCAATTTTATCCTGAACAATACAGTCCTTGGCCGGTACATTTACGCAGTCGGCGGCAACCCGCGTTCGGCAAAACTCTCCGGCATCAATTCTGAGATAGTAATATTTATCGTATTCTGCTTCATGGGCGGTCTTGCAGGGCTTGCCGCAGTCGTCTCCACCGGTTATATGAACAGCGCCCTTCCCCAAGCGGGAAACCTCTTCGAGCTTGACACCATCGCGGCATGTTACATAGGCGGCGTCTCGGCAGGCGGCGGCATAGGAACGGTAATCGGGGTAATAGTCGGCGGCCTTGTAATGGCGGCAATCAACAACGGAATGGTTCTTATGAACCTTGGGCCGCACATTCAGTACATAGTCAAAGCCCTGGTTCTTGTAGTGGCTGTCTTTTACGACATCTACACCAGAAGAAAATCCGGATTGGGTTGATACAACGGCGTTTTTCAGAATATATACAATTCCTTTACAAACGGCAAAATTTGCTTTACAATGATACAAATTTAGTTAATGGAGGAAAATAAATGAGAAAAGTTTTAGTATTAGTTCTGATGCTCGCCATGCTGAGCACGGCAGTATTTGCCGGCGGCGGCGGCGACAGATCAGGCGGCGCGATTCAGGTTGATGTGTTCTGGTATACATTCGGTGACACATATCTGACACTCGTACGCAACGCAATGGCAGCAGAATTCGCAATGTCGGATCAGTTCAGAGTAACCCACCACGACTGCAGAGAGAGCCAGGCAATGCAGACCCAGATGGTTCAGACAGCCATCACCCAGGGCAGCAAACTGCTCGTTGTCAACATTGTAACAACAGGCTCGGAAGAAGCAGCAATGAACATCGTTGACATGGCAAGAAGAGCCAATGTGCCTATCATTTTCTTTAACCGTGAAGTATCAGACGCTGTAATCAGGTCTTACGCCAATGCCGCATTTGTCGGTACAGACGCAGACGAAGCCGGCTATATGCAGGGCGAAGGCATTGCGAAATTCCTTCTCAGGCCCGATAACTGGGTTGGAAACAGATCCAGATTCGATCTGAACGGCGACGGCAGAATCAGCTACGTAATGCTCCGCGGCGAGCATGGAAACGCGGAAGCTTTTGGACGCACCAAATACGCAATTGAAGAAGCCAACAGACTTCTCCAGGGAAGACTCCAGTTAGTACCCTCTCCTGCAAACCAGACCAGCACCCAGTATGAGAACGACGGAATCAGCAACTTCTTCCTGTATGCAAACTGGTCAGCAGCGGAAGCCGCTAACCTTATGCGCACAGCCCTTGCTGCCCATTCGCTCACCAACGGCGCAATTGAGCTTATCGTTGCCAATAACGACGATGCGGCTCTCGGCGCAATCGAAGCAATGAACGAAAGAGGTTTTAACACAGGCAGAGCCGGATCAGGATACATTCCGGTATTCGGCGTTGACGCCACACCTGTAGCCCAGGAAGCAATCCGCGCCGGAAGAATGACAAGCTCAGTTCTTCAGGATGCCCAGGGAATGGCAAGAACAATTGTCGCACTGGCAAACAACGTTGCAGCCGGTCAGAACGTAATGCACAACACCGGCAGATTCAATGTTGATGCCGGCGTAAACAAAGTTCGCGTACCGTACGCATTGTTTGAATAGTTTTTAACAGCTTGCAAGGAAACCTGATGCCGATGCATCAGGTTTTCTGGTGTCCTGTAATTTTTGTTTTCAAATATTACAGGATACCGACAGCTTGTTTTTTTAAGAGTAAATTATGGACAACTATCTGCTGCAGATAAATCGTGTGAATAAATCCTTCCCTGGCGTAAAAGCACTGGACAATGTAAGCCTTAAGGTTCGCGCAGGAACAATTCACTCCCTTATGGGCGAAAACGGCGCAGGTAAATCCACTCTGATGAAGTGCCTCTTCGGCATATACACCACAGATAGCGGCGAATATATACTCGACGGAAAAAAAGTCCTTTTCGCCAATCCAAGACAGGCCATGGAAAACGGCGTATCCATGGTGCATCAGGAGCTGAATCAGGTACATACGCGAAGCGTTATGGAAAATATCTGGCTTGGCCGTTTTCCCGGTTTTCCGCCTTTCTATGTAAACCACAAAAAATTGTATCAAAACACACTGGATGTGTTTAATAAACTTGATATCAAAATCGATCCAAAAGCGATTATCAGAACCCTGTCCGTCTCTCAAAGACAGATGGTGGAAATTGCGAAAGCCGTGTCTCATGACAGCAAGGTTATCGTCCTTGACGAGCCGACTTCGTCACTTACCGAAGTTGAAGTTGAACACCTTTTCCGCATTCTGAACGATTTAAAAAAACGCGGCTGGGCGATTATATATATATCCCACAGGATGAGCGAGATACTCCGCATTTCCGATGAAGTGTCCATCATGCGTGACGGCAAAATGGTGGACTCACAGCCCGCCTCTGCTCTTACCACAGACAAAATCATTACAATGATGGTAGGACGCGAACTGAATAACGTATTCCCGCCCAAAACCAACGTTCCCGGCGAAGTTGTTTTAAAAATAGAAGGGCTTACGGCGCAGTACGTTAATCTAAAAGACGTTTCCTTCGAAGTCCGCAAGGGGGAAATCCTCGGCGTTGCAGGCCTTGTAGGAGCGGGACGCACAGAACTTCTTGAGGGTCTCTTCGGCCTTAATACGATCAAATCAGGCAGGATAATTAAAAACGGAAAAGATGTAAAAACAGGAAAAGCAAAACGCGCGATAAAAAACGGTTTTGCCATGCTTACTGAAGAAAGACGCCTGACGGGAATTTTCAGCGTCTTGAGCGTCCGGGAAAATATAACGGTTGCAAATTTAAAGAAATACAAAAAATTGCGTCTGTATATAAGCAGCAAAAAAATGGAAGAAGATGCAGACTGGGCGATAAAAACACTCAGAATAAAAACGCCGGGCCAGAAAGTACAGATGCGCTCGCTGTCGGGCGGGAATCAACAGAAAGCCATTTTCGGGCGGTGGATGCTTACGAATCCCGACATTCTGCTGCTTGACGAGCCGACACGCGGCATAGACGTCGGCGCAAAATACGAAATTTACCAGCTGATGATAGACCTTGCAAAACAGGGAGACTCGATCATCATGGTGTCGAGCGAACTGGAAGAACTGCTTGGCATCTGCGACAAAATAATAGTCATGTCCGGCGGATATAAAACCGGCGAGGTTGATCCCAAAACGACAACTCAGGAAGAAATAATGACTCTGGCGGCAAAATGTGTATAACCGTTACAAAGGGGAACATGTATGAAAGATAGCATACTCTCAAAAATCACCGATCCGTTAAAGCAGCGCATGCTTAACTACAATAATCTCAGCCAAAGGGACAAGCTTGTGCTGTGGGGCGAGTTTCTTATCAGAAACGCCATGTACATCATCATTGTCCTGGTTGTCATTTATGTGCAGATTTACAGCATCCAAAGGGGTTTTGCGAATACATTTCTCTCTTTCAGGTCAATAATTGACATCCTTACGCGCGCGGCATCCGCTTTATTCCTCGCTCTCGGTGTCGGCGGCATAATCGTACTTACCGGAACGGATCTTTCCGCCGGAAGGATAATGGGGCTTATCGCATGTGTCTGCGCATCGCTTCTGCAGATGCCCGTCGAAGAGTACAGCGTAAAAATGTTTCCGAACATGGTTGCGCCTCCCATCATCATTGTTTTACTGCTGTCGATGGCAATAGGAGCGGGGTTCGGTCTGTTTAACGGTTTTTGTACGGCAAGATTCAAGCTGCACCCGTTTATCGTTACCCTTGCAACACAGCTGATCGTTTACGGTCTCGTTCTTATATACGTACAGTTCGGGACAAACGGCGGCGGCCCGATATCCGGCCTGACCGAAGAATATAAAGATGTTGTTAAATATACGGTGGATTTCGGAGGAAATGCCGTTCCGTTGTACGTGTTCTATGCGATAGCCGCTGTCATTGTAATGTGGTTTATATGGAACAAAACAACCCTTGGCAAAAACATGTATGCAGTCGGCGCAAACCCCGAAGCCGCCAATGTTTCCGGCATCTCCGTCATGAAAACCACAATACTGATATTCGTGATGGCAGGCGTCCTTTACGGCATTTCCGGTTTTATTGAATCTGCACGCATAGGGTCGAACAGCCCCGCTACAGGCTTAAACGCCGAGCTGGACGCAATTGCAGCCTGCGTAATCGGCGGTGTAAGCTTTACAGGCGGCGTAGGAAAGATCAGCGGAATAGTAACAGGCGTAATACTGCTTCAGATAATTAGCGTCGCCCTTCAGTGGCTTGGCGTATCAGGAGATATACAGTACATCATCAAGGGCGGAATCATACTGATTGCTGTCGCGATCGATATGCGCAAGTATCTGGCAAAAAAGTAACGTTAGACGCTTTCGTTCCTTGGAAACTTCGCCTGTTCAGGCTCGTTAGGGGTCCCCGAACCGTTCTTTCAGTTTTAAGTAAAAATTCCTAAGGGTTTTATTCCCGTCGTTGTTCTTAAACATGCAGAACACCATACTGTCCGATTCCCTGTGGTTCTTAACACATTCGCAGCACTTTCCGCGTCTTGGACACTCTGTGTTAGGACAGGTGCACTCTGTTATCGGACATGCACATTCGCTTTGGCCTTCACACTCACAGGCGCAATTTGTAATTTTTTGGTTTATTGAATCCATTAGCTTCTCCTTATCCACACACAGTTTGGTATTGATATCAAAATAACATCAATACTCTTGCATTATTTTTGGTAAATTGCAATGCAGTATTGACAACTCACACCTTTGACCATAACATTTCACTGGGCGGAACGCCCGTTTTTTTTTATATTATAACCAGCAAGGTAGGTTAAGTTTATGAAGAAAACAAGCTCTCTGACAATTGAGTTACTGATACTCATTATGGTGGGAATTTTGGCAGCCTGTGCTCTTATGTGGACAGGTTTTTTTATTGGAATGCGAATCAACGCAGACCGTCAAAATGAACAGATAATGTACGAAGCCACAAGCCACATTCGTGACAGTGTCAGCTCTCAGCTGGAAGAGTGCGCTATGCTGCTTGAGTTCACGGCGATAGGCGCTTTACCCATAATGACAGCAGACAACGTTGATACAGGAGAACTCCGCAGTTTTTATCAAACCATGGAAGGAATTCATAACGAAGTGCAGCTTGTGTACGGAGCAAGCAGGGGGAAATGGAACGACCCCGGCGAGTATATGGTGTTCAGTGACGGATGGATTCCATCAGATCCGTTATACGATAATACAACGCGGGCATGGCACTCAGATGCAATCGCAGGCAGGGGCAGAACAGTATTTACAGATCCCTATGTTGATATGATTACAGAAGAACTGGTAATTTCTCTGGTTAAGGGAGTGAACAGCGGCGGCGCAACAATCGGGATGGCTGGAATAGATATCTCCATGGCTTCACTTAACAAAATGGTTAACGAAATAGCCATTATTGACGAAATAAAAAGTTTTATTATACATCCTTCGGGCATGTATATTTCCAATCCGGATATTGCAGTTATCATGGAGAAAGATTTTTTTAAAGACAATGACCTTGAAGCATTCCGCAGACAGGTACTTTCCCAAAGCAGCTTCTATAGTGCCGACGGTAAAACCATTGTCTGTTCCATGAGTATACCGGTAACAGGCTGGACTCTTGTTTCGTTCCTGCCCAAAAACGAGATATACAAAGCCGGAAACAGAACCAGCATTATATCTTTGATTCTTGTAGGGATTGGAATGGTACTTTTCGTGTTCGCATTCCTGCCGATTGTCAGAAACAAAGTAAAACCCATTCTTGTGATGACTCAGGAACTCAAGGAAATATCCGAGGGCGACGGAGATTTGACGCAAGTCGTCAAGATCAGCTCTAAAAATGAAATCGGAGTGCTTGCCTGGTATTTTAACAGAACAATCGACCAGATAAAACATCTTGTTATCAATATTAAGGAAGAAGCGTATATTCTGTCTGACATCGGCAATGATCTTGCCTCAAACATGAACGAGACCGCAGCAGCCGTAAACGAAATTACAACCAATATCCAGAGCATTAAAACCCGGATAATGAATCAGAGCGCAAGCGTCAGCGAAACTCATGCAACAATGGAACAGGTAACGATTAACATAAACAAACTGAACGGAAATATCGAAAACCAGAGCCAGTTTGTATCGCAGGCATCAGCAGCCATTGAACAAATGGTGGCGAATATCAAGTCTGTTACCGACACGCTTGTAAAAAACTCTGCGAATGTAAAGAACCTGAAAGATGCGTCCGATGTGGGACGTTCCGGGCTGTCAGACGTAGCAACTGACATTCAGGAGATCGCACGCGAGTCCGAAGGCCTTATGGAAATAAACTCTGTAATGGAAAATATAGCCAGTCAGACAAACCTGCTATCCATGAATGCAGCAATCGAAGCGGCGCATGCAGGAGAAGCGGGAAAAGGTTTTGCCGTAGTAGCAGACGAAATCCGCAAACTGGCAGAAAGTTCAAGCGAGCAGTCAAAGACAATCGGTATGGTTCTTAAGAAAATAAAGGAATCTATAGACAAGATTACCAGATCCACCCAAAACGTACTGGAAAAATTTGAAGCGATTGACTCGAATGTCAAAACTGTAACGGAGCAGGATGAAATAATCCGCAGCGCCATGGAAGAACAGGGAGAAGGTTCTAAACAGATTCTGGAAGGCGTGAGCAATGTTACCGCGATAACCCGTCAGGTAAAAAGCAGTTCAAACGAAATGCTCGAAGGCTCAAACGAAGTCATACACGAAAGCGAAAGGCTGGAAAAGGCAACACAGGAGATTACTGCCGGCATGAACGAAATGTCCACAGGTGCGGATCACATTAACGTGGCGGTAAACCATGTAAACGAGATAAGCTCCAAGAACCGCGAAGCCATTGCAGGCCTGATTAACGAGGTAGCCAGGTTCAAAGTGGACTAGGTTGGATTCGCAGAACTGGAAGTCTGTCACAATGAAGCTTGAAATTTTCTTTTTTGGAGTGTAATATATTGAGATGAAACAAACAGTAACAATTGAAGTTGCCAATAATGCTGTTTTACAAATATTGCGGAATTTAGCTGCAATGAGTTTGTTAAAGTTTAAAGATGAAACACCCGTACACAACGATCAGTTAACAGCCCGTTTAAATGAAATCTATAAGGAGCTGGATTCATCAATCGATCCGTTTGTTGTAATGGCTCAGGCTGAGGTTCTTGAAGGCGATGATTGGTAATGATTAAAGGAGAAATCTGGTGGGCTGACCTGCCGAAAGATTTTTATAGGTCAGAACCAGGCAAGCGTCGTCCTGTCCTGGTAATACAAAATGATGTAATAAACCGCAGTAACATAAAAACAGTTATCTGTGCATTATTAACCACTTATGTGTCAATGTTACCTAAAAATTATATAGAAAAAATTAATGAAAGCGTAATGTACATTTTTGATACCGAAATCCA
>Ga0123356_10003565_pt1 | contig 16261 bp, 14 predicted proteins | sample TergutEmb28metaG_2_FD_92546 | JGI IMG/M metagenome (GOLD analysis project Ga0123356, IMG submission 92546) | Embiratermes neotenicus P3 segment gut microbial communities from Petit-Saut dam, French Guiana - Emb289 P3 | ecosystem: Host-associated > Arthropoda: Insects > Digestive system > Gut ...
AACCTGTGGCTGACGAGGACCCCGACCCTGACCCCGACGCCCGCGCGCTGGTCGAGGCGTCTGACCTGGCCACGGCGAAGGCGCTGCTCGACCGGAACTTCCGGTCCATGTACTCCGACCAGGGCGGCACCGTCTGGTACTGCACCGACGTGCGTGGCTTCGTGACCGTCGTCGGATCACCGGACCCGGTGCGGGCGGACGGTGACCCACGGCGTCTCGACACCGGGACCCTGCGGGTCTTGGCCGACACCACCGAGCTGCTGGACGAAGCCCTGGCCGAGCTGCTCGAGGCACCCGGCACGGTGCTGCTGGAACGCGGCCGCACGAACAGCCAGAAAGGCTGATGTCTGGTCCCTGCTGGCTGTGCGGATGAGTCGGCCTCGTCTGTCCTCCTAAGGGTGGAGACCGTCGCCCGCAGTCTCCTTGTGCGGTCTGACGAGGGCCGCCGCACAGTCCTGCTGGTGGGGGCACACATCTGGTCGGCCCTGCAGACCTGCTCGTCTCGTCCCGGTCCCGCCCGCTGGTCGTCGTCGCGCGACGGTTTTTTCCTTCCGGAGGGGGAGACGGCTGCGGGTTTCTCCTTCGGGCGGTCGATTTCTGGTTCCGTCGTGCGATCGATGTCCGGTGCTGGGGCGCTCGTTACGGTCGGACTATCGCACCGACCATGAGTGCCCACCGTCGCTGGGCGGTAGTCAGGACAAAGCTGTGAGGCTGAGTCCAGGAGTGGAGTCAGGATGTATCGAAGTGGACTGTGGACCCGGGTCTATGCCGGAGCGGCGGTGATGACCTGCGTCGCGCTGGGAGTAGCAGGATGTAGTTCCTCGGACGACAGCAAGAAGAAGTCGGACGCGACGAAGGCGCCAGCCGGCCTGGAGCAGTACTATTCCCAGAACCTAGACTGGAAAGACTGCCTGAAAGAGAAGGACCCTGGCTTCTCGACAGGTGTCGAGGTCTATGACGAGGGTGTCCTGGACTCGCTGGAGTGTGCCTGGCTGACGGTGCCGATGGACTACAGCGACCCCTCTGGTGAGACGATCAAGATCGCGGTCGCCCGGTCCGTGGCCAAGAACAGCAAGGGTTCGGTCGTGATCAACCCTGGCGGGCCCGGTGCGTCAGGTGTCGAGCTTGTGCAGGGTGTCAAGGCCGCCGGTGGCAAGAAGCTGGTCGACTCTCTGGACATCGTGGGCTTCGACCCGCGAGGCGTGGGACGCTCCCAAGCGGTCGACTGCCTTGACGACGACGAGATGGACGCCTACCGCGCTACCGATTTCGAAGACTCGGACGAGGGCCTTGCCCAGGCCCAAGCGGCAGCCGCGGCCTTCGGCGAGGCATGCCTGGAGAAGACCGGACCATTGCTGGCCCACGTGGACACGGTCTCCGCGGCGCGGGACATGGACGTGCTGCGTGCCGCGTTGCGCGAGGACACGCTGACCTACCTGGGGATCTCGTACGGCACCCAGCTGGGCGCGACCTATGCTGCGCTGTTCCCCGAGAAGGCCGGGCGACTGGTGCTCGACGCCGCGGTGGACATGACCGTGACGCGCGGTGAGCAGAATGCGATCCAGGCTGGTGGTTTCGAGTCGGCACTGCGTGCCTATGTCGAGGACTGTCTCACGGGCGGGGCGAGCTCGACGAAGGACCCTGGGATGGGCCTGGGCGACCTCGAGTGCCCGCTCTCCGGGTCGGTCGACGAGGCCATGGCCCAGATCGTCGTGATGATCGACCAGGCTGGCGTGGAGCCGATGCCCAGCCAGACTCCGGAGATGTTCGCCGGCCCGAACAGCCATCAGTCCGACCGTCTTGTCACCAGAGGGCTAGCGCTGGCGGGAGTCATAACGCCGCTGTACAACGAGGGAAACTGGTTCTTCCTCACCCTGTCGCTCAAGATGGCGATCGAGGACCACAATGGTTTTGGGCTGCTGATTCTGGCCGACGGTCAGTCCAGCCGGTGCGACGGCCTCACCAACTGCGCCGAGGAGGACGGTTACTTCTCCAACATGCAAGAGGCGATCGTCGCGGTCCGGTGCGCTGACGACCGTAGCACCGACGACCAGCAGACGAGGGACTCGTGGAACGAGAAGATCATGGAGGTCGCCCCGTCCCTGGGGAAGTACTTTACCGACCAAGGGGTGGACAGCTGCGCTGACTGGCCGACGCCGGTCGTGGGGCCGTTGCCGTCGTACGCGGCCAAGGGTGCCCCGCCGATCGTGGTCATCGGCACCACCAACGACCCGGCTACGCCGTACTCGTGGGCGCAGGCCCTGGCCGACATCCTCGACTCGGGGGTGCTGGTCACCAACGAGGGCGAGGGTCATGGCGGGTACCTGGGTGGTAAGGGGTGCATCCAGACCGCCGTGGACGACTTCCTGGTCGACGGCAAGGCTCCTAAGGACGGCCTGACCTGCTGACGGGCCCGGCAGCCTCGCTGCTGTCGGCCCACGGCAAAGTCGCGGACCCAGACAGGGCGGAGGGTCTGGGTCCGCGGGCTGCTGTGTCTGTCGTGGCCATCAATGCGCTCGTCTCCGACCTGATGCGTCCACGACTTCGTTCAGTCTGGACAATATCGATAGGGAACGATCTGGTCTGGACTGAACGAAGTCGTCAGGGGCACTGGCCTTGCTGAAGTGGTCAGGGAGCGGCGTCCTTGAGGCTCGAATCCAGAAACTTCCCGTCCGCCGCGACGTAGCAGTGGATCGTGCGCTTGGTGTCCCAGTTTTCGGCAGCCGAGGTCCAGTGGGCTGAGTGGAGCTGCGGCTCGAACATCTCCCAGTTCGGCCCCACATACTCGGCGACCATAGCCGCACAGGTCTCTTTGGCCTCCTCGACTGCCTGGCTGCGGGGGCCTGGTTCGGCCTCGTAGGTTCCCACCACCTCCGCGTTGTGGTCCTTGCCGCAGCGGACAGGATCGAGCGTGTTGTACCCCTTGATGAAGCAGGTCCCGGCTTTTTCCAGGTCGTAGCTGGCGTCAAGGACATCGGCCAGGCCTTCTGGGACGGAGCAGCAGGTGAGTGCGGCGCAGGCGGTGACCGCCGCGACGCCGACCAGGATCTTGCGGATCACGGGACGTCCGATCGTTCGTCGAACCCCACATATGGGGTGAAGGGTGAAAAACTACCACGATCGACGATCGCAGACGCCAGTTCGGGCGACATCCGAGGTTTGGCTAGAGCCCAGTGCGGTTGGTTCGAGCCGGATGCGGTCTGTTCGAGCGCTGAACCGTCGACCTCACCGCTTCCGGCTCGTACCAACTGCATTCGGCTCTAGCCAATTGAGCCGGACTCTGGACTGTGCGCGACACGCGTGTCGTCGGCTCTCCCATCAGGGATGATACGGTGGAGTACCGCGAAGCCTTGGGGAGGGGGTGGGCGTGAGAGACCTACACACACCAGTCGAGATCGAGTCTGCTCGTATCCATGTCGAGACGTGGGCATCTGGGCGGGTCCGCACCGGTACACAGATGGAAGCCCGTGGGCGGCTGGAGAAGGTCGACCTGCGTTCCCACGAGTTCCGAGTTCGTGATGACGTGGGCAACGCCGTCATCCTCAAGCACGTTGCCGACGCCGACGACGCCGCGCAGCACGTCGGCCAGTGGGTACTGGCCACAGGGTCTGCCGTCCTCGTGTCCGGTCGGCTCGACGCCCTCGAGGACGCCTGCGTCTCTCCCTTCGACGACCCTGCGAGGCCGTTCCTGCGCGCCGTTGCCACCGATGTCGACGAGCTGCTGGCCTCAGCCCCCGGACCTGACCCCGATGGTGGGCTGGACCTCACCGACGGCGAGTACGCGGCCTTCATCAAGGCGGCCCGCGGATGACCTAGGCGCGTGTCGTGGTGGTGGACACCGACGTGTTCTCCTTGCTCTACGTGCACCAGAACTCGGCCGATCCCCGGGTGCCTGTGTGGCGCCGACAGCTAGCCGGTTCCCGCGTGCTCATCTCGTTCCAGACCCGCGCCGAGCTCTTGTCTGGTGCGTTGGCGAACAAATGGGGTACGCGCAGAATCGCGCACCTACGCAAGATCCTCGACCAGACCCCGACGATCAGGGCAGACGACGAGGTGATCGACGCCCACGCGACCCTCGTCGTGCAGTGCCGCCGAGCCGGGCATGCCCTGTGGGACAAACGGTCCTTCGGTCACAGCCTGCTCCGCGCGTTGGCGAAGACGTCGTCGTGGGTCAGGCGGACGTCGGACTGGGTTGCGGCACGGTCCGCCTCGTCGAGGCGCGACTCGATGCCGCTGGTCAGCTCTGCGTAGTCCTCCAGGCTGAGGACCACCATCGATCCGTGACCGTTCTTGGTGAGGTAGACCGGCTCTCCGCCACGCACGACGGCCTCGATCTGGGGGAAGTTGTTACGCAGGTCAGACACAGGATGGATATGGATCATCACGAACTCCGTACGCTCAAGTATCAGAATTTTATCGTAGTTTGGTATCTAGACTGATCAGTCGGCGTCGGAGGGGAGGCCTAGCCAGGAGTGCCAGCCGGTGTGCAGGACGAGCCAGGCGATGAGGCCGTAGCCGGCCTGGCCGGGTAGGACGCCGTCGGACGAGGCGAGGTCGGCGAGCCACTGGTCGTGGGCGACGAGGGGGGCGAAGGTCTCGACGTAGGGGATGGCGCGGCGGTCGGTGACGTCCAAGAAGGCGGCGGACAGGGCCGCCAGGTGCATATTCGCCTCGGGGGGGCCGGGGGGAGGGCCGACGACGAACGAGGGGATCTGGCGCTGGGAGGCTGCGTCGAGGATCTTGGCCAGGTTCAGCCGGCTGCGGGCCAGCGACAGGCCCGCAGCGTTGTCGTGGCGGCCCAGGGCGACGACCAGACGGTTGTCCGACGCTGGGTCCAGGCGCGGCAGGACCTCTGTCTCCCACCGCGCCGCCAGCTGCGTGGACGTCTCGGCAGGCATGGCCAACGGCAGCACCATCGGCGGTTCGGGCGCGATGGTGCGCGCCACGACCCGTCCTACCCAGCCCAGCGCCTTGGGGTCGCCGACGCCTGCGACGAGCTCGTCGCCGACGACGACGATACGCAGGGCCATTGCCGCATCATCGCGCAAAAGCCGCAGCGATCAGCTCCTCCTGCTCGGCGTGGTGCTTCTTCGCTGATCCGGCGGCCGGGGAGGCCGACGGCGGACGGGAGGCCACGGTGAGCGTCCGGTCCACCAGCTGGGGCAGGTTCATGGACAGCGACGTCCACGCACCCATGTTGCGCGGTTCGTCCTGCACCCACATGAGCTCGGCGTTGGCGTAGGGGGCCAGCACGTCGCGCAGGGCGGGACCGTCCAGCGGGTACAGCTGTTCCAGCCGCACGATCGCCACCGACTCGTCGGAGCGTTTGGCCCTCTCGGCGACCAGGTCCCAGTAGACCTTCCCGGCGCACATGAGCACCCGTGTCACCTTGCCCGGGTCGGCTGTCGCGTCGGCGACCACCGGGGCGAACGTGCCGGTCGTGAAGTCGTCCACAGCCGAGACTGCGGCCTTGTTGCGCAGCATCGACTTGGGGGAGAACACGATCAGCGGTCGCCGCGGACGCTGGTACGCCTGACGGCGCAGCAGGTGGAAGTACGACGCTGGGGTCGTGGGGTGGGCGATGATCATGTTGTCCTCGGCAGCCAGCTGCAAGAACCGTTCGATCCGCGCCGACGAGTGGTCCGGGCCCTGACCTTCGTACCCGTGCGGCAGCAGCACGACCAACGACGAGTACTGCTGCCACTTCTGCTCAGCAGCGGAGACGAACTCGTCCATGATGGTCTGCGCACCGTCGACGAAGTCGCCGAACTGTGCCTCCCACAGCACCAGGGCGTCAGGACGCTCCAGCGAGTAGCCGTACTCGAACCCGAGCACCGCGTACTCGCTCAGCGACGAGTCGTACACCCAGAACTTGGCCTGGTCACCGGACAGGTAGTCCAGCGGGGTCCACTCCGCACCGGTGTTGCGGTCGTGCAAGGTGGCGTGACGCGAGGTGAACGTGCCGCGCCGTGAGTCCTGACCGGTCATGCGCACCGACACGCCTTCGAGCAGCAGCGAGCCGAAGGCCAGCAGCTCGCCGAACGCCCAGTCGACATCGCCCTCGCGGCTCATCTGCTCGCGTTTGCCCAGCAGAGGCACGAGCTTGGGGTGGACGGTGAAACCCTCGGGCGGGTTCTGGTGCGCCTCGCCGATGCAGGTGAGCATCGCAGGGCTGATCGCGGTCTTCCAGCCGACCATGACACCGGCGTCGGTGTGCTGGGCGCCGGGCACCTCCAGGCCGCCGACGGTCTGCGCGCCCTGCTGGGGTTTCCAGCCGTGCTCGCGGGTCTCGGCCAGGATCTGGTCCAGCTTGGTCTGGTAGTCGCGCAGCGCGTGCTCGGCTTCCTCGACGGTGATGTCCCCACGGGAGACCAGCGACTCGGTGTACAGCTTGCGCACCGAGCGTTTGGCGTCGATGAGGTTGTACATCAGCGGCTGGGTCATCGACGGGTCGTCGCCCTCGTTGTGGCCGCGGCGGCGGTAGCAGACCAGGTCGACGATGACGTCGCGGTCGAACGCCTGGCGGTACTCGAAAGCCAGCTCGGCGGTGCGCACGACGGCCTCAGGGTCGTCGCCGTTGACGTGGAAGATCGGGATCTGCAGACCTTTGGCCACGTCGGTGGCGTAGTACGACGACCGCGAGCTGGACACCCCGGCGGTGAAGCCCACCTGGTTGTTGACGATGACGTGGACCGTCCCACCGGTACGGTAACCGCGCAGCTGGGCCAGGTTGAGGGTCTCGAAGACCACACCCTGCCCGGCGAACGCCGCGTCGCCGTGGATGAGGATCGGCAGCACCGAGAAGCTCTCGCCACCCAGGTCGATACGGTCCTGCTTGGCCCGCACGACACCTTCGAGCACCGGGTCGACGGCCTCCAGGTGCGAGGGGTTCGCCGCCAGGTACACCTTGGTCGTGGCACCGGACTCGGCGGTGAACACACCTTCGGTCCCCAGGTGGTACTTGACGTCACCAGAGCCCTGGACCGACGTGTCGTCCTTGTTGCCCTCGAACTCGGAGAAGATCTGGGCGTAGGACTTCCCGGCGATATTGGCCAGCACGTTGAGGCGGCCGCGGTGGGCCATACCGATAGCCACCTCGTCCAGACCACGTTCGGCGGCCCGGGACAGCACGGCGTCCAGCAGCGGGATGAGCGACTCGCCGCCTTCGAGGGAGAAACGCTTCTGCCCGACGTACTTGGTCTGCAGGAACGTCTCGAACGCCTCAGCAGCGTTGAGGGTGCGCAAGATCCGCAGCTGGTCTTCGCGGGGGGTGCGCTCCCAGCCGGACTCGAGCCGTTCTTGCATCCAACGACGCTGGCGCGGGTCTTGCAGGTGCATGTACTCGGCGCCCACGGTCCGGCAGTACGAGTCGCGCAGCAACGACAGCACCTGGCGCAGCGTGGCCCGCGGACGCCCGGTGAACCCGTTGGTGGGGAACTCGCGGTCCAGGTCCCACATGGTCAGACCGTGGTTCTGCATATCCAGGTCGGGGTGCTTACGGATCTTGAAGGCCAGCGGGTCGGTGTCGGCCATGAGGTGCCCGCGCGACCGGTACGAGTGGATGAGCTCGAAGATCTTGGCGGGTTTGATGGCCTCGGCGTCAGCGTCGGCGGGGGCGTCGGTCACCCAGCGCGTCGGTTCGTACGGCACGCGCAAGGCGGTGAAGACACGGTCGTAGAAACCGTCGGCGCCGATGAGCTTCTGCCCGACGATCCGCAGGAAGTCGCCAGACTGTGCACCCTGGATCACACGGTGGTCGTAGGTCGAGGTCAAGGTGAGGACCTTGGACACACCCATCTGGTTGAGACGGTCGACGCTGGTACCGGCGTACTGGGCGGGGTAGTCCATCGAACCCACGCCGATGATCGCGCCCTGGCCGACCATGAGACGCGGGACCGAGTGTGTGGTGCCGATCGTGCCGGGGTTGGTCAACGAGATCGTCGTGTCGGCGAAGTCGGCGACCTCCAAGGTGCCTGCCCGGGCCCGGCGGACCAGGTCCTCGTAGCTGGCCAGGAACTGCTTGAAGTCCAACGTGTTCGACTTCTTGATCGAGGGGACCAGCAGCTGGCGCGTGCCGTCAGGGCGCGGCAGGTCGATGGCCAGACCCAGGTTGACGTACCCGGGTACCAGGACCGACGGCTTGCCGTCCTGCTCGACGTAGGCGCAGTTCATCCCTGGCATCTCGGCCAGCGCCTCGACGACTGCGTAGGCGATGAGGTGGGTGAACGAGACCTTGCCGCCGCGGGTGCGCGTCAGGTGGTTGTTGATGATCGAGCGGTTGTCCACCAGCAGGTGGGCAGGGACCGCCCGCACCGACGTGGCGGTGGGTACGACCAGGGAGGCGGCCATGTTCGTCACCACACGCGCGGCAGGGCCCCGCAGGCGCTGCACGTCGTCAGCGGCGTCAGTGTCTTGCGCCCCGCCGGCGATGGACTGGGCGTACGCGGCATACCCGGCGACGGCCTGCTGTGCGGTGACCACCACAGGCCCGTGGCTGACGGGCTCTTCGCGGGTGACCGGCTCTTGTGGGGCCGACGGTGGCGCCGACCCTTGAGCAGGCGGTGGCGGCGCGCCGGTCGGTTCCACCGCCGGGGCGGTGGACGGGCGGTAGTTCTCGAAGAACTCCCACCAGGCAGGGTCGACCGACGACTTGTCCGCCAGGTACTGGTCGTACAGCTCGTCGACTAACCACTCGTTCGCGCCGAAGTCAGCGTTCTGGGGGTCTGGAACAGGGTTGGTTGTCACAGGTGCTCGCCCACTCTCCGCGCGGCTGGAGCCGCCTCGTTGCTCGCTACGGTCCCACCCTACGGCGAGTGACCGCCGTCAGTCTTCCCCGGAACGATAATTCGTGGCACCTCACCCCGGTTCGTCGCACGGACGAGTGGTGGCGGGCAGCGTGATACGCATCGTCGCACCCATCGGGGCGTCTGCAACCTCGACCGTCCCGCCGTGCAGGCCGACGGTCAGACGCACGATCGCCAGGCCCAGCCCGGTACCTCCGGTCGACGCGCGGCCGGTGATTGCCGGGGTGTTACCCCGGGCGAACCGTTCGAACAGGTGGGCGCGCTGCTCAGGGGCGATCCCAGGGCCTGAGTCGACCACGTCGATACGCACGTCGGCACCGACCCGAGACCCGCGCACGACGACCTCCCCGCCGTTGGGCGAGTGGCGGGTGGCGTTGGCCAGCAGGTTGGTCAGCACCTGGTGGAGGCGTTCGCGGTCGCCGGGGACGACCAGGCCCACCGGTTCGACGTCGACGGTGTACCGCAGGCCCCGCGCCTGGCCCAGAACCCTGACGTCGGCGACCGCGGCATGCGCCAGCGCGGCGACCTGCACGTCGGCGATGTCCAGGGCTCCGGCACCCGCCTCGATCCGTGACAGGTCCAGCAGCTGGGAGATCAGCGTCGACAGCCGTTCGGTCTGGGCCAGCGCCACGCCCAGCGCCGCCGGGGTGGGTTCGGTGACCCTGTCGACCATGTTCTCCAGCTGGGCCCGCAGGGCCGCCACGGGGGTGCGCAGCTCGTGGGAGACGTTCGCGATCAGCTCGCGGCGGGTGGTGTCAGCCTGTTCGAGGTCGGCAACCATGGAGTTGAACGCGACCGCCAGCTGGCCGACCTCGTCATGGGAGCTGGCACGCACCCGGCGGGTGTAGTCGCCGGCGGCCATGGCACGTACTGCGGCGGTCATCTCACGCAACGGCGAGGTCATACCCCGGGCCAGTACCTGGATGAGCACCAGCGACACCACCAGCACCACCGGGAACGTGCGCCTGATCCCCAGGTTGAGGACGAAACCCGTCCAGGTCAGCCCAGCGGCGAACGTCACCACTGCCATGATCAGCAACCCGAGCTTGAGCTTGATCGTGGGGAAACGGTCCAGCGGACGCACGTCTGGCAAGCCCGGCGGGGGCAGGCGGGCGTGGCGGACCCGGCTCATGGGCTGTCAGCAGGTTCGAAGGCGTACCCCACACCGTGGACGGTCCGTATGAGGTCGGCACCGAGCTTGCGGCGCAGGGCCTTGATATGCGAGTCGACGGTGCGCGTACCTGAGGCGTCGACCCAGTCCCACACCTGCTCCAGCAGCACCTCGCGGGTCAGCACCGTGCGCGGGGACGTGGCCAGGGCGACGAGCAGCTCGAACTCGGTGGGTGTCAGGTGGACCTCGGCCCCCTGGTGCTGCACCCGGCGTTGAGCCTGGTCGATGGTGACGTCCCCGACGTGCAGGGTCGGCTCGGGGGTGTGGGCTGCCACGACCTCGGCGGCGCGGGCAGCGCGTTCTTGGCGTCGCAGCAGGGCCTTGACCCTCGCGACGAGCTCTCGCGGGGAGAACGGCTTGGTCATGTAGTCGTCGGCGCCCACACCCAGGCCGATGACGACGTCGGTCTCGTCGTCGCGGGCGGTGAGCATGAGCACCGGGATCGGTCGGTCGGTCTGGATCACCCGGCACACCTCCAGGCCGTCCACCCCTGGCAGCATCACGTCGAGCACCACGACGTCGGGGTGCAGCCGTGCGGCAGCCTCGATACCGGACGGGCCGTCCAGGGCGGTCTCCACCCGCCAGCCCTCCGCACGCAGCCGTTGGGCGATAGCCGCCGCGATCGCAGGGTCGTCTTCCACGACAAGAACCGTCGTGTCCGCTGAGGTCGTCATAGGCCAAGCCTCCCACGCCAAGCCCCCCGAAGTGGGCGCCGCAGGACAACTCGGTAAGGTCGACCGTCGCAGCACAGGCACTCCACCCTGGTGCGACTGGCACTGTGCACCTGGGCGTCTAGGCAAAAACTGCTACCCAGGCAGGTGTACGGCACGTAGGGTGACCCCACGCCGCCCGCGGGACTCGACCACGACTGGCACCTGGACAACACCGCTGCGGCCATGAACGCCACCTGCGGCAACCTGGTCCTGCGCCTGGACCGCGCTGGCTTTGGCCACCTGCTCAAACCAGACGTCGTCGACCCAGTCCGCGCCCGCCACCGGTCGAAGGGAGAAAGGAGGTGAGTGAGTGGGGCGACGTCATGTGTCCGATAAGACGCGAGACTCTGACCGGGTATGATGATGTGGAAGGGAGGGCGTTATGAGCTTGCGATATGTGGAGACGATCCCGTTCCAGACACCGGAGTCGTTGGACGTGCTGCACGGACCGACGTCGGGTCAGGTCCGCGTGCCGGCGCATATCTGCACCGCGCCCGACCCGGTGTACAACATCGACCAGCCAGCGCAACGATGGGCGTTCTACTCCGCTGTGGTACGTGATGGCTTGCCTGGGGACCAGGAGGCCTTCCTGGACCGGGAGACGCTGCTGGAGCTGTGGCCTGATCTGAACCTGCCACGACGGTGCCGTGAGACCTGGGCCGTCAAGTTCCCCGAGCTGGCTGTGCTGCCGGTGCGCGCCCTGGCGGTGTAGCCAGTGCGAGAGTTTCACCAGCGACTGGCCCGGATCGGGCTTGAGACGGTTGAGCAGTATGGGTTCGTTCTGGCAGGTGGGTACGCCCTTTCGGCCAACGGGATCGGTGACCGGCCGTCGGTGGATGTCGACCTGTTCACCGACGACACCGACCAAGACGCGTTCTCGCGGGCGGTCGAAGCCGTGGTCAGTGCGTTCGAGGACGCCGGTCTGGAGGTGTCAGTCCTGGTCCGAGGTCGGCTGTTCCTCAACCTCGACGTGCGGGAGCCAGCCACGGGAGAGAACAGCCAGATTCAGCTTGGCTGGGACTTCCGTGAGTTCCCGCCGACCCGGCTGTGGCTTGGTCCGGTGCTGCACCGCCGGGACGCAGTGGCGAACAAGATGACCGCGTTGTTCTCCAGAGGCGAGGTGCGCGACTTCATCGACATCGACACTGTCGTGGAGGCGGGCGTGTTCACTCGCGACGAGGTGCTGGCTCTGGCCGATACCCGCGAGGCGCTGCCGTTGGACCGGGAGATGCTCGCCGAACGCTTCACGATGATCGGCAAGTACAGCGAGACGCAGTTCGAGGTGTACGGAGTTGGCGCGGCGCAACGTGAGGCGATGGTCGAGCGGTTCGCCCAGTGGGCGCAGGAGATCGTCCCCGACCGCTGAGTCTGTGGGTCAGCGGGTGACGGTCAGGGCGCGGAGCATGCGGACCATGGTGGGGGTCAGGGGGAGGGTCGGGTCCAGGACGACGACCGAGTAGCGGTTGCGCGGGGGGTTGACGGTCAGCTCGTCCAGGGCGATGGCGATGAGGTCGGCCTCGTCGTGGACGAACCTCATGGCGAGCTCTTCGCAGTAGGCGACGTACAGGTCCCACACGGCCGGGGCCAGGTGGTCGGCGCAGTCTTGGTACTGGGAGAAGCGCACCAGGCCGCGTCCTTTGATCGCACCGGCGATCTCGGCGCGCCACCGGGTGTCGTCGTCCAGGGACCACAACGGTGTGTGGCGTCCGACGCGTTCCCAGGCTGCTGACCACGCGGCGTCGACCAGGTGGCGGTCGGTGCACACCTCGATCTTGTGCTCGTCGAGGACCAGGCGTGCCAGAGCGACGACGTCTTTGCAGGTGGCGCGGTCGGCCAGCGCCGCGTCCCGTTGGTGCAGGCGTTGGCCTACCTCGAGGGGGACTGTGGTGCGGCCGGTGACCAGCACCCGTCCGCCCTGGCGGCGCAGTGCGCCCAGGGTGCGACGGGTGAGCCTGTCGGTGGGGGTCTCAGCACTGGGTGGGACCACGGTCCGCTGGGTCGGGATGGCGGTCGTCGTCGTGGTCGTGGTGGGGGTTGTCAGGACCGTCGTGGTCGCTGGTGTTGTCGTCGGCACGCTACCTCTCGCCCTTGTCTCGCAAGCCGGTAGCACCCTTGCGCACCGTGACTCACCTCACTAATCGGCATGACTGTAGTCGTACTTGAGCAGAACTGACGTTCCAGGTGCGGGGTGTTGCCAGCTTCGCCCATCATCGGCGACCAGGTGCGCCCGTGGCTGTGGCGGCGTGGGGCCCCAGGTGTCCGTACGATGTGTTCACCATGGTCGCTCAGTGGTTGTTGGTGCTGCTCGGCGTCGCGCTGACCGCAGGCACTGCCGTGTTCGTCGCGGCAGAGTTCTCGATGGTCGCGCTCGACCCGGCAGCACTGGAGGTGGACGAGCACGACCGGCGCGGACGGTCGGTGCTGGCCGGGCTGCGGAACCTGTCCACCCAGCTGTCCGGTGCGCAGCTGGGGATCACCTTGACGACAGTCCTGCTGGGCTACACCACCCAGCCTGCCCTGGCCCAGCTGGCACGAGCCGGTCTGGAAGGCTGGTTGGGGACCGCAGCGATGGCCGTGTCAGCGGTTACCGCACTGGTGATCGTCAACGCGTTCTCCATGGTGGTCGGCGAGCTGGTGCCCAAGAACCTGTCCATCGCCGCGCCGATGGCCACCGCCCGTGTGGTCGTACCGCTGCAGCGCGGGTTCACCGCGGCTCTGCGGCCGGTGATCGCGGCGACCAACGGTGCGGCCAACGGCCTGCTGCGCCTGGTGGGCGTCGAACCGCGCGAAGAGCTGACCGGGTCGCGGTCGCCGGCAGAGCTGGCAGCACTGGTACGACGGTCGGCCGAGCAGGGCACGCTCGAGCAGTCCACGGCGACGCTGCTGACCAACTCCTTGGACTTTGCGCACCTGACCGCGGTGGACGTCATGACCGACCGCACGCGGCTGCACGTGGTGCGTGCGTCCACGTCCGCCGCCGAGGTGCTGGCCAAGGCCTATACCACCGGCCATTCGCGGTTCCCGGTGATCGAGGAGTCCCGCGACGACATCGTCGGGCTGGTGCACCTGCGTCGGGTGGTCCAGGTGCCTTATGAACGACGTTCGCAGGTACCTGCAGCGGCGCTGATGACCGAGGCGCCGCAGGTACCCGAGACAGTGCGGCTCGGACCGCTGCTCGAAGAGCTGCGCCACGGGCTGCAGATGGTCGTCGTGGTCGACGAGTACGGAGGGACCTCTGGGGTCGTCACCTTGGAGGACGTCGTCGAAGAGCTGGTGGGGGAGGTCGCCGACGAGCACGACCGGACCCGTTCGGTGGGCGGACCGGCCAACTCCCTGGCGCGACGGCCCGACGGTTCGTGGGTGCTGCCTGGTGTGCTGCGCCCTGACGAGCTGGCAGAGCTCACCGGTCTGGTGGTCCCCGAGGACGGGCCGTACGAGACGCTCGGCGGTCTGGTCATGGCCCGCCTGGGCCGTATCCCGCAGGGGTGCGACCAGGTGGTGGTCGACGGTGTGGAGCTGACCGTGGCCCAGATGGACGGACGGCGGGTCGAGCTGTTACGGGTGGCCCCAGCGCCCGACGGCCCTTCGACGCCGTGCAAGGAGCTGCAGCGTGAGCTGGAGCGCCAGACTCAGGCCGACGGGCAGACGCAGGCTGACGGGCAGGGCCCAATATGAGCACCGGCTGGGCGCTGACGCTCGCGGTGGCGCTGATGTGCGCCAACGCGTTCTTCGTCGGCGCGGAGTTCGCCTTGATGTTCTCGCGCCGCTCGTCGGTCGAGCTGGCTGCAGCAGCCGGGCACCGGTGGGCCACGACAGTGCTGTGGGCGATGGAGCACGTGCCGACGATGCTCGCCACGACCCAGCTGGGGGTGACGGTGTGCTCCACGAGCCTGGGTCTGGTCGCCGAGCCTGCTGTGGCGCACCAGATCGAACGGCCGATGCGGGCGCTGGGCGTCGGGGACGTAGCCACGCACGCGGTGGCGCTCGTCGTGGCGCTGCTCGTCGTGGTCATGGCGCATGTGGTGCTGGGGGAGATGGTCCCCAAGAACCTCGCCGTGGCTGGTCCGGACCGGGTGGTGCGCTGGTTCGTGCCGCCGCTGGTCGCCGTGGCACGGGTGGTGCGGCCGGTGGTGTGGGCGCTGCTGGGGATCGCCAACGCTGTGCTGCGCCTGGTCCGGGTAGAACCTGTCGACGAGGTGGCCTCGGCGTACACCGCTGACGAGGTGCAGTGCATCGTCGAGCACTCGGCCGCCGAAGGGACCCTCAGCGACGAGCAGGGCCTGCTGTCAGGTGCCCTGGAGTTCTCGGACCTGCTGGCCAACGACGTCATGGTGCCGTTGGCAGACCTGGTCTCGGTCCCCTCGGACGTCACCCCTGCCCAGGTCGAGGCGCTGGTGGCGTGCACCGGTTTTTCCCGTTTCCCCGTGACCGACGACGACGAGCTGGTCGGTTACCTGCACCTCAAGGACGTGCTGTACGCGCAGGGGCCCGACCGTGACAAGCCTGTGCCGCGGTGGAGGGTGCACACGATGGCGGCCTGTGCTCCTGGCGACGAGATCGAAGAGGCGCTGGCAGCAATGCAGGCCGGTGCTGCGCACCTGGCCAGGATCGACGTCGACGGCCGCTGCGTCGGTGTGGTCTTCCTCGAAGACGTGCTCGAAGAGCTCGTCGGCGAGGTCCGTGACGCCATGCAGAGGGGCAGCTCGGACGCCACTGGGTGAAAAACGGGCGAACGAGTGTGAGAAGAGACACACTCCGGAAGTTGGGACGCACCCGGCGAACCGCCACAAGGACGAGTAATCTCCGTTACGCTTTTGTGATCGCACACTTCTGCGTGTCGCTTCGGCGTGTGCGTGCTGTGGGACTAGATCGTCAACTGGAGGCGAATCGTGGGATCAACTCGCACGGGGTCTCGTCCGGAGACCCGTGCGCACCGTCTCCCGAGTTTCGAGAGGACGCCGACGGCGTCACGCGGGCACCGCACAGCACAGCTGGCGATCCGCGCCGCCGTCCTGGTGTCGTTGCTGGCTGCGACAGTCGTCGTCCCGTTCACCCAGGGCGCGTTCTCCGTCGGTAGCCCGATGTCGAGCGTCCTGGGCCAAGGCGAGCTGCCGAGCACCGTCAGTGCCCTGTCCGCCCAGGCGGTCGTCGCACAGGTGCCCGCCGCGCTGTCACCTGCAGGTGCGCTGAGCGACCGCGACATGGAGGCTGCCTCACGCGGTCTGAACCGTGGCGAGATCCTTCCTGGCTGCAACGGTCTGCCACCGGTGAAGTCAGCACCTAACGGCAACGTCCCCGACAAGGACCTGTGCACGCTGTGGGACGGCAAGACCAAGGTCCGGGCAGACTTCGCGTACGCGCTGGTCAACCTCAACGACGCATACGTCGCCAAGTACGGCGTGGACCTGTGCATCACCGACGGCTACAGGACGCTGGCCCAGCAGCGGCTGCTGAAGAACGCCAAGGGCTCCATGGTGGCTACCCCTGGTAAGTCCAACCACGGGCTCGGCCTGGCGGTCGACTTCTGCAAGAGCACCTACGCCGGCGCCCGCTACACGTGGCTGCGCCAGAAC
>Ga0123356_10003566_pt1 | contig 16259 bp, 15 predicted proteins | sample TergutEmb28metaG_2_FD_92546 | JGI IMG/M metagenome (GOLD analysis project Ga0123356, IMG submission 92546) | Embiratermes neotenicus P3 segment gut microbial communities from Petit-Saut dam, French Guiana - Emb289 P3 | ecosystem: Host-associated > Arthropoda: Insects > Digestive system > Gut ...
ACTGCTTGAAGCGCTCGAAGAGACACTGCTGCAAAGCGAAAAATCTAAAAATATGACCGAAGAGCATATAAATGAAATTTTTCGGGTTATGCACACCATCAAGGGTTCATCAGCAATGATGTCACTTGACAATCTGGCAAAACTTTCGCATGCACTGGAAGATATGTTTGATAAAATCCGCGAAGGTAAAACCCGCACAGATGCCGATGCAGTCGAAGGCATAACCGAGCTTGTGCTTGAAGCCGGAGATAAATTCAAAGTCGAAGTTGAGAAGCTCCTTGCAGGAGCCGAATCCGACGGCGATTTCTCTGAACTCAGCGATAGAATACATAAATATACACAGGTCATTATGGGATCCGCACCTGCAGACACCGGCAGCAGCGGCGGAAGCAGCACCGGCAGCGCAGATACCTCTGCCGGCAGTTCATTCGGTGATGATTCCGACTTCGTAGATGACGGATCTCCTCTTTATAAAATCAAAGTTATTTTTGAATCCGGCTGCCAAATGGAAAATTTGCGGGCCTTCACCGTTACAAATACGTTGACAGACCATTGTACAAAGATGGTGCATATCCCCGAAGACCTGGAAGACAGCACCGTCAGCGAAGAAATCATCGCAAACGGATTCACTATATTCATCCAGTCTTCAGAAGCCCCCGACTCCCTCAGTAAAGTCGTTGACGGGGTAATGTATGTTGAGAGCTCTAGTATATTACCGATGGATCCCGATAGTGAAGAGCTTCCGCTTTCAATGCGTCCGAAACCGGTCGTCGACGAAACTTCTGATAAACCCGTTGATGAAAAACCCGCTACAACAGAAGCGGTCGTTAAGCAAAACTTCATCAGCGTTAATGTAAATAAACTCGATAAGCTTATGAACCTTATGGGAGAAATAGTCACCACAGAATCGATGGTAACAAAAAACCCCGAAGTTGCAAATCTCCATATAGACTCCTTCGAGCGAAGCAGTCAGGAGCTCCGCAAGCTTATCAACGAGCTCCAAGACATAGTTATGTCGATCCGTATGCTGCCTGTTTCAAACTCATTCCAGAAAATGCATCGAATTGTAAGAGACGTCAGTAAAAAAGTCGGCAAAGAAGTCGAGCTCATTCTGATCGGTGAAGAAACCGAAGTCGATAAAAATATCATCGACACACTCTCCGATCCTCTGATGCACCTTATCCGCAACGCTGTCGACCACGGTATCGAGAAACCGGATGTCCGTCTAAAAGCAGGCAAACCGGCAATGGGTAAACTCACTCTTGAAGCACGAAGTGCCGGCGGCGACGTTGTGATCCTGATATCTGATGACGGTCAGGGACTTGACCGCAACGCAATTCTAAGAAAAGCCAATGACAAAGGTTTGACATCAAAACCCGATCATGAATATACAGACAAAGAAGTCTATCATATGATTTTCATGCCCGGCTTCTCAACAAACGAAGAAGTCACAGAGTTCTCCGGTCGCGGAGTGGGCATGGACGTTGTCAGACGTAACATCGACAAGGTCGGCGGAACTATCTCACTTGAAAGCACACCCGGCGAGGGCATGACGATCCAAATCCGCATACCGCTGACACTTGCTATAATCGACGGCATGAAGCTCCGCGTCGGCAGTCTTGTCTTTATCGTTCCGATGCTGTCTATTCAAGAATCATTCAAACCAAATGACGGAGATGTGTTCCTCGATCCGGACGGCAGCGAAATGATAATGATCCGCGGCGAATGCTATCCGGTACTCAGGTTATACAGGATCTTCAGTATCGCATCAGATTTTGAAAATCTTGACGATGGAATCCTCGTTATGATAACTACGGATACAACAACATTCTGCCTCTTTGTGGATGAGCTGATAGGTGAGCAGCAAGCGGTCATCAAACCGCTTCCGGAGTATATCCAAAAACACAACATCGGAATGCATGGAATTGGCGGCTGCGCAGTTCTGGGCGATGGTTCGATAAGCCTGATCATCGATATAAACAGTTTAGTTCTGGATTAAATTCAACAGTAAAATAAAATAAGAAGGCGGGGGGAGACATCTTGATGTTTTACCCCCTGTTTCTTATTCCTTTTACTATTGCTTTTTATGTTCTTTTGGAGTAGAGTGGTAAAGATATTATTTAGGGGTTGAGTGCTTTGTGTTAGAAGGCGTTATAAGTGATACAGCAATAAAAATAATAGCTGTTATTGTGGGTCTTGCAACGGGTGTTGTACAGTTCTTCCTTTTGTATAAGTTTGTTACATCAGTTACCGGCGGCAAGATGGGCATAAAGACTCTGATTTTTGCTGTTACGCAATTTTTATTCCCCTTTGCGATACTGGTGATTTGCGCCTTTTTATTGCCTGATAGTTTGATGTGGGTAGGTATCGGTACCGCGGTATCGCTGATCGCAAGTGCTATTATAAGATTTGTTAGAGTTTCCAAGCAAAAGGATGTTCCTGAGAAAAAGGATGCTTCTAAGAAAAAGGATGCTCCTAAGAAGAAGGATGCTTCTAAGAAAAAGTGACAGAGGAAAGAATGGAGTATATCTATGCTTAACTGGATATTGCTTGGTGTCTCTGTTCTCCTGATAATTTTTGGTTATATCTTGAAGCAAAAATTATCCGGTACGGGAAAAGTTGATTCAGAAAAAGGTTCTGACAAACCGGTCAGTAAGCAGATCAAGCGTTTGAAAATAGTTTCCATACTGCTCATTGTTGCCGGTGGTTATCTTTTTTTGACACGGTTGTTGCCTATCATTTTTGGACCTGAAGGGACACCAACGCTCGAGTTCTCTCTTATGCCGGAGCGCGTTCAAGTGTTTGGTTTCAGCTTGAGCTATACGATCATATACACCTGGATAGCTATGGCAATTTTAATAATCGGGGCTTTGATCATCCGGTTTACTGTTTTCAGAAAGCCCAAGGATACTCCCGGCGGTGCTCAAAATGTTATTGAGCTGATCGTCGAAACTGTCAGTAATTACACAAATGCTCAGGCTCATGGGACCGGCGAGTTTCTTTGTTCATATATCTTGTCGATCGGTGCGCTTTTAGTAATGAGTGCTTTTCTGGAGTTATTCAGGCTTCGCCCTCCGACTTCCGATATAACTATGACTTTTTCACTCGCATTTATGACCTTTCTGTTTATTAACGTTTATGGTATCAAGAAAAAAGGTTTTGTCGGACGGATCAAGTCGCTTGCGTCACCTACTCCGCTGGTTTTTCCGTTTCGTGTGATTTCCGACATGGCTATACCGGTATCTATGGCGTGCCGTCTTTTCGGTAACATGCTTGGCGGAATGATAGTTATAGATTTATTATATATGGCACTCGGCAGCAACGCTGTCGGCATCCCAAGCGTTCTTGGCTTGTACTTTAATGCGTTCCATCCCCTTATACAGACATTTATCTTTGTTACTTTGACTCTAACATTTATAAATGAGGCAATAGAGTGAATATATAAATGTCGTTGTATAAGGTGTATTCAAACGTTTATTTTTATTACTCTTACGCTTACATTTATAAATGAAGCAATAGAATAGATTTTTGGAGGTATTCATTATGAATTATGTAGGAATTGCACTGTGTTTATTGTCATGTGCAACAGCAGCGATCGCCATGGGAATTGCTACGGGTAAAGCTCTTGATGCGATCGCGAGGCAGCCGGAGGCATCAAGCAAAATCAATGCAACACTTCTGCTTGGTCTTGCATTGACCGAGTCCGCTGCTATCTATGGTTTTGTCACCGCATTGATATTGATCTTCGCAGGTCCTGCTGCAGGGTGAATGGTGAGATCCCGGACTTAAAAATAATCTATTAGCTAATGCAAAGGGGTTGAGATTTTGGATTTTCATCCTGAGGATGTAATAATCAGTCTCATAAATATTGTTGTATTATTCGTCTTGCTTCGACTTATTCTTTGGAAGCATGTGATACGTTTTCTTGCTGCGCGTAAGGAACGTGTTCAAAGTGAGATGGATGATGCTGAAAAGTGTCGCCTTGAAGCCGAGGCTCTTCACTCTGATTATGAGAAAAAAATCGGAGCTATTGAAGAGCGCGGACGGGATTTGATGCGTGAGAGCCAGCAAAAAGCAAATGAGGAGTCTGAAAGGATCCTTAAAGAGACGCGTGATAAAGCAAAAGAGATGATAACCGAGGCTGAAGCACGTATTGCGGAAAAGAAAGAGCAGGCACTCGAAGATTCACGTACAGATGTTACACAGCTTGCGACAGAAATGGCTGCTCGTATTCTGGATCGCGAGGTTTCAGCGGAAGACTCGGCTCATGTGGTCGATGAATTTTTCAGGAAATAAACACCTACCGCTATCAGCGGCACCTTCTTAGTGAGAGAAGGTAGTGCAGAAAGGCGTGATCATATATTATGGATAGACCGATTCTTATAGTTGCTTCGAAGCAGGATGAAAAACTGATTGCTTCTATTCACGAGGGGTTTGAGAGTAAGTTTGATACAAAGCTCGATTTTGAAGTGATAGAAAGCAGAAAGATAACAGGTGGATTTATAGCTGTTATCGAGGGTAAGGTTTATGATGCCAGTTTTTCTTCAAGACTTCATGAGCTTGGACGGCAAATGGTCAACCCCGAAGATAAAAAGGTTGATGTTGAATCATCTTTTTCTACTGTGGGTACGATGCTCAAACAGCGTTTGATGTCTTCAGAACCCGACCCGCTCGTTTATGAGTACGGAATCGTTAAGAGTTACAGCGATGATATCGTGCATATACAAGGTCTTGCAAACTGCCATTACGGTGAATTATTATCATTTGAAGGTGGTGCAACAGGACTTGCGCTCGATCTTGTGCTTGGCGGCGTTGGTGCAGCTCTGTTGGGCGGCTCTGTTTCAACGACCAGTCTTGTTCGCACGACGGGACGTATTGCTGAGATTTGTGTTGGCGATGTAATGCTGGGGCGTGTAGTGGACCCGCTTGGTAAACCTCTTGACGGCATGGAGCTTGTTGGTGAAAAGTTTCGTCCTATTGAAGCACACGCCCCGACAATAATGCAGCGCGGTGCGGTCAATACTCCGATGGAAACAGGTATCATGGCTATAGACAGTATGATCCCTATCGGACGTGGTCAGCGTGAGTTGATCATCGGTGACAGACAAACAGGCAAGACTTCGATCGCTATGTCTGCAATCATGAATCAGCGTGACACCGGAGTCATATGTGTATATTGCGCTGTCGGACAAAAGACTTCAACAGTATCAAGTATAGTGCACGCACTTAAGAAGTCGGGTGCACTTGAGCATACTGTTGTAGTTGCTGCTATGGCCAGTGATACCGCTGCTATGCAATACATTGCTCCGTATGCCGCTTGTGCTGTCGCGGAGGAATTCATGTATAACGGGCGTGATGTTCTGGTTGTATATGACGATTTATCTAAGCATGCTGTTGCGTATAGAACAATGTCGTTGCTGCTGCGCCGCCCGTCCGGTCGCGAAGCTTATCCGGGTGACGTTTTCTATTTGCACAGTCGTTTGCTCGAGCGTGCAGCAAAGCTTTCACCGGAGCTCGGCGGCGGTTCAATGACAGCTCTGCCGATAATCGAAACCATGGCGGGAGATATCTCGGCATATATTCCCACCAATGTTATTTCTATAACTGACGGACAGATATATTTGGAAACCGCGATGTTTAATGCAGGGCAGCGTCCTGCTGTAAATGTTGGTTTATCAGTTTCACGTGTCGGTCGGGCTGCGCAGCGTAAGGCAATGCGCACTGTTTCAGGCAGCTTGCGATTGCAGATCGCGCAATATAGGGATATGGCTGTTTTTGCACAGTTCGGAGCAGATATCGACTCTGCGACCGCTGCGTTGTTAAGACGGGGAGAGCGTCTTGTCAGGCTTTTGATCCAGCCCTCAGAACGTAATTACATGCTCTCGGAACAGGTGATTTTACTTCTTGCTGCGGAAGATGGAAAATTTGATGATTATGAGTTGAATGAAGTCCACGATACCGCTGATAACTTGCTTGACTTTATAAGCAAAAACGCTGCGGATATTATTGAAAACATCAATAATACAGGCGAATTGACCGATACGGACAATACCGGTTTAGAAGCTTTGTTTGAGCAGTTTTTTACTGACAAGGAACAGCGTTAAAGATAAACCTTTCACACAAGAAATTTGTCCTGCGGAGTATTGGTTAATAGAGTATGTTATGTGGTCAAATTCCCATAAAAGGAAAAAGATTATAAAATGCAAAAAGCTAATGAGATTCGTGAGCATATTTCCGCTATTGAGCAGACGCGGAAGATAACGGGGGCTATGGAAATGATCTCCTCAAACAGGATGAGGCAGGTCATGGGTCATATTGAACATAACCGCAAGTATTTTTCAAACATACGCCGGACGATCAAAGAGATACTTGTCTCTTCTCAAGATGTTTCCCATCCGTTTTTACAAGAACGTGAACGTCATCATTGCACATATATAGTTATTTCGGGTGATAAAGGATTTTGCGGTGCCCATAATGCAAATGTCCTGAACTTTACACTGGAGCGTCTTAAGGAGAATCCGGGATCCGGCCTTATCACATTAGGACACACCGCTGAATCGTTTTTCCGGTCGCATGATATTACTCCGGATATATGTATGCTGGGTATCGTTCAAGATCCGACACTGGATCGTGCACGAGAGGTTGCAAGCGAACTGACCGATCTGTATGAAAATGCCGTAACTGATGAGATATGCATTATATATACTTCTTTCTACGGAGAATCAAAAAGACAACCTGTCGAAGCCAGACTGTTACCGGTTTTTATTCATGACTATATTGATATTCGTGATGATCAGGAATTGGAAAGTATACTTTATCATCCGTCAGCTCAAGCAGTGTTCGATATCATGGTACCGCAATTCGTTGTAGGTCTTTTATTCGGTATTATGGTACAGGCATATGCAAGCGAGCACTTCGCACGAATGACAGCAATGCGCTCTGCAACGACAAACGCAAAAGAAATGATCGATAAGTTAAACACACAGTATAACCTTGCACGGCAAAGTGCCATAACAAACGAACTGGCGGAAATAGCCGATGCCGCGGAGATTTTAAGAGGTGAACAGCAATATGACGGAGAATATTGAGAATACGGCAGCAGCCACAGAGATCGAAGACCATATCGCAGACAGCCGGGATGGAAAGAAGAAAATTGCTGAGGTAGGTGTTATAGTCAAGATAAGCGGACCTGTTTTGGATGTTCGTTTTGAGCATGATGCCAACGAGCCTAAACTCTTTGACCTCCTTGCGACCAGTGACGGCAGGCATATGGAGGTCTCCGCAAATGTTGCACCGGGTGTTGTCCGGTGTATCGCTCTTGATGCTACCGATGGTCTTTGCTGCGGAACTGAAGTCCGCGCTAAGGGTCATGCCATTCGTGTACCGGTCGGTCCGAATGTAATAGGTCGCGTTGTTGACGTGCTCGGACGACCTATTGATAATGGTCCTCCGATCGAGGATGCACCTTTGTGGGATATTCACCGCAAAGCTCCTAAATTCACCGATTTAACTCCTGTTGCTGAGTTTTTTGAAACGGGGATCAAGGTCATCGACTTACTCACGCCTTATTCTAAAGGTGGTAAAGTCGGTTTATTCGGTGGAGCAGGCGTTGGAAAAACCACGCTCATTATGGAACTGATATATAATATTGCCACGGTGCATGGCGGATTCTCCGTTTTCGCAGGGGTTGGAGAACGCAGTCGTGAGGGTTCGGAGCTTATTGCCGATATGAAAGCATCCGGAGCTATTGATAAAACTGCACTTGTATTCGGACAGATGAATGAACCGCCCGGTTCACGTATGAGAGTCGGTTTGACCGGTCTGACTATGGCAGAATATTTCCGCGATGAAATGAACCGTGACGTTCTGCTGTTTATCGACAATATTTACAGATATGTGCAGGCAGGTAACGAGGTTTCCGCTCTGCTTGGGCGAATGCCTTCTGCTGTCGGTTATCAGCCGACACTTGCCGGAGAACTTGGTTCATTGGAAGAACGGATCGTATCAACTAAAAACGGCTCTGTTACATCCGTTCAAGCGATTTATGTTCCTGCTGATGACTTGACCGACCCGGCTCCTGCAACCATTTTTTCACATCTTGACGCTACTACAGTTTTATCGCGTAGTGTAGCTGAAATCGGCGTTTACCCTGCTGTATCTCCTCTTGAGTCTTATTCTCGTATACTTGAACCGTCTATAGTAGGTGTTGAGCACTACGAAACTGCACAGGGAGTTATCGCATGTCTGAACAGGTATAAGGAATTGCGGGATATTATTGCGATACTGGGAATGGATGAGTTGAGTCTGGAAGATCGCCGGACAGTTTATCGTGCAAGAAAGATACAGCAGTTTTTATCGCAACCCTTCTCCGTAGCGGAGACATTTACAGGCATGGAGGGTCGTTTTGTTGCTTTGAAGGATTCAATACGTTCATTTGCTGCTATTTTAGGCGGAGATGTAGATGATATTCCGGAAGCCGCATTCTTCCTTGTTGGTGATATCGACGAGGTGCGTGAGAAAGCGAAGACGATGTGATGTGTCAGGGGGACGGGGGTTTTGTCATATGGCTAAGCTTTTTAATTTAAAAATACTAACGCCTGAGCGGGAGTTTTTTGACGGTGATGTTGAGGCTGTTTCTGCTGATGCTCCTGACGGGAGCGTTATGGTGCTTGCCGATCATGCTCCTTTTATTATGCCTGTCAGTATCGGAAATATCAGTGTCAAAATAGATGATAAGTGGGAGAGTTCCGTAAACTCTGAAGGGTTTATGGAAGTTCGCCGTGACGGAGTGATGATATTTGTTCAGTCATGCGAGCATCCTGACGAAATCGATGCCCGCAGGGCAGAAGAAGCCAGAAAACGGGCAATAGAAGACATGCGCCAAAAACAAAGCATGACAGAATACAAGCAATCAAAAATTGCCCTGGCTCGGGCGATGGCAAGGCTGCAAGCAGGAATTAAACCTATAAATATGTGATGATGACAGGGGGGGGGTGATGACAGGGGGACGGGGGTTTCGTCATCATCATCTTGTCATTAAGCTTCTCACCAGCGCCAATATCATTCGCATCGGGAGGTGCTCGAATTTTCGGGCAACTTTTTTCAAGTCCTTACGGATCGGGAGTTTTTGGGGGCAGGCTTTTTCGCATTTTCCGCATTCGTTGCATAAACGCGGGCTTTTCGGGTTTATTGTGGCTCCTGCTGTTGATGTGATATGTATGGTCAAACCTTTAACATAACCCTGGCTAAAGCTTATGTTGTATGCGGAAAAACAAGCGGGAATATTTATTCCTTTCGGACATGGCAGGCAGTAATTACAACCTGTGCAGTTGACTTTGTAAGACTCTCTGAAAACGTCAACAACATCGGTATACACTGCAAGTTCATCGTTTGTCAGCGTGCGGAAATTATTTGCAGATCGCACGTTACTTTCCAATATCTGTGTGCTGTTCATACCGCTTAGTACAACAGTTACTTCTTCATGGTTCCACAGCCACCATAAGCCCCAATCTGCAGGAGTAAGACCGGAGTTTGTTTTTGAAAATAAATCTATTGCTTTTTTCGGCAGACCGGACGCTAGAGTACCGCCAAGTAATGGTTCCATGATAAAAACCGGCATACCCTTTTCTGCAGCGGCTTCTAAGCCTTTTTTGCCTGCTTGAAAGTTCTCATCGGAATAATTATACTGTATCAGACAGCACTCCCAGGAATATGCATCGAGGATTTTAAGAAAAATATCGTATGTTCCGTGGAATGAAAATCCTATCCGCCGGATTTGTCCTGTTTCCTTTTTGTCTGTTACCCATTGCTCAAAGCCAAGCTTTTGAAGCTTTTCCCAATCAGAGTGATCCGATATGTTGTGTACTAAATAATAATCTATATAGTCTGTTTGAAGGCGTTTTAACTGCTCACCTAAAATCCTGTCAAAATCGTCCGTGCTTCTGCACATGGATACAGGTAATTTGGTAGTGATATAAACGTCTTTTCGTTTGTTTTGCTTTGCCAGTATCCCACCCAGTGTTACTTCGCTGTTTGGATAAACATATGCTGTATCAAAGAAATTGACTCCGCTTTCGATAGCGGATAAGACCATACGTTCGGTTTCTGCTTTATCACGCGGGAATCGCATACAGCCAAGCCCAAGAGCCGATAATTGGTTTCCCGATATTTTATCTTCACGATATTGCATTAGCGTATCCCCTTTAATGCTTACTTTATCAGACATGTCAAAACCTCCTCCCCTCGCAGGATTGGTCTCTCTGTCATGTGTCAAAACCCCCGTGTGTCAAAACCCCCGTCCCTCTGTCACGCTTTGTGGACGCTCGAAGCTGAGTAGTTGAATAGTCAATAGGGCAAAGTGAAGGGCAAATACTAGTGCACCGATAACTGTTAGCGTCGAAAACACCGACCATGATACAAAGGATGCTGCAATGCAAGCTATCAAGCATATACATATCGGTATTTTATTATCTTTTTTCTTACCCCTGTCTTTCTTAAGTCCGAAAACGAGCATAAAAAGAATAGCGAGCGAAAGAACCGCAGTGACGAGCGGCATCCAGTTTGCATATCCTATCGGCATCATGCTGAAGTATGAACACTGAAAAGTCACTATTTCCATTGGCGGTCCGGGATCAGATACAAAATCCATATCAATGCCAAAGGGTAATGCCATTAATGCTAATGCTGCCAATATACAACATAGTGATATAACTCTCTTCATACTGGCGCACCACCTCATTATATAAATAATCACATTCGTACCGCTATAACGCTCCGAATGTGATTATATCATAAATTGAAGCAGGGGGATAGGTTTTGTGCTTTTTTAGCTTTCTTCGATTTTTTTGAGAGTATCTATTACTTCCTTTACAGCGATGTTTAAATCGGTATACTCTTTGTCGAGCAGATAGTCAGCGTAATAGCGTACTCGCACCTGATTTAGGGATAGGTCTGGATTATCGCGTACCCTGACACTGGGGATTTTATACTGTCCCAAATTGTTTTTACCCATCTTATCGCGAACCTCTTTAATCTTATCAAGAAGATCTCCATCTTGAACATATGGCACCATATCAAGCCCGAAATCAATGACAAGAATATCTTGTTCCGCACTTTCTCTATAGGATATGCTGCTCAAGCGTAAGTTTATTTCTTCCTCGCTCAGGTCTTTATCAATTTCCGCAAGCACTTTGAACCTGCATACATTTTCATGCGGCAGTTTTTGTGCTGCTTCGGTTGCTTTTACTTTATCACCCTTCTTTTTGTAAATAAAGCATAATGCTGCACGTGTTGTATAGAGCACAACTTCTGATGCATTTCCTGACAGTATGCGTTCGCAAAGAGTCTCCGCCCGTAATAATTTTTCCGGCTCATTTTGCATAGCTAAAGCCAATACGAGTTCCAGCATAAGACTCCAGTCATTCGGGTATATTTTGAGTGCATTTGTAAAAACATCAGCCGCTCCGGTATTGTCTCCTCTTCGCAATAGTCTTTGTCCTTCGAGGAAAACAGTATTTTTTACTTTGTCATCGTTGATCTTCTCCATACCTAACAGCGAGTCAACACTGATATTAAAAAGGTTTGCAATAGACGGCAGCAGTGTTATGTCGGGGTATGTATCTCCGCGCTCCCATTTGCTGACGCTTTGTGGTGAGACACCAAGTATCTCAGCAACTTCTTCCTGCGTCATATCTTTATTTTTTCTCAAGGTTTTTATATTCTCAGCAATGTATAGCATTTATATCTCCTTTGCATAATTAACTTGGTTTCTTAGGGTGATGCTTGCATCACCATGTGCACCTGAGAACAGTATAGTTATATGTAGTTAAAATATCAATAACGCATTTTGCGAGATTTATTCAACCGGCGGGCGAATTTTCGGGAAGAGAACTGAAACAAAATAACCGTCCTCTTCCCCTAAGCAAAAGAACTGGTTCTTTGTTTATGTTTCATGCACCTTAATCTTACATTTTAACTTTTTTGTCTTTCCCGGTTTCATTTTCTTTATAATTATCGATCAAATCGACCAGTTCTTCAGCGTCGGTTATCTGACCGCCGTATTTGACGTAAAATCCGAAACAATTACACATCGAACACAGTACCGGTCGTTCTAAGAACTCTCTTCCGCACTCATCGCATACCCAAATTTTAATGATACTGTTTTTCATTGCAAACCTCTTAAAAAGAGTGCCAAGAGAACTGTCTTCCCTGACACATTATGTGTATTCTATCACAGATCACCGGAAAAATCAATTCTTGTTATTTATGTGATATTGTGCCAGAATTAATAATGTCAATAATATTGAAATGGGGTTTGTTATGATAAATGGATCTGTTGATCAAGAGAGGGTATTTCTTGCAGATATCATCATAAAGATTCAGTCGGCTCTTAGTTTGCTTGAAGATATTGTAGCCGGATATAAGGACGAATTGCGCGAGGCAAATGTTGCTTTGTGGGGATATACCAGAGATCCGGATCCGGATATAGATACCATCGTGCATCGGGTGGAATACGAACGTCAGCTCAATGTCATTGCTGATGCCGGTGAACGTTCTCTCAAGCAACGTCAGCGGCTTTTCCGGATGCTTAAGTCACCGTACTTCGGACGCGTGGATTTTCGTGATGAATGGACATCAGGTCCCGAGTCTGATCCATATTACATCGGGATACATTCATTCGTAGATGAAGATTCATTGGAGGTGCTTATACATGACTGGCGGGCACCTATATCAGGGATGTTTTATGATTTTGAGCTTGGTCATGCGTTTTATACTGCACCTGTGGGAAAAATCGACGGTGAACTGACTGCAAAGCGTCAATATCAAATCACACAGGGCGGATTGGAATTCTTTATCGATACGTCCCTGACTATCAACGATGATGTATTGCAAAGAGCTCTTGTCGGCAAGTCCGGTGACCATATGAAAAACATCGTAGAGACAATACAGCGTGAGCAAAATGCCATAATCCGCAATGATGATGCTGAAGTGCTTATCATCCAGGGTGTAGCCGGCTCGGGAAAAACCTCTGTCGCACTGCACCGTGCAGCTTATATGCTTTATAAGTATAAAGATACATTAAAATCTTCAGATATCCTGATCATTTCCCCGAGTAATGTTTTTGCTAATTATATCGCCGATGTACTGCCGCAGCTGGGTGAGGAGCCTCCTGCCGAGACTGATATGGACAGTATTGCTGCCCGTGAACTTGAAAATGTGTGTAAGCTTCAAACGCGTTATGAACAGGCTGTTCTTGCGGTTGAAGCCGGTGATAAGCGATTAGCAGAGCGGATGAGATGGAAATCACGTATTGAACTGATCAGTGAGTTGGATGAGTTTATTGCAAGCCTTGCGCAGACACGGTTTTCTCCGCGGGAGATAGTAGTAGATAATCATAAAGTCTCGCACGAGTACATCAGCCGCCGATATGAACAATATCATAAGCACCCGCTTCGCCGCAGACTTGATATGATTTATAGTGATATTCGTGAGGATATCAGAGCACAGCGTTCTGCCGGGTTTATTAATAAATGGTCAGGTGTCATAAGACAGGAGCTTGACAGTATGTTGGATATACGATCGCTGCTTACAACATATGAGGAATTTTATCGATTTATTGGTAAACCGGGGTATTTCAGGCGGGCGGGAAAGAAAAAGCCGGAATATTCCGATGCTTTTCCGATAATCTACCTAAAGGCGGCAATCGATGGTATCAATATAAGTAAAAACGTAAAACATGTGATAATCGATGAAATGCAAGATTATGCTCCGATAGAGTATGCTGTCTTGAGTATGATGTTTCCGTGCAAGGCGACGATTCTTGGAGATAGGCTGCAACTGGCAAGTCCGCAGGGTTCGACAAACGATGACATCCGTTTTATTTACTCCGGTGCAGAGTATATAGATATGGTGAAAAGTTATCGTTCAACCTATGAGATCGCTAAGTTTGCAAGCCGGATCATTCCAAATGACAGGTTGATCTGTGTGGAGAGGCATGGTGTTGAACCATCTATAATCGCGTGCGGAAGTGACGTTGGTATCCTGGATCATTTGGCTGATATAGCGGAAAAACACATTGGTCAAAGCACTCTGGGTATAATTTGTAAAACAAGTGATCAAGCAGCTTCTTTTTATAAATTATTGATAGAGCGCGGCATTGAAACTGTGCTGCTTAAGGAAAGCGGTAAAGTAATTACAAGCAGTGTAATGATAACAACACCGCTTGTAGTAAAAGGATTAGAGTTTGATAGCGTAGCGATCCCCTGTGCAGATTCGGTAAACTACTCAAGCGATATCGACAGGCAATTGCTTTACATCGCCTGCACCCGTGCTATGCACGAGCTTACACTGCTGCATACCGGAGAGTTTACAGGGTTAGTAGAGATGTAAAACTTCTTATTTCTCTTCTTTCCTACAGTACCTCCCAGGCAGTGTCGAAGGATTTTTTTACTCCGTGTTTTGTAAGGTTTTCAAAAAGAAGGTTATTAAACATCTCCGCCATTTCTCTTGCCTCAAAGATCATCCGGTCATTGTCCGGCATATCTGAATACTCCACCCTAGCTGCATCGGCTATTAAGATCGATGTAATATTTCTGTAAGCTTCTTCCAATGATCCGGTCTTTTGGTCGTAATTTGGGTCGCCGACCATTTCAGCTTGAACATTGGCAAGACTGTTTGTGATGTTCATGAGTTTTTCCTGCAGGATTTGCCCTTCTTCTATTTTTACATTTTGTGTCAGTAATTGTACATATTCCAGCATTCTGATCGTTGATTGCTTGATATCGTATGCATTCTGTGCGGAGTATATATCCATTCCGGAGATGGAGATTTTTCCATCTCTTATTATTGCATAAATTGGCTTCTCATCTATTGCAATGTTTATCATTGCTCCGCCCGGACCAACAAGCCCTCCTTGTATCGATATCAACATATTAAATCTGTCATCACTCTCTTGATCTGAAAGTGATGGAACGATCATTGCTGCCATTACAACAGTTTCCTCGCTGATCGTTACACTATCCATGTCATCGCTGCTTGTGTCGGTTACAGGTGAAGCCGCAATGTTGTTCATTGTGCTTGCAATCCCCGGCACCATTTCGGTTGCGATAATACTGTGTTCTGCTGAGATAGGATCTATTTCATATTGCATATCATTATCACCAACATTCTATCTATTGCATTTTAAGGAAAGCGGAAGAATCGTCTGCTGTCTTATTGTTTTATTTTAACAGTTTTTCATATGTAAAATTACGCATCGATCTTTTCATCATTAAGAATGATAAGACACCTAATACTACACCTACAGCTAATAATAGTAAGGCACTTATGAGCATAAGACCTGTAAACTGACTGATCAGCAATACTATTATGGGAATTATAACAAGAGCTGCACGCTGCTGCGCTTCTTCTATCGTTTTTGCTTTTGCTGAGCCAATGACGATCAAGGCTACTGCCAATAATGATGCTGTAGGGGATACGACCAACAGGGTTATCAACCAGCTTATTCCAGGGAGGATCATACTGCCTGAGGTAAGTAAAAGACACCCTTCAACTACTATCAGCATCAATATGAATGATGCGAAAGTAAATGCCATGCTCAGGAGAAATGAAGCCCATACTTTTGCCTGGTATATTTGTGCCAATGATAAAGGGCTGTACAATAATGTTTCAAGTGTACGTTTTTCTTTTTCTCCCACAAATGAACTTGCCGCTGTTATTGTTGATACCAGAATAGGGATCATTATAAAAAAGGTCGGTAAAACATAATCGAGCATAAATATCAGAAAGGTGCGGCTCAAATCGTCAGTGACCATACCGGCAGGAAGCATATCGAGAATCATTTCGATATCATCCATCTGTTCCGGTGCAAAGTGTAACAATAAAACAAATAATGCAGGGAGGAGTACGGAAAACATCACCGGTAAAATGATCAAGCCTGTCATAAAGCTTTTATTCGACGTAACACTTCTTATGTCTTTTTTAATCACAGCAGCTTGCCTCGAGTTGATCATATGGCTCCACCTCCAGACTTTTCTGTTCTTTCTGCTTTTACTGTTCTTTCCGCGTCTGCAGACTTGCGCTTGTCCAGTAACGCAAAGTATATTTCCTCAAGAGACATATGAAATGATGACACTCGGTAAATATTGCCGCCACAATCAACTATACGCTTGATCATATCGGGTATTTCATCTTTAGAATTTACAGTGAAGTCATAACGCCGTTCTTCGTTTTTATCGGGCTTCATATCTCCGGGGATCTTA
>Ga0123356_10003567_pt1 | contig 16258 bp, 13 predicted proteins | sample TergutEmb28metaG_2_FD_92546 | JGI IMG/M metagenome (GOLD analysis project Ga0123356, IMG submission 92546) | Embiratermes neotenicus P3 segment gut microbial communities from Petit-Saut dam, French Guiana - Emb289 P3 | ecosystem: Host-associated > Arthropoda: Insects > Digestive system > Gut ...
ATTTTTATTTACTGAAAGAACCCTGTCTGTGAGACGGTCAAGGTCTGTCGGCTTTGCGTCAAAGTCAGTCAATACCTTTAATACTAACTGTCTGGTACTCATTTTAGGATCGTTTCTTGTTGAGAAGCCTCTTGCGTTCCGGGAATCATTATCATTACCATTATGACGGCGGGTATTCATTTTAGTATCATTTTTTGCTGAAAAGCCTTTTGCGCCCCTGGAATCATTATTACGACGGGGATTAATTTTTGCGCGGGTATCTGTTTTAGCACGTGTATTCATTTTAGTATAGTTCCTCTATTGAGAGCATTTCCAAGCAAAAACGCGCTTACATCCATAACCGGACGGCCTTCGGGCTTGACTTTTGATACCCGCAGAACGCCGCCGCCGCACTGTATATCAATATGATCTTTTGATACGTTGATTATGGTACCCGGTAAACTTTCCGGATTATCACCGCTGCCGCTTTCTTTTGATGATAATATCATCCCCCACTCAATTCCAAGACGCTTTCCGTCATCAAGAAAAGTGTATGTTCCTGGAAACGGTTTAAAAGCGCGTATCTTATTAAAGATACTTTGCGCGGAGAGATTCCAGTTAATATGTCCCTCTTCCCGCGAGAGTTTAGGCGCTTTAGTCGCGGCGGAGCTGTCCTGAACAAAAGTATTCGCTGCACCGCTTGCCAAATCATCTAAAACTTTTTGTAAAGTTTCAACCCCCATACGGCTGAGTCTCTCATAAAGCTCCGGCGTTGTTTCTGTCCCGCCGATTGGCGTTGATGACTGCGCAATAATCTCTCCTGTATCAATCCCTTCATCTATGCGAAATACTGTAACCCCAGTCTCTTTCTCCCCCGCCTCAATAGCTCTGTGGATTGGAGCCGCGCCTCTAAAGCGCGGTAAGAGCGCCGCGTGAATATTTACCGTGCCAAATTGAGGGATAGAATACACTATTTTTGGCAGGATTCTGAAAGCTACTACAACAAAAATATCCGCTTTCAATGATTTAAGAGTTTCGATAAATTCATCGTCAAGCAGATTATCCGGCGTTATTATTGGTGATATATTATGTTTCTTTGCAAATTCAGTAACGGGTGAATCAAATAACTTGAGACCCCGGCCTTTTGGCTTAGCCGGAGTACTCACTACAGCCGCCACTTCATGATGGGCAAGAAGCATCTCAAGCGCGGGAATCCCAAACTCAGCCGAACCCATGAAAACAGTTTTCATCTTTTTTTGTAAGCCTTTCTGTTCCATGAATCAAATCCGCCAATATCCGCCGCTTTTTGGCGCGCCGCGGAACTCTATTTTTCCATCGTTTCTCAAGGCCGCGAGGTGACGTTCTACGCTGCGAAGCGGGATAGCGAGGTTCTTCTCTATCTCATTGGCGCGGCAGCCCGCATACGTTTCTATATACGCCAACACCTCATTTACTCCGCCATTTACTCCGCCATTTACTCCGCCATTTACTCCGCCATTTACTCCGTCGACCTGATTAGCAGCAGGGGTAAGCCCGCGGTCTTTCATTGTTTTTAATATCTCGCTTAGCATAAATTCGACAAAAATGCCGCAATCGGTATTTTCTGTGCTGCTGTTCAGAGCGGCGTAATATTCTTGCTGATTCCGGTGTACCATAGTTTCAACTGGAAGATAGCGGAAAAACGAATGAAACTTCCCCAAAATGAGAGACTGCCACATACGCCCCATGCGGCCGTTACCATCGGTGAATGGGTGAATAAACTCAAACTCATAGTGGAAAACACAGCTGCGGACGAGCAGATGGTCAGGCGCATTTTTCAGCCAGTGGAAAAGATCCCGCATTAACACCGGTACACGGGAAGCCGGCGGCGCGACATGGATTATGTCTACACCATTAGTAACACCAACACCGCCGCGGCGAAATACACCGGCATCGTCTATTAGAGCGATCATCATCGCTTCATGCGCTTTTAGCATATCATTCATAGAGAATGGATCAAGCTTGGGGTACAGATCGTAGGCTACAAGAGCGTTTTTAACTTCCTGTATCTCACGCAGAGGCGCAACAACATTACGTCCCTCCATAATATCGGTTACTTGACTCTCTGTAAGCTTGTTTCCCTCTATAGCAAGCGATGATTGAATAGTTTTTATTTTGTTAATTTTGCGCAGACGCAGCGCGTCCTGCTGTTCCATACGGATTGCGAGCCGCTCAGAGAGCGCTGCAATCTCCGCAATCATGGAGACCGACTTCGCGCTGAGCGTAAACGGCGGGGTGTAATCGCGCTCGGTTTTGTTCATACTCAAAAATAATACTTGCCACGTGATTAGGGACACAACTTAAATAAAGCTGCGTCGCCAATAAATTGCAGGCAGATCTGTTTTTCTGAGATAATTTTAGAATTGAGGAATGACCGCTGTTTTTAATGCGCGGCAGAATAAAAAACGGGGGCGCTGTCTTGAAGAATAGCACCCCCGTTTTACATCATACCGATACGAAAACCGATTCACAATTTAGAAAGTATATCTCACACCCAAAGCAGCAGCCCAACCGAAACCTGAACTGTTGAGCAGACCGAAAAGAGGCCGGGCGTCAAGTGACAAAAGAATGGGAGCGCCCAAAGCATTGAAATCGTATTCTATACCAATCTGGCCGCCAACGTCAAGGTACATCCCGCTGTCGTCATCTTTATAACCGCCAACGTTGTAACTCCAACTCCAAAAACCAACACCGCCGCCGGGACCAACGTACCAGTTAAACCCGCCGTCTATGTTCCAATGCCATTGATACGCGCAAAAAGCGCCAATGTAGTTTGTATTGTACTTTGAGTTTGAGCCGGCTATTTTATCGGATTTAGTACTCCATGACAAACCAAGCTCAAGCCGGTTAGCCGACCCCATTGCCATCTGATAATTGACCTCAGCGCCCGACAAAGAACCGCCGCCAAAACGCAAACCAATCGCGTTAGGATTGATATTCGCGTTAGCGGCAAAACTTACACAAACAACCATCACAGCGGCACCAAGCAGTTTTCTTATACTCATAAAAACATCCTTCCAAATTATTATTTATTATGTATATAACAAAAATTAGGGACACAGCTTAAATAAAGCTGTGTCCCCGATAAAAGCTCCTGAAAGGAGTTACTTCTGAGCGAAAGCAGCGCTTCCGGCAATAGTACGCATAGCGATAGTAGCGCCGCTTGCGTCAACAGCACTGATCACATCGCCGTTACGTTCCAATGTGAAGTCGGCTGTTTTGCCGTTAACGTCTACAATATTCACAGAAAGCGTACCGTCCGCATTTTTTACAGCGTAAATTTTATTTCCGTTAGCATCGATCTCTTCATAAGTATCGCCCATGGCAAGAGGATTTGAACCTGTCCAGAATTCAATGACGTTGAGAATAACAATATCGGCAAACAAGGCAATACCGTAAACAGGAAGAATCGCAAAAAAGACAAAATGAACCAAAGATTCAACAAACTTATTACCAAGTGAACCGTTCCACTTATGTATCTTGTTGAACAGTTGATTACTGCCATAGCAGCCGGTCATACTAACACAGGTAAACGCCGCCAGCACCACCGCACAAATAAACTTCTTGAGCCCCATAAAACACCCCTCCGAAATAGTGAAATAGTTTAGGTAATTTAATTTTTCAACGTAATAAAATCATCACGCCAAAAATTAATATCGTTTAGTGAAAATAGTTTAAAACATGAGCTTTGGAAATAAAAATCTCTTATTAATTAAAAAAACTGTCCACATCCAAAGACGGCGGAAGGGCGGGGCTGCAGGCGCATTACGGTTCATATTTTAAAATATTGCATTTTTTATATTGCATTTTGTTGAGTATCAATATATATTTTATCCAATAATTGTTACAAAATCACTTTTTCAGACGGAGGTTGTGTATGTTTCGGAAGTTGGCGCTTATTTTTGCAGTATTGGGTACTTGTGTTTTGACGACCGGCTGCGCGGGAGTTATTTGGAATTCTTCTTTCTATGAAACCGCCACTGTTGGTGACGCAGACAAAATGATGAGTGACGTGGGCGCTAAGGAAGTCGCAAAATATACTACTTTCTTGGGTTACAATATGGGATTAGACACCTACCGCGGTTTAGTTTCAGCTGAGCTGCGCAAAGGAAACAGAACTTATCACGTGGTTAGAAAGAACTATTATATTTACAGCCAAACCATTGGATACATTGTAGAAAAATAATCAGTTCATAGTATTCGTTGAAGTTACAGGGGTTGTCTCAAAAAAGACAACCCCTGTTTTTTTATAGACATCTCTAAAAACTGCCGGTGAGATTTTAGAAAGTATATCTTACAGCTGCTGAACCATAGAGAATATCTCCCACGCCCATACCTTTAAGATGGAAAAAATCTATAACAGGCCGTGTATCAATTGAGAGGTTAAGGGGGAGGCCGAGAGTATTAAAATTGTACTCAATACCAATCTGACCGCCAAGCCCAAGATACATCTCATTTTTTCCCTTCACTGTAACTTCACTGCCAGACTTCTGCTCTTTAATACCGTAAACACCGGCAGCGAGAGCGGGGCCGGTGTACCAGTTAAAACCGCCTTTGGCAAAATCACTTGAAATGTTCCAGTGCCAATGAGCGGCGCCGGACGCGAGAACGTTAAAAGCCGCGTTGTCTGAAAAAAAGTTCGCGCCTACCTCAAAACGGCTTGTTCCGAAAAGATCCATCGCTCTTTGATAGTTAAGTTCTCCGCCAAAACCATCTCCAATAATACCGCGCAAACCAATAGCGTTAGAGTTAACTTCCGCAAAAGCCGCAAAACTCACACAAGCAATCATAACCGCCGCCGCACATAGTAACTTTTTCATACCGCCACTCCTTCTAAAAAGTTAAAGTAAGGTTAAAAAGATGCACAAAACATAAAACCGTGAAAATGAAAAAGTACTTAACAAATAATCAGTAATTAACAATGTTCATTATATCATAAAGCTGAGATGGAAATACAAGCGCCGTATTTTTTAGATTTTTTATTGTACATCCCCCCTTTATGGCAAGCGCGGCGGCGTTAATCGTCTCTGCCGCGTCTTGGCCTAAGATATGTACTCCAAGAATTCTGCCGGTGCCTTTTTCGGAAATTATCTTGAACGCAAATTGAGAACGCTCCATACAAGAGCCGCCTCCCTGAGTTGAAAAATTATTAAAGAAATGGACGTCAAACGGTATATTCTCTATAGCGGCCTCTCTCTCCCCCATACCCACCGCGCAAAGCTGCGGAGCTGTGAGAAGCGCTCTTGCGACTACGTTATATTCCGGCATCTCGTGATTGCCAAGAAGCATATTCGCGGCGGCGGCGGCGGATTCCATCTCCGCTACAGGTTTTAGCTGCATGCCTAAAGCGTTAACATCGCCCGCGACATACACGGCAGGGTTACTAACACTCTGTAAATAACAGTTCACCGCGATCCCCTGCTCGTTTGTACTTATCTCCCCCGCCTCAAGACAAAGCTCATCTATGTCGGGCACGCGTCCCGCTCCGTGCACCGCAAGAGAAACCACAAACTTATGCGTTCCCGCCTGCATTCTCAAACCATTTGAATACTTCTCCAGAAAACGCACCGGCGCGCCGGTAATTACATCTATACCAAGAGCCGCGCTCTCACGCACAAGCAGGCGGGCAAGATCATCATCAAATCCGCGCAGCACTCTCGGTAAAGCTTCTACAATAACAGCCTTAGCGCCGGCACGCGCCGCAATATGCGCAAGCTCAAAAGAGATATAACCTCCGCCCACAAATACAATAGACGACGGAAGCGATTCTAAATTCATAAATTCACGGCTTGGGGTCAAATACTCGCTTCCGGCAAAAGAGAGCTTTGCCGGAGCCGCGCCGGTGGCAATAAGTATAAAACGGCTAAAAACCTGCTCGCCGTTTATATTAAGAATGTTCTTATCCGCAAAACTGCACTTACCGTGAAAAATCTCAATCCCCGCGCCGCGTAAATCCTCTTCAAGATTAGATGAAACCGACTCGGCGCCAACACCCTTCAAATGCTCCCAATCAACACTTACCGAACCTTTTAACCCGCAGCCAATCATAGATTGGAAAAGATTCACCGCGTCTGACGCGGCAGTAAAACGCTTTTGGGGACTGCTAAAAGCAGCGGCGCCAATTCCGCCGATTGCGGCCTTTTCCGCAATTCCCACTCTAAAACCAGCCCTGCGGCAAATAAAAGCGGCGCGGGCGGCGCCGCTGCCGCTGCCTATAACAAAAAGGTCGTAGTGTTTCATATATAAACTCCCTTCGCAGCTCCCCGCATAAGGATTATTTTGCAAATCATGAGCCAGTGCCTTATTATTCAATTTTAACCCCTTAAAATGCGTAATTTTTATGGATATACGTGTATCACGGAGAACGGTGCACCTCTAAAATGAATAACGTGGAAATGGCGAAAGGGTGATCTTAATGAATAAGACTTCAAGCCGAAGGAAAAGAATATCTGAAGTTGTCAAAAGCGAATTATCTGAAGCGAAAGAACAGGAAAGCAAAATTACAGCCGTCGGACGCGCGGAAATGGTGCATGTGTCTAAACAGGTGCGCGAAGATAATGAGAAAAAGAGTTGAAATGCAGAATCGCAAGGTCATTTTTGGCCTTGCGTATTATCTTCAAAAAATGGAGGCCAATGTCTCTATACTGTGTCACCGATAAATCTTACACTGCACCGCACGCAACTGCACCTAAAGCCGTGAGGCTGCTTAGCGGCACAGTGCAAAATTTATCGGTGAAGCGGTATAAGTTCGCACAAAACTTAATTACCCGTACTATTTCATGAGAACAATCGCCGAGCTGTTTACCCGCTTCCCGTTCTCTGTGATATCTACAATATAACGTCCAACAGGAATCCTCTTTAATGAAAAGCTGCCGCTGCCAACTGTTTTAAATTTTACCAGAGTTTTACCGCGCATATCCACCACTCTTATCTGTAAATTTGAGCCTGCGGCGGCATTTACATTTAAAATTCTGCCTCTTACTGTAAAACGCGGTATTGATGATACGGCATTACCGCTTAATTTTCCATCTTTAAATACAGAAACTGTTGTGGAATATGGAGACGGGAGATTTTTAAGGTAGGGATAAGTAACTCCCTCCACCATAGTCCATAAAGAATCAAAGTCCCAATCTATAAATGTAGCTTGGGTTTTCATCTCTGCAGTAGTTTTACCGATCCCTCTGATTAACGCCTCTGAACCCGCAACATCTTTGTCAAAATAGCATCCTGTAAAGTTGGCGTGACTGGTTCCGGTAACTGTTCCCAAAGAGTAGGAATTGGTGACAGTTCCATAACCCGCTATCATGCCGCCCAACCCTCCGTTCACCGTACCCGCAAAAAAACTGTTGGTTATATAAACATTTGTTCTCTCGCCAAATCCAACCAAGCCGCCAACACTATTGCCGCCTGACACCTCAGCCGTAGAGTAGCTCTCGTTAATTCTGCCGAATTCATACATGGTGCCAACCAAACCACCCGTTGAACCGGTGCTTCCGATCACGGCTCCTGTAGAATAACATCGGGTAACATAACCGTTGGTTGTACCCACTATACCGCCAATGGATGAATTTCCTCTAACGATTCCGGCGCTGTGGCACTCTGTAATTCTGGAGTGCGAATCAAGCTCCCCCGCTATACCGCCCACGCCGCTGCCGCCGATTACCGTTCCTTTAAAACTGCTTCGGGTTATTTCTGAGACTCGTTGATTGGTATAGAACCAAGCCGAACCTACAATACCGCCGACATTGCTTCTGCCGATTATAGTATCCGCTTCAACGTTTAAATCATATATTTTCGCGCCGTTCAAATATGAAAACAAACTCACATAACTATCATTTGGACGATTGATGTAAAGCCCCTTTACGGTTTTGCCGTCTCCATACACTATGCCCGAAAATGACGCAATCGGCTTGAAACCTTCTCCATCGTTCATATTGCGGCTATCCGCTGCGTCAATATCATTCACTATATGATAATTGCCGCTCAATGGATAGTCACTATCGTGACCGATTTTACATAAATCCTCAAAAGTAGATATTTTTATAGTGTAAGGATATCTATCAACAGCAAACTCTGCCTTAATCTCCCTATCGCTGTTTGAACCTATATCTACGCGCGGGTTTTCTATGGAACCATCGCTCCATCTGACAAAATAATAATCAGAACGGGCTATTGCCATTACCGGGGTACCGGTTGAACCCTGCGGGAGCATTTGCACACTTACGCCGCCAATAAAACCGTCCGAACCGGCAGTGTAACGTAAAACAGAACAGCTGCCTATTTTCAAAGCGGGATAATCATTGTCTTCATCTATCGCCCAAACACAGTTAAAACTCCACTCTTCATAGGCAGCTTGTTTTTTCATCTCTTCGGTGGTTTTGCCAATAACCCCCTCGCCCCCTTTGGACTGAGCTTGACCGGATGCGGCAACATCCCAATAACACTGGGTGATTTTGCTGCTGCCGGCGGATTCACCCACAAACCCGCCCATATTACTTACAGTTAATCCTGCTGTCGCCGCGGCTACAGAACCGGAAGAGTAACTCTGCATAATAATAGACCAATTTATGCCAACCAAACCGCCTACATCGTTTCGGCCGGCAACGCTCCCACGAGAATAGCTCTGGTTTATTGTACCGCCGTTAGAGCCCGCCAAACCGCCTACATATTGGAAACCTGTTACAGAACCGGTAAAGTAGCTCATAGTAATCTCTGTGTAGTCATAATTGGTATTTTGTCCTGCCAAACCGCCGATGTAATTTGACCCGCGCACAATTGCGGAGGAATTACATGAGATAATTTTGCCGTAATTAGAACCCACAAGACCACCCACATAGTGGAAACGGCTTTCTACCACACCGGATGAACTGCAATCTTCGATAATAACGGCATTTGTCGCGTATCCGGCAATCGCTCCAACATTGTTATTGCCGATTATTGAATCCGCCGCAACATGAACGGCGCTTACTTTTCCATATAAATACCCAAACAATCCTACATAGTCTCTTCCCGGCCGGTTAATATACAAGCCGCTTATTGTAAAACCTTTACCGTTAAACGTACCCGTAAACATTGATACCGGCTCAAAACCCAACCCATCGTTCATATCACGGCTGGCTGAAGCATCAATATCACCTGTCAACTCATAATGGCCATCTAACGGAAAATCAGAGGAATTTCCTATCTTACAGAGATCTTCAAACGACGATATCGGAATTATTGTTTGAGCGGCGCCGTTTACCGCCAACAAAAACAATAAAACCGTCATGGCAATGAAAATATTTTTCATCATGAATTTCTCCTTGCTTGGATATATAGATAATATAAATCTTTGGCCAATATATTATATTAAAAAGATGATAGTTTATCACGGCACAAATATTGTAATAGAACAACCAACGATATAGAATCTCCTGAAAATTTTGTACATGAAATTGACGACTATGTATCTATGCACAAAATATAAGGCGCTCAACTCAAAAGATCAGCCTCGCCGGTAGACTGTATTAAAATTGTAGTAGGCATCCCCTCAAGCAGCGTTCCGAAAGATTCCTGAAACCGTATCGCGTCGGTATTCGCGTCCGCCTGAAAACCCATGAATATTACAGCCGCAGAGGCGCTGTGTTTGCGCAGCAGATTTGGGAAATTGTCTTCGGAGAAAATAATCTCAATAGAGATATCCATGCGCGCGGCTTCAATAAGCTGCTTTAACTCGCCGTAAGCGCGTGACCGCTCTTCAGATGAATTGACAACACGCAATATCCTTATTTTAACCCCGCTCCACTCGCTGTTAAGCGATATTAGATACGCTAATATAACCATTAACGAGCCGTTGCGCATACCGCGCCACCAGATATCAATACGACGGGTATTACGGCGCTGCGTTGGATCGGGCAGAAATTTTCCGCAAATAAGACCAACGCTCATGTTGAGGCTTGAGGCGGTCAGTATAGAGCTTAAAAAGTCCTGCGCGTTAGATTCATCGTTTGACCAACCGAAAATCACAAGATTCGGTTTTATCGGCCCCAAAGAGTTTGCCTGTAAAAAGTGACTCATCCCGGCGCTGAAATCTGGTGTAACAAGCACCTCCGGAAACGCTTTTATCTCATTTTTGCTCAAAAACTCATTAAAGGAAGTGAGCGCTTGGGTACGCTTTTCTACTAATTCTGAGAGTGAACCCTTAACAAACGCGGCTACAGTCAGTATACCGCGCCCGCTGCTGAGCCAGTCGGAATACTTAATAAGAGTAAGCCGGCTTGAAGGGCTTCCCGAAAAAGCTACAATTGTCGGACGCCAATTTTTGGGATGCAGCGGAAGAGAGGAAATTGTAAGCAGATTATCGCGTGTGCGTGAATAGTAAAATCCTCTGCGGCCATCGCCAAAGGAGGCCGACATTACATATTTCTGAACGTAAAAATATATCGCGGCAAAAAATACCGCCGCAAGAGCCGCCGCTTTAAAATTTATTAAAAAAGTTACCCCAAAAGAGACAACCGCTCCCGCAAGCGCCGCAGACCAGTGAAAGAATTTAAAGCGGGGGCGAAAAGAGGGATTACGGCCAAAAGACTCCATAAACGCGGCTATGTTGATAGTTCCGTAAGACCACAGAAAAAGCATGGCTACAATAGACGCCACCATGTTAAGAGCTTTACCGTCTCCGCCGTTGCGCGCCGCGAAAATAACTATAAAGGTCAGGAGAATTGACAAAAGAAGCGCTCTTCGCGGCTCGCCCTTTTTTGTGACCTTAGCGAACATATTTACAGGCTTCAATATTTTATCCTGAGCAAGAGCCTGTAAAACTCTTGGGGCGCCGAGAATTGATCCAAGAGCGTTTGACAAAGTCGCGGCAAATACTCCAAGCACTACTAAAAACCCAAAAATCCAACCCAACTGAATGAGACTAAAATACGGGCTTTCTATAAGCGCCTGACGGTCTACAGCGCCGCCGATTAAAATTATTTGAGCAATGTATATGGCAAGACCGGTGAATATCGCGGCAAGCGTGCCGCTCGGAATAGAACGGCCAGGGTTTTTAAGATCACCCGACATGTTTACACCGGTAAGTATCCCCGTAGCCGCAGGAAAATAAATGGCAAACAGTACCCAGAATGGAATCGGCATCTCTCCAATTGATTTTAAAAAATCGGAGTCGGCGGTTGAGACGTTTTGCCAGAAAATAGCGGGTGAAAAATTTACAGCGGCGCCAATCATAAAAGCGGCTATCGATAATCCAAGTATTATCAGTATGAAAAACTGAGCTTTTAAAATTACAGCCGCGCCCTTAAACGAAAAGAGCGAAACCGCAATAAAAATTGAAAAAGCGATTAATGCAAAATACGGATCAAGAAAAGGAAATGTGCGTACAACCGCTTCCGTAAACCCAAGCAGATAAAACGGAATAGAGAGAGCGTTAGCCAGAAAGAGCGTAAGCGCAATTGTTCCGCCAAACTCAGGCCCAAGCGTGCGCGATATCAGATAATACACTCCCCCGCCCTTAACCTCTGTATTTGTAGCTATCGCGGATATTGAAATTCCGGTTAGAATGGTGATAAGTTTTGCGATACCAAGAATAAGCAGCGCGCCGTAAATCCCAGAATGTCCAATAACAAATCCGGCGCGCAGAAACATGACTAAACCAAGAATTGTCAATATTGACGGGGTAAACACACCCGCGAAAGTACCGAATTTTTTAATCTCTACAGGAGCGCCGTTACCCGTTTGGTTACTGCGGGATTGAGACTGCGGCGGGGCTGATATTTCAGCGGAAATCGGCATATTAAAATAATCCTCATTTTATTATAAATTATAGATTTAGAATATAATACATGGGGGAAGCCTCCACTACCCCCTCTGCTAATAGGGGGGACTAAAGCAGGATAAATCAACACCAAAATCAATACAAAAATATCAATTTGATTATATTTGAAGATATTAGCAATTGCGGTACATCTTAAATTGGTGTAAATGCTGGTGAATTAGTGAAATAAAAACAACTCCGTCCCCAAGCCTGAACGGCCATAACGATCACCGCGTTGTAATGGCACTCGCAATTGCCGGCATGAACGCGGAGGGCGAAACCATTATTGACACCGCTGAATCAGCGCGGGTAACGTATCCCTCATTTGCTGAGGATTTTGGACGCTTGGGAGCGGATATAGGTGTTTATATTTAGAGTTTCTTAATCTCATTTATCGAAAGTTTAGTAATCCTTGCGATAACATTGTCACTAATACCTTCGGCTTTCATCGCTATGGCAGCTTCTAATTTGCCTTTTTTCATGCCTTCTTTTACACCCTCTCTTTTACTTTTCGCCAATGCCGAAACACGATCCATCCGGTCTTTTTCTTCTTGATATATACGCTCGCGTACCTTTTCACTGGCGCTTAGCTTTCTTAACTTATTTACCGCGATTCCAAATATCTCAGGTTCTTTTGCTATAACCATTTTCAAATCTTCCTCCGTTTCAGCGGATAGAAATTTCATCCACCATACAAACTTATCGTTACCTAAACTTTTCGGCAGCTTGGGCAGTTCTACAAAATTTATATCAAAAATCTCCGCGTCCGGCATTTCAGAACCGTTCGCTATATTTTTCAGCCGATAACGGTTATGAAATCTTTTACTGCCTTTAATATAATTAAAATCTAATATATTAATCACAATCACAGGACATATTTTATCGTAATCTTCGCTTACCTTTACTTGACCGGATATAATTTTTGAGGCGTTAATCACGCTTCGTTTGGCCATATTATACTCATTGTCTATCTGCATCTCAACATTTATAATATGACCGCCTTCTAAAGTTACCTTGAGATCAAGCCGAACTCCTCTGTCACGCACGTTATCTTTAGGCAATGCGCTGTCGTCAACCTTTATTCCGTTTGCTTTAATATCAAGTTTGAGAATGCTCGACAATAGTGAAGCTAAAAGAGTGTAATCTCCGGTACCAAGAAAAATACCTTTGAACAACGGATCGTAAGTTGGTGAAAACAGCACCTCATTCTCGTAAGGAATTGTATCCGCAAAATTAATTCCATCCATAGCCCAAGCACTCTCCCTTGCACCTTTAAGATTACGCAGATGTAATGTAATTTGATATGTGTGTCAACTGCCGAGAGTGAAAGACCGTCCGAGAGATTCAAAGAACGATGAACGATAATATGAAAAGAACAAAAAATACACAGTTTCGCATGCGCTTTAAGAAATGTTACCTAATTATAATTATTAAAATAAGTTATGATATAATGATGTCCAAATAAAAAATAATTGATGGACGAAATGGCGTTTATTTCTTATGCAGGCAATGCGTGTTTAAAAATTAGGCAACCTTGTTCCCGATTTAAATAACGCAATAAAAGCAGTTCCGTCCCTAGCCATAATCCCAATAAACAATTAAGGGTTTTTTACTCATGCCACATCCTTTTACATCATGATATAGGTGGTCCACTAAGACTGGTATAGTCTAGGTCAAAATTATTTTTAATTAATGAAATAATATGTGGCATTAAAATTGTCACAAAAGTAGTTAATAACAAGGACGCCAATATTGGCAACCAGAGCTTTGTGGAAGCAGGCCATTTTAATGATACCCCATTTATTTTATCTGTTAATAATGAAAAAACCAAAAACATAATAAATGGACATATAAAACGAATAAATCCGAATATACGCTTAGTAGTTTCGGCACGCTTGGTTTCCAATATTCTTTTCAACATCTTTTCCTCACCACAATCAGTTAACAGTTCTTTTATCATCCACTCGGCATTTTCATGAGATACTTTTCCTAACTCACGGTTACCTGCGTAGGCCAATCCACGCTCCGTATAAACTACGATGGGAGTATTGGGACACTCTTTCCGTGCAGTATATAACAAATCTAATCCTGTAGGTGTCCAAGCATCTGTGATGGCCCCTCTTGTCTTTTCAATAGTTTTTTCGAGTTCCTTGATTTTTTCATCACCAATTTTTTTTACATCCATATTTTCGGTTTTGGGATGGTAGAGATCAATTAAGATAACATCCGGTCGCTTTTTAAGTCCTTTCAATGTTGATTCGAATTTTTTAGCTACATTAATTGTCTTAACTTTAAATTTTTCCTCTCGGTTTGCGATATGTTTTCTAATTTGCTCCGTATCATCTTTTATAAGTTTTGCAACTTCTTCAATTTCCCTTTCTGTTAGCTCACCACCATGTCTATATTTAAATAGTCCTGTCCATTTTTCTTTATCATCACATAGGAAAATAAATGGTTTCCGATTTCTCATATCACTTCCTTTCTATCCCCTGTATATAAAATTTTTGACAATACAATGCCCAAAGTTTACTTGAGCATTAATTTCATGATTAGCAAAATATTTGATATGATCAGGTAATAGAAGAAAAAATCACGCAAAAGCTGTGTGTTGTTGGGAGTGATGCACTTAACATAAATATCGAAATAATCTCCATACACTTCTTCAAAACGTTTTCGTAATTTTCCCATTGCCAAAGTCTTTATAAGTACCATCAAAGCCTTTATACCTAAATCTATGGCGTTTATGTCAATTAGTACGGTAAAGGTAATTTCAATGCTTCCTGGCTGATCATCCACAACCTTTATTTCACTAATAGGAATATTGTAAAACCGTTTGCATTCTTTTGGTAATTCATTTTGAAGAATTTTCTCAGCGAAATCTTTTAAGTCCTCGTATTTTGCGCTTGTTTCTTTTTCCCTAAACTTGTATTCTCCTGATGGTGATAGTGAATTTGGATGATTTTCATACCTGCTGTTTAAATCAATATGCGCCGAAAAGACAAATCGTTTTTTAGAAGAGATCATAATTACATCGTTGAGCAGGCTGTCTCAACATTCCTTTCGTTGTTAATTTTATGGTGATAGGAATTGCCTGATTTCCCTCACATAAACGTTATAATAAAACTGTTTACTCAATACTCAGTCGTTTTTACTTCTTCAATCCCTTCAAAACAAACGCCCATTGCTACGTTGCATTGCGCTATGGGCGGCGGCATTTGATTGCTTACGCTATCGAATGCTACTTCAGTCCCTTAATAAACAGCGCAAACTGTTCTGGCTGAACTTGTTATCCTCTTCAACTCGCACAATGCCATCGTGGCTGTTTATGTACAGGTGCCGCGCTCTGACGGCAGCGCTCTCCGTGGCGCTCCACCAAAAGCCGCCGTAGGTGGCATAGTAGAAAAGGCCATTATAGCCGATACCGCCGGGCAAGGCCGAAAAACCAAACTCGTTAGTACCAGCAACATAGCCACTATCTGTATTCCAGCCTGTTTGGGACTTGAGTTTTGTTCCCGCAGTTGACCAACCGCCAGCTGCTGTAATTAAATTATTCCAATCATTATCATTTGGCAATCGCCAGCCAACAGGACAAATCCCCTGACGATTACCGCTATTCGCATTACCATAATTATTGCTATTATACGATGAACTTATATTCATAGCTTCTGCCCAAGTATAAAGACGACCGTACTTAGCACAACTATCGGCACTATTACCAAGACACACGCCTATATTATTATTAGGACCAGCGTAATCTAAATTCTCCGCCATCCAAATCTTATTATCAATCATTACCCACCTGTAAGTCTGAGTTTGACCGTCTCTATAATCTGTGAACGGATTAGGTAGTACCCATTTAGCATAAAGCGTAACGTCACCCGTGACAGCGTAACTATCCGCATATTTTGTCCCGCCAGTTGCCGCAGAAAACCATCCGTCAAAATCATATCCTGCTCTTGTGGGAGTTGGAAGCGAAAGTTGCGTTAAAGTCTGACCGTGAGTCGCGGACAATGATGTTGGCGTAACAGACCCGCCGTTGGCGTTTAGCGTAATGGTATATCGTTTCCACTGCGCGTAAAGCGTAACGTCACCCGTAACAACGTAATTGTCCGCATATTTTATCCCGCCTGTTGCGGCTGAGAACCACCCGTCAAAGTCATACCCTTCTCTTGTAGGCATTGGAAGCGAAAGCTCCGTTAAAGTCTGACCATGAGTTGCTGTCAATGACGCAGGCGTAACAGCCCCGTTGTTGCCATCTAACGTAACGGTGTACTCATTAATTTTCCACTGCGCGTAAAGCGTAAAATCACCCGTAACAATGTAACTGTCCGCATATTTTGTCCCGCCTGTTGTAGCTGTATACCATCCATCAAAGCCATATCCTACTCTCGCGGGCATTGGAATCGAAATCTGCGCTAAAGTCTGACCATGATTCGCAGTCAA
>Ga0123356_10003568_pt1 | contig 16258 bp, 16 predicted proteins | sample TergutEmb28metaG_2_FD_92546 | JGI IMG/M metagenome (GOLD analysis project Ga0123356, IMG submission 92546) | Embiratermes neotenicus P3 segment gut microbial communities from Petit-Saut dam, French Guiana - Emb289 P3 | ecosystem: Host-associated > Arthropoda: Insects > Digestive system > Gut ...
CAAAACCTTTATTGCGGTAACGCAGAGTGACAGTCCGGCGGGTGATCAAAATAACCACGGGAGCGGCGGCATATAATATATAAAGCAGGTATCTCAGCAGGATATGACCGTGTCCTTGTCCGGTGCCGGTTTCGGGCTGTGTGGTGCCGGTCTGCCCGGGTGTTACATCAGAAACGTTGAGATCCTGTTCGTTATCCCATTCGTGAGGCATGTCATCATACGGATCATGATCCGAAGGTGAATATTGAGAAGGAGTATGAGACCGTGCTGCCGGGATGCCGGACTCAGGTGTTGCCGGAGTCACTTCGAGAGGCAGCCAGCCGACATTTTCATAATAAACCTCTACCCATGCATGCGCGTGCCTGTCGGTGATAGAGATCGGTCTGTTTGTGCTTCCGGGAGGTATCGTAACGACATAACCGCTTGCGAACCGCGCGGGGATATCCAAAGCGCGCAGCATCAGTGCCGCAGCAGTGGTGAAGTGGATACAATAGCCTTGTTTTGAGGTCTCAAGGAAATAAAGTGCAAAATCCTCATCCTGCGGAATGACATACGGGTTGAGTGTATATCTTGCTGAAGATGAAATAAACTCGGCAACCATGTCGGCTATCACAGCACGTTCGGCGTTGATATCTATGCCCGCTTCGATCGCGATCCGGCGTAATCCCGCATAAGTCTCGTCATCCAATCGGGTCATGGGATTAAACAGCTGCATCTGTTCGTTATATTCAGATATATTAGAATCGTTGATAATATGCGGCGGTAAAGCTCTGTACATCTCGAGGATGCTCTCCTCCGTATAAATATAATCGATATTATATTCATTGCCCGGCCTGCGCATGGGAGCGATATAATCGCTGTAGTACGGGTGATAAAAAACATTAGTGGCATCACCGGTTTTTTCGATTTTCATGGTGCCTTGTACAGGCGGATTTTCAGGATTGAACTGACCGTATGCCCATGCGATGTATGTGGGCATATATCTGGCATTGCTTTCTTGTGAAGCCGTAAGTGCTGTCAAGCCCGTCAACCAGTCACGCCCGTTGAAACGCTCCATGGAAAAGCCTTTTATATAGAATGTCCCTTCTCCTGTAGCTGTTATATCGAGGAGGCTTATATCAGCTATGACACGATGCCCTGCATCGGATACCCTGACGATATTGGTATTGAACTGCCAAGTGCCGTCTTCGTTGACGGGCGGCCATCCAACACCTGTTTTTACATTTGTCAGCCCCATTCTGCCTGCGGTATCCTTGATCAGGTTGCTGAATGCCGTTGTCCGGTCGTTTCGATGATAATTCCCGAGCGGCACGATAAGATACGCGATGCTGAACAGCAGCAAGACAAGCAGCATTGCGGGATAAATGATCTTATTGCCGGTGTCGGGATCGCTTAAATGCAAGGCTTCGAATATCAGCAATGTAAAAAACACGGCTATCAATCCGACCAGCAGCCACGGATTCGGTTGACTTTGGATGAGCACGAATGTCAAAAGCACCGGCGGAGTCGTAATAAAAACCGATATAAAAATGCTGCGATGTATATTGATCGCGATGCTCAGAAGATAAGCGAGGACTATCCCGAAAAATATAAAGAAAACCGTGACATCGCCGCCGGTCAGGCTTGAATCCGGAAAGAGGATCTCCACATACAGCCATTTATTATATTCTGTTGTTATACGGAATACGATCCACCTGGCTCCTTCCAGTATCTCTGCCCATTTCCAGATCAAAAAAATAAAAACAACCGGCAGAGACAATAACAGCGCTTTTCCACCCCGGAAAAATATAACGGCAGTAAATATAAATGAAGCTGCCAGCGTAGTAAGAAACAGCACTCCCGTGTCTGCCGGCATTTTAAAACCGTTAATAACAGCGCAGAGCGTACAATAAGCGGCAGTTGAAGTCAATAGAAATCCGCCGGGCAATGTAATACGGCGATTCAATCCGGTTCACCCTCCTTTCCGTCCAAACGGAATATCCAGGCGAACTGAGACGGCTTTGAAACGGAAGCAGGCAGCGTTTGCGGCAATCCTTCAAGAACACGATGGATGTAAGTCATCAAAGCATCATTATCGGAGATCTCCACCACCGGAGCATCATCACCGAGCTTGACAAAATACGGCAGGTCCCATTTTAAAAGATAGTTTGAGATCCAGCGCAAGCGGCCCAGTGTCAAATCGCGCTCCCTGTCAGTATTCCAATCGGCGGCATGGATCAACCGGCTGTGAGGCGGAGGTACCAAAGGTTCGCGTATCGTGAGTGAATTCAATTTTGCCGATAATTTCCAGTGCACACTCCTTATAGGGTCGCCCGGGCGGTATGGCCGCAGATCATAATCCTCGGCAAAACCTCCGCCCGGTTTCGGACGAAAAATAACGCCGCGGGGCAGCGCCGCGACGCGCGGGGGTTTGACCGGCTTCGGCAATATAAGCACCGATGCTCTTCGATTGATAGCAACAGGCAGAGCAAACAAACCGATAAGACTGACTATCCAGATCTGTTTGAGTTTATATATTGTAATACCGCTGTGTGATGTGTCGATCAGCATATCACATTTACTGCCGCCTTTTGCCTTGCAGATCAAAAATCTTTTATATTTGAGCCCGTTGCGGTCAATATGTAATATGAACTTAACAGACCTTGCCGGGTAGGATCTTCGCTGCTGTATCGTTAACACGATCTTGCTGTCCGTATCCTGTTCAACCATATCGGGCACGGACAAATAGGCTTGTCTTGTCAGCATGCCGGGCAGACTGAGCAGGAAATCAAAAGGCGCCAGCAACAACAGCACAGTAAAAAGGTACAATGAAAACCAAAAGGGAGAAAGTACCAGAAGTACGGCTGAGGTTATAAGCGCCGATATATAGATGATCCTGCGTGTTATCATGACGCAGCCCTGTCAACCGATCCGCGGCATGCGGACAGAGCTGACGATCTTATCAAGGATCTTGCCTGTTGTGATACCGTCATGCTCCGCACCCGGGCGTAATATCAAACGATGCGAAAGCGTGTCGGTAAGGAGCGGAGCTATATCCTTGGGCACTACATAATCTCTGCCCTGCAGATAAGCCATGGCTTTTGATATGGCGGCAACAGCGAGTGATGCGCGCGGACTTGCTCCGAGCTGCAGATCGGGATGACGGCGTGTTTCGCCTACGAGTGTCACGATATAATCAAGCAGGGATTGATCGATATGTATCTTATCGACCTCGCTGCGCATTTGCTCTATCTCATCGCTTGAAAATACAGGCTCCACAGAGTCAAGCAAGCTGCTGCCTTTTTTACGCTCAAGTAAAGAAAGCTCATCTTCATGAGACGGATAACCCAGAGAGATACGTATCATAAAACGGTCCATTTGAGAATCAGGCAAAAGCTGTGTTCCCACGGCACCTACGGGGTTTTGAGTCGCGATCACGACAAAGGGCTGCGGTATCGTATATGATACACCGTCGACAGTCACCTGTCCTTCCTCCATAGCCTCGAGCAGGGCTGATTGTGTGCGGCTGGTCGCGCGGTTTAACTCGTCGGCAAGAAACAGATTGCACATGACCGCTCCGGGGGTATAATCCAACCGTCCCGTATCTTTATTATATACAGAAAATCCGGTCACATCGGAGGGAAGTACGTCCGGTGTGAACTGCACACGGTTATAACCAAGAGTGAGAGCTTTTGAAAAAGCTATGGCGAGTGTTGTCTTTCCCACGCCGGGTATATCTTCAATAAGGACATGACCTCTGGCAAGGATAGCCAGAAAGACACGCATTATGACCGCGTCCTTACCGACTATGGCATTTGAAACCGATTGTAAAACACTGCGTCCTGCCGATGAATTTTTGTTTTCTGTATCCATAATAATATCATACCTCAACTTCGCCGGTATTTTGACCGGACTGCCGGAATATTTGCCGCGATCAGGGCACCTGATGACATGCTACAAAATGATTTGGCGAAACCTCGATCAGCGGCGGTTCACTTTCGTTGCAGACCTGCACACAGGCATCACAACGACCGGCAAACCTGCAGACCGGTTCGGGATTTATGGGGGATGTTATTTCACCCCGCAGTAAAATACGTTCGGGGCGATTGTGGATACGCGGCACCGGGATCGCCGAAAGCAATGCTTTAGTATACGGGTGCATCGGATTTACGAAAAGCTCCTCAGCCGGAGCTTTCTCTACCAAACGACCCAGATACATAACTATTATATCATCTGAGAAATGATTGACAACTGAAAGATCGTGTGTAATGAAAATATATGTCAGCCCTGTGTTACGCTGGATCTGCTTCATAAGATTTAATATTTGCGCTTGAATGGAAACATCCAGTGCAGAAACAGGTTCGTCGCAAACGATGAACTTCGGTTCGACAGCCAATGCACGGGCGATGCCGATACGCTGCCTGCGCCCGCCGTCCAGCTCATGCGGATAAGCATTTACAAGGCGTTCCGCTAGTCCTACGGTCTCCATCAGTTCCAATACGCGCATAAATCGTTTATCACTGTCGGGGATCAGCTTTGACAGGATTATAGGCTCTTCGATCGTCTGTGCGATCGTTTTACGGGGGTTGAGCGAAGAGAAGGGGTCTTGAAATATGAGCTGCATATTTCGCCGCATCAGACGAAGCTCCTGTTTTTTGAGCTTCATTATATCCTGACCGTCAAAATTGATCTCACCGCCGGTAGGTTCTATGAGCCTTAATATTGCGCGCCCGGCAGTCGTTTTACCGCAGCCTGATTCACCCACGATCCCAAGTGTTTTTCCTGCTTCGATCGTGAAGCTGACATCGTCGACTGCATGAAGAAGTCCCTTCGGTACCTTGAAATATTTTTTTAAGTTTTTAACATCGAGCAGAACATTACTCATAAACCGGCACCTCCGGATATATCGTCAAATGCATTGACTTGTGAAGAAGTGCCTGTTTCGTTATATAAATGGCATTCGACATAATGCGTGTCACTGAGCTGCTTTCCCTGCGGCTGTGTTTTCGAGCATTCGGGAAGCGCATGATCGCAGCGGGGATGAAAGGCGCAGCCCGCGGGGAGATTGGTGGGGTCGGGCATCAACCCTTTTATGGGTTTGAGTTCGGAACGTCTGTCTTCGATATTCGGAAGTGAATCAAACAAGCCTTTTGTATATGGGTGGTGCTTATTGTCGAATATATCCTCCAGACTTCCGTGTTCGATGATACGCCCCGCATACATGATAGAAACCTCGTCGCACACCTCGGCTACGATGCCGAGATCATGCGTGATCATAAGCATTGACATGTCGTAGCTCTGCTTGAGCTCGTTTATCAGCTTGAGCACTTGTGCCTGGATCGTTACATCAAGAGCCGTGGTCGGCTCATCGGCTATCAACAGATTGGGCTTACAGGCAAGAGCGATCGCGATAACAACGCGCTGCTTCATACCGCCGGAGAACTGGTGCGGATATTCCAGGATACGGTCGCCGGGGATGCCGACCAGTTCGAGCATTTCCCTCGCTTTTTCCGCTGCTTCTTTTTTATTAAGCTTACTGTGGATGCGGATCCCTTCGGCGATCTGTTCGCCGACAGTCTTGATAGGGTTAAGAGAAGTCATCGGGTCTTGAAAGATCATGGCGACCCTGTCACCGCGGATCTCAAGCAGCCTTTTTTCTTTCATTCGCAAGACATCCTCACCTTCGAGGAAAACTTTGCCGTCTGTCACTCTGCCCTGCGGCTCGGGGATAAGATTGAGTATCGAGAGCGCGGTAGTTGTTTTGCCCGCGCCTGTTTCACCCACAAGCCCGAGCGTTTTGCCTGAGGCGATCGTTATATTCACGCCGTTGACCGCTTTAACGATATCATCGTCGCTTGTATATTCTATGATCAGATTTTTTATTTCCAATGTGTTTTCAGTTTTGTTCATTTATATCGTATTCCTTATATAAATCCCGGTCCATTCTATTGTTTCAGTCTCGGATCTAATGTATCCCGCAGCCCGTCGCCGAGCAGATTGAGCGAAAGGATCGTAAAGAAAATAGCAAGCCCGGGGGCTACGACCAGATGGGGATGCTGACGCATTGCATGACGCCCTTCGGCGAGCATATTGCCCCATTCCGGTGTCGGTATTTCGATGCCGAGCCCTATAAAGCTGAGTGCCGAGATCGTGAGGATCGCATTTGCAACATACAATGTGACCTGCACAATGATGGGACCGATGCAGTTGATAAGAACATGATTTGTTATTATTCTGCCGTTTTGAGCACCGATACATCTTGCGGCTTCGACATATTCATTGCCGCGCACACTCATTACGGCGGCGCGAACTACACGCGAAAGCCTTGGTGTGAACGCGAGTCCGATAGCAAGAGTGATATTTACCGTGCTGACCCCGAATGCCGCAACTATCGCGATAGCAAGCAGCATATCGGGCAGACAGAGAAAAACGTCCATTGCGCGCATGATCAAGCCGTCGATCTTCCCGCCGAAGAACCCGGCGATAGAGCCTAATGTGCCTCCCGCAACCAGGGATACAGCGATGGCGGAGATGCCGATCACCAGTGATATGCGGGCGCCGTGAACTATCCGCGCAAGGATATCACGCCCGAAATCATCAGTACCGAGCAGATTACTGCCAAAAGGAGGACTGAAGCGGTTCGTCATATCGATCTTGATCGCGACCTCGTTATAATCGGCAATAAGCGGAGCACAGATCGCGAGCAAAACGATCGTGATAAAGAGTATAAGACCGATAACGGCAGGCTTGTTCTTTAAAAACCGGTGCCATAGCTCCATTGCACGGCTTTTTTTCTTGAATTTTTTAAGAAATTCTTTTTTAGTGCTGTATGTTTTTGCTTCGGTGATATCAGCCATTATGTTTCACCTCCCGCGTATTGAGCTTTGATGCGCGGGTCGATATAAGCATAGATCAGATCGACGATCAGGTTGGAGATCGCGACACACAGTGCCATAACGACAAGACATGCAAGCACGACAGGAGTATCACGCTTGCCGATCGAGTCGACCAGCAGCCGTCCGGTGCCGGGTATGGAGAACACGGTTTCCGTGAGAACAGCGCCGCCGAGCAGAGCGCCTATGTTCATACCGACGACTGTGATCGTCGGCATAAGAGCGTTAGGCAGCGCGTGTTTACGTATGACGCTGCTCTTGTCTACGCCCTTTGCTCTCGCCGTGCGTATATAATCCTGGCGTACCGCTTCAAGCATCGACGATCTGGTTGTCCTCATAACATTTGCCATATAATTTGCGCCCAGGGTGATGGCAGGTAATATTATACTGTTAAAGCCGTGATTCATACCGCCCGACGGCAGCCAGCTCAGGTTGACCGCAAACAAAAGGATCAGCAGCAGACCCAGCCAGAAAATAGGAAGTGAAACACCGAGAAGACTGATCACCATGGTTATATTTGAAAAAATCGAGTTTGGCTTTGTCGCCGAAAGTACACCTATAGGCAAACCGACACCAACGCAAAATATCATCGCGCTGATGACTATGGTAAATGTGTTCGGGAAATGAGCGGCGATCTGGTCATTCACCGAGCTTCTGGTGATGAAGGACGTTCCGAAATCACCCTGCACCATTTTGACCAGATAGCTGAAATATTGTATGATGAACGGTCTGTCAAGCCCCAGATCGGCTTTTAATTTAGCGCTCGCTTCCTCGGTATAATCATTTTGGAGGATGGTTACGGTCGGATCACCCGGCGTAAAATACATGATGGTAAATACGACGAATGTTAAAGCAAGTATGACCGGTATCATCGCGAGCAGCCTTTTTAAGATATACCTTATCATTTTATCCGCTCCTGCATTGATTACTATGTCAAGGTATCGGAGCCCGCATTTTTATCTGCGAGCTCCGAACGGAAATGTGTGACGAATCAATAATGTAATTTATAGAAGTTGTGAGGACGCTCGACGTTTATTTCAACACCTTTGAGGTCAGCGCGGGCGAGAGCGAACATGATACTGACATACAGATCGACCTCCGGAGCCTCCGGCGCCATGAATTCCTGTACTGTAACATATGCACCTGCACGAACATTGTCATCAAAGCTTGCACGTCCCGCCATGACGAGCGGAATGAGATCTTCGTTGAAATAATGGCTGCGGTTGACGCCGCCGCTGTTGATGAATCTGCGGGTGAGGAACATGTCCGGATCGCAGTATGCGCCCCAGCTGGTGACGAACATCGGGACTTCTTTTGCTTCCAGCATTGCCGGGAATACAGCATTTTCGATGCGTGTGATGGTCGCGTTGATGCCTATCTCTGCGAGATTGGCAAGAATGACAGTTGCGATGCGCTGCGCTTCGTCGCGGAACACGATGATCTCGGTATCGAAACCGTCGACACCTGCCTGAGCCATCAGTGCCTTCGCTTTGTCGATGTTATATTCGTACATGTTCAACGGGTTGACCACTGCACCGAGACATGTCGGAGCCAGTGTCGAGCTGTTGTACATAACGGTGCCATGCCCGTTATGACCCGCTTCGAGTGTCGATACGCGGTCGATCGCAAAGCTGATCGCCTGGCGGACAAGGGGATTTTGGAAATTCGGATTTGTGCAGTCCATGCCGAGATGCCACACTGTCTGAGACTCGAGTGCATGCAGCTTAAGGTCTGCATTGCCTTGAACCATGTTATAGTCCATGGTGCTGAAGTCTATGTTAAGATCAGCATCGCCTGTTTCAACGGCGATCGTTCTTGCCGAACCCTCGGGAATGATCTTGAATGTGAGGCTGTTGTTCAGAGCCTTGTCATTCTGGTTGAAATAATCGTCAAAGCTGTTGAGAACGATGTTGTCGCCGATAAGACGGCTGCCGAAAGTATAGCGGCCGGTACCGATCGGCTTGGACCAATCGTCGTTAGCTTCGGCATAATCACTGTAGCTCTTCGGGACGATGCATGTTGCCTGATGAGTCAGGGCTGTCGGCAGTGACGGGTACGGACCGTTTGTCTTTATAGAGACAGTATATTCGTTTACTTTGGTTATTTCTTCGACGGGTGCGAACAGCGCGCCTATTGCCGAGCCGCCTTTTGTTCTGTTCAGTGAGTGAACGACGTCGTCGGCTGTCAGGATGTTACCGTCATGGGTCTTTACGTTCTCATAAATCGTAAAATGCCATTCGGTATCGCTTACACGGGAATACTCTCTGGTCAGTTCCGGGATACCGTTGATCTTTTCATCAAATGTAAACAGCTTGCTGTATACATTATTTATGACATAACCGTTTGAGAGATCGGATGTGTTGATGGGATCCCATGATACCATGTCGAGTGCCTGTACGATGGTGATGTCGCCTCCGGATGAACCGGAGTCGTTGCCGCAAGCGGCGATAAGAGTCGCGATAAGAGCGATTGCCAGCAGGGTGCAGATCATACGTTTCATTATTAATTATCCATTCCTTTCAGTTTGCGTCTGTTTCCGGCACTTTAACACGCTAAATAACCGAAATTGACAGCACACAATATAATATACATTCATGCATAATCTGTCAAGTATTTTGGGCGAAAAAACACCCGAAAAAGCATGTAAATATGCCCTTTCGGATGTCTGTCGTGACGGAGAATCCCGGTTATCGGGATATCCTATTTATCATCTCTCATTTCAAGTAATTTTTGCTTAAGCTCACCTTCGATACGACCGAGCTCGACCTCTGCGGCACGGCGGCGCTGCGAACCTTCGGTTTGAATGATACGAACGTCCTCCAGTGTTTCGATCAGCAGCTGATTTGTTTTTACGAGCGTATCGATATCGACCACACCGCGCTCCGATTCCTTTGCGATCTCCACCGTTCCCATCTTCAGCTTCTCTGCATTCTTTTTAAGCAGCTCGTTTGTCATGTTTGTGACTTCCCGCTGTGCTTCCATAGCCTGCTGAGCATTATGCATACCGAGCGCGAGCACCATCTGGCTCTTCCAGAGAGGGATGGTATTGACTATCGAGGTCTGGATCTTCTCTACCATCAAAGCGTCGTTATTCTGGATAAGGCGGATCTGCGGAGCCATCTGGATGGAGATCATCCTTGTTAATTCAAGGTCGTGCAGCTTCTTCTCAAAACGGTTTATCATGTTGGCGTAGTCGTTCGCCGCCTGAGCGTCTTCCGGCAGCCCGGACTGCGCTGCTTTTGCACGAAGCTCCGGCAGGACAGTGTTTGTGCACTCCTCGAGCTTCTGCTTGCCGGCGATGATATACATGGTCAGTTCCTTAAAATAAGCCTGATTGATCTCGTACATTTTATCGAGCATCGCAGCGTCCTTGAGCAAAATGATTTGGTGTTTCTCCAGCATTTCCGCGATTTTATCGACATTTACGGAAACCTTGGCATACTCCGCTTTCATCACCGCGATCCGGTTGGTGATCTTCTTTCTGAAGCCGAGGAAGCCTTTTTTCTCCTCGCCGGTATCACTGAAGCCCCTCAGCTCAACGACCAGGCTTGACAGCATACCTCCGACCTCGCCCATGTCCTTTGTGCGCACACTTTTGAGCGTGCTCTCAGAGAAACCCGCAATATTCTTCTGTGACGCCGCTCCATAAGTCAAAATCGCATTTGTATCGGAAATATCGATTTTATCCGCAAACTCACGCACCAGCTTCTGCTCTGCGTCGCTGAGCTGATTTATATCGAGCTGGACAGGGGGAGCGTCTTTTTCCATGCTGTCCGTTTCTGCTGCGGGGATCCTGATCACGTCAGGATTATCTTCGGTATCCGGGACGAGGGTCAGGCTGGGGACATATTCCATTGCTTCCATCTCTTGCATTATTACCTCTCCTTGTGCATCATATAACTAAATAACTATATATTGTGTTTATACTATTGACATTGTACTAGGTTAGTATATTATAATCTATATCGGCTGTAAATGCGATTAAATTTTCATTAAAACGGAAATATCTGTTTCCGGTCATAAGGCGGAACGGGCAATGATAAAAATAGCTCCATCGATCCTTTCGGCAGATTTCGCAAGGCTCGGTGAAGAGATAGAAAGCGTAAAATGCGCGGATTATATACATTTCGATGTGATGGACGGAGTGTTTGTACCTAATATCTCGTTCGGACTGCCGGTGTTGAAGTCTGTGCGCAAGATTACGGACAAAACACTTGACGTCCATTTGATGTTAAAATCACCTTCGCAATATGCTTCGAGATTTGCAAAAGCCGGAGGAGATATAATAACATTCCATGTAGAAGCGGAAACACCCGGTGCGATCCATTTTACAATAGACGAGATAAAAAAACTCGGGAAAAAAGCAGGGCTGTCGCTTAAGCCGGAAACCCCGGCGGAAGCAGTGCTGCCCTATATAAACGACCTCGATATCGTACTGGTGATGACTGTCGAGCCCGGTTACGGCGGGCAGGCTTTTATTTCAGATATGCTGCCGAAGGTATCGGAGCTCCGTGCCGTAATAGACAGCCGCGGGCTCGGCTGCGAGCTGGAGGTGGACGGCGGCATAAATCACGATACCGCGAGATTATGCATAGCCGCGGGAGCTAATGTACTTGTTGCCGGGAGCGATGTTTTTTACGCGCCGAACCGCAGCGCTCACATCGCAGAACTGCGAAATCATTGACAGGTGATCATATAATGGATTATTTTCCGTCCGCTCTTGAAAACTTAATAGATAAATTTGCAGCGCTGCCGGGTATCGGGCGTAAAACCGCGCAAAGGCTGGCGTTTTTTATGATATCACTGCCGGACAGCGACGCCATTTCATTCGCCGATGCTATCAGTGAAGCTAAACGCAGCGTTCAATGCTGCACGGTATGTATGAATCTGACAGACGGTGAATTATGTGCCGTATGCCGTAATCCGCGCCGGGACGAAGGTATCGTATGTGTCGTGTCCGATCCCAAGGGTGTGCTTGCGATCGAACGTTCGCACGAATTCAACGGCAGGTATCATGTACTGCACGGAGTCATCTCGCCGATGAACAGTGTCGGACCGGATGATATCAAAATAAAAGAATTGGTAACACGCGTTGCCGGAGGCGGGATCAACGAAATAATCATGGCTACGAACCCTGATACAGAGGGCGAAACGACTGCGAGATATATTTCGCGTTTGATACACCCGTTCGGAGTCAAGGTCACACGGCTTGCGTACGGGATACCGGTCGGCGGGAGCCTTGAATACGCCGATGATGCGACTCTCATGCGTGCCATCGAAGGCAGAATGGAAATGTAAAAGGAATAAACTTTCATATGAAAAATGCAGAAAAATTAAGAATAATAGCACTTGGCGGTCTCAATGAGATCGGCAAAAATCTTACTGTATATGAATACGGCGGAGATGCGATCATAGTCGACTGCGGGCTCGGATTCCCCGATGACGACATGTATGGCGTGGATATTGTGATCCCTGATGTCACGTACCTTTCAAAAACAGACTACGAAATACGGGGCATCGTTCTTACTCACGGGCATGAAGACCACATCGGCGCACTGCCGTATGTTATCAAAGAACTCAATGTCCCGGTTTATGCAACACCGCTGACAGCGGGGCTTATCGAGATCAAGCTGGCTGAACACGGACTGCTGGAAACGGCAAAGATCGAAATAAGAAAGCCGGGCAATTCTTTTAAGCTCGGTTGCTTTAAGGTAGAATTCATCCATGTCAATCACAGTATCCACGATACTGTTTCTCTTGCGATAAAAACCCCCGTCGGCACAATAATACACACAGGCGATTTTAAAGTCGACACTACACCTGTTTCCGGTGATATGATAGACCTTGCAAGACTCGGAGAGCTTGGTAAACGCGGAGTTCTTGCGTTATTATCAGATTCGACCAACGTCGAAAAACAGGGTTATTCAACATCGGAGAGCAAGGTCGGAGAAAGGCTCGATGAGTATTTTCAAGGCTGTACACAGCGTATAATCGTTACGACCTTCGCGTCAAACGTACATCGGGTGCAGCAGGTGTTTGACTGCGCGTTGAGATACGGCAGGCGCGTTGCCGTGACCGGGCGGAGCATGGAAAATGTGATGCGTGTTGCGACAGAGCTGGGCTGTGTGAAGGTGCCTGACGGCTTGCTCATGGATATAAACCAGATAAAGAATCTGCCGCCGGCGCAGGTAGTCATTATTACAACAGGGAGCCAGGGTGAACCGATGAGTGCGCTGTACCGCATAGCATTTTCGGGGCACAGACAGGTCGAGATACAATCCGGTGACAGAGTCATAATCGCGGCATCAGCCGTACCCGGCAACGACAGATCGGTCAGCCGTGTGATAGACGAGCTGTTCCGCCGCGGTGCCGAAGTGATATATGACAAGATATCCGACATCCATGTTTCGGGGCACGCATATCAGGAAGAATTAAAAATGCTGATCGCGCTCACCAAACCAAGGTTCTTTATACCCGTTCACGGTGAACACAGGCATTTATGCAACCACGCCAAGCTCGCGGCACAGATGGGGATCAAGTCAAAAAATATCATTATTGCCGAAAACGGACAGGTCATTGAGCTTTCGGGCAAGAATATCTGCAAAAACGGGACAGTCCCGTCCGGAAAAGTGCTCGTCGACGGCACCGGAGTCGGTGATGTCGCCTCCGTTGTGTTACGCGACAGAAAACACCTTGCACAGGACGGAATGCTTGTTGTTATCGTAAATCTGTCCAGCGAAGACGGCAGTCTTGTATCGGGACCTGACATCATCACACGCGGTTTTATTTATGTAAAAGAATCGGAGGAGCTGATCCGTGAACTCAAGGATGTAGTAATGAACACACTTGAGAGTTTTTCAAATGAAAAAGTGACAGATTGGTCATCGTTAAAAAGATCGATAAAAGCAGACCTGTCGGCTTATTTATATAAAACGACCAAGCGTAATCCGATGATCCTGCCGATGGTCACAGAAATATGAACATCCAAATATTCGGCAAAAATAAGTGCTTTGACACAAGGAAGACGGAACGGTATTTTAAAGAACGCCGCATAAAATACCAACGCATAGATATCCTTGAAACAGGCCTCAGCCGTGGTGAATTCGCTAGCGTAAAGAATGCTGCCGGTCTTTCGGCAATGATCGATAACAACGCTCCGGGGATCGAAATGCTTACATATCTTGCGTACGAATCGGATAAAGAGGAAAAGCTCCTTGAAACACCTGCATTCTTTAAAACACCGATAGTACGGAACGGAAAAAAAGCAACGGTCGGGTACTGTCCGGAGGTTTGGAAAGAATGGGAATAGACAAAAAGGCACTGTTTTTGTAGAAATATTACCAAAAATTTACAGAATATTAATAAAAACCGTTGCAATTAGTGAAATTGTGTGCTACACTGTACTCCCAACATAATGGATGATGTGATTTTTGACGCATGGATGAAAGGATGGTCGCTATGAATATCGCAGGTGTAACACAAACTGCTCAAGTCCTTCCGCAGACACAGACACAAAACCAAGTGCCGGAACCGGTTCAGCCTCAGGAAGCCCAGAACCTGTCAGGTGATGTGGTCAACATGAGCGCTCAGGTCTCAACACAGGTTTTAGACATGGCACAAAGCCAGTTTGAAGATGCCGCGCAGCAGCTCATCAGCACAATGGCAGCAGCTACCGGTATCGGGCAGAACGTCGATATGACGGTATAATCAAATAATTTAACAAAACAGAAAGCACCGCACTTAAGACAGAGCGGTGCTTTCATATTTTTATTTATAGTATTTTAAAGGTTACTTTCGCTGACCTTTGCTAATTTGTGATCTCACGGTACATTGCGGGAGCATCGGCTTTCGCGGCATGTTCGTTAACGATAAGCACCTCGACTTTTAAAGTGCGCTGACCGAACCGTATTTCCAGTATATCTCCCGGTTTCACATCATAAGACGCTTTAGCGACCCGGCTGTTAACGCTTACGCGTTCGCTGTCACAAGCCTCGTTTGCGACCGTACGCCGTTTAATGAGCCGCGATACCTTCAAATACTTATCAAGACGCATGTCGTCCTCACAAACTATATTTCGCTTCATTCATCTTACGATGAATATCCGCTTCATTTCGTTGTTCGTCCTTTTCAAAATCAAAACTATGTTTTGATTTTGAGTTATTGTTAAATGTAATAACGGCGCGGTCAGACCACGCCGTTATCTTGATACATATACTTACTTCGCGACTGCATCCTTAAGAGCTTTGCCTGCTTTGAACTGCGGGGTTTTTGTTGCCGGAATGTTGATGGGCTCTTTTGTTTTGGGGTTACGGCCGATGCGTGCCGCGCGGTTCTTAACATCGAAAATGCCGAAGCCGACGAGTTGAACCTTGTCACCTGCTTTGAGAGCGGCAGTGATGGAATCGATCATAGCCGCGAGAGCTTTTTCGCTGTCCTTTTTTGACAGACCGGATTTTGCAGCAATGGCGTTGATGAGTTCTGTTTTGTTCATTAGTGTTTGTCCTCCTAGTATATTTAAGTTATTTTACTTTATATTAAAGAAGTGTATTACTCCTCTAATTTCGCTTTTTGGTAAAGAGCCTCCATTTCGTCGAGAGACATGTCTTCAAGCTTTCTGCCGGATGCGAGAGCCATAGATTCCAACCCCGCGAAACGTGAAATGAATTTGTTACCGGTATCCTTGAGCGCCTGTTCGGGATCTGTATTGAAAAAACGTGATACATTAACTGCTGAAAATAAAATGTCTCCGAGTTCGTTCTCGATGCCGCTGCCTGAATCGATCGCTTCTTCCAGTTCTCTGACTTCGGTACGGAGGGCTTCCAGTGCGCCGGTGTGATCCGGCCAGTCGAAGCCTGCTTTTGCGGCTTTTTTTTGGATTTTTTCAGCCCGCCATAATTCAGGGAGATTGCGCGCTATTGAACGCATTGCATCGGCTGTTGTTTGCTGCTGTTTTTCTTCTCTTTTTATATCATCCCAGAAAACGAGAGATTCCTCGCCGTTAGTTGCTTTTTTGTCTCCGAATACATGCGGATGACGCCGGATGAGTTTTCTGCAGGTAGCATCTGCTATATCGTCAAGAGTGAACTGACCGGCTTTGGCAGCGATATCAGCATGGAACAGGACCTGCATAAGAACGTCGCCCAGCTCTTCGAGAAGATCGTCCGTATCGCCTTTGTCGATCGCCTCCGCAGCTTCGTATGCTTCTTCAATAAGATTGCGGCGGATGCTCTCGTGTGTCTGCTCCCGATCCCACGGACAACCGTCCGGTCCGCGTAGTATTTGCATGAGTTTTTCGAGATCATATATGTCATAACTGGGTTTGCTTTCAAAATCTACCATACTTTCTCACTTTCCGCAAGAAGATTTTTCAAAATTTTTACATAAAA
>Ga0123356_10003569_pt1 | contig 16257 bp, 17 predicted proteins | sample TergutEmb28metaG_2_FD_92546 | JGI IMG/M metagenome (GOLD analysis project Ga0123356, IMG submission 92546) | Embiratermes neotenicus P3 segment gut microbial communities from Petit-Saut dam, French Guiana - Emb289 P3 | ecosystem: Host-associated > Arthropoda: Insects > Digestive system > Gut ...
TACGATATTATATCGTATGGCGCCTATCCCGACTGTTCTTGCGATCTCTCTCATCTTCTCTTCCGGAAGATCCTCCCTTCTCTTCTTTATCTCGCCGTATGCGTATTCCGTTGATTCGTCGATCAGATCATCCAAGTAAACAACAACACCTTTTCTCGTGGACATCTTTCCTTCCGGAAGTGAAACGAACGAATAGAACATCGGTTCCGGTATCTTCGGGGACGACAATATCTGCAATGCGCATATCAGTTGCTTGCTCCCTAATTTCTGATCCTCGCCCAGTACGCCGATCACTCTGTCGTATCGTGACAGTTTATCACGATGATACGCAATATCACGAGTCGTGTATAACGTTGTTCCGTCGTTCCTTGTGAACATGAACTTCTTGTTCATTCCGTGCACACCGAACTCTTCCAGATCTAAGAACCATGCACCGTTATCTTCCTGTCCTGCATATTTTGAAAGCTTTAATTCTTCAACGGAACGTTTAGCATCACCGTTCACGATGTATTTTGATTCCCAGGTGTAGACGTCCAATTCAACGCCTATTGCGCTTAAAGTTTCTTTAAGTCCGTTGAGCATCATTTCCGTTGTTCTTCTTACTTTTGATATTACTTCCTCATCGCCGCTCTCGAATCTTCTCAGCATTGATGATATCTCTTCTGATACGTTCTTGTCGGATTCGGCGATCTTGTTCGCCAAACGGTAGAATGATACCATTTTATGGTCCGTCTTCTCACGATCCGCCTTTTCAACCTCATCTTCAGAGATGTTGTTTATTCCCCATGTCAATATCACAACTTGCTTTCCGACGTCGTTGACGTAGTATTCCGTTGTTACGTCGTAGCCGCACATGGTCAGGCATCTTGCTAAAGTATCGCCTATTATCGGATTCCTTGCTCTTCCCACATGTATCGGTCCCGTGGGATTGGTTGACGTGTGTTCCAAATTGATCTTTTTATTCTTTTTCGGAAGACATCCGTAATTCTCTTTCTTTTCAAGTATCTCATTTATCGTTCCGTTTATGAGTGATCTCTTGTCCATAATAAAGTTCAGGTATCCGTTCAATGCCTGCACGGAAGATATCATTCCTTTTGCGGAGATCGAATTTGCAAGATCGGCGGCAATGTCTGCAGGAGATCTTTTCATTGCCTTCGATAAAGTAAAACAGGGAACGGCCAGATCATACGCGTCCGTTGACGGTATCTCTATATCGAAAACATCATTGTGCCCAGCTTTCAACAATGCTTCTTTCACAACGTTCCTGACATTCTCTCTGAACTCGTCCATTACGCCCATTTTATTCACACTCTGTATCTGAGTATCGCTGCCATACCGCCGAATGCCTTCATGAGCATCTCACCCTCTTCCGAGTCGGCGCTTATTATTTCGACCGTCGTTCCGAACTGATCCGCAAGTTCGAAGAAATCGTCTACGATATCTATGTCGTTAACAATTTCGGCCTGAGATCCGCACTCTCTGCATTCTTCCTTGTCCGGTGATGCTGACGATGTGTATGCATATCCGTGTCCGTTCGGACATTTTACGTATATTCTGCGTTTGTTCAGATCTTCCGACAAAAGAATTACGTCCGCTGCGCCCGCATTCGTCGCATTGCGTACCACTTCCTCACCGTACGCGGATAATCCGCCGTCGATGTTCCTTATTTCTGTCAGCAATTTTTGTATCAATTCTTTTTCGTGCATTAATTCTATGTCCACGATAGATGATCTTGCGTTCTCAACTAGTTCCTTCAGGCCGTACTCATCTGTGTAACCGGTGTCAAAAGTGTCCACCACCTTTTTCTGAAGTTCGTGGTGAAGATATCCTTCTTTAACGAAGTAATCCTTTGTTGCTCCCGGTCCGCCTATCAGGAGACCTATCATCTCTTCTCTGTTGAGGAATGCTTCTGTCGCATTATCTGCTATTTTCTTGAAGAATTCATGTGCCGCCAATTCAATTAATCTTTCGAAACGTTGCGCGGACTGTCCTCCCTGTCTGTGCTTTCTCGGCACCATTGAATCAAAATTCTTTATCGGCACGACCTTGCTTCCTGTCAGCAGACCCAATGTCGCTTCGCTCCTGTCCATTGTTATGAGGCCGTACGTCTTCTTATCCTGTAACATTCCAAGCAACGGTTCCGTATAGAACTGGGAATCACATCTGTAAAAGAACGTTGTCACTGTTTCCGGAGGTTCCAGTACATATTGCACCATTCTCGTCTGATCCCCTGCTCTTGGGATTTCCCCGCAGAAAATGACCAGACCGTTGGGCGGTGCCGACTTGTAAGTTCTTAATCTGGACATTATTGAATCTATTGCGCCCTGAACATTCTTCATCGTTGATTTCGATTTTATGTTCGAAGATTGGGAATATTCATTCCTTAAGTATGCTGTTACATCAAATATCTGTTTTGACGGCGGAATGTAAACAGATATCAATTCTGTGCCCCTTCCTCTCAGGTCGACTATCGTCTGCATAGCCTTCTTGAAATCGTACCTCGCTTTTTCCGTTGAACTTCGCTCATCCATGCAAAATCGACCTATGGGTTTTTAAGAGGGAGAATGCCTCCTGTAATAAAAGTATTGGTGGTTATCGTGGAAAAAGTCGTAGTTTCGATAGGCGGTTCGATCCTTATACCGGATGATCGTGACAGTGTGTTCATAAAAGAACTTGCATCTGTTCTGAAGGAACTTTCTGTTAATGTTAATATGGTCATCGTATGCGGCGGAGGGAAGATAGCAAGGTATTACACCAACACCGGAAAAGAATTGGGCGGAACGACGGAACAGCGCGATATTTTGGGAATTGGTGCTACTCGGCTCAATGCTGAATTGTTAAGGATCGCATTAGGAAATGATGCGTTCGACGGCATTCCGGAAAATGCGAAGGATGCTGCGGCTGCTTTCGGAAAAGGTAAGATCGTCGTCATGGGGGGTACGTCGCCCGGTCACACAACAGATGCGGTCGCCGCGGAAGTTGCCGGTCTGATCGGATGCAGGAGGATAATAAACGCCACATCCGTTGATGCCGTTTATTCCGATGATCCGAAAAAGGACAGGAATGCGGAACGCTTCGCTGAACTTACTATCGAGGAATTGAGTAAGATCGTCTACGATGAGCACGATGCCGGCCGTTCATCCGTGTTCGATCCCGTTGGTGTGAAGATCGCTATGCGTGACCGTATCAACATTTTGGTCGTTAACGGCCGCGATCTTGACGAGATGAGAAATGCCATTCTCGGTAACAAAATAAAAGGCACCGTGATCCGAAGTTAGGATCGTTCAACGCATCTCGTAAGACACTTTGGATCGATGACCTCAATATTGCATGATGTCACCGCATCCGTGACACGTCTTGCAGTATCGCTTTTCATAGACCTTTTGTGTATGTATGCTAACTTTGTACAACTGTTCTTTGCAGCATCATCTATGATACGTGCCAGTTCCTCATTATTGACATCCTTGTACGCGTATTCCGGTATCATGTGACCAAAATTGATCTCATACGTTGCAGCCACTTCCGTGAACCTCGGCGCGTAATGTCCGCCGCCTATTCCGATCACTGACGGAAAATTCTTTTCTTCACAATTTAAGATCGAATCGGCAATGATGTCCGCCGCTTCTGTGTTGTTCCATTGCGCCTCGCTGCTCCCTATCTCTATGAACGTTGCCGGTATCCCGACGTACGGGCCGTGGTGCGTCACTTCAAAGGATGCCTGAAATGAAGATATGTTCGATGTCATCATCATACGCAGCATAGCGGTCATCGTCGCCGGTGATGCTTTTGTCAGCGTTCTCGGTCTTCCTCCTAATTCGGCATCATTGAAATTTCCTATCGGATGTACGGTAAGCGTCGGTATCCCGGATGAGGAACGGTGTCTTGAAAGGAATATTATCTCCTTTGCATCAATTCCCGCCTCCTTTACTTTTGTTTCAACATTTTCCGCATATATGTGCATCTCCGGTATCGTCATTATTACTATATCGTCGCTGAAAAGAAGTTCGCCTTCCGGTTCCCATTCCTTAGTCCTGATAAGTGAATCCTTTATGTTCACGGATGCTGTGTCCGCGGCGCTGCACAGAAGGAGTTTGTACCTCATTGCAACACAATGAGAGATGATGCTTATATTTAATTGCAGTATACTTAAGTATATTTTATATACCATAATCGTCAATTCCCATCCGATGACAGCGCTGACGATCGCAGAGAGGATAATGTTGCATTTGAGCAGATACGAACTTGCGGATGAGAGCGAATTCAATATCAATTGGGACCTTACGCAGGATGGTATCGCCTCATCTCTCCGGATATCGAGAGCGCACGGTTCCATCGAACTGAAAAAATTGAAGGAAAGCGGAAAGATAGACGAACGCCATGGACATGTCAAAGGCGGCAAAGCGAGAAAGAAATCATATCATCTTACGCCTGTCGGAATGGATCAAGCGAAACGTATCAAGGTCTATGCGGAAAAAGAAGGAATAGACATAATGCCTCTTCTGGATCTGAAAAGATGCGATCCCTGTAAATTATGGAGTTCTGTTGATGAAGAACACCGTGATGCTTTGGGATTGGCGTGCGTATTGCGCTGTTCCGTTCCGAGAACGGATCTGCCGGATGCACCGAAGAATGTTATTCCTTCTGACATGAACGGAATGACCTCGCTTAGTGATGTTGTCAAGAAGAATGTTCTCGGTGTTGCCGATCCCGAACGGATAAGAGGATGGCACAGCACCGCAGCCGATCTTTGGCTGGATAAGAACAATGTGCGCGAGCGCCTTTACCATCTTATCTGTGCCGAACGCGTAAAAGATGCATGCAGGCTCATCATGAACGAAAAAGAAACACTACTGAACGACGTGGACGATGACATCTCATCCGTACTGTCAAAACTCAATGACATTCCGGAAAGATATTTCATCGATGTCATTTCCGTAAAGATCACGGGTGCGGTCAAGGCCTGTGACACAGTATCCGCAAAAACAATGATAGCCTTATTGAAAGAAAAGAATGAGGAACTCGGCCTTTTGTATTCCGCTGACCTTGAAATGAGAAAAGGTAACAACCTTGATGCGCTGGATATCATCAGAGGAATGAAAATTACGAACACGTTCGAAACTGATATCCGAGCCGCTTGCGCGCTCGGCCGTCTCGGAAAACAAAAGGAAGCGACGGACATCCTGATGAGAATGAAAGAGCGGATGATCGCATCCGGAACGGTGGACGGGCTTGATCGCGTATACATGCAGATGGCCGATGTCGCTGCTGCGTCGGGTGATCATGATTCATCAATTCGTTATTTGACAAAGGCGCTGAGCGTCACGACCGAAAGCGGAAGAAGGAAAGTTTACGGACTGCTTTCAATATCCTATGATGCGACCGGAATGAAAGAAAAGGCTGCCGAGTGTTTCGCAAGATCACATTGATCGCAATATCAGAATATCGTGTTCTTTTTCAGAAGGTCTATGTCACTTACATAAAGATCACGTATATCCTTTATGTTCCATTTCAGCATCGCCAGTCTTTCGAAACCGAATCCCCATGCCAACACAGGATGCTTAACATTGAACGGCGCCGTAACTTCGGGCCTGAATATCCCCGCACCGCCGAGTTCCATCCACTTGCCGTTGAAATATACCTCTATCTCAAGTGACGGTTCCGTATACGGGAAGTATGCAGGCCTTATACGTATCTTATCGAAGCCCATCATCCCGTAGAATCCTTTTACCAATGATATGAGCATGTCGAAATCTCCGTTCTCGTCTATCATTATGCCTTCTATCTGCGTGAATTCCGGTAAGTGAGTTGCGTCTATGGATTCGTTCCTGAATATCCTTGATAAGGAGAACACCTTTGCCGGCGGTTCCGGATGTTCCGATATGTACTTTATTGTGTTCACCGTAGTGTGCGTTCTGAGCAGGGCCTGTTCTGCTTTTTCCAATGACCATGGACCGCCCCAGCCTGTTGATCCTGTGGCACCGCCGTTCTCGTGTATCTTTTTCACTTTGTTCACGAGTTCTTTATCTTTTACGCGTATCGATGAGGGTTCCTGCAGATAGAACGTGTCTTGGAGATCCCTCGCGGGATGATCCTGCGGCGTGAAGAGAACATCCAGATTCCAGAATGCCGGCTGTACGTATTCCTCATCGATCTCGGTGAAACCCATCTGCACGAATATGTTTCGTATCTCGTCGGCAAGTCTTGAGAGCGGATGTTTCTTTGCCGGATATAAGGAAGGTGCGAACGTGTGCACATCATATCTTCTGAATTCCGCATCTTTCCATTTTCCGCTTTGTATCAGTTCAACGGTAAGTTGTGATATGTCCTCCGTCAGTTCTATGCCTTCCGAAGCGACCTTTTTTCCTTCCTCAGTAAGCGATATCTTCCGTACCGTTGTTATCTTCTCTTCAATTATGCCTTGGCGTCCTCTGAGGTCCCTGATAACATTCGGGTCGGCGTCCTTTTCCTCTATCCCGTTGCTCTGCATCTTTTGCAGAAGTTCTTCGTCTGACATTTTTCCATTCAGTTGCTTTTTTCCTGCTTCAGTGAGGGATATTATCTTCTGATCTCCGATCTTTGATATATCTGCCAGTCCCTTTTTCTTAAGCCAGCCTATTGCTATCTTATCGTCACCGTTCGGAAGTTCGGCCGCAAGTTCCGCGAGATCGAGCGCTCCGCCGTTCTTATCGATGATTATCAGCGCTCTGCGTTCCTGTAATCCTTTCTCAATTATTTTTGCATCGGCAATAACATAACGTTTGGAGGATGTCTCATCTATTGACGCCAGACCTTTGGATGAGAGCCATGATGCTGCGCCCATCACTTCGACTTCCAATTCAAATCTTTTCTTTTCGATAAGATCCTGCGGAGACGATGTTCCGAGGTCGTTCAATGCTATCAGCAACTTCTTTTCATTGAAACTTAGATTCTCCATCAGATCACCACTTGAAACCTTCGAATGTCATATCTCCGATGACATCTTTCGCTTTTTCTCTCTTTTCCTGATGTTTTTCAAGGAATACGTTTATCTTTTCTGTTAATGCAACTTTGCATTCACCGCACAATATCTCGCCGTTCCTGCATCTTTCCGTGAGTTCGTTCAATTTTTTATCGTCATCTTCGAATAAATAATAATTATATTTGAACACGGCACACACTTCCGGATTGCCGCCCTTGACTCTTTGTTCTTCGACGGAAACACAACCGCCGGTGAATGCCTTTCCCACTTTCTTCTTAACTTCCTTGTTACTGTCTGTGGTGTATATCGTTGCCGTCGGATCGGATGATGACATCTTATCGGAACCGCTCAATCCGGGGAACATCTTGCAATAGATCTGACTCGGTTTTGTGTATCCGATGCTTAACGCAACATCCCTGCATGCCCTGAAATGAGGATCTTGGTCAATGCCGCACGGTATCAGACACGGAATGTTGCGGCTGGCCATTTCCGATGCCAGGAATGCCGGTGCGGCCTGCATCGATGTGTAAAATATTGAACCTATGTTCGTTGTATTGTCAAATCCGAAAACTGCTTTAGCGGTCGAGAAGTTTATCTTCTTTGCAACTTTTAACGCGATCGGATATAACGTTCTGACATTTTCCGTGTCTAGGATTATTTTCGTTCTTTTTGTATCGAACCCCAACGCTATCATGTCCAAAGCGTTCTCGTACGCCATCTTTCTCGTTTCGCCGAGTGATGCGTCCTGTTTGAATAAGAATTTCTCATCGTCAGTGAATTGAAATAACATATCAACATTGAACGTATCCTGCATCCATTTGTTGAACATCCACGGCATTATATGTCCCAGATGTGTATTCCCTGACGGTCCTCTTCCCGTATACAGCACAAATTTGTTTCCCTTTTCGTATTCATCGAATATTGTATTCATATCACGATGCGAATAGAATATCCTGCGGCGGAGCATCATGTGCAGTTTTCCGTACCTTTCGAACCTTGACAGTAATTCATCATCTATCTGCGTCGTTCCGAAACGTTCCGCCAGAAGATCGTAATCAATATCTCCCGTCACTTCCCACGGCGTTACCTTGAAATCTTCGGCCATTTGAATATCGGGTCTCGTAATGGGTGCTGTTCTTAATTACTTTTCTTATATGCACTCGTCAATTCACGTTACGGAGCATACAATATTCTTATTAACGGAAATGCGTTCCGCTGTTCTATGTGGAAGATATTGGGTTCCGATGCGATGTATCTCGAATTCGCGGATGTTTGGAGAAAAAGGATATCCGAGATCGTTTCGAACGGAAAGAGATTCAACGATCTGATGAAGAACGCGGATGTTCTGTACATAATGAATGGTGCAACTGAAGAACACACGTTCATGGTTCAGTTACCTGAATCGCTTTCTCCCGACGACGTACAGTTCCTTGCGGACGAGATACTGAATGTCGCCAGAACATACGAACATCCGTTCGTTACGCTTAACGACGAACGGGAAAAATGTCAGGTCATATTCACAACCGAAAAAGAACCGGAGATACTCGGTCTGGATAAAGCGGAAGGAATTTCCGCAGGTGCAGTATTCCAGCCGATAATCGAGGGATGGGGCGGAAAGGGAAGACAAGAACCTTTTATGTAAAAAATGGTCGACAACACGAATAAACGGCGAATAATTCATGTAAATGAAGTTGCATGTACCTATCGGGATGCACATGAACGGAACGACATCGGATGAACTTAAGCCTGTACTGAAGGCATGGAGCATCATGTTCGGCGCACTGTTCATGCCCGGTATATTCTCACGCATGGTGTACGACCCTACGGGATCCAAAGATCAGATAACCCAGTTCTTCGTTGATGCCAATATTGCGCTTGTACTGCTCCTGTTCATGATCTTTGCATTACCGATATTATGGTTCATCGACAAATGGTTCGGCATCATACCGTCGAGCGTTCAATGCTACATTATGATATTCTTATCATTAGGCATATCATGGCTGGCCGGCTATATCGCAATGGGCGCTCCGCTGATGTCTGCCGTTCTTTTTGCGTTCGCCGTAGGTGTTGTTACCATTACCATAGTAAAACGTTTCGCGTGGTATGTTGACGATCTTAAGATATTTTCCCTCATCGCTTCCAGATGATGTTACCGATGTAAATTCAATATATCAGAACTCAAGGTCCGTATCTCTTTCCGGAGTTCCAGGCATCTCATCTGTCTCCGATGATATGTCCGTTAATTCCATATCTATCTTTACAGGTCTGAATATCTTCCATTTCGTTACCGCATCATCGACGAACTCGCTTTCAAAAAATGTGTAAAATATTACGCACGAAACGGCCACTACGATGATGTTGAATATCACGGACGCGGCTATGAAGCCGAGCACGGCGATAACACTTATCGTGTTCAATGCAACGAGAATGAACACCGCTACTGCGAACACAGGTATCGCCATACGCCTCAATGTTTCCGTTGCGCCTTTGTATACGGAGAAATCACGATAATTTGTTGTTATTCTCACATTCAGCGATTTGAACGGTGTCCACGGTAACACGAGAAGCGGAATGAACATTATCAGTGAGAATACAAAGATCGGCGCTTCGTATAGTTTTATGTTGCCCATGAACGCCGGATTTAAGGATAGATATATCCACATCGCGATGCCGACCATGAATGCGAACGATATCGTTCCGAGCATCTCTCTTGCCGGTATTCCGGACCTTTTCAGGTTGTGGTCCATCGTTATGTTCCTTGTATCAATATTCGGAGGGATATTGAATGCGAATATCACCAGTCTGTCCCATAATGATAGCTTTTCCCTTATGTTCACATATTCCACCGTTGAGATCACTGAAAAGAATACTATTCTTTGTAATGCCACCGATACTGCCACAATACCGGCGCACCCTATCAGCAGGAACGCAACGAAGAACGGGACCATTATGTGCATATCCGCGAAGAACAATACCGTCGGCACCGCTAACGCTGCGATAAGCGTTTTCCACATTCCGGAATGCACATATGTTATCAGCCCCGTTATCAGGAACGGAGCGGCCAGCAGCATCAGGGCGGCCGATGTTTCCACCGTTCTTGTGTAGATCAAAGCATATGTGGCAATTGCGCATGCTGCTAATGATATCAAAAATATCATGAGCATCGTCTTGTCCTCTCCCCTTACCAAAGAGAGTTCGGAAACGTGCGCGTTCCGTTTTATGAATTTTTCTTTCATTCCGTCCATACTTTAACTTCCGGTTCCGCTTTATCTCCTCTGAATATCCCGAGAAATAACGTCAGCGTCTCTTTCTTTGTCAATTCAAATGGGCCTATCGTGTCGCTGAGTATCGATTCTTTGAATTTAATACATTTACCGCCGCTGTCAGACATTGCCATGTCTATCGGTCTGTCTGAAATTATCGATACGAACAACTTTTTCCCTTTTTTCACTTCTATCGGAAATGTCTTTACATTCCGGTATGCACCGTCCGCCGTTATATCAAATTCTCCGATGGAAAATTTTTCATGGAAGAGGATCTTTGCTGACAGCGGACATCACCCTGATGTTAATGACGAACGCTTAAATATATGCTTTCTTCCGAATGTCTTTGTAACTTCACGATACGCTGTTCGTATTCACGTGTGTATCTGATCTTCCGGAAGTTCCATGTCAGTTGAGAATTTCCACATTTTCGGATATTTTCCGGCATCCATAAGGACCCTTGTCACGCTTACCGCTTTGCCTTGAGATGTTGCCATTATCTTTTGCGATGACATCATCATCGTTCCCAATGCTACGAGTTCACCACGCGCGGTCATCAGAGCAACGAGAGCATTCTTTCTTATTTCCTCGTCAAGCATGTGGATGCCTTGAACATTAAGATCTGCACCGTGGCATATCGCGTCCACTGCGCTTGCTTTGAGTATTATCTTCGGTAACGGATCTGCAAGAATTTCCATCGGCCTTATGATGCATCGTATCCACTCCTCCCGTCCGTTCTGCTGCCAGAATATGTACGAGTCCTTTATATCAAAAAGCGAAGTTGCGTCTCTCTCATTCATTGCGCCGGATCTTGTCCGTCTCAGTTCTATCATGTTGGCGCCGGATCCGAGTGCTTCGCCGATGTCGATGCAAAGTGTTCTTATGTACGTACCGGCGTCGCAGGAGACAGTGAAAAGAATGTCCCTTCCGGATATGTCCATTATTTTAAGTTCGGATATCGTTCTTATTCGGAGCTGCCTTTTTACCGCCGACCTCACCGGCGGAAATTGATAGATCTTTCCTTCAAAGTTCTTCATCACTTTTCTTATCTTTTCTTCGTCACGGTCGTGATGCAACCTCATGAGACAAACATATTCTTTATCGGATGACAGAACAAGATCGGTAAGTCTTACTGCCTTGCCTAGACATAACGGAAGGACTCCGGACACATTCGGATCGAGTGTGCCTCCGTGACCTATTTTCTTTACGGCCAGCGAATCCTTTGCCCACGCTGTTGCCTGGTGCGATGTCGGTCCCGCAGGTTTGTCTAATATCACGACGCCTGCTTCAAGCAATTCGCCGATGCTCCTGTCCGACGGTCTTTTGCCCCAGCGGTCCTTTATCGCATCTGCGTCCTTTATCATCATGCGTTCACGTCCATTGCTTTTAGTATTTCTTTTACTACTTCGTTCGGATCTTTGTCATCTGTGTTCACGATAATATCGTAAACGCTTGTATCATTGATATCGATGCCGTAATACTGCAGATATCTTTTTCCTTCCGACGCCTCTCTTTCCAATGTCGTTGCGTATGCCTGTTCCAACGTTTCGTTGTCCCTTGCGCCTATTCTCGCAACCCTTATCTCAGGACTTGCGTTCAGATATATCTTGAATGCGGGTATGCTGTTCCTTGACAACATGTAAGCAGAAAGTCTCGATTCCAAGATGATATTGTCGTTCTCTCTTGCTATCTTCAATATTCTGGAGTCTATCATCTCATCTATGGACGGATCCTTTTCTGCGATCTCGCCGAGTTCCGATAACGTCATCTTCCGTTCGGCGGCGATCTCTCTGAAAATGTTTCCAAAAACGACCGCTTTCAGTGAAAGGATATCAGAAAGTTCTCTGCATACGGTCGTCTTTCCCGATCCGGGCGGCCCGCTTATGGTTATTCTCATGTCGATGCGTCTATCTCCGCTAAACGCTTTGAGAACTTATACCATCGTATCAGTCTGCCGAGTATCTGCGCGAATGGTATCGTTATCAGCATGTATACGAATATCCATATCGGGAATATCCCTGCCCAATAATCACCTGCGAGGTCCGACGTGCCCCATGGTATCGTTATTACCGTTGAAACGGCGTCATTCGTTACGAAGAAATGGAGCCACGCAAATATGGGGATTATGATAAGCATCGTCAACGGCATTGTCTTCATCATCGACATGCTTGATTCCATCGATTTGGACATCATTTCGCTCTGAATTTCCGTCAGCTTCTTTATTTTATAGAGATTATTCTCTATCCTTGCTTTACGGAGTTCGGCATTGAACGCGGCCATTTCCTTCTGAGAGCGTGTCTGTTTCATCGTATCCGTCATTAACGTCCTTATTATCGTGCTGGCGCTCATCATCATCATTGCCGTTATCACGAGCGTTACAACAATATGCTCCCCACCGAGACCCAGCACCGGATACAGAACGATGTCCAATGCGCTTCCGACCTGATCCCTGAACATCATTATTCCCAATACCAGCATCAGGGATATCATCATCCAGACCATCTGCGACGATTGTTTCTTGTTGCCTTGTTCAGCCATTTCAATCCTCTCCGAAGAATCCTCTCATGACAGGATGCATCTCCATCATCTGCTCACGGCCCATCGCTTCATAGAATTGTATCAGAATTCCCACTGTCAGAAGAACACCCGTACCGGATGCATTACCCGTTGTTCCTATCAGATCCGCTCCGGCGGCCAATGCACCGACTATTGCTCCTGACAATACTGTCACGATCGGTATATAACGATCTAACACCCTTCTCAGAACGCGTGGATCCCTTCTGAATCCCGGTATCTGCATACCGCTCTTCTGTATCTGGTTCGCAACTGATTCAGCACCCATATTGGTGGTCGATATCCAGAACTTTGCGAACATTATCGCACCCAATACCATCACAGTGAAGTAAATTATCACATGCATCAGATGCTGTATCGGGCCGTGCATACCGTCCCCGTAACTGCTGGGATCGATTATCGGCAATAACCATGATGTCAATCCCGTCGGGGCGCTCACGTACCACGCGAAGCCTCCGGCTGCGTGCGTCGCTCCCGCCTCAAAGTAACCTATCAGATCATTATGACCAATGAACGGGATACTGCTTAGCGCCGGATTCGTATAGAACAGCAGCGCGAACATGCTTATGTTTGCGAGCAACGCGGCCATCAATATTACCGGAATGTTGCTTGCGTAGATCAATTTTATCGGGTATCGACCTCTCGCACCCCTTGCGGAACCGTGTGATAACGGTAACTCGATACGAGTGGACTCCAGATACGCGACTATCATGAATATGACTATAGTTCCCACTAATGCTATCAGCGGGTTCGGACCGCCGAGCACAAGAAGATCGTAACCTCCGTTCGCTAACGAAGAGGCATCCATGTTGCTCAGGATGTATATCGTCTGCGGTATGGTACCCGCAGGCATGTTGGACATGCTCACCGCCCCTGCACCGACGGGATTCCAGTTCACCGTTCCCGTGAACAGTGCTTCTGATACTCCCGCAGCAATGAATAACGAGATACCGCTCCCGATACCCCATTTTGCCACAACTTCGTCCATAAGGAACACGATGTACGAGCCGATGAACAACTGCAGTACTATCAGCCCTCTTGCTCCGCCGAGGCCGAATGATGATACGAACTTTGCCGAAGGTTCGAGATAACCGAACACCTGCGGCACCGCCTCGATGATTATCATCGCTATCACCAGCAATTTAAGGAATGACTGGTAGCATGCTTTGTCATCACGGTTCGTCAGATCTAATTTGATTATCTTTGCACCGACGAACAACTGCATTATAATTGACGCGGTAACTATCGGCCCGATACCTAACTGAAGAAGAGAACCGGACGCACCTGCCATGATCGTCCTGTACTGTGCGAAAAGATCCAATGTCTTTTCCTGATCCAGACCGTAAATGTAGATGTTCGTCATCACGAAGTAGATGATGAGTATCAGAACTACCCACATCATCTTCGTTCTGAAATGAACGTGTCCTTCCGGCCTAGTGACGGCAGGCAGCCTGTCAGCAATAGGTTTGAACCTATACAACAGGCTCTTGTTCTCCTCCATTCTTATGTCTCCGTCACTGATCCGCCGGATGCCTCTATCTTAGCGCGTGCCTGGGCCGATATCTGTGATACCGTTACATTCACCGCTATGTTTATCTCTCCGGCGCCTAACAGTTTGTCTATTCCTGCTTCCGTAAGGTTCACGCTGTACGCGGAACCCTCCTTCGCTCCCAGACTCTCTATCTGTTCCAACATCTCTTTAATGTTGATAATCCTATTGGCGGAAACAACGCACTGAGGCCTCTTGAAACCTATCCTTCCGAAGTGTTTTCGGTCATATTTCAGCATATGTAACTTTTTATGCTTTCCGAGACCCGCGTTACCGTGACCTCCGATTATTCCCGCTCCTCGGCCTGATTTCTTTCCGCGTCCGTGCGTTCTCAGCCCTCTGAATTTCCTGGTCCTGCTTGGCATGTTATCACAGCATCCTTGCGATCAGTTCGTTTATCGCTTCGCCTCTGTATCCGAGCGCCCCGCCGTTGCGGTATGAACGCTTGATACCTTCATATCCTTTTTCCGGAGGGTGCAGTCTGAAAACTGCCTTTGCGCCTTCCACATCCTTCATTCTGTAGTTCCCGTTCAAAACGGCTGCCGCCATTTCGTTGACGCTCTTGAATTCCGTGTTCGTCGAAAGGTACTCATCCGTTATCTGATCATCACCGACCAGACGTCCGCGGATGCGTATCATCTCTTCCAGCACATCTGCGTTTATTTCGCCCCATGTGATGTAATCCTTCGCTTTCTGAAGCATTCCTTTCGTCACATCGTCCTCGGGGACGATGACGCAATGATTCACTCTCGTCAGATTCATGAGTTCCATTGTCCTTCTGACATCGACGTTGACATCAGGCCTTCCGCGTACGCGTATGACTGCGAACATGCTCATTCCTCCTCTTTGTCCTGAACCGCAAGACCGATGGGTCCCGATACTATGTTCAGTTTGCTTCTCTGTGCGTCTGTAACTCTTACACGTGTCGTTTCCTTCAGCGCTTCGAACGCCGCCAGTGCGTAATTCACCTTCGTTTTGGTGTTCCCTCTGGCGAAGCCCCACGAATCGCGTACTCCCGCCAATGTGAGTAAGCTCTTTGCTACGTCCCCGACCGCCAAAGATATTCCGCGCGGTGCCGGTTTCAATGTTACTGAAACTGAACCGCATTCGCCTGTTACCTCGAACGGCAATGAATGCGGCTGTGCGCAGCCGCATTCCCATGAACCGCAGCCTCTCTTCACTTCGATTATGTTCAGCTTTGCGTTATCTATCGCTTTCCTTATGGTCGGGCCGACCTCTTTTCCTTTTGCTCTTCCCACGCCGACGAATCCGTCGCCGTTGCCTACAACGGACGTGACCGCAAATCTTACTCTCCTTCCTGAGTCGGTCATCCTCTGCACCATGTTCAGATCGATGACCTCATCTTTCAGGTCCGGTAATAGTATGTCCACTATCTCCGCTTCGCGTAACGGCAGTTTCGTGGCGAGTGCGTTGCTCATGGTCGTGATCTCGCCGTTGAGGACCATCTGTCCCAGTCTTGTCTTGGGGATCCAATCCATCTTATTCTGCCTCCTTTATCTTCTTTGCCTTTGCAGGTTTCTTTTCTTCTGCAGGAGCTTCCGCCTTCTTTGCTTTCGCTGGCTTCTTTTCCGCAACTTCCGCAGGCTTTGCCTTTACGGTCTTCTCCGCAGCAGGTTCTGCTTTCTTTGCTTTCGCAGGTTTCTTTTCCTCTGCAGGAGCTTCCGCCTTCTTTGCTTTTGCCGCAGCAGGTTCTGCTTTCTTTGCTTTCGCAGGTTTCTTTTCCTCTGCGGGATCCACCTTCTTTGCTTTTGCCGCGACCGCTTTCGGTTTCCCGTCGATGGCTGCCTTCACCGCTTCCGCGGATCCTGCGATGATATCGCTGATATGCGCACCGTTGAGTCTTTCCTCTGACGGAAGTACGTCACCATGCGGTATCTCGACGCCTGCGTCGA
>Ga0123356_10003570_pt1 | contig 16255 bp, 12 predicted proteins | sample TergutEmb28metaG_2_FD_92546 | JGI IMG/M metagenome (GOLD analysis project Ga0123356, IMG submission 92546) | Embiratermes neotenicus P3 segment gut microbial communities from Petit-Saut dam, French Guiana - Emb289 P3 | ecosystem: Host-associated > Arthropoda: Insects > Digestive system > Gut ...
GAACCAGCACAATTTTGCTGAGGTTCTGTTCAAGGATTTCGGTTGTCATTTCGCTCATATTGAGATCCTCTTGTAACTTTATCTGTTCTATACTTTATCTCTCAACATTTAAACCTATCTCATGGTCTTGGGACGTTATCTGTCTGTTTGTTGTGTGTTGTAGCAAAAAAGTAGTTCTGCCTTAATTTTATCCATTGATGTGATGCTGTTGCGATGGGTTTTGCTTATTTGGTGCCTGATGAGTTGGTTGTCCATTTATCGGATTGCTTGTTTGGGGCTGATTGGGTTGTTTGTGTCTGTTTTTGTATATTTGGCTAATGTTTGGTGTTTTGATGATTCACAAGAGATTTTGGATATACTATGGTTTGTACTTATAAGTGGGGTTATTGTTTATTTGACCCTAACGGGAATAGCCAATGGTGTCACTGTCAGATTTTATAATCATTTTTGCGCCATCTTTTGGTCTCAACCTGATACCGTTTGCTGGGCCCTCAAATTTGTTCATTGCCTCTACACTTGCCATAAGCTTAGGTAGCACCGACCCGCTGTCTCTTGTATTTATCGGGGGTGTTTTGGCTTTGGGTTCTGCGTTGGCTAAGGGAATTCACTATATGGTTACTTTTTTTATCAGTGGAAGGTTTCTTAAAAACAGACGTCAGAAGCTCGATGCGGGTGGCTCGCGGCTTAGGCGTTGGGCTTTTCCATTGCTTTTTATTGCGGCGGCAACGCCGATCCCTGATGAGCCCATAGTGATAGCGTTGGGGCTCATGAAGTATAGTCCCTCCAAGTTTTTTGTTGCTTACTTCTTGGGGAAATTTGGAGTTGGAGTTATGGGGGCGTTTATGGGTGCGTTTGCTGTAGTGCGGTTTGGAGATTTTATGAGTCTAGAGGCCATGGCTGCTATGTCTATTGCGATGACAATTGTTGTTACTATTCTTTTGTTTAAAGTTGATCTTGGTAAATTGGCTCAGAAGTATCTGCACCGAAAACCCAAAGCTGATCAGGAAACTAAATAACTCTGTGTATCTACGCACTAATGGTTGCTTATGCCCCCAAAACAGCGCCGATATCCCATAAAAACTAAAGATGTCAAACAACTTTTAGAAGAGGCTCAGTGTAGACTGGGTTTTAATTTTGAGGGGGTGTTTGATGTTAAGGCTGGTGTGGAGGTCATTGAGTCTGATGTGGCCTTAATTTATATCATCTCTGGAAAACCGGTGCTCTATAAACTCAATGGTCGTGTTTTGCCCACATTACTTTTCTCTGAGTTTGCAGCTGTTGCGCCTAAAATTGTCGTGGATATGGGTGCGGTTCCATATGTGTGTAAGGGTGCAACGGTTATGGCTCCTGGTATTGTTCGTGTGGAGGGTGAATTTGTGGCGGGTGCGATAGTTTTGGTTACTGATGTGAAGTATGGGAAAGTGTTGGCGGTGGGTGAGAGTCTTGTGGATGCTGATTTTGCGCGGCAGGCCAAGAAGGGTCCAGTTGTTAAGGTGTTGCATTATGTTGGTGATAGAGTTTGGGATTGTATTAAATTGCTCTCAGAATAGAGTGTAACATGCCTTAACTCTGTAGCGTTAACTAGTTAGCATCAACCCTCGAGAAAGGTTTTTATGGTTTGCCTGGTTAACCATATTGGTATCTTTATTGCTCTCTCTAATAATAGCTATGATAACATTACAGGAGATATTTGACAACTTTTTCTACACAATCGCCACAGCATTGCCCGGCATACTAGGTGCCATAATCATAGTCGTCATCGGAATCGTTGTAGGCTGGTTCGTAGGCCAAGTGGTAAACAGATTAATCAACCGAACTGTAGAGCGGAACTTTGACAAAAGCGAAATAGGCCGAACACTGAAAAGCTCAGGGTTTGATCTATCCAACTTTGTAGGAGGCCTCCTATATGCATTCATCATCGTATTGGCAATAACAATCGCAGTCGGATTACTAAACATCCCCGGAGCAACAGGCACATTTATAGTACAAATCGCGGCATATCTTCCCCGACTCATAGGCGGCATACTCATCATAGTCTTAGGCATCGTACTCGTAGATTTCCTAGCACAACTTGTGGGACGCATAATAAAACCAATGTTTGGAGAAAACAAAGCCGAAATCGCTGACATGCTCAAAAACCTCTTATTCATAGGTCTTGTTGCTATAATCCTAAACATCGCCTTTGACCTGCTACTGTTCACCGCCGGAGGCTTAGTGTATTCTCTAATCATCGGATTTGTCATCATAGGGGTAGGCATAATTCTAACAGACGGACTGATTAAATCAATAATCACAGAACATGAAGAATTCCTCCCAATCGCAGGCTACGCAAAATTCATCCTCTACACAATCTTTCTACTCATCGGAACAGGCGCAATCTTTTCCACCTTTAGCGGAGTAACCGGCATAATTAGCACAATCGCATGGGGCTTTGCAATCGCATTTGCAATCGTCTTGGTTCCAATAGTCTACACCTTAGCTAAACGGATGCAAGCAACAGTCAAATAAACTCCCTTTTCCTCTTTTCTTTATATCCTCGCAAAACAGATCCATACCTACAAATTTTAACCTCTAATTGAATAAATACTTCTTAAATAAATTTTTTATAGCATCGTTTTTGATGATGGCAACGCAGTTAGCTTGCCGGATCAGCAACAACGGTTGTTTGCGCTATTTTTGGGTGTGTAACCCCTGTGAGGGATCAAGTTGTTTTGTCTTGGGCTTTTTTGTAGAGCGCTTTATCGATAGTTCGGGCGTTGAGGTTGTATTTGGCGGCGGTTTTACGCAGGGCTACAAGAAGGCGCAGGTAATTTTGGGGTGTATATAGTCCTGGGGGGGCGTTGCCCAACAATCCTTTCCAGACGGTTTGATCAAAAATGCCATAGAGGGCTGGGTCAAAGAAGGTTAGAATGATACTGGCAAACACGGGTGAGATGCCTTCCAATGTCGTTAGGCAGTTGATGCGATAGAGGTCATCTGCGTTTGGGAGACTTAGGCTCTGGCTGGTTATGCGTTGGATTCTCTCGTCGCTGTTACGTGCAACAAGCTCTTGGGCCCGTTGAAGCTTTTCGGGCTCGGATTTAAATTTCCACTCTGTCACCGCAATAAGATCCTTCACGCTGAGCTCTTTGTTTTTTCGGAATTTTGCGCCTAGCTCGCGTTCTCTTTGTGCCTGCCAGCCGTAGGCTTTATCGTATTTGCGGCTCCACATGAGGTAGTCAGGTTTATCCATGAGGTATCTGAAACTGTAGTGTGTATAGAGGCATTTCTGTTTTGCTCTAAAAATAATGAAATTAATGGTTGTTGCTTAGTTTTGATCAACTAGATGTGCGGTGCCGTCGGGACAGTAGACTTTCTCGTCTTTGCCTGCTTTTCGATATCTCTCACTGCACATATGAAACATTTCGCATCCGTCGCACTCTTTATTCAACATTAGTTAATCTCCTTTGATGTCCTTGCTGTGTTAATTAACTTATAAGGATATGTAATATGCCTATGTATATCTACGACATGTTGTAGCTGATAGCGGGAGCAAGCGGTGCTACCTGAATTTAGTTTTTCCCTATCTATGTTTGTATCTGTGTCAAAACTCTGAAAATATAGTGTAAAAGTGGTGCTTTCTCTGGTTGTGAATTAAAATTGTAAAATACGCGTTAATTAATTTAGCGTCTGGTTGGTTTTCGTTTGTTTCTTGTAGGTTTACGGGAGTATTGAGAACGGGTTGGTTTATGATTTCCCCAGCATTTTTTGCAAAAGACGGTCTTATCAGTTTTGGGTTGAAACGGCACTTCACATTCCGCGCCGCACTTACTGCACACGGCATTAAAGGTTGGTTTTCCATGGAACGACTTGAACAGCTGATAATTTTTTAGTCGCGGCCAACCGGTTTTGGCGTAGCGGAGCATTTCGGGATTGTCTTTGAGCCAACGCATCATATGAAAGAAGCTTTTGCCCCTTTTTTCATCCCGTTCCACAAGTGGTTCGTAGCCCAAATTACGGATTTCATCGAGGTATGCGATTTCAACAAGGCGTTGGGTTTCACCCTCAACGTGGATACGTTTGATGCGATCTTCGCCGTAGATCTTTTGCAGTTCTTCTGCGGCAACATCAAAAATGCAACCTTGACAGATATGGATAGCTTCATCGGGTCTTAGATCAAATTTGGAAACAAGTTTTGATACAACCCGTGAGGATTCTTGCAGATATTCTTTTTCACGAAATATATCTTGATAGAATCTTACGTCGATTAAATCGTATTTGAATTCACCTGTTTCTTCTCGGTAGGCGCCGACTACAACTCCGAAAAGCAAGTCACCACTGCCGGCGTCATCAACAATAAGAGTCAACTGGAAACTTCACACTCTTTTCTTCAGTCAATATGTTAGTGTCATATAAAAATTGATGTGCTCAAAGCGGAGTAAAAATGGGCTTGAATCGCCTTTTTAGTCGTTTGTTTTTCTTCTTGGACCGTTTTGCCTTTTGTACTGTCAACAGTGTTGATGTTGCTTCTGCTATTGGTTGATTGGAGAAATGGGGGTGTTGTTGTGTTGATACTTACATGCCTGATTTTAGACGGCGATATGTTGTGTAGTCTACGTATTCTGCAAACGGATTTTCAGCGAGAAATCGAACGTTGATTTTTTGACGGTTGCGCTTATCGAGTAATTGACTGGTGGTACGTAGAAGATAGCTATCACTACCTGCACCTGAACCGTAGCTGGTAACCAATATGCGCTCATCGGGTTTAGCGATGTCTAATATTGCTGCTAATCCGACCAAGGAAGCGCCACTGTAGGTGTTGCCAAATTTAGTCATCTGGATAGCGGGCATAAACTGTTCATCTTTGAAACCTAGTTCTTTAGCGATGCGCACCGGAAAACTGGGATTGGGCTGATGGGGCACAAAATAGTTGAGATCTGAGGCTTTGAGATTACATTGCTCCATAAGTTTGGAGGCCGCATTGCGGACGTGTTTGTGATATGCGGGGTCGCCTGTGAATCTGCCGCCATGCATAGGGTATGGCTCACCATCCCGACGCCAAAAATCTGGGGTGTCTGAGGTGCAACTATACCACGCTTCGACTTCAGCGATGACATCTTTTTTGCCAAAGACAAATGCGGCGCTACCATAGCCGACAAATGAATCAAGTTCCCCCCCGGGCCATCCGCGGGGTGCTGCTTGACTATTGTCTGTGCCAATAACCATTGCATAATCTATGCCTGATTTGGGATAGCTGACTAGTGCACATGCATCTTTGAACATACTTGAGGCTGCTTTGCAGGCAAACTCTGTGTCTACCGCATCCACTGCTTGTATATCGCCGTCTTCTTTACCAAGTTTGAGAACCTGCGCAACTTTTGCGGCAATCGGTTTGACGGCATAGGGGTTAGACTCAGAACCCGCATAGACTTTCCCAATCAATGCACTATCGAGGCTTGAGTGACTAAGTGCTAGTTTTCCAGATTCAACCGCCGCGGTAACGGAGTCTTCATCAAAGAAAGGCACTGCTCGCTCTATGCCTTCCTCTTTTATGCGAAATCTCGAAGAATAAACTCCATAACCCACAATACCTGGCAACTCGTAGTCTTTGTTGGGTGGACTTATTTTGTATTCTTGGTGGGGATAGTATTCATCAGCTAAGGTGAATGCCAAAGAAATCGTGGGCACAATGTCGCTTTTGCCAACTGAGTAGCGCCTGCGAAAACGAGGAATAACCTCTCGACCCTCTAAGCTGGCTAAGTCAATAGGTTTACCCTCAGAAATAAGCTGATCAGTTAGTCTGGCGGGGACACGGATCTTACCGTCGTGGAATGATACAATGCCATAGATATAGCTAGAGAGTCTGGTGAATTTATTTGTAGGTTCGTTTATATAGGTACAGAGTTCAAGAGTGCCTTTGTCGTAGAAGAGATCATTACTGTCCATTTTACCATAGCTTTTACGCCCACAGTTACTGCAGTAATCGCGGACTTCAAAGTATTCTTTACCACAACACTGACACCGACAGGCTCTTAATCTGTCACCTAAGTATGATACACGTCTCTCTATGGGTTCGCTTGTCATTGTATTTTATCTCCTAAAATTGTCATATATGCCTTGGTCCCAAACCCCTCAAACTCTAACGATGCACCGTGTCGAAGACCCTCAGGTATATTGATCTGACGCTCCTCTGCCTCACCTCGGAGTTGGCGGTAAATCTCAAAGAACTGTGCACCACCGGTTGCACCCAAGGGGTTACCATCGGCTTTTAACCCGCCATCAGTGTTCACATAAACGGGTTTGCCTCCTAACTCATAACTAAGCTGACCGGTTTGACTGCTCTCATAGATGTTTTTCCATGCCGAACCGGGTTCTACAAAACCCAAATCTTCGAGGCTTATCATCTCCATCACAGTAGATTGGTCGTTAACCTCAATGAGTTGCAAATCTTTTGCTGAAAGCTTGGCTGATTGGTATGCACTCTTCACCGCAAGTTCTGCTGCAACAAAATGGGTAAGATCTCCCCGGGCGGGATAGTTGAGATAATCCGTTGCTGCGCCAATAGACAAAACAAAGATGGGTCGATCAGTCATTTTTCTGGCCACTGGCTCGCTTGTGAGAATCAGTGCAGAGGCACCATCTGAGATGGGTGCAAAATCATAGAGCCCAAGCGGTTTATGAGCGGCTCTACGTGCACTTAGCACTTGGTCGATAGTGATTTTACGCTGGAATTGAGCGTACTTATTTTTAGCACCATTGGCATGATTTTTAACTGCCACCTGTGCAAGGGCAACTTCTAATTGCTCTTGATCTTTGCTTGTTATCTCGTGTTTTTTGATATAGGCTCGAAGCATGAGTTCATGGTTAGATTCAGGGGTTCCACCGGCAAAGTAGCTCCACGGATCATCAAGTAGCATGAGGTCATCGCGGATTTTATCCCAGCGATCCGTCATCTTTTCGATGCCGCCCACCAGTACCGTATTGTAGGCGCCTGCTTGAATTGCATGGCAGGCTGCCAATAATGCGGCACTGAAGCTACGGGTGACCTCCATGGGTACATGCAGTTCAGTGAGCTCTGAGAGAAAGCCCTCTTGGAGCCCCAGTTTGTTGGTTATGGGTAAAAAGCAATCAGACATGTAACACGCTTCGAGATCTTTACGTTCAATGTTACAATCCCTAGATGCGGCAAGCCAAGCTTCTTCGATGAGCTTTTCAGGTTCTTTACCGTAGTGCTCTCCAAACTTGGTTCTGCCGACAGCAACAATGGCTGGACGGTTTTGCATCATGAGCTTTTCCTCTTGATTAGCCATAAAAGTCTTCTAAGAAGCATATTAAGTGTTTGCCATATTCATCCAAGTCGGCTAACATCTAAATGTGATGGATCAACATATCACCTAACAAAAATAGAGGGGGAATGCAAAGGGGATGTTGAGCGCCATCAAAAAATGCTTCGATAGTTTCCTTTACACTTGTGAGTACACAAAAAAATGCGATAAAGTGACATCACAATGTCGTGAAGGCGGAAACAGCTACTGCGGTATGTATGGCAAGTTACAGCGTCATTGATATAGCGACTTGTAGCGACATAAAAGTGGGTGAGTGTTAACTAAATAATGTTTTCTCGCTGAATGTACCGTTGACCCCGAACTAGCATACAAAGCCACAGTCAGATCAATATTTGTTGTGAACAGCCCAAAATTATCCCGCTCCACCCATACACCTCAGCTTTAGTTCGAACAAACAGTCCAGCGGAAACAAGTTTTACATAAGCTTCCGCTTATTTTCAAGTACAATCGAGTTAATGTGTTGTCCGCCTTCCCAAGACATCAAGTTGTTTCTTGATCGGCATGCGTGATGGCGCGGTATTTGCGGTTCTCTATCAGTAGATCCGAAAGCAATGTCAACAGGTTACGAATTAGCAGTTCACCTTCCGATTATGCTGAAATTTCGCCTCTCGCGGAGAAGGATTTCTAGGCACAGACCGATTCACCACCAAAACAACCGACTGCGCAATCTCTTAAAATACACTCCACAAGCAACTCCCGCTCACAGTCATCTAGTCTGCTATGGCTATGGTGTGCTCATCACAATCAAGAGGTGCTATAGTGGCATCAACTACAATGTCGTCTAATATATCGTAGAGCAGTGAGCCCTGAGATCGTAGAGCAGTGAGCCCTGAGCGCATGCTGCGGTGGCGTTTCAAAGCAGTGGGAGTTACGGGTTAAGTGGCGTTTAAAATCTCCAAAAAGGCCTCCACCCGAGTACGTAATTGCGCAAAATCCCCCTCGTTATAATCTGTTTCAAGGCCCAAAACTGGAATTCCATCATCTTTAAGTGCTCTTTCCACTAAATAACCCTCAACATCATAGAGGGTACAAAACTTTAAATTAACATCGATAACTCCATCAGCCCCATATTCGCGTACATAACGTTTGATATCCTCAACACGGGCACTATTGGGCGTAAAACATGCACAATTAATTCTCATATAGCGCTCAGCCAAAGCATAAATCATACCTTCCAGAGTAGTTTGGTTCTCATCCACCAAATTATCAAAATACCGAATACCCGTACAGGTCTCCTCCCCCACCACGGCAACAGTTTCACTCTCCACTACGTGATGCAGCTTCCAATTAGGTATGGCCATAGGTGTACCCGTAAATAGAATACGCTTAGCATCAGGAGCATACACACCTACGCCCTCACGCACCCGCTGATCCAACTCATCGCACAATTTATTGGTCATCTCAGTAAAACGCAGGGGATCATCGTAGAAAGCAATCTGAGAAATAAGCAAACAATCCTTTCCACTAATGGGTGGATTGGGTAGTTTACGGAAACTATACAAACGCTGTAATGCTCGGCGTTTATTGTTAATGAGTCCAATGGCTCTACTCAAATTTTCAGCCGTAATTTTGTTAGCTGTTAGCTCTTCTACTTTGATTAAAAATTCGCGGATTTCTTGAGCCCAAGCGGTAATATCTTTGATACGTTTTTGCTGGGGCAACTCCATCACATAAACGGGGGTGTAGTTGTTTAAAATTTCCCAGGCTTTCTTTTTACCATCACAGGTGGTTTCGCCAACAAAAATATCCGCTATACTAAAGAAGGGGCAGGTGCGGTCTATTCGTGCGCCCAGAGCGGCCTTAATAAGTGAACAGGTGTTTGTTGGGAGTACTTTTTCTCCGCTGGGTACCCAAAATTGGGCGCCTCCGCACAGTCCTGTGGCGATGCCGCCTGCGGCAAATATTATTTCGTCAGGTACATACACGCAGAAGGTCCCAAATATTTTGGTGTTTTTTTGTGCCTCCACTAACTCTGCTGGCCGTATGCTGTGAATGTTTAGTACTGCAGTGTTGTAGTATTCCATGCCATCGGGTTGATTTTTCTGCGAGAGGTACACGTCTCCGAAGGCTTGGGGCAAAACTTTACACAGCTGATCATGGGTTTCTAGGTTCATGTTTAGATCTTTCCACATTTTACGATAGTTAGTCATCAGAGTTATCCCTGCTTTATGCCATTAGACATCGGGGTGTGCAACTTAAATTTCTGTGGGTATATCTGCCTTATTCTTCGAAAGGTTTGGCATATCTAAAGCGGGAGTAGTGTGGAGCTATATAACAAAGGCGCAGAATTTATTGATACAACATTTAGCTGTTAAATCTCCTCGTTGAAGCACAGAAAAACAAAAGAACCGTATTAAACATGGTATATCAGCGGTCCTTCGCTTTATTATTTACCTCACCACAATATGGCCTGAGCATCATCGTTGCTATTTGCCACTTAATGGTGCCAATATTGTTATAGGTTTTCTTTTTCAGCTATCTGCCGTTTTAGTTTTTCAATTAAATTCTGTAATTTTACACTTAACTCAACGGGGTAGAGTGGGGCATTGGTCAACGTTTTGTATTTCTGTGGTAGTTGTGATAGATTTTTGGTTGCAAAACCCCTGATCTCCTCAAGTGACGGTAGTTTGTCTGTTAATTTTCCCCTGTCCATAACTTTAACAAGCATCGCCTCTCCGTCTGATGTCTCATCTGTGAGGGTAATCACATCTTTTTTGAAAGAGCCATCGTTGTTTCGGAATCGGTAAACCTGTTTTCGTCCCGGTAGAGTATTTTTGTCTTTGCTAAGCTTCATGATGGGTGAGAAACTTCCGTTGGTGTTGTTTTGAGTTTCACAGAGTTTGTAGATGACATCAAGATAGGGGCGATCAGCACTAGTTCCCATTTTGGTGCCCACACCAAACGAATCAATCGGGGCGGTTTTTTCGAGAAGTTCAGTAATTCTATATTCATCAAGATCTCCACTGGCAAAAATTTTGACAGATTCTAGCCCCTGATTATCCAGAATTCCGCGGATTTTTTGGCTTGACTCAGCCAAATCGCCGCTGTCAAGTCTCACCCCTCCCAAACAAAATCCCTCTGATGCCAGTTCTTTAGCGACTGTTGTAGCTTTTTCTGCCCCTGATATATCATTATATGTATCAATGAGTAGTGTTGATTTGTCAGGAAACGTTTTAGAGAAAGCCCGAAAGGCGTCGATTTCTCTGGGGTAGGACATGATAAAACTATGCGCCATAGTGCCAAATACAGGAATGCCATAGGTCATACCTGCAAGGACATTGCTGGTTCCCTGACAACCCGCGATATAGCTGGAACGGGCAACTTTCATCCCTGCATCAATACCTGGTTCTCTTCGTAAGCCAAATTCAATAACTGCTCTGCCCTGAGCCGCCTCAACGACCCGACTAGCCTTGGTAGCAATCATTGTTTGCAGATTAATCGAATTTAGTAAAAAAGTTTCAACAAGTTGTGCCTCAATGATGGGTGCGGTTATGCGCAGAAGCGGCTCGTTGGGAAACGCTATGGTCCCCTCCGGAACCGCCCAAACCTCGCCTGTAAACCTAAAATTTCTAAGATAATCCAAAAAGTCTGCTTGGAATCCCTGCTTTTTTAAGTAAACAAGTTGCTCATCCGTAAATTTGATGTTCTGCAAATAATTTAGGGCTTCCTCTAGACCCGCAAAGAGAAAATAACTTCTATTTTGAGGCAGACGCCGAATAAAAAGATCAAAAGTTGCGGGTTCAAAATTTTGATTATCATAGTAAGCTGCACACATGGTGAGTTCATAATAATCAGTGAAAAAGCTCATGTTTTTTTCATTTATGTGGCCCAGAAAAGCACTCATGGCTAAGGTAGGGTGTCGCGTTGATTTAATGCTTTCTTTTTATCTGTGTTTCAGCGAAATTTTAAGCCGATATATTCAAAACCATTAAAGAAACCGGGTGCAAATATTTTTGTCCCAAAGTTGCTCTATTCCAAACTTTTCAAAGTTAAGTAATATGTTTTTGTCTATAGGGTGTGTTTTTTGCCTGTTTTTGTTATTAGTCCGTAACTTTCGGTTGTTAGGTAATATGTGTTTTTTGATTATTGTATTATGATTGATGAAGTCAGCGTTCAAACTGTGGCATTTAAGAACACTAGTTATGAATTTAGTTAGACATCGCCATTTAGTGGTAAATTGTGAAAAGAGAATATTGGTATGTGTTTAGGTGCTTTGGGAAACGTAAACACCTTGTAACAAATATCGTCACATTGTCCATAAATCCCGGTGTAGGCTAAACACATACGAATATTGTGTGACCTATATACCTGTTAGGCATGTGTGTCTGGGTTCAAATTAAACTGGGACGTAGTTGAAAAAGGGTTATTTTTCGATTTTAAGCTCAAAAACACGTTATCGCACAAAACATATCCCCTAAAACCTGAAAGTTACGGATTAGTGCTTTATTGGTGCTTTTTTTAGGATGTGAGCCTATTGCTTAATTTAGGTAATATTATTGATTGTGAAAAAGGCTTTGATTTCAAAAGCGGCTCGAAATCAAGCCTTACTGTGATGCCTATTGCTTAATTGGAAAAGTTTGTGCTCTATACGTAAACTTAATATCGTTAACCTCCATAAATAAAGGGTGAATTGCGATGCCGTTGATGTATTCCATTAAGCACGTGTTTCGTAACTGGAAACTTTTCACTGCTCTCTTAATTGGTATAACTTTGGCTGCAACGTTTTTTGCTGGTATATGGGTAAAATCAGATATGGCGGTTGATGACTCGCTTAACAAGCAACTTAGTACCATCACAACTGACATGTCTTTCTCTGCTCAACTCAACCAAACAAACGTGCCGATGGCGCTGAATGACATACTTGGTATTGAGGGTATCAAATCTGTTGATACGATTGCTCGATTTTATCAAGCTTTAGGGCTCCCCGGTGATAATTATACCAATTTCTATTCTGCGCCAGTGGTAAGTTTTCCTGAGACCTCCCAGGTTTATGATGAATGGTTAAACAAACCAATCGGGGGTATACCTGAAAACTATACATACGTTATTGCTGGTACCCAACTTGCAGATAAGGTATCAGTTGGTGATATCATCACTATTGAGATGAATTTTTACCAGCCAAAATACTATAACTCTTCAAATTTTGCTGTTAACTTGACCGTGGCTGGATTTGCAACCTTGACTGATACAGGCTATAGCTATTGTAGTGGGAATTTCTATCGTGGATTTGGTGACTATAGTAGCTATCGGGGCGATTTATTGATTATTGGCTGGGAGACCACACTTACAGCACTGTGGAATGCGACTTTAGACAGCAGCACTGTTGATATGACGTTTCTCATCGATGTGGATCATCAAGATCTCATCAGTCCATACAATATCCAAGAATCAATCAATAAAATTGACCAGATAGAAAACCGTATCCAAAATCGCGTCCTTGGTAACTATCTCTCCTATGGCTATGTCAACAATATGCTCAGCGGAGCACTTCGTGGGTACGACTATAATTCCCAAAGCATGTTCTATGGTTTTATCATGGTTTCTATTCCCATTTTCTTTGTCGCTTGGTATTTGGGTTATACTGTTTCTGATGTTTCCTTTAACATCCGCCGACGAGAAATTGGTCTTCTCTCAACTAAGGGCCTCTCAAGCGGGCAAATTCAGGGAATGTTTCTAACAGAAGCATTGGTGATCGGTGTAATCGGTGGATTATTAGGTATAGTTGGCGGTTTAATTTTAAACCAGTATTACCTTAGCACAATTGATCTTTCCCGTCTTTTCAGTTCGGGGATGTTAAGCCCTCTGGTTGTAGCATCAACCATTGTTTTTGCAGTTATCTTATCTATTGCGGCGGTGTTTTTGTCGGCTCGTAGAGCCTCAAGGATAGCGGCGGTTGATGCACTGCGCAATTATGTGCCTCCAGATAAACCCCCCCGCAAAGTCTTTCCAATAATTGCCCTCATCTTGGGCGGTTACAAAATTGTTGTATTCCTCCTAGGTGTGAACATTCCAGTTTTGCTTAACCAATGGAGCTATACACAGGGAAATATGTTCGTTACATTTTTTAGAACTCCGGTGGAGGTATTTGATGGGCTTATGACCATTATCGGTCCGTTGTTGTTTTTCTGGGGATTTACCAAACTTGTTATTCGTGACTCAACTAAATTCCAAGCCGCAGCATCAAGGATTTCCTCAGTTATGGGTGAGTTGGGCGCTTTAGCGGCTAAAAACGTTAGACGAAACCCTGCCCGATTGGCATCGGTAGCTTTTTTGATTGCCCTAATTGTTGGTCTCTGTGTTCAAGTTACTGGTCAAGTGGCTAGTCAAGAAGACTTTATTGTGCGCAATGTCCGCAATAATGTTGGTGCTGATATAACTGTGGCTGTTGCCAATGTTACTAATAGTCAAGAAATCCTGGGCAATATTACTCAAAATATATCGGGTATTCGTAATGCAAGTATAGATCGTTTTCTCTATGCTCATTCAATAGGTGACCGATACGCCAATTTTATGGTTGTAAGAACTATCGAACCTGATGAGTGGGGTGTTTCTGCTTACTATGAAGATGGTTGGTTTAGCGGCGGCCCAAGTGTAAATCAAATGTTCAAAGATTTAAAAGCAAATAACAACACAATCATCCTTGATCGGGGAATTGCCAAACAACTCGGTCTCAATATCTATGATGAGATAACACTGGATTTCGATTCATGTGCACGACAATTAAGAATTGTTGGGTTCTTTGGTCATGAACCCCAAGATAATTACAACACCGTTAGTTATGGTTATTTTGATGGTATGCAATCTGTTTACTCCGGTTTTCATTCGTATGTACCTCGTGATCTGTTTAATATGACTGAGGGCAGTGATATCTATCACCTAGAAAGTTGGGGGGCTGACATTAGAATCAGTCTCAAGTCTGGTGTCAATGGTACCGATGTTGCAAATCAAATCCGTGATCTGGATATAGATATCTATGGTGTGTTTTCGTTTGATGAACAGTGGCAACGCTCAGTTAACATGGAGAGCTTTAGTACCTATAATGATCGCCAAATTCTAGATATGCAGAATTTTGGTCTTATATTTGCGGTGCTCTCTGCTTCGGTTGGTACAGCTTTGGTGGCTATAGTTAGTCTAAAAGAGCGTAGTCGTGAAGCAACTTTGATGAGTGTGCGCGGTTTATCCTATCGTCAACTTGTTTGGATGTTTCTCACTGAGAGTTTGGCAATTATAACGTTTGCTGTGATCTTGGGTGTAGTAGTTGGCGCAATCATCGCCTATGGAAATATAGTTGCAAATACCGGTCTTACAAGCACCTATAGCCTTGTATTACCGCGCCTAGTTTTCCCCTCTAATGCAGTAACTGTCATAGGGACCTATGTTGCTCTGATATATGCGTCTACGATAGGTGCGATTTTGATCATGACCAGTCAGTATGTTACTAAACTAGAAAAGATGGTTAGAACAAGATGAGCGGCTTAAATATAAAAATTAAAGATCTGGTTAAAATTCATCACACTGGGCACATCGAAGTCCAGGCGTTAAGAGGTTTAAACCTTGAAATAGCCTCTGGTGAACTCGTTTCTATCATTGGTCCAAGCGGTAGTGGTAAATCCACCTTGTTAAACATCATTGGTGGACTTGACAAAGCTACTGCGGGCACGGTTACGGTGGGTGATAAAACTGTCACTAGTCTCTCGGTGCGTCAGCTTGTTGATTTTCGCAGAAAAATGGTTGGGCATATCTTTCAAAACCTCAATCTAATTCCTACCCTAACGGCGCAGGAAAACATTGAATTCTCTATGGTGGCCTCTGGTGTCAAGCGTGATAAACGTAAAAATCGTGTGCGTGAGCTTTTAAATATCGTTGGTTTAGAAGCTCGTGCGGATCATAAGCCTGAGGATCTCAGTGGTGGTGAGCAGCAAAGAATTGCCATAGCATCTGCATTGGCTAATGATGCTCCAATTCTTTTAGCTGATGAGCCTACTGGTGAGTTAGATACTGCTAATGCTCGTATTATTGCTGAGCATCTGGTTAAGATTAATCAAGAAATGGGTAAGACTATTATCATGGTTACTCATGATCCAAGTGTTGCGCGGGTCTCTAGTCGTATTTTGCGTATTGAAGATGGTGTTATAAAGACTGCTTTGGCTCCCTCTGAGGCTATTGGGCAAGAAAGAGCGGCTGTTTCTTATGTGGATCAAATTAAAGCGCGCATAATGGAGATCAACACACAAATGGCTCAGTTAGATAGTGATTTGCGCACAGATAAAATCGATGGTGATGAATATGTGCAGAAACGTTTAAGCCTCAAACAGATTAGAGACAGCCTAAAAGAAGAGTGTAGCCGCATGGGCGTCATTCCTCCATAAAACCCAATTTTTATCCCAATAACCCCTCAATTAATGTTTGTCTTCTGGTTTATCCATAATGTTATCCCAGGCTTTTCTTCTCACAAAGATAAATGAAGTGATCGCTGTGATAAGTGCAGTGGAAATCAGAATAAAGTTGGCCAATGTCCTCCACTCTGGTACCTGCATCATAGCTACACAAACGGTTGCAAACAAATACAGCGTAACGATGCCCGTTCCGATTTGGGTGACCGTTATGAGTTTTCTGATACGGAATGCTCCAGTTTTCATCTGATTAAGTGTTGTCTCTATATGTTTAGAGACATCAGGCAAGTCATCAAGTAACAACGTTAGACCACCTAGTAGCAAAAACCGGCCAGCATTCACTGATGTTGCGGTATTGTTGACTAAAAAAATCGTGCCCACAGATACTGGTGTAAAAAAAGTGACATAGATGGTGGCAACTGCTAAAACAAGAAAACCATAGACGTAGTGGTGGAAAAGAAACCTGCCGGTGTGTAGCTTTCTCCCCAAGAGTGCACTTGGAAAAATATTTAAAACTGCTGCAACGATGACAACCCA
>Ga0123356_10003572_pt1 | contig 16251 bp, 16 predicted proteins | sample TergutEmb28metaG_2_FD_92546 | JGI IMG/M metagenome (GOLD analysis project Ga0123356, IMG submission 92546) | Embiratermes neotenicus P3 segment gut microbial communities from Petit-Saut dam, French Guiana - Emb289 P3 | ecosystem: Host-associated > Arthropoda: Insects > Digestive system > Gut ...
CGCACAGAGGCCCGCTTACATTCTGCAGGCTTTGCTGAGCCCGCGGTTGTCCGGGCAATCCCGGCCAGCCGCCCGGCTAGAGTTCCCCCATGACTGACCAGGCCGAAATCGGAGACCTCGCGGCCGCGTTCCGCCGGGACGGGGTTGTCCGCGTCCGGGCTGCGCTGGACGGCGCCGAGGTGGCCGAGGCAGCCAGCGGCATCGAGGAGGTGCTGGCGAATCCGGGCCCGCTCGCGCAGGTGGCGAGCAGCGCCGACGATCCCGGCTCGTTCATCGAGGACTTCTGCCGCTGGCAGCAGGTTGGCCAGATTGAGAAGCTGGCCCGCCATTCCCGGCTCCCGGCGATCGCGGCAGCGCTGATGGCGACCCCGCAGGTTCGCTTCTATCACGATCACGTCCTGGTCAAGGAGGGCCGCACCCGCCAGCACACGCCCTGGCATCAGGACCAGCCCTACTACAACGTTTCCGGTTGCGGGATCAGCGCGTGGATACCGGTAGACCCGGTGCCGGAGGCCGGCTGCCTCGAGCTGATCGCCGGCTCGCATGACGGCCCGTGGCTGCTCCCGCGTACCTTCCTCACCAGCCAGGCCAAGTGGTTTCCCGAGGGCAGCCTCGCCGAGCTGCCCGACATCGAGGCGGACCGGCAGTCGTATGACATCCGCCAGTTCGAGCTCGCGCCGGGCGACGCCATCTTCTTCGACTTCCTCACCGTGCACGGCGCGCCCGGATTTCCGTTCGACTCGCGCCGCCGGGTGCTGTCGCTCCGGTACCTGTCGGCCGGCGCCCGCCACGCCCCGCGTGGCTGGACCACCTCGCCCGTGTTTGAGGGCCTCGACCGCGAGCTGCCCGCGGGCGCCGAGCTGGATCACCCGCTGTTCCCTGTCGTCTGGCCTGGCTGACCGGCCTGGTTCTGGCCAGCCCCGACGGCTGCCGCCCGGGCGAGCGAGACTGGCCCCAGCCGGCCACGTTCCCATATATCTTGATGTCAAGAGATATTCGGGAGACGGCATGATTCATCACGTGCAGCTCGCGTGCCCGGCGGGTTCGGAGAACCTCTCGCGCGAGTTCTACTCCGGCGTGCTCGGGCTGGCCGAGATCGCCAAGCCGCCCGTGCTGGCCCGGCGGGGCGGGTGCTGGTTCCGGGGCCACGGCATCGAGCTGCATCTCGGTGTCGAGGCTGACTTCCGGCCCGCCCGCAAAGCGCACCCAGGGCTGCTGGTCGCCGGGATCGATGACTGGGCCGCCCGGCTGACAGCCGCGGGCTACCCGGTCAGCTTCGACGACGAGTTCCCCGGCATGCGGCGCTTCTACGCCAGCGACCCGCACGGAAACCGGCTCGAATTCCTCGAGCCGACGGCTGGCGGCACCGACGAGCGCGCGCCCGGGCGCCAGCCGGAATAGCCCGCCGCCCTCGCCTGTTGCCAGCGGCATGACGACACAGTCAGACGCGCCTGAGGATGTCCAGTTCTGGTTCGATCCGGCGTGCCCCTGGGCCTGGATCACTTCCCGGTGGATTCTCGAGGTCGAGAAGGTGCGGCCGGTTCGCCCCGACTGGCGGATCATGTCGCTCTCCTACCTCAACATCACCCAGCACGAGGGCAAGGGCCTGAGCCCGGAGTACCTGGAGCGAATGGGCCGCGGGTGGGGGCCGGTGCGCGTGTGCGCCGCCGCGGCGCAGCACAGCGGACCGCAGGTACTCGGCCCGCTGTACACGGCGATCGGCACCCGCTTCCACAACCAGGGCCGCCGCGAGGACCCCGCGGTGCTGACGGAGGCCCTCGCCGAGGTCGGCCTGCCCGCATCGCTCGCCGACGCGGGCACGAGCACCGAGTTCGACGATGCGATCAAGAAGTCACACCACGAGGCGTTCGACGAGGTCGGGCTCGACGTCGGCACGCCGGTCCTCCGGATCCGCGGCCGGGCGCTGTTCGGCCCGGTCATCACGCCAGCTCCGAAGGGGGAGGCGGCCGGGCGGCTGTGGGACGGCCTGGCGCTGGTGTCCGAGGCGGACGGCTTTTTCGAGCTGAAGCGGACCCGCGACCGGAAGCCGACGTTCGACTGACGCCGCCCGCAGCGTGGCCGAGCTGTTTCACCTCGCCGATCGCGGTGAGTGGCTGGCCGCCGCGGCGGCCGGCGAGTACCAGGTCTCGACTCGCGGCGTGACGCTGGCCGAGCAGGGTTTCATTCACTGCTCGCTGCGTCACCAGGTCCGCGGCGTGGCGGAGGCGTACTACGCCGACGCCGATGATCTGGTGCTGCTCGTGATCGACAGCGCGCGCGTTCCCTCCCCTATCCGGTACGAGGCGACGGCCGGCGGCGAGGCGTACCCGCACATCTACGGCCCGCTGCCGGCCGAAGCAGTGACCCGCGTCGTCCCGGTGGGCCGCGACGGAGCCGGCCGGCTCATCTTCCCTGACTAGCCGAGCTTCAGCGGTACTTGCGCGTAAGGGTCGAGGCAGTAGGCGAGGGAGACCCGGTGGTAGCCGTCCGCGATGTCCCCTTCCGCCACGAGAACCGGCGACAGCTTTTCCCCGGCCAGCACTTTCTTCAGGTCATTCAGCACGCCAGGGTCCGACAGCGGCAGCGGTTCGCGCCGGGTGGCTCGCAGGATGTCGTTGGCACGGCGAGTGGTGACCGGCAGCTTCTGGAGTCTCTCCGACACCTCCTTTGCCCTGCTGTCCCCGAACGAGACGCTCAGATAGCTGGAAGCGGCGGTGTAGTCGTGGTTGGCTACGTCCTTCCTCCACCGCAAATACTGAACGGCTCCGGCAGCGCTCATTCGTTCTCGCCCTCCTCCTGTCCCGGGGCCGGGTACTCGATCCTTTCCGTCAATGCGCGTCGAGCAACGCGATCGCCGCCTCGGCCTGTCCGGCGATCCTGTCCCGCAGCGCGCTGTGGTCGAATCCGTCATCGCCCATGACACCGGATTCATAACGAGTGAGCACGCCAGCGCTGATGCAGGCGCCGCGCCAGTAGGCGAAGGCGACATAGAAGTCGATGCAAGCCAGATCTGCGCCTATGCCGTCGGCGTACCGCGCCATCATCCACTGGCGTGGCGGGAAGCCGGGCAGGACCGACGGCTGCGCTGTCGGCGTCACTCCAGCCGCGCCCTGTTCCCCCGGCTCCACCCACCAGGACAGCGTCCAGCCGAAGTCCGCGAGCGGGTCGCCGAGGGTCGCTAGCTCCCAGTCCAGCACGGCGCGGACGTGCCCGTCGGCACCGCAGATCATGTTGCCGAGCCGGAAATCCCCGTGCACGACACCGGTCCGCCGCTGCGGCGGCGCTGCCGCCGCCAGGCCTTGATGCGCTGCCTCGACAGCGGTGATATCTGTGCACGACGACTGGTCCCACTGCCGCTTCCAGCGGCGGAGCTGTCGGCCGACGTAGTCTTCGCGGCGCCCGGCATCGCCGAGCCCGACCGCGTCGACGTCCAGCTGGTGGAGCGCCACCATGGTGTCGATCAGGCTGGTCGCCGCGCACTCGCGGGCAGCGAGAGACAGGTCCAGCGCCGTCGCCGCATCGTGGAGCACTAGTCCGTCGACATAGGACATCACGTAGAACGGGACACCTAGGAGCTCGGTGTCCGCCAGCGCGAGTGGCTCGGCGACCGGCACTCCGGTCGCGCGGAGCGCGCTGATGAACCGCCATTCGCGGGTCATGTCGTGAGCCGTGGCCAGGATCCCGCCAGACGGTGGTCGGCGCAGCACGACACGGTGCCCGTCGGCGCCGGTCAGCGTGTAGGTGAGGTTGGACCGGCCGCCGGAGATCAGATCAGCCCGGACTGGGCCGGCGAGGTCAACGCCTTCTGTTTCCAGCCAGGCAACGATCCGGCCAACAGGAAGCGTTGCTGTCGCCTGAGCGTCACCCGGCTGCATCCCAGGCACGCTAATTCAGGATCAACTCACCGTCAAACAAATGCCGCATAACTCAGGTGATCAGTTCTGACTAGCCGCCCGCCGGGCAATATCGTGCGGCCCCGAGGCAGGATAGCCGTGCTTGTCTCGGATCTCTCGGCCCAGCGGCGTGAGCACATTGATGACGGTGTCGAATTCCTCTCCCAGGCAGTCAATGACGGGGCGACATTGACGATCAGTGGACTTCTCTATCGCCTCGCGCTGGTCGCGTCCTGGGCCAGTAAATGCACCGTCTTTAATGAGCCCGCGGTCCTCGAGTCGCCTTATTCCGTCATCGAGCTCAGCAAGCGACCACGCCCGCGACCGGGTATAGGTCATCAGAGGCAGACCCCAGTAGAGCTCGGTCAGCAGGCCAATCTCCACGGCGTCGAAGCCAGCAGCGGTCCAGGCGGCCGTATGCGAGTCGCCGCGGTACTCGCGAAGCCGGTCAGCGAACCGCCACGCCGCGCCCATGGGCGAGGCCGGCACCTCCTGGGCCAGAACGCCCGCATACAACGGCCTGCCCGCGACCGGCAGCGAGCTGCTGGCCCGGCCGAGGGCGTCGCGCACTCGTGCGATGCCCTCGGGCGCGGACCCGAGGATCCTGGTGAGCTGGGCGACAGACCCTTCCGTCCTCGCCTGGCCGATGGTCGCTGCGTCGGTCAGTGACCATCCGAATGTCACGGCGGGGACCACGGCTGCCGGGTTGAACACCGCGAAGGCCGCGGCGACCAGTTCGCCCGGCACCTGCCCGAGCAGCGATCCGCGACTGCAGAAGTACGCGGAACCGTCCGGCATCGCTATCCCGTTGCGCTCGGCCGGGCTGGCCGCGAAGCCCAGGGCGACGTACTGCGCGTGGCACTCGGGGGCGAAGTACACCTGACCGGCAAAGGGCTCCAGAGCAGCTGCAAGACGCCCGGCCTTCGCGCTCAACTCCTCGTCATCCACTGTCATCCTTACTCGCGCTACTGATCAGCTGTCCCGTCGCGGGTCCGGCACATCGCCGAAGTACCTGCCGAGCACGTCATCAGCCTGCCATGTGCGCGGGCTCCTGGGCGCGAGTGCTGGGCGGAGCGGCGAGATCACGGCCCAAGATGACACCTATGCAGATGAGGCCATCGCCGCGTACCGTGTCGTCGGCCACAACGACATCCGCCCATACGGTGAAAGTCCGACCGGGGTCGAAGAAAATCTCTGCCTCTCCGGCCAGCAGCGGGGTGCGGACGGTCGCGTAGATGGCTTGCTCGGGCGACGGCGGCCCCGAGCAGCAGACCGTCGCCGGGAAGTACCGCCCCGAGCCCGGCTCAACGACGCCGGTGGTCCGCGTTCCGTCCAGGTAGCGCAGCACCAGATCGCCTCGTGCTGACGGATCGAACGTGATACGCACGCTGAACGTGTGCTGCTGCACCGCGGCCCTCCCTCGGATCAGTGACCGGCTTTCCGACGTGCCTTGACCTGTCCGCCGATGCCGGCCAGCAGGTAGCGCAGGCCTTCGAGGAACTGGCCGGTGGTGGTGTAGGCGGCGAGCTGCTCGGCGAGGCCGCCAGCGACTCCGTTGCCAGATCCCGCGGCCGTCCGGGACGCCTCGAGGGCCGCGAAGCCGATCGTGTAGGTGTGCAGGGCGCCGTAGGCGCTGCGGGCTGTCGCCTCGTCCAGGCCCGCTCGGCGCAGGACGGCCATCATGGCGTCCATGCGTTCGACAGCCGCGGGCGAGACAACCGGATGCCGCAGGTAGACGTGCAGGCCAGCCGGCTGTGTGACGAGGAACTGCCGCAGCCTGGCGGCGGCTTCGATGATCCAGGCCTGCCAGTCGTCCTCGTGTGCTGCGGGTTGCCAGACCTCCGCCAGGAGAATGTCGGCGACCTCATCAAGCAGGTCGTCCTTATCCCGGATGTGCCGGTACAGCGACATGGGCGAGACACCAAGCTCGGCGGCCAGGTTGCGGATCGACATGTCCTCGTAGCCGCCGGCCTCAACGATGCCGAGCGCCAGTCGGACAATCTCCCCGCGCGAGATCGACCCCCACGGCGCGCGAGCGGCCGCCGGATCGTCTTTCTCGGCCGGAGCCGGCTCTTCGGCCTGTGCTTGTCCAGCCACGACAGCAAGCTTAACTCGACTCGCGTACGCGTACGCGTACAATGGAAGATGTGTACGCGTACGCAACTCTCCGAAACCACCCGCCTCGGGCTCGTCGGTGCTGAAGAGCGGGCGCCTATCGCGCTTCCGGGGACGCTGTACCCGGCTCGTGTTGCCTGCCGCTTTTGGACAACTCAGGGGGTGGCTGCGCCTGTCGCCGCTCGGGCTCGTCTGGGCTGCTGTTGTTGTCGGCGCCGGCGGCGGGCTCGGGGCAGTCGCATTCCGCTGGCTTATTTTTGCGGTCACCTGGCTGGCGACGGGCCATGAGCAGTTCGGCCAGCAGGGCCGGACCGGCAGCCTGCACGTGCCGTGGCTCGGGCTCGGATTCCTTGTGCTGATCCCGGTCGTCGGCGGGCTGCTGTACGGGCCGCTGATCTACCGCTTTGCGCGGGAGGCCCGTGGGCACGGCGTGCCCGAGGTGATGATCGCCGTGGCCACCGAGGACGGCCGGATCCGCCCGCAGGTGAGCCTGGTAAAGGCGCTCGCCTCGGGCCTGTGCATCGGCGTCGGTGGCTCGGTGGGACGGGAAGGCCCGATTGTGCAGATCGGCTCCGCGCTTGCCTCCAGCCTCGGCCAGCTCGCGAAGATGCCCGGCTCGAAGTTGCGAGTGCTTGTCGCGTGCGGCGCCGCGGCAGGTATCAGCGCCACGTTCAACGCGCCGATTACCGGTGTGCTCTTCGGCTTCGAGCTGATCCTCCGCGAGTTCGCCGCCGACGCCCTGACGCCGCTGATCCTCGCTTCAGTGGTAGCTGACCTGGTCGGCAGGGCGTTCTTCGGCTCGGCTCCGATCTTCGCCCAGATGCCGCACGACCTGGTGATGTCCCGCGACTGGCAGTACCTGCTGGTGCTCCTGCTTGGCCTTGCCGCCGCGCTGATCGGCACCGGGTTTCACGTGATCCTCTACAAGGTAGAGGACCTCTGCGACGCTGCCTGGAAGAACCGGCCCGAATGGGCGAGGCCAGCCGTCGGCGGCGTCCTGCTCGGCCTGGTCCTGCTGGCCCTGCCGCAGATGTACGGGGTCGGCTACCCAGTGATGAACCAGGCCATCGCCGGCAACGAGGCCCTGTGGTTCCTCCTCATCCTGATGGCCGGCAAGATGCTCACCGCGAGCCTGACCATCGGGATCGGTGGCTCCGGCGGCGTGTTCGCCCCCTCATTGTTCACCGGCGCCATGGCCGGCACCGCCTTCGGCGTCGTCGCCGATCACCTCCTCGGCCCGGCGGCAGGGCCTCCCTCCATCTACGGGATCCTCGCCATGGGAGCTGTGTTCGCTGCCGCCGCCCAGGCACCGCTCACCTCTATTGCCAGCGTGGTCGAGATGACCGGCAACTACAGCCTGCTGCTCCCCGTCATGCTCGCCGTCGCCGTCGCCACCGGCCTCGCCCGACGGCTGAGCTACGGCACCATCTACACCCGCAAGCTCCTCCGCCGCGGCATCGACATCGACCTGCGCCGCCCGGACGCCCGGCCGAGAAGCGCACCGAGCCAGATCCGCAACCAGACAAGCAGAAAGGTGCCCGTCGATGACGTTAGCGATCGAGACGTTCGGGCTGAGCAAGCGGTACGGGAACACCACAGCGGTTGACAACCTGGACCTCCGGATCGAGCCGGGGGAGGTGTTCGGCTTCCTCGGGCCGAACGGCGCGGGCAAGTCGACGACCATCCGCATGCTGCTCGCGCTGCACCGGCCCACGAAAGGCCGGGCCACGCTGCTCGGCCTCGATGCCGCTGCGGACAGCGTCGAGATTCACCGCCGCGTCGGCTACCTTCCCGGCGATCTCGAGCTCTTTCCGCGGCTCACGGGCCGGCAGCACATCGCCTGGTTTCAGCAGTCGCGGGGGGTGAGCGACGCGTCGCTGGCCTCGCAGCTGATCGAGCGATTCCAGGTGGTGGTCGACCGGCCGGTGCGCGAGCTGTCCAAGGGCAACCGGCAGAAGATCGGCCTGGTCCTGGCCTTCCTGCACAAACCCGAGCTGCTGGTACTCGACGAGCCAACCTCGGGACTCGATCCGCTCATGCAGCACGAGTTCGGCAGCCTGCTGCGCGAGACAGCCGCCGACGGGCGGACCGTGTTCCTGTCCTCGCATGAGCTGGACGAGGTGCAGCGGGTCACCGACAGGATCGGGATCATCAGGGACGGCAAGCTCGTTGCCGAGGACACGGTCGACGGGCTGCGGCGTGCCGCTCCCCAGAAGCTCGAGGTCCGCTTCCGGCGCCCGGTCAGCCCGGCCGACCTTGAAGCACTCGCCGGCGTGACCGTCACCGGCACTGACGGTGCGCGTCTGACCCTGGACGTAACGGGCGAGATCGGCCCGGTCCTGAAGGTCATCGCCGACCGCGACCCGGTTGACCTCGTCGCCCGGCCCGCCGATCTCGACGAGCTATTCCTCAGCTTCTACCGCGACACCGCACGGCAGGAGGTGTCGCATGCTGGCTAACGTCACCAGGCTCGACCTGCGGCTGCGGCGGCGCAGCGCGATCGGCTACGCGGCCGGGCTGGCCCTGTACACGCTGATCGTGGTGGCGCTCTATCCGTCTTTCAAGAACTCCGCCTCGCTGAACAGTCTGAGCGGGTCGACCGCCGCGGCGCTGTTCGGCGTCACCGGGCAGCTAACCTCGCCCGGCGGCTGGCTGAACGCCAACATCTACGGAAACTTCTTCCCGCTGATCATGCTCCTGCTGGCCGTCGGCTACGGGGCGGCCGCGCTAGCCGGGCAGGATGAGGCTGGCACCCTGGCCCTGGTGGCGACGCTGCCGATCCGACGGCGGACGATCGTGCTCCAGAAAGCCGGGGCCATGGCGCTGCAGTCACTGCTCGTGGCCGCAGCTGTGGCCATCTGCGTGGTCATCGGCCGCGGCTTCCAGCTCGCTATCAGTCCGGCCAACACCATCTCCATCTCGGTCGCAGTCCTCCTGATGGGACTGGACTTCGGCCTCGCGACAATGGCCGTCGGCGCGCACACCGGCCGACGCGGAACCGCCCTTGGCGTTGGCTCAGCCGCCGCCGCCGCCTCGTATCTGCTCAGCTCGCTCGCCTCGACGATCTCCGCGATCCGCCCAGGGCGGTACCTGTCACTGTTCTACTGGTCTGTGGGCGACGAACAGGTCACCAGGGGAGCGAGTGCCCTCGACTTCACCGTATTGATCGCGGTTGGCTTGCTCGCGCTATTGGCCACAGTCAGCGCTTTCCGGCGCGCCGATCTCAGCTAACGCGGCCCTGGGAACGCAAGCGCGGCCAGCCCTCATCCTTCCGGACTGATCAGCCGATCGGTTGCCGGGTCGGCCGCACCGCCGAAGTACTGGCCGAGCACGCTGCTGAAAAGGGGCTCGGCCGGCGCGGCGTGCCGGAAAAGCGTCATAGAGGAACGCAGTTTCATTGCGTCGATACCGCCGAAAACCTCGTCGGCCGTCCGGCCGGACAGGGCCGTGAGGATCTCCGCGCACTCGAGCAGGCGCGGCCCGAGGACCGGGTGCGCCAGGTAGGCCCTGGCCTCTGCCACCGAGCTGATCGCATACCGCCTCGAGGTGGGGCTCTGCCCGAGCCCGGCGATCTGCGGGAACACGTACCACATCCAGTGACTGACCTTCCGGCCTGCCCGTAGTTCCGCGATGGCGCGGGAGTAGCTACCGCCGGCGTCCTGAGCCGCCACGAACCGGGCGAGGCCAAACCGGTCGGGTGTCGCCATGACCGCCATCCTGCACCCTCGGGTCCACGCACCGGGTAGCGGTCAGCGCACCCATCTGATCGCCGCGAGCCGCTGCTGCCGGACATAGCCGTTCTCCGCGAACCAGCGCGCCGAGTCCTCGATCGCGAGGCGCGCCGGCCTTGACTTGTGCCCGATCTCCGCCCTGGCGCGATCATCGCAGAAGATCATCTTCGTGGTCGACATCCGGGCCGCCTCGAGCGGCACGTGCGGCTGCCGGCGCAGCAGCCGCCCCTCCACCAGCGTCGACGCGACAGCGGCGCCGACCACCGCCTGGCGCGGTACCGCCAGCCGAGGCATCGGCAGGCCCGAGCAGTCAGCCAGTACCTGCAGGATCTCCCGCATGGTCATGTTCTCGCCGCCGAGGATGTAGCTGCGTCCGGGCCGGCCGAACTCGAGCGCCGCCACGTGGCCGAGAGCCAGATCGTCGACGTGACAGACGTTCAGCGCGGTATCGGCGATGCCGGGCATCCTGCCGTTGAGGAAGTCCCGCACCAGCTTCCCGGTCGGCGTCGGCGTGGTGTCACCTGGGCCGAGCGGGAAGGTCGGAAGTGCCAGGCTGACGTCGAGGCCCTCGGCGGCGGCCCGCAGGACCTCGTGCTCGGCCGCGAACTTCGTCTGCTTGTAGTAACCGAACAGATGCCCGACATCGGCCAGGGACGTCTCGTCGGCGGGCACGCCGAGCCGGGTTGACTCCAGTCCGACGACGCCGACCGTGGAGGTGTACACCAGGCGCTCGCAGCCAGCCGCGAGCACCGCATCGATGACGTTCCGCGTGCCGCCCACGTTGACGTCATGGAAGATGCGCGGGTCGCGAGCCCAGAACCGGTATATGGCAGCGAGGTGAAAGGCGTACCGGGCACCGTCGAACGCGGCCCGGACGGCAGCGGCGTCCCGGATGTCGAGAACCACTTGCTCGATATCGGCGAGTCCGGCGAGGTTCCGAGTGTCGGCGCCCGGCTCCACCAGCGCGACGACGTGGGCGCCCTTGGCCTGCACTGCCCGGGTGACGGCGGATCCGATGAAGCCCGACGCGCCGGTGATCACGACACGGTCACCGGGCCGGATCGATGCGACCGGCACGCTGCGCGCCCCTGTTAGGGGCGGCACGGCCGGCCGCGGGCCGTCAACTTTTAACGGCAGATCCGGTTCGGCGCTGACCGAGGCCGGCGCGGCATCGACCGCGGCCGCGACGGCTGCCTCACGCCGCGGCGCTGATGGCGTGCTCGCGGTGCTCCGCTGAGACTTGCGGCGCAGCGCGCCGAGCGCCATCGTCCGGCCGACCTCGTAGGTGAGCCCGGCGCCGCGCTGCGCGTCGGCTAGCACGTCGTCGAGCGCCTGGACGAAGTAGTCGACCTCCTCCGGGCCGGTGATCAGCGGCGGGATCAGCTTGATGATGTTGACATTGTCCGCGGCCACCTGGGTGATGATCCGGTGCCGGTGGAACAGCGGGACGACGACCATCTGGGAGAACATCCCGGTCCGCAGCCGTTCCAGGGTCCGGAACCGCCGGGCAGCGGCCCGGGACGAGGGCTCGCCGAACTCGATCCCCACCATGAGCCCGAGACCGCGGACGTCCCGGATCAGGTCGTGGCGCTCGGCGAGGCCGCGCAGCTTCGCCTGCAGGTCGGCGCCGGTCCGCTCGGCCCGGGCGATGATGTCCTCATCGTCGAAGGCCGCGAGCGTCGCCAGGGCGGCCACCATCGCGAGCTGGTTGCGGCCGAAGGTGCTCGAGTGCTTGAGCGCGTCCTCCATGGAGTCGTGCACGCTCGCGAACACCCGCTCGGTCGTGAGCATCGCACCGATCGGCACGAAGCCGCCGGACAGCGCCTTGGAGACGGTGATGATGTCGGGCTCAAGACCCCAGTGCTGGTGACAGAAGAACGTGCCGGTCCGGCCCAGGCCGGTCTGGACCTCGTCGGTGACCAGCAGCGTGCCGTAACGGCGGCACAGCGCCTGGGCCGCTCGCCAGTACTCGGGGCCGGCGCAGTAGACCCCCTTGCCCTGGATCGGCTCGACGACGAAGGCGGCCGCGTCCTGGCTACGCAGCTGCTGCTCGAGCGCCTCGATGTTGCCGAATGGGACTGCGGCTGACTCGATGAGCGTGCCGAAGCCCTTCCGGAACTCCTTGCCGCCGTTGAGCGCGAGCGCGCCGGTGGTCAGCCCGTGGAACGCGTGCTCGGCATAAACGATCTTGGAGCGCTTGGTGAACTGCCGGGCAAACTTGATCGCCGCCTCGACCGACTCGGCGCCTGAGTTGCAGAAGAACACCCGGCTGATGCCCTCGTGGGCCCGGCCCGTCAGCTGCTCGGCGAGCAGTCCGGGCAGCAGGGCGCAGTCCATCTGGACCATGTTGGGCAGGTCGAGGTCGATGGCCTGGTGCAGCGCGGCCTTGATCGCGGGATGGCTGCGGCCGAGGGCGTAGACGCCGAATCCGGACAGGTAGTCGAGGTAGCGGGCGCCAGCGTCATCCCAGAGGTAGCAGCCCTCGGCCCGGACGTAGTTGCGGTCGAACCCGAGAGTTCGCAGTGTCCGCGCGAGCTGGTGATTCATATACCGCTCGTGCAGGGCGAAGTTCTCGCCCGTGCGCTCCGCGAAAGTGCGGGCTACATCGAAGGGCATGCTGGCTCCCTCGCCGACCTGCTACGCCATCCCTGCCAGCCGCCAGTGCAACTGCAGGTCACCTGGGGTTTACCGGCCGCCCGGTGTCCGACCATCTTTGCGTACGGGCAGACAAATTACCCCCGTTCCCGGCAAAGTCGCCGTCCGCTGACCAGGTCATTGCCGTGCTCAGGGGTAATGCCGGAATTCTACGAATAAGCCTGGTCTCAGGCTTCACCCGGGTCCGTTTAGCAGACCTTGGGCGCGACCCCGTTGCTTGCCTCAGGGGGATCAAAGGGCACTTTGCTCCCCATCTACGGGGAGCAAAGGCGCCAACCATCCCCTTACGGCGAGAGCAGGTCCGGTGGGGCGGTTTGGCGGAAATAGCTGCTACGAGTGACGGCAGCGTTACGATCGCCGCGTGACAGATCAGACAGTCGCCGAGCTGCTCGCCGCCGGTGACGAGGCGCTTGCGGAAGCTGGGTTCCGGACCGGCGATTTCGGCTCCGCCAGGGAAGTGCTCGAACAGGCGCAGGCGAAGGCCGACGCAGCCGGCGACGACGCGAGCCGCGCGCGTGCCCTGGATCTGCTGGGCATGCTGGCCCACTACGAGAACATCACCAGGCTCATGACCGGCGGGACCGTCCCGGCCGAGGACATCGAGGCCGAAGAGCGCCTGTTCCGCCGGGCGCTGAACGCATGGCAAGAAGCTGGCGAGCGCGCTGCGACGGTGCAGTCCCTGTTCGGACTCGGGCTGGTCTACCAGGTGCTGCACCGCGACTGGAGCACGGCGATGCCGTACTTCTGGCAGGCTCTCGAGCTGGCCTACGCTCCGGACTCAGGCGGTGACCTCTATCTCCGGTCCGAGGTGCACCGGCACGTTGGCTTCTACTTCCTGGTGGAGGACGAGCAGCCCCCGGCGGCGGTGCAGCACCTTCAGCTTTCGCTTGACCTGAGGGAAGAGTTCGGCGACCCCCGCCGCATTCCCAGCGGGCAGGTGGCGCTGGCCAGAGCGGAGCTCGCGGCCGGTCACCGCGAGCGGGCAATCGAGCTTCTGGCGAACGCCGTGACGCAGGCCAGGGAGGCTGGCTTGCTGGCCGAGCGCATCGCGGACGCCGAGCGCGCACTGCGCGAAGCGCGGGGAGAGACGGACGAGGCGCAGGAAGCTTCGGGCGAAGAAACGCAGGAAGAGGCGGGCGAGGTTCGCGACTAGCCGCTAGCGGAAGTCGCGGCTGCGAACGTAAACGGGTAGCTGGAGCTGCCCAGCTCGGGAACATTGCCGCGCGGCATTGCGTCGCGAACCGCTCACTGATATGAATCTGCCATATTTTGTCCTGATCAAGGAGCGGACCTGTGAATCAGAAGACCACATCTCTATGCACTCAGGTTGTTAGCCCAGGGCTCGCCGCTGGCGAGCAGATTCAGCTCGTCGAGGCCGTGCAGATCGGCAAGGTGTCGGCGAAAAGGCAGATCGCGACCTCGGCGATCGTTGGCATCGCCACAGCGGGGACGGTGATCGTCTCGCTCAAGCCGCGTCCGTATTATCTGATCCTTACGAACCAGCGCCTCATCCTGCTCCATAACCTCAGGGGCAGAGTTGGCAAGATCGCTGCCGCCGTACAGCGTGAGACAATCACCGTCGAGCCTCTTCGGCCCCACTTGCTCACCCTGTCAATGACCGTTGTCATCGGCGGGACACCACAGCGCTTTAGCTGGGGTCGGGCCCAGGCCGGCATGGCCAGGCGCGTGGCAGGCGCGCTCACTGCAGCAAACACCGCAGCGGCGGCATGATTGCGGGAACGATCCAGCGTGGCTGGGCTGCGCTCATCGTCTCTGGGAGCCCGTATTCGGCCCCGCGCGAGGTTCTCCGTTTTGCGCGGCGGGCAATCCGTCCAGCGGTCTCCGGGGCAGGTAGAGGTACCTAGCGGAAGTCACGGCTGCGGGCAGCAGCGACGACGCGCAGCCGTTCTAGCCGGGTGGCGAGGAGGCTGACCGCGCCGTCCAGCCGCTCGACCCGGCCGTGCACGATCAGGGCGTTCGCGCTGACGCCGATCGAGCGGAAGCGCTGCCACACGTGCGGCGGGATGATGATGTTGGCCATCCCGGTCTCGTCTTCGAGGCTGAGGAAAATCACGCCGCGGGCCGTTCCCGGCTGCTGGCGGTGCGTGACCAGGCCGCCGACGAGCACGTTCCGCCCGTTGACCGCGGCCGTGAGGCTTGCCGTGGGCAGCACGCCCCGCTCGGCCAGCAAGCCGCGGATGTGCTCGATCGGGTGCGTGCCGTAGGTGCCGGTAGCCCACAGGTCGGCGAAGGTCTCCTCGGCCGCCGTCATCGCCGGCAGCGGCGGCGCGGCCATGCCGAGCGTCGTGCCGGGTAGCTGGCCGGGCCGGATCGTCGCCGCGGCGCCGGCCGCCCACAGCCCCTCCCGCCGGCTCACGCCGAAACAGCCGAACGCCCCGCCCATCGCCAGCGCCTCCAGCGCGGCGGCCGGCAGCGTGGTTCGCCGGGCGAAATCCTCCAGGTCCGCGTACGGCTGACCGGCGACGACCTGCTCGGCGGCGCTCGTGCCCAGATTGCGCACCTCCGATAGCCCAATCCTGATCACCGGCTGGCCCGGAGCCGGCTGACCGCCCGACGGCGGATCAGCCTGGACGACCCCGTTACCTCCGTAAGGGTCTTCGGTCTTCTCCAGAGTCGCCAGCACACCGCTGGCGTTGACGTCGACGCCACGTACCTGCACGCCGTGCCGGCGCACGTCGCTGATCAGGCTGGCGGGCGCGTAGAAGCCCATCGGCTGGGCGCGCAGCAGCGCGGCGGTGAACGCGGCCGGGTAGTAGCACTTCAGCCACGCGCTCGCGTAGACCAGGTAGGCGAAGCTGATTGCGTGCGACTCGGGAAAGCCGTAGCTGGAGAAGGCCAGGATCTTGAGGTAGATGTCCTCGGCGACATCCGCCGGGATGTCCCGCTCGGCCATCCCGGCGAGCAGCCGCCCGCGCAGCTCCTCGATCCGCTCCGGCGCGCGCTTGGAGCTCATCGCCTGCCGCAGCCGGTCAGCCTCGGACGGGCTGAACCCGGCGCAGTCGATGGCGATCTGCATCATCTGCTCCTGGAACAGCGGCACTCCGAGCGTCTTGCCGAGCGCGTGCGCCATCAGCGGGTGCGGCAGGTGGGATTCCTCGTCGCCGTGCCGCCGCCGCATGTACGGGTGCACCGACCCACCCTGGATCGGGCCAGGACGGATCAGCGCGACCTCGACCACCAGGTCGTAGAACTTCTCCGGGCGCAGCCGGGGCAGCGTGGCCATCTGCGCGCGCGACTCGACCTGGAACACCCCGACGGTGTCGGCGGCCTGCAGCATCACGTATACGCCGGGGTCTTCCTGCGGGATCGAGTGCAGGTTCCAGCGGACGCCGTGCGCCTGCTCGACCAGGTCGAAGCAGTCCCGCAGCGCGGTCAGCATGCCGAGGCCCAGCAGGTCGAACTTGACCAGGCCCGCATATGCGCAGTCGTCCTTATCCCACTGCAGCACGCTGCGCTCCGGCATCCTGGCCCACTCGACCGGGCACACCTCCCCCACCGGCCGGTCACAGATCACCATGCCGCCCGAGTGGATACCCAGGTGCCGCGGCAGCTTCTGCATACGCTCCGCCAGCTCGACCACCGCGTCCGGCACCCCGGCGTCCGGAGGAACCGGCTGGCCAGGCCCGTAGCTGCGCGGGCCGACCTGCTTGGACCACTCGTCTTGCTGCTCGGGTGCGTAGCCGAGCGCGCGGCCCGCGTCCCTGATCGCCATCCGTGGCCGGTAACTGATCACGTTGGCGGCCTGCGCGTCGTTCTGCCGACCGTAGGTGCGGTAGACGTACTGGATAACCTCCTCACGGCGCCGGTGCTCGATGTCCAGGTCGATGTCGGGGGGA
>Ga0123356_10003573_pt1 | contig 16250 bp, 16 predicted proteins | sample TergutEmb28metaG_2_FD_92546 | JGI IMG/M metagenome (GOLD analysis project Ga0123356, IMG submission 92546) | Embiratermes neotenicus P3 segment gut microbial communities from Petit-Saut dam, French Guiana - Emb289 P3 | ecosystem: Host-associated > Arthropoda: Insects > Digestive system > Gut ...
ATTGGCTAAATAATGTTTTACATCAAGCCAAATAACGTGATCATTAGGTTCAACATTAAAAATTTGATCATTTAACGTAACCGTTTTTGACGATTCACTTCCATCTATTTTATATACTTTTAGCTCCATCTTTCAATAATTAAATATGAACCATTGGGTCCCGGAACGGAACCTTTAACTACCACTAAATTTTTCTCAGGAACGAGTTTTACAATTTGGAGGTTGATCATTTTCACATTTTGACCACCCATTCTTCCGGCCATGCGCATTCCCTTCATTACCCTTGATGGCCAAGAAGATGCACCCAATGAGCCGGGCGCTCTCAAGCGGTTGTGCTGACCGTGCGATTGGTCGCCTACGCCACTAAATCCATGGCGTTTTACTACCCCTTGAAACCCTTTCCCTTTAGAAATTCCACTTACATCCACATATTCGCCTTCAACAAAAACGGAAACGTCCAAAACCTCACCGAATTTTTTTCGGCTTCCTTCCTCAAAACGTGTGAACTCTTTTAAAACCTTTTTCGGCGATGTGCCTGCCTTGGCAAAGTGTCCTTTCAACGCTTTTGGTGTCCGTTTCTCCTTTTTTTCGTCGAATCCCAATTGGATGGCGCTATAACCGTCTTTTTCAACGGTTTTTACTTGCGTAACCACGCAAGGACCAGCTTCGATAACAGTGCATGGTATGATCTTACCAGAGGCCTCGAAAATGCTAGTCATCCCAATTTTTTTTCCTATTAATCCAGACATTGTTAATAATTAATTTGTTATTGTTTATCTGCGCAACATGCGCAATAGTTTTTTTTATTTAAGATTTAAAATTCAAGATTTAAGATTTAATGTGCATAACATTTTTAAATTTTAAATCTTAAATTTTAAATGATTTATCAAACCTTAATCTCCACATCCACCCCACTCGGCAACTCCAACTTCATCAACGCATCAATCGTTTTAGAAGTTGTGCCGTAAATATCTAACAAACGTTTGTAAGTAGCTAATTCGAATTGCTCTCTTGATTTTTTGTTTACGAACGTTGCGCGGTTTACGGTAAAGATTTTCTTGTGCGTCGGCAATGGAATAGGCCCGATTAAAACGACCTTGTCATCTTTCACGGCTTGTACCGTTTTGACAATTTTTTCTGCCGATTTGTCCACCAATGTATGGTCGAACGATTTCAGTTTGATTCTAATTCTGTGACTCATTTGTCTATTTGTTGAATTTTATGTTCATTATCCCCCATTTTTTGGGGCGGCAAAAATATAAAAAAAATAATGCAAAATGTATTAACAAGAAAGATTTAATTCACAACCTTTACCATTAAAAAATAATGTTAATTTGCCGTCTATATAATTTATACGTAATGAGTATTGAAAACAAACTATTTCAAGAGTTTCCGCCGGTAAGTACCGAGCAGTGGGAAGAGGTAATTCTCAAAGATTTAAAAGGCGCAGATTATCAAAAAAAGTTAGTGTGGCGCACCGATGAAGGGTTTCAGGTGCGACCCTATTACCGCGCCGAAGATCTCGAGTCGTTAGACTATTTGGAGGCGCTGCCCGATCAATTTCCTTACACGAGAGGCTTTAAAACAAAAGATAACAAATGGAGTATTGTTCAGGAAATTACTGAAAAAAATCCGGAAAATGCAAATGCTATTGCCGTAAATGCGCTGAAAAAAGGGGCAGATACCATCTCTTTTTGCACAAAAAATGTGGTTTCTTATCACGATTTAAAATCATTATTGCATGATATTGATTTAGAAAGAAATGCAGTGCAGTTTCGTTGCGCTGCTTCTTATATTGAATTGATGAAGTGGTTTATTCAATATGTTGAAGAGCATCAATTGGATAAAACAAAAGTGGCAGGCGCCATTGATTTTGATGCTATTGTTTATGCTTTGAAAAAGGGGAAATTTTATAGAAGCAAAGAAGCTGATTTACAAGAAATGATTGATTTGTTTGTTTTAACTTCAGATCTTCCTCATTTCAAAATTGTTAATGTAAACGGGTTGGCGATGCACAACGCAGGCGCTACCATTGTGCAAGAGCTGGGATACGCTTTAGCCGTTGCCAATGAATATATGGCTTTTGCTACCGAAAATGGGATTCCCTCGGAGAAAATTGCGTCTAAAATGCAATTTACGCTTTCTGTAGGTTCCAATTATTTTATGGAAATTGCTAAACTCAGGGCAGTACGCTTGTTGTGGTCAACTTTAATAGAGCAATACCATCCGGCGTGCGAGTGTGCTTATCACATCACGCTCAATACGGTGGCATCTTCCTGGAACAAAACGTTATACGATCCATACGTGAATATGTTGCGTTCTACTACAGAGGCGATGTCGGCGGCTTTGGGCGGCGCAGATTCTATTGCATTGAAACCTTTTGATGTAGCTTATAAACAAGAAGATGAGTTTTCGAGCCGCATCAGTAGGAATGTGCAAATTATTTTAAAAGAGGAATCTTATTTCGACAAAGTGGTAGATCCTGCCGCTGGTTCATATTATATTGAAAATCTCACGAACTCAATTATTGAACATGCCTGGATTTTATTTCGGGAAACCGAAAATGAAGGTGGATTTATAACCTCAGTAGGAAAAATTAAATCCGAGATTGAGAAAAGTGCGCAAAAGCGCGATATGGATATTGCTACGCGGAAATATGTGTTGCTGGGCACGAATCAATATCCGAATATGAATGAGTGTATGCTGGATAAAATTGAAAAAACTAAAACTTGCGCTTCTGAAGGTTTGAAATCGTATCGTGGGGCGGCGGCGTTTGAAGCATTGCGTTTGCAAACAGAAGCGTTTGCCAAAAAGCATCATCGCCCGAAAGTGTTTTTGTTGAAAGTAGGGAATTTGGCGATGCGTCAAGCAAGAGCCGGTTTTATTACCAACTTTTTTGGATGCGCCGGTTACGAAATTTTAGACAACGCCGGTTTCGCGAGCGCGGCAGAAGGCGTAAAAGTTGCCCTAAATTCCAATCCTGACCTCATCGTGATCTGCAGTTCCGATGAAGAATATGCTACTTTGGGGGTTGATATCGCACAGCAAATCAAGAAAAATACAAAAAAAATACCTGTTTTAATTGCCGGAAATCCAACGGAAATCATTGATACATTGAATGAAGCAGGTGTTGATGATTTTATTCACGTAAAAAATAATGTACTTGAAAAACTGAGCGTATATAATAAATTATATTTTTGCCATGCTTTGTAAAGCGACTATTTGCCTTCGGGCATTAGTATATTTTTATTTTATTTCTCTGTGTGGATCCTGCCTGCATCTCCCCGATGCGGCAGGGTCTTTTTTATGCCTGACCGATTCGTATGATCGAGAGATAAAATTGGACCAAGCGCCGGAGAAAATCATTTCGCTTTCGCCCGGAATTACTGAGATGATGTTTCTGCTTCATGGCGAGGATAAGTTGATTGGGATTTCCGATTATTGTAATTTTCCGGAAGGGACGCAGTATATTGAGAAGGTTGGAGGTTTGCAAAATATTAATATTGAAAAGATTGTTTCGTTGCGGCCGGATGTGGTGCTGATTGGGTCGATTATTCCGAAGAATGAAGTAGAGAAACTGGAAAAATCGGGGGTTACGGTGATTGCGATCAAGGAGGAGGAGAAGTTGGAGGGGATGTTAGAGGCGCTTGCGGTGTTAGGAAAAATTGTGGATAATAGTGTTTTGGCGGATTCGTTGGTTAGGGTGTATAGTGAAAAATTAGAGGGATATAATTTAACCGCAAAGGGCGCAAAGGAAGCGCAAGGGGCGCAAAGAAGTGTGTATTATGTGGTGAGTTTTGGGGCGGCGGGGGATTTTACGGCGCCGGGGAATACGCATATTAGTGAGATTATTCGGTTGGCGGGAGGGAGGAATATTGGAGACTCATTGTCCGCCTGGAATATTAGCAGGGAATATTTGTTTGCGCAAAATCCGGATTTTATTTTTGTGCGGACAGAGGACTGGGCGCATTTTGTGAAGACTTATCCTTACACGTTACTGCGGGCGGTGAAGGAAAATCGAGTATATCCCATTGAGTCGGGGTGGGTGGATGTGGTTTCGCCAAGGAATTTTTTGGCGGTGGAGGAGATAAAGGGGAAGATTACACCGTAAACCCTACATTCTGATACTCTTCCACAATATTCCTCACATCATCGGTAGCAAGCCGCCCGTAAACTTTTTCGCCTACAAGCACTACAGGGGCAAGCCCGCACGCGCCTACGCAACGTAATGAGGCTAAGGAGAACAAGCCGTCGGCGCCGGTTTCGCCCACGTTGAGTTTTAGTAAATGTTTAAATTCGTCGAGGATGCGCTCGGCGCCACGCACGTAGCAGGCCGTTCCCATGCAGATGGAGATGGGGAAACGTCCTTTCGGAATCATGGTGAAGAAGGAGTAGAAGGATACTACACCATATACTTTTGCGGTGGAAATGCCTAATTCCTGGGCAATTACTTCTTGGGCTTCTGCGGGGAGGTAGCCTAAATAGTCTTGGGTTTTGTGCAAGACATTGATTAACTCGCCCGTGTTATTGCTGAACGATTCGCAAATTTCTTCGATTTTTGTTCTGGTTTTTTGGCTGATGTGTATTTTAACTGACATGGTTTTAATGATTAGTGGTTAGTGATTAATGATTAGTGGTTAATCTAGTTTGACTTCGATAACTTTAGCTTTATCAAAGTAATGTGTGTGTAGTAATTCGTGGGATTTGTGACTGCACGGCTCGCCCAAAAATTCTTTATAAATGGTTTGAATTGACGGGTTTTCGTGAGATTTTCGAAGCGGCATGTTGCGGTCGGCTTCGTAAATGGCTTCCCAGCGGGCTTTGATGATTTCGCTGTTGCCGTGGTGCAACGGTTGTCCGCCGCCGTCAATACAACCACCCGGGCACGCCATCACTTCGATGGCATGGAATTGTGATTTTCCTTCTTTAATGTCGTTCAATAATCTGCGGGCATTGCTCAAGCCGTGTGCAATGCCGATATTGAGTTTCAAGCCGTCCACATCAATGGTGGCGGAACGAACGCCTTCTAATCCGCGGAGTTCGGTAAAGTCTATTCTTGGAAGAGGTTTTTTTGTAATCACTTCGTATGCTGTTCTTACCGCAGCTTCGATCACGCCGCCTGTGGTTCCGAAAATTACCGCAGCGCCGGTAGATTCGCCCAATGGAGAATCGAAAGGTGCATCTTGCAACGAGTTAAAGTCAATGTTTGCTTGTTTAATGAGTGCGGCTAATTCTCTTGTTGAAATAGAATAATCCACATCAGGATTTCCATTTACTTTAAACTCTTCGCGAGCGCATTCATATTTTTTTGCTAAGCAAGGCATTACGGAAACTACAATCATATCTTCGCGTTTTATACCAATTTTATCTGCAAAATAAGATTTGGCAATGGCGCCGAACATTTGTTGCGGAGATTTTGCAGTAGAAGGAATGTCCTTTAATTCAGGAAAATGATATTCAAAGAAGTTTACCCATGCCGGACAACAAGAAGTTAACAACGGCAGTTTCACGTCTTTATCGCCTTTCAAATGGCGGGTCAATCGGTCAATCAACTCGGTGCCTTCTTCCATAATGGTTAAGTCGGCGCTCCAATCAGTATCGAAAACGTAGTTAAATCCGAGGGCTTTTAAGGCGGCGGTTAGTTTACCGGTAACGATAGTTCCGGGTTTCATGCCGAACTCTTCGCCAAGCGCTACACGTACTGCCGGCGCCACTTGTACCACCACCGTTTTCTTTTCGTCGGCAATGGCGCGGATAATTCTTGCGGTATGGTCCATTTCTACCAGCGCGCCTACCGGACAAACGGCAACGCATTGTCCACAGAATGTACAAGGCGAGTAGCTCAGCTTTTGATTGAAAGCCGTAGAAACCACTGCCGGAAATCCGCGTTCAATGGCATTCAGCGCGCCCACGGTTTGGAAGTCGTTGCACATCGTTTCGCAACGGCGGCACATCACACATTTGTTCATATCGCGAACGATAGAGGGCGATGTTTCCATTTTGTAAGACGACTGTTCGCCCTGGAAGGGAATTTCGCGCACGCCAAAGCGAATGGCTAAATTTTGCAGTTCGCAGTGTCCGCTTTTGGCACACACCAAACAATCTGCCGGGTGGTCGCTCAAAATCAATTCCAACACCGTTCTGCGAGAGTTTAATACACGTATCGAGTTGGTTTTTACTACCATACCTTCTGTACATTCGGTAACGCAGGCAGGAGCTAAATTACGTCTGCCTTCTACTTCTACCACACAAATGCGGCAGCCGCCCGGCTTGTTGTGAATATTCAATCCGTTTAATTCAAAGTGGCATAACGTAGGAATATCAATTCCAATGCTTTGAGCCGCTCTTAATATCGTGGTGCCTTTGGGCGCCGATACTTCTTTATGATCTATGGTTAATTTTATTTTGTCCATTATATTGTTCCTTTCTATTTGATTGATATTGCATTAAACTTACATTTTTCGACACAAGCGCCACACTTGATACAGTTGGCTTGATTTATTTCGTGCGGCATTTTCTTTTCGCCTTTGATGGCGCCTACCGGACACGCGCGCGCGCACGCCGTACAACCGATACAAAGGTCGGGGTTAATGATATAGCTCTTCAATGCTTTACATTGACCGGCCGGGCATTTTTTGTCAACCACGTGGTAAACGTATTCGCCCCAGAAATTTTCAATCGTAGATAGCACCGGGTTTGGAGAAGTTTGCCCCAAACCGCAAAGCGCCGTATCTTTAATTACTTTACTGAGATTTTTCAAATGGTCGAGGTCTTCCATCGTGCCTTTGCCTTCGGTAATTTTGTCTAATATTTCATATAAACGTTTGTTTCCGATGCGGCAAGGGGAGCATTTTCCGCAAGATTCTTCTACGGTAAAATCCAGGTAGAACTTGGCTACGGAAACCATACAGTCGTCTTCATCCATTACGATCATGCCGCCGGAGCCCATCATGGAGCCGGCATCAATCAAGTTGTCGTAATCAATGGGCGTATCCAAAAATTTCTCGGTTAAGCAACCGCCTGAAGGGCCACCGGTTTGTACCGCTTTAAATTTTCTATCGTCTTTAATGCCGCCGCCAATTTCGTAAATTACTTCGCGAAGCGTGATGCCCATGGGCACTTCAATCAGCCCCACGTTATCAATTTTTCCGGCTAATGCAAATACTTTGGTACCTTTCGATTTTTCGGTTCCTATGGAGGCAAACCATTCCCAGCCTTTCAAAATAATGACGGGAATATTGGCAAATGTTTCCACGTTATTCACGTTGGTCGGTTTTCCCAAATAGCCCGACTGTGCGGGGAACGGCGGTTTGAATGTAGGCTCGCCGCGATCGCCTTCCATAGAGTGAATCAGTGCGGTTTCTTCTCCGCAAACGAATGCTCCGGCGCCGTAGCGCAACTCAATGTCGAAATTGAAACCCAAACCGAAAATATTTCTACCCAACAAACCGGCTTCTTCCGCTTGTTTAATTGCGATTAACAGGCGTTCAATTGCCAGCGGATATTCGGCACGGATATAGATCAAGCCTTTGGATGCGCCGATGCAAAAACCGTTGATCGCCATAGCTTCTAAGATGGAGTGCGGATCGCCTTCCAAAATGGAGCGATCCATAAATGCGCCGGGGTCGCCCTCATCGGCATTGCATACCACATATTTTTGGTCTGCATGATTTTTGCTGGCAATTTCCCATTTTAATCCTGTGGGAAAGCCGCCGCCGCCACGACCGCGAAGGCCCGACTTCTTAATGACGTCAATAGTAGCTTGCGGGTCATTGGTTTCCAACACGGAGGCTAAAGCGGCATACCCGCTGTGTGCGATATAATCTTCTATATTTTCGGGGTTAATGAACCCGCAGTTGCGCAATGCAATACGTAATTGTTTCTTATTATTTTCCATAGAGCGTGTTATGATTTATAGTTCAACTTTTTCGTAATTTATAGGGATAACACCGGGTAACATTTCGTTTCCGGCTAAATATTTCTCTACTAATTCTTCTGCTTTCAGCGGCGTAACGTAGCCGAACACCACCGGTTCTTGCCCGGGTTTGGTAACCTCTACGGTAGGCTCTGCATAACAGTAACTCATACAGCCGGTTTGCGTAACCTCAACGGGGATATTCCGTTTTTTCGCTTCATTCATAATGATTTCCATTACCTGCTTAGCTCCGGAAGCAATTCCGCAGGTAGCCATCGCCACTTTTACCCGAATTAAATTTTCATTGTTTTCGCCTTGTTCGCGAAGTTGAAGAGAGGATTGAAGTTCTTCTCTTTTTTTCTTCAAATCCGCTAATGATTTAATTTTTTCCATGTTAAAATTTGTTGTTATTATGTTGATTAATAAATATTTATTTTGCTAATTGTAGGTATAAGAAAAGCCCTCTTTGGGAGGGCGCAAATGTATATAAAACTTTAATATAATAATATTAAAAACGCTCATTTCACTTTTCAATTTTATTGAAAAAATAATATTACCCGACATTCTGCGTTATGTTAATTCATTGAAAAACAGCAATGCGGCGAAGCATCTTTTTATTGGCATCTTTATTATTGATTTGCAGCATTTCATTTGCACAAGAGTCTCGTTTTGGAGTGCCCAATCTGGTGGCCTACGATAAAGAGCGTTTTCATTGGGGATTTTCGTTGGGAATAAACATTGTGGATGTTAATTTGAAAACAAGATCAAATTATGAATATCCGAACAACATCTCTCCCATTGATTCGATAAGGGTAATGCAAATATACTCTAAAGCTACTCCGGCTTTTAACGTGGGCATTGTAGCCAACATGCGGTTAGGCGAGTACTTCGACTTACGCTTTATTCCCAGTTTTTCTATTGCTCATGATATTGATTTATACTATCAATTTTCCCACCCCTTACCTGATCCTAATCCTACGAGCAACGGTGTGCCAACCGATTTGATATTAAGAAAGATAGAATGTCATTACATCAACTTGCCTTTATTCATCAAGTTTAAATCTTCACGCATGCACAATGTGCGTTTGTACGCAATTGCCGGCGGACAAATCGGCTTGAATATGATAAGTTCCCGAAACAACAAAATACGCGTTTCAACTTCTGAAAATTATTTGTCAGATAAAATGAAAATTGAAAATGTTCCCATCATTAAGCCTTACGACGTGCAGGTTAAGGGTGGCGTTGGATTCGATTTTTATACCACCTATTTTAAATTTTCAACAGAATTTAAAGTAACATTTGGAGTAATGAATATGTTGGAAAATGAAAAAGGGATTAAAGACAAAGAGAATATTGATCATTATTTAACAAGCCCTATTTACACAGGATTGCAAAGTTTAAAATCTAAAACTTTTTCCATTTCGTTTATTATTGAATAACATTAAACCATATAAGAATTTATGAAAGACAATTTACGCTTTGACACTATTTTAATTCACGGTTCCGATGTAGAGGAGCCTTTTGGCGCAGCAGTTACGCCTATTTATCAGGTAAGTACTTTTAAATTTAAAAATGCGGCGCACGGTGCGGCTTGTTTTGCCGGCGAAGACCCCGGGTTTATTTATACACGTATCGGCAATCCCACGATCAGCGCTTTAGAGAAAACTTTAGCGAAATTGGAAAATGCCGCCAAATGTGTGGTAACCTCCAGCGGAATGGCCGCTGTAAACACCGTTTATATGTCGTTTTTAAGCGCAGGAGATCACATCGTTTCCACTGCTGCCGTATATGGGCCTTCGCGCGTGGTCATCGAAAAATATTGGTCGCGTTTTGGCATACAATACAGCTACATTGACACTACTGATGTTGAGAACATTAAAAAAGCCATTCGCCCTAATACGAAAATGCTTTATCTTGAGACTCCTACAAACCCAACCATTGCCATTACGGATTTAAAAGCAGCGGCAGAGATTGCACATCAACATAATATTGTGGTCGTAGTGGACAACACTTTTTGTTCGCCTATATTGCAACGTCCGTTAGATTTGGGCGTTGATGTGGTACTTCATTCCATGACAAAATTCATTAACGGACATGCCGATATTGTTGCCGGCGCCATTATGTCGAAAACAGAAGCATTAGACAAAATTATTCGTCCAACCATGGTGAATATGGGATGCAACATGGATCCTACACAAGCATATATGGTAATTCGTGGGGTAAAAACATTATCTTTACGTGTTAAAAAGCAACAGGAAAACGCGCAAATTATCGCCGAGTGGCTGGAAAAACATCCGGCCGTAGCCTCTGTGGCTTACCCTGGCTTACCTTCACACCCTCAATATGAGTTAGGCAAAAAACAAATGGACGGCCCCGGATCGCTCATTAGCTTTGAATTGAAAGGCGGCCACGTAGCAGGCGAAAAGTTAATGAATAATATTCAATTGGTGATGTTAGCTGTTTCATTGGGCGGCGTGGAATCATTAATGTCGCATCCAGCTTCCATGACCCACTCGAAAATGACGAAGGAATCGCGATTGGAGGGCGGCATTACCGACGGTTTGGTGCGCTTCGCCGTGGGCATCGAAGACGTGAACGATATTATTGCAGATTTGGATCAAGCATTACGTAAGTGTATATAAACAAAGAACTTTTCCTGGATTTTCTTAAAGAACGTGAAGTAACATGGTTGGGCGTTGATTTCTCAAAAGCTACTTTTACTAAAAAAGGATTTGTAATGCCCAACGATGTCTTGCAACTCTATTTTAATGAATGGAATGCGTTGATCATTTCCGACCAAAAAAAATATGATGTGCGCGTATCTTTCAGAAAACCGGTGGTTCACTTTGATTTATCATTCGTAAAAAAACAAAACAAACTTTATAAAGGAGACATGCCTATTCGGGAATTTGTACGCATGGAAAATCTTTTAAATGAAGATATTATAACTAAATATATGCGCCTTGCTGCACTTCCCAATCTTTCTAAATATGCCTTACTTTTTATTGTTGAATCATTCGATAATACCATAAAAAAAGGCTCTGTTTGGGTAGTGGTGCTTAAAAACGACACAAAAGAATTAGTACTTTGCGAAAAATTCATAGAATCGCCCAGCGGATTTAATATTAAATCTTATTGGGCGCGTATTTTCTACAATATATTTTTCAATATTAGTAAGACGGCGTATGTGCGATGGGAACATCTCGTTAAAGATGAAGTAGTTATACTGTAATCTCCCCTCTCAACGAAACCCCCATAAACAGGTTGAATTTCTCCTTCAACAGGTATCACCGTCATCCCATTTTCCCCAAAAGTTGGGTCAAGGGTAACGGGCTGGGCGCAAATGTTGGTTGCAAGGAGGGTTGCAACAATGAGGAGGGTGAAGGTTTTTGATGTTTTCATAATAAAAATAGTTTTGGCAAAAATCAAAAAATAAATAAATTAGTTAAGCCAATTTTATGTTTTTTTTTATAGCATAGTTTTAAATATAATATATTTTTGCCGCCAAATTTTTCAAAACTTAATTCACCTAAAATTGTACTATATGAGCAAAAGCTTAATCATTGTTGAGTCGCCTGCAAAAGCAAAAACTATTCAAAAGTTTATTGGCAAAGAGTACGAAGTCGTATCCAGCAAGGGACATGTGCGCGACCTCCCCGAAAAAGATTTGGGAATCAGCGTTCATAAGAATTTTGAACCTCACTATGAGGTGATGTCGGATAAAAAGAAATTGATTGCCGACATCAAAAAGATGGCGCATGAAGCCGATGAAGTGCTGTTAGCTACCGATGATGACCGCGAGGGCGAAGCCATTTCGTGGCATATCATGGAAGCAGCAGATATTCCTGCAGAGAAAACGAAACGCATTATATTTCATGAAATTACAAAGAAAGCGATTGAACATGCTTTGTCGCATCCGCGAGGGTTGGACATTGACTTAGTGCATGCCCAACAAGCCCGCAGAATTTTAGATCGCTTAGTGGGATTTGAGCTTTCGCCCGTGCTGTGGCGCAAAGTAAAACCGCAACTTTCTGCCGGCCGCGTGCAATCGGTAGCCGTGAAACTAATTGTGGAACGCGAACGTGAAGTGAGTCATTTTCAATCCACTTCAAACTTTAGAGTGGTGGCACAGTTTCAATCGGAACAAAATAAGAAAAATGAATTAACGGCAGAGTTAAATAAAAGATTTGATACGAAAGAAGAAGCGCAAGCATTTTTGAGCGATTGTAAAGATGCGACTTTTTCAGTGGCATCTGTTGAAAAAAATCCGGGGAAAAAATCGCCGGCGCCCCCTTTTACCACTTCTACGTTGCAACAGGAAGCCGCAAGAAAATTGGGATTTTCGGTTACAAAAACGATGGTAATTGCACAACAACTTTACGAAGCCGGTTACATTACCTATATGCGTACCGATTCGGTGAATCTTTCCGATTTGGCGCTCACATCTGCAAAACAGGAAATTGAAAAACTGTATGGCAAAGAATATTCAAAAACACGCCAATATGTAACCAAAACACGCGGGGCGCAGGAAGCACACGAAGCCATTCGTCCTACAGCCTTCGAAAATGAAACAGTTCCGGGCGACACATTTGCCAAACGTTTATACGACCTGATTTGGAAACGCACTATCGCATCTCAAATGAGCGATGCACTTACGGAGAGAACGGTCATTAATATTCCGATTTCCAATCGGGAAGAAAAATTTGTGGCAACCGGAGAAGTTATCCTTTTTCAAGGTTTTTTAAAAGTGTATTTTGAATCGCATGATGAAGAAAAAGATGAAATTTCCGGCGTCATTGCGCCCGTTATTCAAGGCGAAAGGTTGCACGCATTAGAGATCAAAGCTACCCAAAAGTTTGCGCAACCACCGGCACGTTTCACCGAAGCCAGCTTGGTGAAAAGATTGGAAGAATTGGGCATAGGACGCCCCTCTACGTATGCGCCCACCATCTCTACCATTCAAAAAAGAGAATATGTCATCAAAGAAAATCGTTTGGGCAAGGAACGCAGTTTTACTCAATTATCATTGAAAAACAACGAGATAAAAGAAACCCTATTGAAAGAAAAATATGGCGCTGAAAAAGATAAGTTATTTCCCACCGACATTGGCATTGTGGTGAATGAATATCTGCAAAATAATTTCGAAAATATTATGGACTACGGCTTTACGGCGCAAGTAGAAAAAGAGTTCGACGATATTGCGGAAGGCGAGATGACCTGGCAAAAAATGCTGCATCATTTCTATAAAGGATTTCATGATTCTATTGAAACCGCGATTACGCGCTCGCAAAAAGCAAGCGGAGAGCGTATGTTGGGACAAGATAGCGCAGGCAAAAACGTGTACGCCAAATTAGGCAAATACGGACCTATGGTGCAACTTGGTGATAATTACGAAGATAGAAAAGCCAAATATGCTCGCATGAAAAAAAGCCAATCCATTGAGTCTATTACATTGGAAGAAGCATTAGAACTTTTTAAACTTCCTAAAATGCTGGGAACTTACAATAACCATGAGGTTGTAGTAGGCATGGGACGTTTTGGAGCCTACATTAAGTTTGAAGATCAATACGTTACCATTCCCAAGGAGTTAGACCCTTTAGAGGTTGAACTTGACATCGCACGGAAGCTCATTGATGATAAAGCCAAACAAAACGAAACGCGCGCCCCACGTTTACTGGGAAAATATAATGATAATGAAGTATTTATAGTGGTAGGTAGATATGGCCCGTATATTAAATATAACGGCCAAAATATTACTTTGGAAAGAGGAGCCAATGCCGCTACTATAACATTGGAGGAAGCCATTCAACATATTTCCGGCGTAGGCGCCAAAAATGTGTTGATGAATTTTCCGGAAGATGAAAAGATTAAAGTGATGAATGGAAGATACGGTGCTTACATTACAAACGGTACGGATAATTTTAAAATTCCGAAAGGAATAGCGCCCAATCACCTTACTTGGCAGGACGTTTCGCAAATTATTTCACAATCTGCGCCGACTGCAAAAAAACGTTTCATCAGAAAAAAATAATAATGGAACTCCTTCCTTTTTTCGAGCCCGTCCATGTAGATCTTTATTTTCCTGAAGATAAACACATTGGCTCTCAATTATTGGTTACTCACGTTTGGTTTACCAATGAAGAAAAAGAACCCGATTTATCGAATATTGATATCGCATTTTTGGGCGTCCCGGAAGCAAGATATTCGGCTCATAACGAAGGCTGTAGCACTGCGCCAAATGAAATTAGAAAAGAGTTTTACAAACTGTTTTTCTGGAAAAACGAAGTATCTATTTTAGATTTTGGTAATTTAATTCCCGGAAAAACCGTAGAAGATACTTACGCCATTCTTTCCGATATTATGGCTTATTTATTGGAACAGAAGGTAGTTCCGGTTATTTTGGGCGGAAGCAACGACTTAGCCTTTGCCAATTATCAGGCATACTCAAAATTGGAAAAGGTGATGAATATGGTTTCTGTGGACTCAAAGTTTGATTTGGGCAATGAAAAAGACCCTATTTCATCGGAAGGATATTTAAATAAAATTGTATTGCAACAACCTAATTATCTTCTTAATTATTCGAATATTGGATACCAAACCTATTTGAATAGTCAGGCGGATATTGAGTTGATGAAACAGCTGTTTTTTGAGACTTACCGTGTGGGAGGTTTGCGCAAAGATATGGAAGAGATAGAGCCGATTGTGCGTAATGCGGAAATGCTGGTGTTAGATATTTCGGCAGTGCGCCAGAGCGATGCACCGGGAAATGCAAACGCTTCTGCCAACGGTTTTTACGGAGAAGAAATTTGCCAGGTAGCCTTATTTGCCGGTTTGAGCGACAAACTCTCCTCGTTTGGTATTTACGAATATAATCCCATGCTAGATTATAACACGCAAACTTCGCAACTTATCGCACACATTCTTTGGTATTTTGTGGAAGGATTTGCCAACCGCCCTAACGATATACTGTTTAAAGACCAAGATCAATATTTGCGCCATGCTGTTACGGTAACCAATGCGTTGAAAGAGTTAGTTTTTTATCAAAGTAAAAAAACCGGACGCTGGTGGATTGAAGTTCCGTTCTTTCATATTAAAACACAGCAAGATAAGAAGTATTTTCTGCCTTGTTCAAAAAATGATTTTGATACGGCGTGCAGGGATGTGGTGCCGGAAAGGTGGTGGAGGAGTTATCATAAACTTAATAGGTGAAAGAATACAGAAAAGATTTAAGACTTAAAAATTTAAAATTGCATTTTATTATTCAAAAATATTAGACGTTATGAAAAAAGTTCTTATTTTTTTAGCTATTTTGAGTGTTATTTCGGTACATGCTCTTTTTGCTTCCGAACAAGATTCGGTGCCTCCTTCCAAGTGGAAACAATATTGGAAACTGTCGGGTATTGTTGGGCTTAAGGTTTCTCAGGTTCAATTGGTTAATTGGGCGGCAGGAGGAAACAGCACCTTCGCGGGAGTAGCATCTGCTAACGTAACATTGAATTACAAAAGGAATAAAATTGCCTGGGATACCAATCTTAATACCGACTTTGGCGTTTTCTATTCGTCTGACTTTATTGCTTTTCCATGGAGAAAAGGGAACGACAATATCAATTTCGGTACGATATTCGGATACCAAATCAATCCTGAAGAAAAGAAAAGCATGTGGTATGTGGCGGCAAATGGTACGTTTAGATCGCAATACACGCGAGGGTACGATTTTCCGGCGGACGGCACGCGCGTGAAGACCTCCAATTGGCTTTCTCCTTCTTATACAGAACTTTCTGTGGGGATAAACTGGAAATGGGAAAAATTAGTAAACATATACGTTTCTCCTTTTGCCGGCTTAGTTACCAGTTGCACCGACTCTGTTTTGCGCGCTTCTTACGGCGTTCCTGCAGATAAAACGGCTTTCCCCTCGCTGGGTATGGCATTTGGCGCAGGTATTATGTACGACGGCGTGAAAAACTTGCTCATATTAACCAACCTGCAGCTCTTTACCCCTTACACAGATCCGGGGCAAAAATTCGGTCATTTTAACATAGATTGGAATTTTATGATCAGCTACCAATTCTTAAAAGTGCTGAGTGTTTCGCTCACTACCAATTTGAGGTATTATCCGAAGGTTTTATTTGATGAGCCGAAGACCAAACGGGTGCAGTTTCAGGAGATTTTTGGGCTGGGAGTGGCGTATAGTTTTTAGGTGAATATGTGATTTTTCACTACTGACCGACAAAAATATTAAAAAATTTGAGTATTAAAAAGGGCGATCAAATAATCGCCCTAAAGTTGTAATTTTGTTGTTCCTAAAGCAACAAATACAATGGGCGAAGAAAGCAAA
>Ga0123356_10003575_pt1 | contig 16246 bp, 12 predicted proteins | sample TergutEmb28metaG_2_FD_92546 | JGI IMG/M metagenome (GOLD analysis project Ga0123356, IMG submission 92546) | Embiratermes neotenicus P3 segment gut microbial communities from Petit-Saut dam, French Guiana - Emb289 P3 | ecosystem: Host-associated > Arthropoda: Insects > Digestive system > Gut ...
GACGGATAATGCTGGAATGAATTACGATATGATCAAAATCTCCAACGCCTGTTTTTTTCTGCAGTTGCCGCATGGCAGGACTTTCAATGTAAAAAACTCCGATACTGTCGCCTCTTGCAAGAGCTTCGATTGTAGGCGGATCATCGGCAGGCCGCCATGTATTTTGATCGATGTAAGCGCCGTTCTCCTCAAGATTGATCAATGCATCACGTATGACAGCCAATGACCTGTTGCCAAGCAGATCAATCTTTACAAAACCTGCAGCTTCTGCCCCTTCCTTTTCCCATGCCAGGAGAGGAAAACCTTCCAGTGATTTTTCGATGGGAGCGTAGCGGTTTATGGGCTGCGGCGTTATCACAATGCCTCCGCAGTGCATGCTCAAACCGCGGGGCAGTCCTTCTATCTGCGATGCGATGCGGTATATTTCCTGCCAGAGCGGATCGATGTTTTCTTCCCTTTCCTTCAGATTGAATATTTTCCGTTCAAGCTGCGATATTTCGGCGTCCGGAAAGCCGTACGCTTTGGCTGTTTCGCGTAACGCAGAACGGGAGCGGAAAAAATTATGATTGGCAACACGGGCGCAGTAATTCGCTCCGGATTTTTCTATTACGGATTTTATGATTCCGTCCCGCTCGTCCCAGGCAAAATCAACATCAATATCCGGAGGATCAGGACGGGCAGGATTTAAAAACCGTTCAAAATAGAGGTTATACGCAATAGGATCAACATTGGTTATGCCAAGCGAATAGGAAACAATTGAAGCTGCTCCCGATCCCCGCCCGCAGGTTTTGCCTCTGCCGCCCAAAAAATTTTCATGCAAAGCAGCCATTCCGGCAATGTCGTCCATCCGCAGAAAATAGGGAGCAAAGCCCATGTTTTCTATTACATCAAGTTCATATTCGATACGGTCTGTTTCCATGTCGCCCAGTTCGCCGTACCGCAATACAGCGCCTGCGTAAACCCGCTGCTTTAATTCAGATACAGGGTCATCTCCGTAAGCGGGAAAAATAAATCCGTTAAAAAGTTCATTAAATTGGCATATTTCCGCTATCCGGCAAGTTCCTTTTACTGCCTGCGGCCATGAATCAAGCAGCCCCTTTAAATCATTATCTGTTTTAAAAATGCCTTTTCCTTCTGTTATTGTTTCGGACAGGGCAAGGGTTCCTGTTGTTTTATTGAGTCCTATTGCGCGTAACACTTTATGAACCTGAAAATCTTTTTTTTCCAGAAAAATGGAAGTATCAAGGAAGGCAAGCGGAAGATTTAACTTTTTATGGGAGCCAAGACCGCCCAAATCATCGGGAGTAACGGCACAGTACAGATGTTTTACTTTTCCTGCAAGTTCTGTTAATACGCGTTCTTTTGCGGAAGCAAATACAAGGCCGGACGAATCATCCTGCAGTAAAGGAACGGGATTAAAGTTTTTTTCATCCTTATTCCGTATTGATAATATTTCGCATAACCGCCCGAATCCTCCGCGGTTTTCAGCGAAGCAGTAAAGATAATCAGGAGTATTTAATGCAGCTCCGATTATGGGGCGGATGTTCCGTTCTCTTGCGGCTTCCAGAAATGAATGCAGGCCGTAAAGGTTGTTAATATCGCAGATTGAAACTGTCTTTACGCCGAACGAAGCAGCTCTATCCAGCAGAGCTTCGGGCTTGTGAACTCCGCAGAGAAGCGAATAGGCGGAAATTAACCCAAGTCTTGTATGCATAAAATATTGTTTGGTTTTTTTCCTGCGAAAGCGGCTGCAAGGACAATGCCGCGGGTGACTTTTCCGGTTCCGTAGCGGTTTTTTATTTTGTCCGCCGCTTCCTGAAGCTTGCGGTTTTTTATTTCTGTTTCCAGAGGACAGCATTCGTTAGATCTGCCAGATTCGGCGCAGACAAAAGGCTCAAACAAATCGGGCTGAAAATCCAGCGGCACCAATCCTTCGAGAGACAAAGATACAGTCCTTATTCTGATGCGCCGCACAACTGTTTTTTTGTAAATTTTTTCCGCGGCAAGCGCAATATCACGATCAAGTATGCAAAGGCGGCGGAGTTTTTCCCTGCCCTCTGCCTTTACTCCGTCTGAATAAAAAACATTTAAACATATTTCTGTTGCTCCGGATTTTTCTTTTCTCATTTCCAGCCCTGAATGTTCCGCAAGGGAGGTTATCGATCCCCGTATTATCATCTCGTCTGTCACATCTTCGCAAAAATCAGCGCGGCTTTCGAATGTACGTTTTCCCGGAGCAACAGAAGAGTTGTCTATACCCCTTGCGCTGTCCCGCAGGACAGGTCCTTTTTTGCCGAACAGAGACAGAGCTTCATTGTCTGACAATGCCGCCAGTTCTCCGATTTCATAAAAGCCTGTTACGCGAATAGTTTTCATCAGTGACGGTCCAAGCCCCGGAAGCAGCGTAATATCCTGATGGGAAAGAAAAGCAGCCTCATCTCCCGGGCTTACTTCAATCAAACCTTCCGGACGGATGGTGCGGCTTGCCACCTTGCAGACAAGTTTATTTGTTCCTGTTGCCGCCGCTGCATCAATTTTTATTTTTTCAAGAATTTCATTTTGAATACGGCAGACACAGTCGGGAGCAGATCCGAAAAGCCGGCGGGTTCCTGTAATGTCAAAATAAATGTTTCCTGCGCCGTCATTCTGCCACACCGGAGCATAGCGGCTTATCACTTTATCAAGTACCTTGTTAGCCTCGAGAAAGTGCGCGGGGTCGGGAGCTGCGACAATCAAATCCTTTACAAGCCGCTGCGCCTGGGCAAGAGCCATGCCTTTTTTTATTCCTTCCATTGCGGCAGCCGGAGAAATATCCGCAGCTATGTCCTGTCCTCCGGTTCTTCCGGCAATTACAAAAGGACGTCCGCGCAGCGCTTCATTTTTTAATGCTGTTACTGCAGCCCTGAAACCTGTGATATTAAAATGCCCGATATTTTTTTCATTTTTCATTTGTAAACAGTAATTCTTTGAGGCTTTTGGCATTTTTCACAGCCTGGCCTCTTGCATGGTTATTAAAATAGACGAGTATTTTATCAGCCTTTACGATAATGCGTTTTATTCTTTCGACAGTTCCCCTGAGTTCATCGTCATTGTACATATAATCGTATCTTGAACGGCTGTCCGATCCCCACCATTGATTCACATTTCGTCCGTGCAGGCGGAAATATCTAAGCCGGGAAGTAGAAACATCCAAAACATGGGGCAGGCCTTTTAAATCCGGTAAATCGGTGGAAACATATGAAACGCTGCGTTTTCTAAGTTCGTCAATAACACGGTTGCTTGTCCATTCATTGTTCCGGAATTCTACTGCAGATGGAATACCATCGAATTCAGTGAGTAAATTTGCCAGATGGCGGCGGCTGTCTGCCTCGTAATGAAATGAATATGGAAATTGAAACAAAACAGCTTCCAGTTTTCCGGTTTCCCGCAGCGGCTCAATGGCTGTAAGGTAGGTTTTTGCCTGTTCCCGCCATTTGGAAGCATCTACCTTGTGCGTCAGGGTTTGAGGAGCTTTTATCGAATAAGTGAGATTTTTGGCATTTTCGGTTTCTGCCATGCGGCGCAGCTGTTCTGCGGTGGGCATGGTATAGTACGAAAAATTAAGCTCTACCGTAGAAAAATTGGCGGCATAAAACCCCAGGAATTCTTCCTGTTTTGTCTTTGGAGGGTAGAACGGACCTATCCATTCATTGTAAGAGTATCCGCATGTTCCTATCAGAATTTCTGCCATATATAACATACTATATCTTTGTATAGTATTTGTCAAGGGCTTTTACGCGCGGAAGCTTGTAAAAATAACAAAAATTAAGTACTTTGGTAATATATTAAAGGCAAGTTAAACAGCATAAATTAAGGATATTTCGTGCTTCCGTTAAAATATCTTCCGGCAAGAACAAGAAAATTTGCCAAATCAAATCCTGCAGCTGTTCGTTATGTGATAGATGGTTTGTATATCGCATTTGCAACCAGTATAGCGATGAGCGGTTTCGGTTTGTTTGCAATACGTTTGGGTGCGGATGATTTTCAGCTGAGCCTTTTGCAGTTTCTTCCGCAGATATTTACGCTGCTGGTTTTGATTCCCGGCGGCTTGTTTATGGACAGTTTGCATAACAAAAAGGGGATTGTGACAGGAACGCTTGCTGCTTTAATGTTTGGATATTTTCTTTGCAGTTTATCGCCGTTTGCCGCTTCATATTCCATTCCGTTTTTTCTGAGCGCTGTTACTCTTGCCGGAGTTGCAAATGCGCTTTTTAATATTGCCTGGCAGTCTTTTTTTCCGGGCGTTGTTGTTGTAAATACGCGCAATAAAGTACTGACACTGCGTACCCGCGTTTTTTTATTTATCAGCATGATAGTGCCGTTACTGACAGGCGTGATACTGACAAACATCGGAACTGTAAGCGGTAAGATAAAAACGCATCAGATTTTTTTTATCAGTTCGATAATACTGCTTTTTATGGCTGTATTAAATTTCAGAAAGTTCCGGGTAAGACAGCCTGTTATTCCCAGGCATATTACATTGCCGGAAATAAAACGTGCAGGTAAAAGCCTGCTTGGCAATAAATCATTTATTTTGTTTACAGGCGCTGCCCTGTTTTTTCACATGACATGGCATTTTGACTGGACTCTGTACTTCATAGGTCAGGTAAATTATCTTAAAATGAATGAGTTCCAGCTGGGGCTTGCGCCTTTTTGCGGAGCTGCGATTCAGCTGTTGACAATAAAATTCTGGAGCCGCATGAATGAACGCCGCGGTGTTGAACTTCCGTTCACTTTCGGCATTTTAGGATTAAGTCTTTGTCCCGCTTTCATGATAATCTCTGTGAGTCTGCCTGTTTCTGCAGGGCCGCATATCTTTGTTATTCTTCATACAATTGCACACATACCTTTTTGCGTAATAACCCTGAATTTATTTCAATGTCTTCTGCAGGTTATAGATAATGAATACCGCAGTTTTTATTTGTCAGTTTTTGCCTGTATACTTTGCCTTTCCAATGCAGTTATGCCGGTAGCTGGTGTAGCGCTGTATCATGGTTTGGGCGCAGACCTTAACGGATTTCGTTATACAATGGGAATTATATTTGTACTGCGGATAATTGCCGCAGGTTTATGGCTGCTGCGCTGGCGTAAAAGGTGATTGTCATTACGCTATATGCAGCGTTATCTGATGTATAACGACACCAGACAAATTCGGTGTCAGGCACTTTTTTACACATTTATCCGGCGGTTGCGTGCATCTACTTCCCAAATTTCTGAACGTTTTCCGTTTTTTATTACTAATATGCTTTGGTACAATGCAGAACTGGGGCATATATGTGTGGGAATAATGTACAATACTGTTCCGATTGGCGGCGGGGTTTCTTCCAGGCTCCAGACCCAGTGTTCTTCACTTTGAAAAAGGGGTTTTGCATCAGGTAAATCGGCGATTACGCCGCGGATTGCCGGATCTGCTGCGATTGCCTTGTTGCCAGTGTCCAGGGTAAAAAGTCCTTTTGCCGGATGGCTTATAACACGGCTTAAAATGGCAGCGCCGGGAGTAAAGTCAAGGTCAGGATACTTTAAACTATAACCATTGTCCTGAATAAAAATGGTTCCGGGCGAAAGAAATACATCAGGTGTTTTTACATGACAGGGAAAAGTCGGCGTACCTCCCATTACAATGACTGGAATTTCATAACCTTGTTTTTCAAGGGATTTTTTGACTTCAAAGAATTTATCTGCAGAAGAAATTACTGCTTTCTGCCGTTCATCAAAGTTTTTAATGCCAAGATGACCGTCGTAACAATGAAAACCTTTTATATCAAGTCCATCAATCCTGACTGCTTTACGGTAAAATTCTTCGAGCAACTCCGGTAAAACACCGGTTCTGTTCATGCCCATATTTACATCAATGAGTGTTTTAACAGAATTTATATTAGCTGCGGCAGCGGTTTTTCCGAGAAGTTCAAGCTGACGGATATCATCACCTGAAGCCCAAAAATCGGTTTTGATGTATTTTTTTACAAGTTCCGGAAAACGTTCAATGGCAGGTCCTACAAGCGGATAAGCCAATAGTGCATGTTCGGCTCCGGATAGTGCGCAAATTTCCGCTTCAGCAATAGTAGCGCATTTAAAACGGTTTATGCCGCTTTCGATTTGCATTCTGATAAAACCGGTTGTTTTATGGCTTTTTACATGCGGCCAAAGCCTTTGCGCTCCTCCGGCAATATTAATTATCTTTTTTATATTTTCTTCAATTATATCTTTATAATAAATCAAAGACGGGGAATCTGTTTCTTCTTCTCCGGAAAAATGATAGTTCACGTTTTATCCTGTCAATTCTACTAAAGCTTCAATTTCTACCGGTACATTCATTGGCAGTGCGATTACACCAATTGCTGATCGCGAACTGCAGCCTGCTTCTTCGCCAAAAATATCTACCAGCAGCTGGCTTGCGCCATTGGCTACTTTAGGATGATCAAAAAAATCGTCAGCTCCGGCTACAAAGACAGTCATTTTTACAATTTGCTTTATCCTGTCTATATTGCCGTACTTTGCCTGTAAGTTGGCTAAAAGATTTAAGACACAAATACGGGCAGCTTCCTGTCCCTGTTCGATATTAACTTCTTTTCCAAGTTTTCCGGTTATACGGATTTCACCGTTAAAGCTGGGAATACAACCCGAAAGAAAGCACAAGTTATTGCCGAATTCTTTGACCGGTTCGTAAATTCCGCCGGCTTTTGGAGGTTCCGGCATGGAAAGTCCGTATTTTTTCAAAGCATCATTAATATTTGGCATAATATCTCCTTTAATAAACATTATACCAGCTTTTACATTTGGACAATCTGTTTTTATTAAGATTTATTATTACAATCTTCCGATAATTGTAATATTGTCTATATACTTATTGTATACTTTTTTATATACTAAAAAGGTGCTGGAAACTCGCCCTACGGGCTCGTTGCAAGTACCAGCTACCGTTTTTTTGCTAGTGTTTTTTGTGGTAGCAGCTACCTTTTTACCTTTTTGTGGAGGATTAAGATGTTTGTGGTATTTTGCAGAATATTTCAATTTGTTTTTAATTTTGGAGCGAGGGTTCTTCCCTGGAGGAAGGCAGTTCCGGTTGAAGGACCGGGTAGTATCGGGAAAATTCCGGACATTTTACGCGAAAAAAAGATTAAGAAACCGATGCTTGTGACAGATAACGGACTTGTTAAAGCAGGTATAACGCAGCGTTTGATTGATGTTCTTGCAAAAGCCCAGTTCCCGTATGTCGTATATACCGATGTTGAACCGAATCCTTCAGTTAATACTGTAAATAAAATCCAAAAGTTATACATTGATCAAAACTGCGATTGCTTTATTGCTCTTGGCGGCGGCTCTCCGATGGATGCTGCAAAAGGCGCGGCTGCCCGTGTTGTGCGGCCGGGAAGAAGCGTAAACCAGCTTGGCGGATTATTAAAAATTTTAAAAAGACTTCCGCTTTTTATCGCAATTCCGACAACTGCAGGAACAGGCAGCGAAACAACCATCGCAGCATTGATTACCGATACTGATACGCACCATAAATATGCAATTATGGATTTAAGCCTTATCCCGCGTTATGCGATACTTGATCCGGAATTGACTACTGGTCTGCCTCCTTCGATAACAGCTGCCACCGGAATGGATGCGCTTACCCATGCAGTTGAAGCATATCTGTGCTGGACATACAACACAAGAGAAAGTATTCAGTTTGCCGTTGATGCAGTTAAAATAATATTTGCAAATCTGGAAAAAGTTTATGCAGACGGAAAAAATATCCAGGCGCGCCAGGCAATGCTGCTTGCTTCATATAAAGCAGGATTTGCATTTACACGCGCCGGTGTCGGCAATATTCATGCTGTCGCTCATACGCTTGGAGGTTTGTATAATACCCCGCACGGACTGGCAAATGCAGTCATTCTTCCATTGGTGCTTGATGATTACGGAGAAAAGGTTCATAAAAAACTTGCAAAACTGGCTGAAGCCGCAGGACTTGTTTCAGACAGCAAAACCAAAACCAATGCCGAAAAAGCGCGGATTTTTATTAATGCGGTAAAAATGATGAATGAAAGAATGGGAATCCCAAAAGGCTTTGACTGTATAAAAAGCGAAGATATTCCAAAGATGATCAAATGGGCAGGTAAGGAAAGCAATCCTCTTTATCCCGTGCCGGTAATTTATAACAAGAAACGTTTTAATGCAATAATCGAAAGCTTAAGGACTGCAGATAAAGCGGCGTATAACATTAACGAATCCTGCAGCGGCTGTACTGTCTGTGCAAAGTTATGTCCTGTATTTGCAATCACAGGTGAAAAAAATGTACGGCATGTAATTAACGAAAAGCGGTGTGTCGAATGCGGTGTATGCGGAAGAGTTTGCCAGCAAGGCGCAGTTATTGACAGTGCCGGTAAAAAATGCATTCCGGTAAAACGCGTACAATGGCCAAAACCTGTAATAGATACCGGGATCTGCAGTGCATGTACAATATGTGTTAATGATTGTACCGCCGGAGCGCTGCGGATTTCGCTGCCGGAATTCCGCGGAGATATTAATGTATTTGCAGAATTGTTCCAGCCGCAGAAATGTACCGGATGCGCTGTTTGTCAAAAACATTGTCCGCTTGATGCAATCAGAATGGAAGTTGTCATGGAGGCTGAAAAATGAAAAAAACACAGCAATTACCGGTTTATGCAAAAATAAATTTGGATACCGGCAAAACAGAGTCCATAACCATCAGCGAAGATTATTTTGAAAAATATATCGGCAGTAAAGCATTGGCAGCAAGACTTCTCCTGGATTTTTTCCCCAAAGACGCTGATGCGCTTGCTCCGGAAGCAGTTCTCATAATCAACACCGGTCCATTAACAGGAACCGGAGCTCCCTGTTCAAGCCGTTTTAACATGACTTTCAAAAATGTATTAACCGGCGGAATTGCATCGTCCAACTGCGGCGGCAATTTTGGTTTTATGCTTAAACGCGCAGGTTTTGACGGACTTATCATCACAGGACGCGCTTCAAAACCATCACGAATAGAAATTATTGACGGTATTGTTTCGATTCTTCCGGCGGATGAATTATGGGGACTGGACACAGAAATTGCACAGGAAAAACTGCCTGCATTTCACGGCAAACTTGTAATTGGACCTGCCGGAGAAAACCTTGTACGGTATGCATGCACTGTAAGCGGCGAACGTGTTGCAGGCAGGTGCGGAAGCGGCGCAGTACTTGGATCCAAAAATATAAAAGCGATTAATTCTTACGGAACCAAAATGCCGCAGACTGCAAATCCGGAAAAGTTTAAGCGGTTCTTAAAAAAATGGACGCGGTTTATCAAGAACCATCCCATGACAGGAGATGCGCTGCCTCATTTCGGAACAACAGGTCTTGTCAACAAAGCCAATGCTACAGGCGCATTGCCGGTACAGAACTTCCGTTACGGATATTATCCTGATGCAGATGCTGTAAGCGGCGAAACGTTAGCTGAAACCAAGCTTATCCGCAACTCCGGATGTATAAGCTGTCCAATCCGCTGCGAAAGGCGTGTTAAAAAACCAGGTACAGGCATTGAAATTAAAGGCCCTGAATATGAAACAACAGGTTTATTCGGCCCTAACCTCAGCGTAAATGATCCTGAAAAAATAACCGATATTAATTATTTGTGTGATCTTTTGGGAATGGATACAATTTCTGCGGCTTCAACAATTGCTTTTGCAATGGAACTGAAAGAAAAAGGCATGGCGGATTTCGATGTAGAATTCGGCAAAACCGGAAACCTGGAAGAAGCGCTGAGAAAAATTGCCTGCCGTGAAGGAAAATTTTCGGACCTTGCAAACGGCACCAAATGGATGAGCGAAAAATACGGCGGAAGGGAATTTGCAATTCATTCAAAAGGCCTGGATTTGGCTTCTTATGAACCAAGACGTTCTGTAGGTATGGGACTTGGTTATGCAACGAGCAACCGCGGAGGATGCCATCTGAACGGCGGCTATCTCGCTCTGCTTGAGTCTATCGGCATTCTCTCCACCGATGCGCAGCATCCCGGAAAAGCGGAACTGGTTGTGTTCATGCAGGATGGTCTGGATGCTGTAACTTCAACGGGATTTTGTCTTTTCAGCGCGCAGACTTTTGTGCCTGCTGTCTTTTTCCGCCTGGGTCCAAATCATGCCGTTACCCGCATAACCGGAAAAATTGCAACTCATTCCGGAGGTATTGTACGGTTCCTGCTTGGGATAAAACGAATACTGCGTTTTAATTCATTCTTTCTTTTTCCGCATGCCGAAGCTGTTCGTCTTGCAACAGGTTTTTCCATGTATTCAGGAAATTTCCTGATATTAGGCGAACGCTGTTTTAATATTGAAAAGCTTTTTAATCTGCGCGAAGGCTTAACTGCAGCAGATGACACCCTGCCGGATCGATTAACAAAAACTCCGCAGCCTTCATTAATTGATGAAAACGTAAACCCAAAACATATAGTACCTCTGGAAAAGATGCTTAAAAAATATTACAAAGTACGGGGCTGGGATGCGCAGGGAATTCCAAAAAAACGGACTTTAAAACAGCTTAAAATTGAAGCGGCTGAATAAAACAGCAAACACAATAAGGAAAAAATATGCAGATAACAGTTAAATACCGTGCACAGTTATCGGAACTTACCAAAACAAACAGCGAAACAATAACAGCATTAAAAGTGAAAGATGTTTTAAAGCACATTAAAAAACAATTCGGCGTTAAGGCAGAAAAGCTCTCCAGGACAATGCTCATAGTTGTAAATGGTCAGAGTATTCTTTTACTCAAACACTATAACACTGTCCTGAAAACCGGAGATGAAGTTAGCTTTCTGCCAATCTGCGGCGGCGGCTAATTGCTAACTTCTTAAGGCTTTTTCAATTTTTTCTTCCGCTTCGTACTGCTGTGTGTAAAGCCTGAAATAATTTTCGCGTTTTTTCATTAATTCTGCATGGGTTCCCCGTTCGATGATTTTTCCTTCGTCGACAACCAGAATAACGTCCGCATTGCGGATTGTAGAAAGTCTGTGTGCAATTACAAAACTTGTACGTCCTTCCAGGAGAGTGTGAATTGCATCCTGTAAAAGCATTTCCATTTCGGTATCAACAGAGCTCGTTGCTTCATCAAGAATGAAAATTCTTGGATTGGCAAGAACTGCGCGCGCAAATGAAATCAGCTGTTTCTCCCCGGTGGAGAGTCTGTCTCCTCCTTCACCCGCTTCAGTGTCATAACCTTTTTCCATTTTTGCAATAACTTTATCGGCGCGGACAATTTCGGCGGCTTTTTCCACTTCTTCATCGGTTGCTTCAAGTCTCCCGTAACGGATATTTTCGCGGATTGTACCGGAAAAAAGATGAGGAGTCTGCAGTACATAACCAAATGCGCTGTGAAGCCAAAGCTGGCTGCGTTCCCTGTAATCTATTCCGTCTATCAATATTTTTCCTGATGTTGGTTCATAAAAACGGCAGACCAGATTTACAAGCGTTGATTTGCCTGCGCCTGTTTCACCTACAATTGCAACATAGGTTCCGACCGGAATGTGCAGGTTGAAATTTTCCAGTACATTTCTGTGACCGTCAGGATAACGGAATGTCACATCACGGAATTCTACATCGCCTGTAATGGTTTCCCAGTTTTCTTTTTTAGGCGTAAAGACATCGCCGTATTTTTCCAGTACTTCATCAGTGTCGGTAATGCCGGGAGTCTGCTCCAGAAGGCCGCTAACGCGCTCCACATTTGCCTGAGTCGAAACAAAATCTGTAAATATTCTTGCAATATTCTGAATTGGCCAGAAAAAACCGCCAGCGTATTGCAGGAAGATTGCAAGTACTGCAAGGTCTGCCCCAAGTACAACTATTTCCCAGCCGCCGTAACTTAAAATTGCAGCTGTTGCAAGCGAGCCGATAAAAAGCGTTATCGGAATAAATATTGCATGCAGCCGCGCCATATGTGTACCGTGTACACGGTATTCACTTGTTATTGCTGTATAATCCTTAAGACTCTGATCTTCTGAAACAAGCACTTTTACAGTTCTGGCTCCGGTAATGCCTTCGTTCATCGCTCCTGTCTTTTTTGAATTTATTTTCCGCATAATGCGGTTAACCAATAAAATTTTGCTTTGGAAAATCCATGTTATGACAGCCAGAATCGGGATTGTTGCACATACAACCAGTGCCAGTTTCCAATGAACAAGAAACATTGCAATGACTGCTCCTACACAGTAAAAAGCAGACCATGTAAAGTCGATAAGTCCCCATGCAACAAGATCTCCGATGCGGCCTGTATCCGAATTGGTACGCGCCATCAGATATCCTACCGGAGTTTTGTTGTAATATGAAAGGCTCAATTTCTGCAGATGATTAAATACAGCATTTCTCATGCCGCGGCTCATTCCGCATTCTGCCCTGATACCGATTGAAACAAAAAAGTATACATTGATTCCCTGGGCTGTTACCAGAAAAATAAATAAACCGATTAAAGGCCATATTCCGTCAGCTATTTGAGGCTGGATATTGTTTCTGATCGCAACACCTAACAGCAGCGGAAAAATGATATCGATAATTGCGACACTGAGCATCAGCACTGCGCATATTATTAAATTTTTCTTTTCCGGTTTAATAAAGGGAAGCATTTTTTTCCATGTCGAAAGGGACACAGGTTTGTTATAATCAAAATCTTCGTAATCAGACATTTTATTCCTCCGTATCTGAATCGCCGTTAATACCGGCAGCCTGCATATCAAAAATCCGGCGGTAAGTACCTTCTCTTTCCATAAGTTCATTATGAGAGCCAATATCTTCGACCGTGCCGTTTTTTAAAACAAGAATTTTATCTGCCTGCATAAGGCTTGAAATCCGGTGCGAAATTATTATCACAGCACAATCAGGGATTGATGAGTCTTTAACCCGCTTTCGTAATGCTGCACGGATTTTTGAATCAGTTTCTGTGTCTACCGCAGACAGGCTGTCATCAAAAATCATTACAGGCGCTTTTGCCGCAAGCATGCGCGCAATTGCAACCCTTTGTTTTTGTCCTCCGGAAAGCGTAACGCCGCGTTCTCCGACAATCGTATTGTATTTTTCGGCAAATCCTTCGATAGTTTCATGCACCATTGCAGTTGCCGCTGCATTTTGCAGTTCAGTGTCATCACATGAATATGAAGCGGTTATATTTTCCTTAATTGTTTTGGAAAAAAGAAACGGTTCCTGAAGGCACAACCCAATGTTTTTACGCAGGTGCGGACGTGCTATTTTCCGGATATCGATGCCGTCAATTTTTATTACGCCGTTGCCTTCTTCAACATCATAAAGACGGCTTAGAAGATGAACAAGAGAAGATTTTCCCGAACCTGTTGCGCCCAGTATTGCCAGTGTTTCACCGGGTTTTAATGTAAAGGAAATGTTGCGTAATATCGAGTTGTCGCCGTAGGAGAAATTGACATTTTCAAAACAAATCTCGCCTTTTATTTCCGGGTATAGAGCATCCGGAGGTTCGATCTCCGGTTCTGCCGCAAGAATTTCGCGGATACGCTCTGTTGCAACAAGAGTTTTTGACAAGTCAGAAAGAATACGTCCAAGCTGGCGGATAGGCCATATCATCATATTACTGTAGGCATAAAATGCAAGGAATGTTCCCGGCGAAAGTTCTCCCTGAACACAGCGGAAAATTCCTGCGGCAATAATTACTGCTAACTGAAGACCGCTGAACAAATCTCCTGCACCCCAGAAGAGGCCGAGCATTTTTCCTATTTCGATCCAGTTATTTGCATGAGCCTGGGTTTTATCCGAAAACTTTTTCATTTCCCATGCTTCCCTGCCGAATGCGCGGACAACGCGTACGCCTGTATAATTTTCCTGCGCAACAGCCTGCATTTGTCCTTCGGTTGTTTCAGCGCGTTCAAAGTTCCGGCTGACACGGCGGAAATAAAACACCGAAAATGTAAGTATTATCGGAATAAACGACAAACCAATAAGCGACATGAAAACATCCATGGAAAACATCATCAGTACAGCGATAATAAATATACCGGCTGTCCTTAACAATTCGCTGACATTGTTCTGAATAAAGTTGCGGATATTATCGACATCTGTAGTACAGCGCTGGATTATATCTCCAGTCTGGCATTTTACATGCCAATTCCACGGCAGTTTCTGCAAATGTCCGTAAAGATTATTTAAAAGCCTCCATGCGATAGTTTCGCCCATTTCTGAGCCGGTAAAACTGCGCAGCATGTTGCAAAGTTCGGCAAACAGCGCCGCGCCCACGATAAATATTGCGCATATCCATAAATTTTCGCGTAATAAACCGAGTCCGCCCAGAGAGTTAACCAATTTTACTACAAACACAGGAGCATCAAGCGGAATCGATCCAATAACAGAATCGATCGTATAACGTATTATCTGCGGATTAATCAATGAAAAAGCAACTGTACCAAAAGTTGCTATACAACATAAGAAAAAACCTAATTTTCTGTCTTCGGCAGAAGCAATTATTAATTTTACTTTTCCGCCTTTCCAGGGTAGCTGCATTATATATTCTCCATAAAATATAAGCCCGAATTTTTACAGGCAATTGAGTTGTGATATCCAATTTTTTTGGAAATTGATATAAATAAATGAATAAAACCGAACAAACTTACGAACATACATTTTCCTCCTATGTATTTTTCCTGCATAAAACAGGATACCTTTGATGAGAAAACCGCATGTCCGGCTTTTATTAGCTTTTTGCTATTATTTTTACCATTGATATGAATCAGGAGGTGAGCTCGTATGCGGCTTCAATATAAGTGATATTTCCTAACTGTCATTTTTATGTCTCCCTTAATTATAATTCTGTCTATTTGCCTGATTTTTGCATACCCATTTTTGGGCAGACAAGCGCATCAGGCAACCTAAATTCAAATACATTCCCGGCAGTCTGTATAGTGTGGTATTTTAATAAACTTTTGTCAAGTAGTTTTAGCGGCTCTTTTAATATTTTTTGAATTATTACAGCGAGAAACATTAATTGTTAATAAAAACATAAAAAAAGGTTTCGAGGTTTAGTCATGATTCATTAAATTATTTCAAACATGTGCTAATTCTCTTTCACTTTGAACAATGTCGTGCATTTCATCTTGCATATTCTTAACAAGGAGAGCAAGTGCGGCAAGACGTACTTCCATAGACTCTTTTTTTGTTGCTTTTCGGTAATTCCCTTGTGCTACAGCAGCAGACACCTCGTTTATGATTTTATCAACATCAATTTCATCATAATTCATATCATACTCCATATGATGTCATTATTAAAATGTGATAAACAGTAAATTATATTTGCTTCAGTTATTCCATGTTTATATGCACTGTCCAAAATGACAATATCCACGATTTCTCCTATTATATTACTGTAATACCTGTAGAAGAAAAAGACAAGTAAAACGATAGCTGCTACCACTTCCCAAACAAGCGGTGCCAGGTACCTTTTTTAATTATCCGTTAAAACCCGTAGCAGGTACCTATGGCTTTTTCCAAAAAGTGACAGTCACCGCGAACCTTAAGTTCGACACCATATATAGCGTTATCCGACATCACACTACACTAGGCAAATTCGGTGCCTGTCACCTTTTATTCAACCCAACCAGTACCAGGAGCAAGGCTGGTGTAGCCGGCGTCTTGAAGCCTTTGCTTCATAATGCTATCCAAGTTGTTGCGAGCCGCGCCAGGTCCCATTAACTCGTTAGCATTGAACCAGATACGAGGCAGAGTTTCATAAACGTCGTTTTTTACAGAATCCGGCGCGGAGGTTAACGCCTCTTCTATCATCGCCCAATGACCGGGTTTTAATAAGTTTTCTGTAGCCGTTAGCGCCCGCGCTTCGTGCAGGCTTTTAAGCTCCTCTATATCTCCCGCAGTAATGCCACTACTAACTATGGTATTCACAGCACTCTGGAAATTAGCAAAACTAAGATCACTACCAAAGCCTAAATCCGCAGAAGGTATACCAGCCAAATACGCCGCCATCAAAGTCTGCCTCAAAAACGTAAACCAGTCGTTGTAAGCTTGAGCCAAGCCGGTGGTGTTGTTTGCATACTTACCATGCCCGGGACTTTGGCGTGGCCGGTGCTGTCTCCAGCAGAGTTAGTTGCGAAGGCGCGAAGTTCGGTTATGCCGGCAGTATTAACGCCGGAATTAACCGTTCCATTAACACCAGTAAACGAACCCACTTCTGAGCCGCCGACTGTTTTGGTCTTATAGCC
>Ga0123356_10003576_pt1 | contig 16241 bp, 17 predicted proteins | sample TergutEmb28metaG_2_FD_92546 | JGI IMG/M metagenome (GOLD analysis project Ga0123356, IMG submission 92546) | Embiratermes neotenicus P3 segment gut microbial communities from Petit-Saut dam, French Guiana - Emb289 P3 | ecosystem: Host-associated > Arthropoda: Insects > Digestive system > Gut ...
AAACAACAACCGTCCAGTTCCAAATAATATACCTTACAAACGTATTCCTGTTCGTAACACTACTCAAAACAGAAGAACCGCTCTGTATACTTTCACTCCAACAAAAAATCAAAAAGAGTTTGATAAAATCCTTTTTGTATTAAGGGCATGTAATAAGACTAACAGCGGCACTGAGTTTACAAATGTGTTACATGTTGAACAGACAAAAAACGGTTCTCGTTTAATTGCTACAGATGGCAAGCGTATGCATGTTACAGAAATTGGATTGAGAATTAAACCCGGAAATTACAAACATGTAATAACCAAAGAGGCAATTAAATTGGAAAAACCATTTAAGAATATCGATTATCCCAATTGGGAACGAGTTATTCCAGTAAATGTAACAAGACGAGGCTATCTCAATATTGTAGACACAGGAATTGAAGGAAAGAACAAAGCGAGCGAATCGTTTACTCAAACGACTGGAGAAAAAGTAAATCCGGATTATCTTGCTGATTTATCGAAAAAACTTTGGGTTGTTTATTGTCAGAACGAAAAACGCAAAGCAGTGTTACTAAAAGATTATAACGCTAAGGAAACTTATGCGGTAATTATGCCGCTTTCCTAATAATGCATAAACAAAGTTTATGTTTGGTTTTCTGTACAGTCATTCGGCTATACGAAATAATAGGCATCATTCTTGTTTCCGTATGGAAACAGATATTTAACCAATCGGAGGAAATATGATTTTCTTACTACCATTTATGGCCGCAAAAGCGGTTGCTGCAACTATTACAGTCGGCGAAGTCATCGGTATCGGAGCTACTGCTCTTGGAATCGGAGCCGGAATTAAAGGCGCTGTCGATTATCAAAAAGCGAAAAAGTTAAAAGCGGAAGCAGAGGCTGAATATCAAGAAATGGCTCACCGAATCAGAAGGCGTGCCGCTAAACTCAAAAAAAACTCTCAACGTTTGGCAGCTTAAAGCTGGAAGCCTATACCGTCGTTATTCGAAATGCAGTTAAAATTCTATCAAAATATAAAACCATTGATTTATCCGCGTATAAAACAATAACTGTTGAAACAGTTCGATTTATCAGCGCGGAATTAGAAAATCTGGAAAAAACCTGTATTCAGGCGAGCGATGTTCTTAACTGCATTTCTGTCGGTATCAATACTGCGTTAAACGATAACATCCCATATAAGAATACCCCTGTTTTAATCGGAGCGTTCGGCTTAGGTAAATCATTTAAGGGATTACCTGCCATACCATACGCCGGTATCACGATGGCTGGTATTAACTGGGGGATAAGCGGCAGCCACGCAAAAACAAAAGCCGAGGAAGAATCGATAGAAATAAAAATCGAAACAGAAAGAATATCCGGCGTTCTTGCCGGATTAAAAGCCATCGGAAAACGTGTCGAAGAAGGCGAAGTGTTATTATTCGCATTATCAGCTAAACTTAAAAAATCACTTGGAGCATTGCAATCTCTAGCAGGAAATGATAATGAACTTTCTGCAGAAGCGTTAAAAGAACTTGATATATCTGTTCATTTAATCAAATCAATAAAACAGGTGATAGAAACTGACATATGTAATACCGAAGGTTTTCTTACACGAAGATCCGGGATTATCTTTCGCAAAATAGAAAAGGAGGTAAATAATGGATGAAGATGACGAAGACTATGATATAGTCCCTTATGACGAGGAAGAATTTTACAGACGTGAACATGATATAGATCAACAAAATCGTAACAGAAGGATGTTAGGCGAAACTATTGGAGGTGTATTAAGCGCTGTTACTGAATACGCTAAAACATTGGAACGTGAAAAAACGAATCGTGCTAATGTAGAACGAAAACGAAAAACCGCTATTACAGTTATTCGGTCAGAACGAAATGTCATTATTAAATATCTTAAACAGCGTTTTGGCGAGCGTGAAACTTTGTATGACCAATATTTTAAGCTGATTGAAACCGCCCTCCAACTAAACAATGAAGAAATCCTGCGGCTTGCTCTGGAAAGTATTCAGTCGATTTATCAGGACAGTCCTGGCAACGGGATTGACGAATTCAAACAACAGTTTGATTCAATGAACGAGGTGATACGAATATGAGACCGCCGCTTTGGAATGAAAAGAGAGCTCTTATTTGCAAAAAATGCCATCATCGGTTTATGGTGGTTAAGGTATTCGTTTTTACTAAATGTCCACGCTCGTTACTGATTCTTATCAAAATATTTCAATATACACAAAATTTTATTTTATTGGAGGTAATCATGTTCTCTAAAACCTTTCTTAATGTAATACATCCACCGCCAAAACCATCGCTTGTCTATAAATGCAAAAAATGCGAGAAGAAGATTAAATTATTATACAGATTCTTGTTTAAGAAACAATGTCCATGTTGCGGTAGTCATGATTTTAAATTATTTATTGGGCTTGTTGAAGAATCTTCTTGTCCTTTTGTTCATTAATAATTCATTCCACAGTAAGCCGAATGCTCGGTTTCCTGTGGATTTTTTTAGTGTCTAGCACTAACAGATAATTCTCCATTGCAAGGCGCTCATATAAACTACTGCCGTATTGCCTCTGTAAGTGCTAAAATGTCTATTGCTGATTATTTTCAATTTTTGAATTCGACAAACATTGGTTGACTTATTTGCATTGAATATCTGCCAGACATAGTTTGACTTTTTCCATCATTTAAAGCAACAGTCATTCGCTATAGTAAAGCAGGTAAATAAACTTAGTAAAATATTCTGGAATATTTCAAAGTAGTCTCTGAATACCCCTTTCCAAACCGTTTTTTTGCTTATCTGATAGTTACATAAACAGTTTTTGCCCATATTCTGCCCTTGCCTTTCTGCTTTGTTCTTCCTCAACGAGCATTCATCCTACCTCAAAATAGGTAATACACATCGTTAAATCGGCGGTTCTGCCAACATATTTTCTATCTTGTTCAATTATTAACAAGTTTCTTAAAAAAATATTCATTTTCTATTTCCTATTCAAAAGGTATGTCTTCCGCAATCATGTAGAATAGCGGCATACTATTTATGCTTAACTTTATATTTCTACAAACATTCAAATTTAAATTCGTGTTGATAAAAATACTTGTTAATTTAAATTTGTAGCACTCTTCTTCGTTCGTATTCTGTTCACTTTGATTAAGCTCTTCTTTATACATTAGGTCGCAGGTTAAAAACACTTTGATGTTTTATATGATCTCATTCCTTTTTAAAAAACTAAATTTCCAATAACACTATATAAGATATCGTCAACAGACCGAGTTGCTAGAATATACCCTTCAATAAGTGGTTTTAATTCATCAGATACATTAATTTTCCCGTTGAAAAGTTTAAAATCTTTAAAATGTGAATTGTGATAATTCCATGTATTTATCACAATGTGATTTTCTGCATTGATCCAATCAGTTGAATCAGAATTAACAATTATATCGATATCTTCATTTAGTAGATCGATGTTAAAGTCAGTATCTGCATGGAAAACAGTATCGATTTTTAACTCGTTCTGCAAAAACGAAATGATGTCTTTACCGATATTGTTATCATTGTAGTAGATATTCTGGATTACATCATTTTGCGTTATTGTTTTATTTTCATAGAAGACAGTTTTGACGCGCATTTTTTGCAAAAGGACAGCTATCATGACGTTGATGTTAGAAATTAACGGAAAATGGACAGTTTTATTTCTAAGTTTTTCCTTTGCCTGAATATATCTGCTACCATTAGAGATTTCATGGATGATTTCCCATTTAGTTAGATCACCAAGCAATTTTTCAGCGTCAATACCACAAAGTCCAATGTAGCTAGACGTGATTTGTTTTATGGTAAACAGACCGTTTAACATATATAATGCATCAAAAATTGTTTTTGTAGAAGAAACAGTATTTTCTGTTGAAAAACACACATCAATCAAATCGGCGCGAATAAAATTCACATCTGTAATTCTTACATCCGGCTTAAAAGCAATCATTACTATGCTCCTCGCTTTTCTGAAATTATATCACAAATCATTGGCTTAATTAATTTAATAAGATCGCCAACCTTTAACTCAATTCCTGCATTAGGAGAACCTGAACTAATATCGACATATTCCTCTCTTTCCACAGTCTGGTCAAGGAAAAATGTAGCTTTGCCAATAAAATGGATAGGATTAATCGCACCAACAATTAATCCATATTTTGTAGACAATTCCTCACGGGGTACGAAGTTGATTTTTTTACCCTCCAAGAGGCGTTCCACTTTCTTTAAGTCTATATTTTTGTTTCCAGAAACTAACATAACATAAACATTGCCTTCGGAGTCTTTGCCCACCATACATTTTAGAACTTGCGAGAGCGCAACACCACGTTCCCGTGCGACATCCTCGCAAGAGAACGCTACGTTACATTGGTTTTTCCGGACAACATAATCAATGCCGGAATTATCAAGAATATGATTGATGTCATATCCAAGCATACCCGTCACCATTACCGCATTAATTATTAAACATCCGTATAAATCGAAAGAACCATACTCTTCCAAGAAACATTCCCGTTTTTTGAAACAGCAGTGAGTTTCAAGGGAAGAGCCGGATTGATGACTTGAGCTACTTTTTGGTCGCATGACAACACAAGCTCCGTGCTCTCATTAATATTTTCAATGACACCGATACATTGAGGGATATTTGTTTTCGTTTCTGCAGAGGCAGCGGGATAATTCATAAACATTGCCAAGTCTAGTGGTTTCTCATTATCAATTTTATTGAAGTTAACCCCATCAAATCTTAGTTTTGCAGAGACAATTTTCTCTCTGACAAAACCTGATGGTATTGTCATTTCTGTAAAGCGGACAATAGAATCTTTTTCCGTGTCGTAGTCTTTCTTATCTTCGTATACGAAATTATACGCATTATAACTTTGTTCGCCGCGAAGATTTCTCTGCATTTGTTCTTTAAATGTCTCATCCTTATAACCCTGCCCTAGTAGGAACATCATCTTGACTAAAGCTGCTTCCGGCGTCATGTCGACCCCACTAAGAACGCCTGCACGGATGAGACCAGTACTCGCTGCATATAACCCCATTTCTACCATGCCTTGGTTGCACTGTGTAATATTTACAAGAACAAGCTTCCTATCATTTATAGCGTAAATTATTTCACTTATGAATTCGTCCCCTGTTGGAGCATTGCCTGTACCATATGTTCGGAGAACAAGCCCCCTCAATTTATCTTTATCATCTTTTTCATTTATGCTGACATCAAAAACACCACGGAGGACTTTGCCACTAATTCCAGGGAATATATCAAAAAGCATGACGTTTTTATTAATTACTGGATTTATGAAAAAGGTCTCCTCCGGAATTTTCCGCAATAAGTGAGTGTTAACTTTTATATGCTCACCAATCTCTGCAATTGGCGGGAAGTTTGGCGAATCAAAGCCATCGAAACCACTGGAACTCACTTTGCGAGAGCGATTACCACGAAGCAATTTTTTATCGAACAACACACATACTTCAGGAATAACCGGAACTTTGTACGCTGCTGCAATAGTCAATGCAGTTACCATGTTTTGTGCAGCATCGCTACGTGGTTTTGCTAACGGAAGTTGCGAACCAGTAATAATAACCGGTTTGCTGAGGTTTTCAAAGAAAAACGATAACGCTGTTGCGGTATAAGCCATTGTATCTGTACCATGCAAAATAACAAACCCATCGTAATTTTCATATTCCTCTTGGACTTTTGCGGCCAATGATAGCCAATACTCTGGATGCATATTCGATGAGTCAATTAACTCAAGACTATCATCTGCTTTAACATAAAAGGGTAGACTTTTCATCGCCGACATATACTCTTCAATCTCAGACCATTTTGCTGGTTCAAGTGGTGTTGTAGGATCGTCCTTGACTCTATGCAGCATCCCTATTGTCCCACCTGTGCAGAGCATTAGAACTTTTCCAACTTTCTTCTTTTGCTCCTCTTCGCTTACTTGTCTCTTCTCTTTAAGATTCTCTGCCATTTTCTTTTCTCCTCTCTATTTTTTTTTTGAACGTACTATCCATTAGTGAAATTGCAAATTACAAGCCACGAGAACTGTAACCAATAACCTAAGGAAGATTTACTCGGACATATTGTCAATTTCATCTAACTCCCCAATGAATGACATATTCATCATTTCTTTTATTTTATCCAGTTTTTTAACTCCATCAAGTCTCACTACATCCCTATGTGCCAACACCCATCGGAATTTAGCCGTCGCACATGCGGATGTCATATTACCTGTCGGAATCGCTCCGGCTTCAATTGCTTTCCTTCCTGGCTCATAAGCAGTATGCAATGTTGCATTAGCTGGAAACTGACTGGTAATTAAAACTGGTTTTCCACGATCTGTCGATTCCTCAATAAAACCTGTCCATGAGAAATCTCCTTCGTTTGGGACATTTCCAGCACCAAAGGATTGTAGCACAATACCTTTACATTCTGCATCGAATATTAACGTTCTCAGAAGTTTGGGTTCCAATCCGGGAATCAGAGATACTTGACATATACCGGAAGAAAAGTTCGGTTCAAAAACGATATCTTTTACTTTTCCGGTAGCAGATTCGAAGTCTGGTGTAAAATCGATCTCTTCACGTTTATCATTCCGTTTCTTAGCCAGATGACTTACAATAATCTCCTCGGTTATGTATGCCAATGGGAAAAAAGATGGTGATTCAAAAGCATCAAATCGGCGCTCGTCCTTTTTTTGCGCTCGGCAACCGCGATAAACATAATCACCAAAACAAATGACAACCTCAGCTATGTCTTTAGCTGCAACCTTGAACGCTCTTAATAAATTTACCCGTGCATCACCATGGTGTATATCAGGAGCCGTTTGAGCACCAGTAAACACAACTGGAAAATTTAAGTTTTTACCAAGTGCAAATGCGACAGCAGAAGCAGAAAAGTGCATTGTATCAGTGCCATGGGCAATGACAAAACCATCAAACCCATCAGCTCTGCGGTTGTAAATCTCCTTTGATATCTTTGTCCAATCATCTGGAATCATATTAGTGCTGTCTTTATTCATGATCGTACCGTCGTCATTCTCAATTGTGAAGAACTTGATATCAATTGATTCCTTGAGTTCAGGATCTATTTTATAAAAATCTTCTGGTTTTTCAGGCGGACGTAACGTGCCGTCTCGATCCCGCGTCATTCCAATTGTTCCGCCCGTATAGATCAAGCATATTTTAGGTTTATCTGAGGTTGTTTTCATTTCTTAACTCCAATCCTATATTCTATGTCCCTTTCATCATTTGGAAATTCTAATTGAGGATATTCTGTTTCTTTTTCTTTTATGTAAGCTTTTTGAAAAAGATTGTCGCCAACTTTTTTTATCTCCAGTTCAGTAAAATTACCATCTAATAGCTTGTTCAATACCCCTACTACATACCCAGTAAAAAATGCTGTGTAATTTTGTTCTCCAGTAGTTTCATTATCCAAGATGAAGAGACTTTTGATAGTTATAATTTTTTCTGCTTCGTTGTATGACATTTGACCGAACCCGGCCTCTGTATCAAATATGCACCATCTTTCTATCTTTTGTGTGTGCATCCCTTCATTGTCACCATTGATAAGGGATTCTCCAAAAGCTTCACCACATTGAATCCCTGCTTCCATTAATGTATTGTTCAATTTGGCTATTGGATTTGGCGATTTATTTGTTCTGAGGGGTTTAATATCATGCCCTTCAGGGCGAAGTTGTTGATTATTTTCAAACGTTTCAAATGTTTCATGAAATTTGTTTAAGAAGTTAAGAAACGTCACGACTTTAAATGCAACATTTCTGTTGTCATCATCAGGGTTTACCATTGCTCCGGTGTCATTGAAAAAGCCAAACAAACGATTTCTGCGCGTTATTCTAAAAGGATAACCAAAAATTTCTCTCCATATTGCGCAAACTTGTTTATTAACAAGTACGTTTTCATCTGTAAAGGATACATCGTATGGACAATCAGAAGAACATTCAGGACACACAGGACACATGGGACATGCCTCAGGACATAATTTGTTGAAAATTAACAGAATATCCTTATGAACCTGTACAACAGGGGTTTCTCCATTTTTATACCGCTCGTCCAAGATGCGGATTTTAGGATCAATAAGAGAGTCCAAGTCGGAATGCAATTCGAAAATGTTTTCGTTATTAAAACAATATTTTATCACTTCTTTAATATCCCTGAATATTTTCTTTTTTTGATCGTCAAGTTCTGGTGGCATTCGACTTACTATAAAAACGAGTTCTTCCAAATGGGGAATATTTATTTCTTCCAAACCTTCCAGTTTAGATGCTTGATTATCTAATTTAAATGATAAGAGCTCAAGTGATTTTTCAGGCAAAGATTTATCTTCAAGTGGTTTAGGTATCTTTGGGTCAAAGGAAAAAATATTTTTAAGTGAATCCACCGCCTCGTTGTTAGGGTAAAAAAGCATAGCTTGACGATTAGAAATATATCTGCCAATTTCACCATAATGAGTTATACCCGATCTTGAATCAATGAGAAGGTAATCGAACTTCTCCTCTTCAAGAATAGGTTTTAGTATTTCCAATATAAAATAAGCGAACGACCTCTTTTCCTTTGGAGGAGTAGCAAGAAACCGCATCCACTCGTCACTGGTAATATCATTCCAATAGTTATTGTTGACACATCCACTTGGGAGAATACAAATGCATCCGGGATCGTTTTCATTATTTCCGTTTAAAGTATTTGGAATTGTATTTATGTATCGCTTTAGCTCGCTTTTATAATAATTTTTTGAAAATTCTATGTTTTCCCACACTTTGTTTCTATAAAAATACTGTGCCAACTCAAGAAGCCCACCCTCAATTTCAGTTATATCTTTATCAAAAACAGATGGTATACTGGGAGCATCAAAGTCAAAGTCCGCAATGACAACCTTTTTACCTAATGCAGATAAAATCCGCGCAATTTGTGAAGCCAGCGTTGTTCGCCCTACACCTCCCTTATAAGAATAGAAATTAATGGTTTCCATGCAATTATACACCGTCCTTGTTTCATGCTTGTTTAGCTACTCTTTTTTAGAGCGTCATTTTAAACCTTCAGAAATATAATAACATATGTGAACAAGATTAGTCAAGAGATTATTTAATGAATAATATAATATTTAGTGAAATAATATCGAATTTTCAACCGATTTCTTGGTTCAATGCTTATAGCGCTAATGAATAGGTGAATAATCGCCGAATATCTAATAAAGCTCTTGCTTTATTAGATTATCCATGTTATTGTGAGTCAATTCATTCGCATGGAACACACTTGCTTTGACAGGAAACATTCACTCATGTGAAAATAGGGAAGAGCAACAAGCAGAAGCTAAGATACTTGAGGTGGAAATTATGCTTTTACAGATAAAAATTAAAAATTACAAATCTATTGGCGGGGAAATTATATTTGACTTGGTAGCGGGAAGCGGAAGCGAACTTAAGGATCATTTGTTTATTGAAGAAAATAATATGAAAGCATTGCCGACAATTGCTATATTCGGCGCTAACGCAAGTGGTAAAACAAATTTTATAGATGCTATCTATGATATGTGTCATAATATCATAGATTCTCACAACTATGATGAAAACAGCACTATACATGTAACTCCATATTTGTTTGATCAAAATTTACGTAGTCAACCAACTGAATTTGAAATCTTCTTTTCTCTGAATGATGGTAAAGAATATAAATATGGATATAAAGCTACGACAGGTCATGTTCTTGAAGAATGGCTTCATGTTCGCAAATTGTCAAAAAACAATACGAAATGGCTGCATATTTTTAACAGAAAAGACCACGAAATTAATTGTGACGAAAGATATAAAGATTTAAGCAGTTATTGCGAACGCATTAACAACAAAAAATTACTTTTGAGTTATGTGGGAAAATTTTCACCAGATCCAGTTTTTTCAGAAATTTATAATTGGTTTTCGCTGTTGTTTCTAATAAATGTTAAAACACTTAATAATGATCTTCAAAAAATGATTGATCTTTGTATAAATTTGTATTCCAAAGATGAGAGCAGAAAAGACTTTCTTTTAAAATTCATTAAGGAATTTGATCATTCAATAGAGGGCATAAATATAAAAGATGAAAGAAGCAATAACGGAATGATGAAACGTAAAGTATATACAATACATAAAGACAAAGAATATCCTCTTGATATTGAATCTGATGGAATAAAAAAACTTTTTGTTTGCTGTGCCATATGGTATGAACATCTAAAAAATAAATCTGGAGTTTTTATTGCAGATGAATTGGACTCTCAATTACATCCGCTGGTAACAAGGCGCATAGTTAGAATGTACAATGATGAGGAGCACAATGAAAAAAGGTCACAGCTTATATTTACTTCTCATAACTTAGTTATAATGGATAATCAGGAATTGCGACGCGATGCAATTTGGTTTACTAAAAAGAATAAAAATGATTTCACCGAATTGTGCAGTTTAGCTGAGGTAAAAGTTATTAATGGGCAAGAAGTCAGAGCAGATTTGAATTATGAAAAAAATTATCTTGCAAAAAATCTAAAGATAGGATACAGCAAAGAAAATAATCCAAACAATTAAAAAGCCTGATTTGACGAGGCTAAATGAGAGTGCTCTGAGTAATTGTCCTAACATCACATAAAATTAATTGAGACTTTCTAAGGATGCCATCTTATCGGGAGCGCTTACTCCCAATATATTTAGAGAATTTCTGATTGTTTGCCTTACTGCCTGAATTAGTATTAAGCGCGCAAAACGTATGGTCTCGTCTTCAATATTTACTCTGCACACATTATAGAAGGCATGGAAATCACTAGCTAAATTGCGCACATATGATGTTATACCTGACGGTTCGCGCATTTGTGCTGCCGTAATAATTTCACGAGGGAAGACGGCGATTCTTTTAATCAAGGCACGTTCTTGAGATGAGTTGTAATGGTATTTGTCTGAACACGCGATCTCAGAAATTTTATCAGGCATAATGTTAGCCTGCTCCAATATGCTACAAATGCGGGCATGTGCATATTGAACATAAAATACTGGATTTTCATTTGATTGCTTAACAGCTAAATCTAGATCAAAATCAAAGGAACTCCTTGAATTACGCATGTTAAAGAAAAAACGCGCACTATCTGGACCTATTTCTTCAATCAAATCGCCAAGAGAAATGGTATCTCCTTTACGTTTGCTCATGCGTGCTACCTGACCATCACGCATAAGACGAACTAATTGGATTGTAATTACTTCTAAGCGGCTTGGGTCGATCCCTAAGCTCTTCATAGCGGCTTTCATGCGTGGTATATGACCGCTATGATCTGCACCCCATACATTAATTGCCTTTGTAAAATTGCGTTCCATGAGCTTATTGTAGTGATATGCAATATCGGCGGCAAAATAAGTCGGGATGCCATTGGCACGAATTAGCACTTCATCTTTAGATTCATCGTCTGTCTTAAGCCAAACCGCACCATTTTTTTCGTAGACCTGCCCATTATCACGAAGGGCTGCGATAGTTCTTTCAACAGACTGATTGTTATACAAATGGCTCTCACGGAACCAAACATCATATTGAATGTTATATGCTTTAAGAATACGCTCCATGTCGGCTGTATTTTTTTCAACAGCGTAAGGCATGATGCCTTCGAGTGTATCATGACCACTGTCGAGCCAATGCTGCGCATGGTCGATTATATCCATACCCTGATACCATTCCTCACGAAACTCTACATCCTCACCTTGAAGCTGCTTAAAGCGTGCTTCTAATGATAATCTGAGTTTTTCCACCTGGTTACCCGCATCGTTTAAGTAAAACTCCTTCACAACCTCAGCACCGCAAATTTTCATTATACGTGCAAGACTGTCACCCAATGCGCCACCACGAGCATTGCCTATATGCATCGGACCCGTAGGGTTCGCTGATACATATTCTAAGCAAATTATTTCGCCTTTAAGCGAGTCATTGCACCCCCAATTTTCTCCTGCAGAAATGACTTCATGGAGTATTGAATTGTACCATTCATCACTGGCGAAGAAATTAATATATCCGCCGCCTGCAACTTCCGCTTTTGCAATGAATGTGCCTGTGAAATCTAAGTTGCCTGCGATCTCCTGAGCTATCATACAGGGGTTACGCTTCTGTTCCTTCGCTATCTTCATTGCAATATTTGTTGAAAATTCCCCGTGTTCCGAAAGTTTCGGGATTTCAAGCAACGCATCTTCCGAGCCTAAGATTGTCTTTATTTGTTGTTCGATTATCATGATTTTCTTCCTTTCATATAGTAATATTTACTTTTCCCACAACATGATTATTTGCCCTTGGTAAGCTTAAACATCCCACCAGCATAATCATGCGGCTTGTGTGGGTAATCATCTTCAAAAATTGTACACGCACATGAATTGCTAAAATTATAAGCATAGTTGTCATAACGGAAACCAGCAAGCAAGGGCTTGTCAGGGTTTACGGAATTTGCAAGTTGCCGCATCAGGTTGCCGTAAGGCGTTACATTACCAAATAGCTGTATATGTCCAACAGGTGCTGGCCAATCTATTACACCAATTTTTATCGTAGGACCAAGTGCCAATTCCTCCCATGCTGCAAGGCCGTTTTGTAATGTTATCGCGAGCAATGCAATATAATCACGTTCATCAAAACAGGCACTTCCATGCTCACAGTCATATATTTTTCCAAATTCAAGCCATTCCCAGGCGTTATACCCACTTGTTGGAAATCTGCCTGTGTAACAACCCAATGTACTATTTGTTTCAACAATTTCGAGAGCAGCCCAAACAGGCGCAATGCCTTCTTTAATGACAACTTGCATTTGTTGCCATAAGACTTCGTATGATTGATATTTTTCACTGTACTGGTCTTTTATGTTTGCCCAAATTACATCGGCGTTGAGACAATCAAAAGGCAAATAGCTATGGATAGAACCATCGCTGTTACGGTTTTGTTGCCAAATTCCTCTTACGATGTAAGGTGTACTGTGGCTGTTCAAGGAAAACATCCTTCGCCCTTCGCAAATATCAATAGCTTCTCTCATAATATGGCTCCTTTCTTATTAGTAATCGGATCATGTCCGATCAGCGTTCCTATTCCCTCATCGGTAAACATTTCAAGGAGAATTGAATGAGGGATCCTTCCGTCGATGATGACCGCCTTTTTAACTTTTGAATTAATAGCCGCTATGCAGCTATCTACCTTGGGGATCATCCCACCTGATATACTTCCGCTTTTCATCAGCTTTACTAGCTCCGACATGTGGATTTCACTGATAAACGAGCTTTTATCATTTATGTTTCTGTACAATCCCTTTACATCTGTCATGATAATATAGCTTTCAGCATTAAGACTGCCTGCAATTTCCGCTGCTGTTGTGTCTGCGTTGACATTGTAAATATTTCCGGCATCATCGAAGGCCAAAGTCGAAATAACCGGAACATAGCCCTTGTCTAATGTATCAATGATTATTTGGGGGTTGATTTTTTCGATTGTGCCCACAAATCCCAATTCATCGTCTCTTTTTATTGTCTTGATCATCCGACCGTCTATTCCCGATAAACCGATTGCTTTGCCTCGGTTTTTATGTATCAGGTTGACAAGACTCTTGTTTATCTTACCAGCCAAAACCATCAGAACTACATCGATGGTTTCTTTAGTCGTGACACGCAACCCATTGATAAATTTGGATTGCATATTCATTTTATCGAGGACTTCGCTTATCTCAGAACCTCCGCCATGTATCAGTAAGACCTTTACACCTACCAGTTGCAACAGTACGATGTCTTCCATCACGCTATTCGTCAATTCGTCGTTGACCATTGCGTTACCGCCGTATTTTATTACGACGATTTTGTTATTATATTTCTTAATGTAAGGCAATGCCTGGATAAGAATTTCTGTCCTTTGCAGGTTTGTTATTTCCATAATCATTATCTCCCTAAAAAACTAAATTTTTTGATATAACGCTACATCATAAGCACTTGAAGTCAAAGGCACTTTGTAAATGGTCTTGAATAATTGCTCAGCCCTTTCGATGCATTTGTTGACTTGCGGCAGCACATCAACTATGTAATGTCTTTCTTTATTGAAATACACAGACGCGGGGTTTAGGAATGGCAAAAAATAAAATACGGTAAAAAAGTAGCCACCGGGTCTCAATATTCTATATACATCTTCGATAGTGCTTGTCCCAATGTAAGGAATAGAGAAAAGGCTTACAACAAGATCGTGTTTGTCTTTGATTCTCTTTATAGCGACCCTTGCATCGTCAGAATAAAAACTACCGTATGGATAATTTTTTTTCGCTTCTTGGATCATTTCATTGCTGATATCAATACCTGTATACAAGTATTGAGAAATATACGGACATAACTGAAGCAATAATCCCGTTCCGCAGCCAAGGTCAATGATTCTCTTGTCTGAGATAATTTCATAGACTGGGAGGAACAACGATTTTATTGCATGGTTTTCTTGATGGCACATGGGTGTGTTATACCGTTCCATGTAAAATTCCACATTGCGGTAGTCTTCATCGGCTTCGTATACTGTCCTCATTTCGTGCAGATCGTCAAAGCCTTTAATACGTGGGCCGTATTCAACCAATACAAGATTACTCATTTTGTTCCTCCTAACATATTTTTTAGTCGACTAATCAATAAATATTGCCAATAGGGACATAGTCCGCAATTTCCATTGCTATTTTGAACAAAATAGCCATCCACGTCAACATATCGTGATTTAGTCTCTAATATACAATATATCAGGTGGTGGCTTTTTTGTCAAATGTTTTTTCGTATTTTCGCGAAATATTTTCGAATATCTTAGTAAACAATACAATAATCGCATTGTAATAGCACACTGGGAGAAAAATAGACTAAAACACAAATACACTAAAAAGTAGCATGTTTTTATTAGGACAAGCTCACCATGCAGCTCTTACTTCTGAAGCGAAATCTGAATGTAACAACAGACTTTTCAATAAAAAATCAATTTTACAAGATATGCCCTATTAAATAGGGTATGCTATAAATATATGGCTCATTAATTTGTGATGATGCCGGAATTCGACTGTCAGTGGCATAAAATGGTGCTTGATGATGAATATTTCCGCCACATTCAAGAAAACCTGCTAAAACCCCAAGGCAGGAAAAGTTACACAGGGTACCAAAGGACTGCCTATATCACTCGCTTCAGATTTCTGTATAGTCAGTTCTTCGCTTGTTGCGGTGCAGATATAGACCATATCAATATGATTATGCGACCAATCACCATCAATATTTTCAAGAAGTACAGTAAAAGGACATTTTAATCCCCTGCAATCATTATCTGATAAAACCAACTCTTGCCTATTAGAAAGTATTTCCGCTTTAACGCCTGTTTCCTCATAAACTTCCCGAAGCACTGCATCATCGGGCAATTCGTTTTCCTCGATATGTCCGCCGGGAGGCAGCCAGACTTGTAATTTGTTGTGAAAAATCATCAATACTTGTTTTGCGGAATTAAAGACTATTCCTGTAGCGGTAAAATGGTTTATGCTCATGGTTTTCCTCCCTAATAAGAAAGGATAGTGGTTTTTCTCAATAAAATCGACCTATTGAGACTTTGGCTTATGTTTTAACAGATTAACCAATGAAAAACAGCCTTCAATTGTCACTACAACGTATTGACAATCAACAAAAAATGATTATATTAAAAGAGGAGGTGGACAATGCCCACTATACAAGTAAGAACCGATGATAACACAAAAAACGCTTCTTCCGCTCTTTTTGAGCAGCTTGGCATGACAATGTCGGAAGCGATAAATCTCTTTCTTCGCCAATCCATCATGAGGAGCGGAATACCCTTTACCCTTAGTGTTCCAAAAGAATATGAAACTTCTAATTATTTATCCGATGATGAAGCGCTTGTTGATGCTATCAAGCGGTATAAAGCAGTAAATAATAAAACCGATTACGATATAGCCAAAGCGGAACCTTTTTTACGAGCGGTCGAGGCGCTTGGTAAACAAACTGCCAAAAGAATTACCCTGCAAGAGGAATCTGTAAAAATCAGATTAAATCATCAAGGACAGGAATATGTCCTTGATTACAATTTTGAAGAGCCGGACAATGTGTTCATCCTCTCCAGAAAAGACGGAAAACTTATTGTCAAAGACTGCGCTTTAACTAAAATATCTGCAACGCTGGAGCTTTTCTAACAATGGAATATCCAAAAATCCTTCTAC
>Ga0123356_10003577_pt1 | contig 16241 bp, 17 predicted proteins | sample TergutEmb28metaG_2_FD_92546 | JGI IMG/M metagenome (GOLD analysis project Ga0123356, IMG submission 92546) | Embiratermes neotenicus P3 segment gut microbial communities from Petit-Saut dam, French Guiana - Emb289 P3 | ecosystem: Host-associated > Arthropoda: Insects > Digestive system > Gut ...
CGGTCTTTTCGGAAAGAAAAAATAACGGAAGCGGATACTTAACTCTTTTAAGATATCGAAGTACGGATTTGTGTCTGTTCGTGATGGTTCGTGGTAAAACCTCTTCCTATCAACCAGGTGACAAGTGCCATTTTTTGATATTCTGAAAAGCAAGTTCGTATTTAACTTTTGATCCCATCCGCGTTAGCACTAATTCCCGGAAATCTTTTTCTATATCATTACGGATAATGAATACAATTTTTTCAAACCCGGATTTAACAGCGTCAAAAACAGAATAATCAAGCAACGCTTCTCCGTTTTTTCCGATTTTATCCATCTGTTTAAGTCCGCCGTAACGGCTTCCCATACCAGCGGCAAGCACAACTAAAATAGGTCCTTTCATATTTGCTCCTCCTTACAAAGAGATAAATCAAAAAGAATAAAAACCACGAAGAACACGGAGGAACACAGAGGTTCTTGTTCGAAAAATTTGCTTTCTCCGTGAAACTCTAAGTTACTATGGATAAAGCATCTACACCGGTACGGTTTTTTTTACGAAACCCGGTATCGAGAATTTTTTGTACGATGTCAAGGTAAACTTTCATGGAAACAATATAGCATAAAAAAACGAAGAATGACGGATACTCTATATCAAATTATAGGAAAAAACAGAGGATTGATCTAAAAAAATACCGGCTTTTATTCTTTTCTCTGCGTAAAAGTTTCATAATGTAATTGGGCTATCAGTTTATGACCTTCGGCGTTTGGATGAACGATATCAAAATTTATGTCTCCGGCGGATGGATTCAAGTTAATTCTCATCATGTTTAATTGATTTGACAAATTTGAATATACGTCGGTAACAAGATATCCTCTTGTTTTACTTTCCTGAACAATAATACTGTTCATGGAATGTATTAATACATTCGCAATCACAGAAAGTTCCAAATTTACTGTAAGGACTTCCTTCGGAATGGGATTGTAAACAGTATTTACAATAATGACTGCATCAGGAGCTTTTGTTTCCATCCATGTTAAAATTTCCTTAAATTCATCAGAAAATATTTGTACGCCTTCTTCCAGTTCATCTCTTAATTCCTGTGATAATAAACCGGAAATTGTATTTATAATATGAGGATAACCAGTAATGATTTCATCGGTTCCTGTTAAGATGCTGTCGAGTCCAGTTATCACATCAGTCAATCCTGTTATAGCGCTGTTGACTACAGCTAAAGTATCATCCAAAACAGAAAAGGTGTTTTCTATTCTGGTTCTTATCCCGGAAATAGTATCAAAAATACCGGAAGAAACACTTTCCCTTCCCGATCTGATATTGTCAATTCCGGACGCGACTTTTGTATTGGATAAATATTTTAATGTTGGTTTAAGAATATTGTTTCCGCCTATATTCAATGTTATGACTCTCGCGTTTTTAATATTTATTAAATCATTTTCATCAATATTATCGAGATATTCCAAAAGCATTGATGTACTGAATCCGCTTACAGCCATGTTCATGTATTCATCAACATATCCGTCATTCTTAAGCATATTAAAAAATAAAGCGGGATGGCTTTCTTCCGGTGAAGCTAAACCATATCCAGCTGATACAGAGTCTCCAAACGCGACATAATAATAACTTTTGGTATCCTGGCTCTGACATGAGTTGATTAAAGTTAAACAAAGAACCATTATTACGGCTAAAACAGATTTCATTAATTTATTCATATTTTTTACACCTTGATTGTTTTATATCATATTTTCCGCTTTCTGTACAGCCATTACCTGCATAGCCGTGCGGAGAGCGGTTAAATTATCTTTTTTCGTAAAAATTCATCAGGTTCAAGCGTAAGTTCCGGATTGTCCAACTCAATATAATAAACCGCGCTTGCCTTGTTCGCCCGAGAAACACTTTGTCCCTGTTCATCCCTGATAGCTTTTACAATAAATGTCTTATTAAAATTTTTACCAGGGGATAAAATTTCCAGTTCATCCCCTGTGTTGAAAACATTTCGCTGTAAAATTTTATCTCTTCCAAGACACATGCCAACAACCTCATAAGTCGATACCGGATTTGGGTGTTCTGTAAACAGATGATCGCCTTTATTAAAAACAAATCCGCTGGTCCAGGGCCTATGCGGAACTTTTTCTATTTCTTTGATGTAATCAAACTTTTTTCCGTCTAAAGCCTGTCTGTATGTATTCACTGCCGCGGCAACGTAATATTCTGATTTCATTCGGCCTTCTATTTTAAAGCTCGTTACGCCGCTGTCAGCTAATTCATCTAAATGATTTATCAGGCAAAGGTCTTTACTGTTCATTATGTATGTTCCGTGTGTGTCTTCTTCTATGTCCCAGTACTCAGAAGGTCTTTTTTCTTCCTCTAACATTCCGGTTATAAACTTTCCAGTGTACTTATAACGGCAGGGCTGAGCACATTCACCGCGGTTAGCTTCACGCTCAGTCATATAATTGGAAATCATGCACCGCCCTGAATAACTTACACACATCGCGCCATGTACAAAAACTTCTATTTCGCATTTGTCTTTTATAAAAGCGGTAATTTCTTTAATCTCGGCTAGGCTGCATTCACGCGCGAGGATTATTCGTTTTGCTCCAAGCTTGACATATTCCCCGGCAGTAAATTTGTTTATTACATTAGCCTGAGTAGAAATATGTACATCAAGAGATGTATTTTCCCGAACCAGTCTTAATACGCCGAGATCGGACACAACAACCGCGTCAACATTTATATCCTGAAGACGCTTTATATAAACTTTAATTTCATCAAAGTCGGCATTGCGCGCGAATATATTAACAGTGATATAAATTTTTTTCCCAAACGAATGAGTGTAAGTGACAACTTCTTCCAGAAGATCTTCCGCTATAGCCGCACCTGCGCGCAATCCAAACCGTCCGCCCAGATAAACAGCATCAGCGCCATACTTTATAGCAAGTTTTAATTTATTTATATCTCCCGCAGGAGCAAGCAGTTCAATGTTTTTCATTTTAAATCTTTACTTTCCGGATAGATTCATTATGCGCGCTAATACCAAAAAACTCTACATTAATTGGTCCACCTTCTATACATTCGATAACGGCGAAGGTAGAACCAATTCTGCTGCGCGGCCGTCCAACACTGCCCGGATTTATTAGTGATATGCCGTCTATTATTTTAAAAAACGGAACATGACTGTGACCGAACAGTGCGGCATTCGCGTCATTGTTTTTAGCAGCCGCTAAAAGTGTGTGATAACCTCCGTATAAACCCTGGCGATGACCATGGCACATAAAAAACCTGTGTTCTGCTAAATCAAAAACTGCAGCTTCCGGAGCTTGAATGCCGTAATCGTTATTTCCCAATACCAGTTTCCAGTCACTATAAAAACCTGTGGCGTTGGCTGCCATACGTATATCTGAAAGCCCATCACCTAAACACGCAGCTGTGCATATTGTATCATTTGGGGGGATATGATCATTTGCCCATTTAAAAACTGTCTTTAAAGTGTTTACACTTCCATGGGAATCTGAGAATACCAGGAGTTTTTTATTATCCATTGTTAATAGTACTATAATTTCCCGGATTTTTTAATACCCAGATATTTATTAATAAGAGCGGATGAAATATGCTCAGGCGAAGTTTCCAGGACAAGTAAACCTGAATGTTCCCACTTGCGGTACAAACGCCTGCGGTTTGCAAGATAAGAATATGCTGCCGCAGTTTCCAATATCTCTTCGTCTGTTTTTACTTTTGAACTTTTACCGGGAAAGGCAAGTTTTTCGGCTTCGCTTTCGCGGAAGCTGACCATTAAAAGAAGATGACGTTGATTAATTCGCGGAAGTATCCATGATAGTGATTCTCCGTCTTCTTCGCGGAAATTACTGATAAGAACAATAAAACTGCGGCGGTTTAAATGACTTAATGCGTTTTCCAGAGCTGAGAAGGGTGATGACGGAACAGGTGCGCTGTTAAGATCATACAATCCGTTCATAAGACCATTAAATGCTTTCATGCCTTTACGCGGCGGTATCCAAAGATCGTGAGCGCCAAAACTTGCTGCGGCAACTGCGTCTCCATGTTTTAACGCTACATAAGAAAGCAGCAGCATGGCTTCAAGAGCGCTGTCGAATTGATTATCAGGAAGCCGGTACCCGGAATCAATAATAAATAGAATTTGCTGATCCTGTTCTTCCTGATAATTCCTGACAATTAATTTTGTTCTGCCGTCAAGTCTGCGGCCCCTGCTTGTAGCTCGCCAATCTACCGAGCGGATAGAATCTCCTTCCTGATAATCCCTGAGGCTTTCAAATTCCATGCCATGTCCGCGTTTACGTATTTGTTTAATATCGCCTTTTTCCGGGTTTCCTTTAAGATCAACTCCGCGCGCCATTTGTTTAAAATTGGGATAAGTACGTCCTCTATTTATTGTATCGTGTGTTACACGTTGCTTCCAGAAATGTAATGGAGAACTCATCATTAATTCTGTTCCGGAAAAAAACCATGGTCCCCGATCTTTTGGCATCAGGTTATATTCAAATACAAGAGTGTCTGATGCTTCAAGTATTTTTCTGTTTATTACTGCCGGAAAGAACGGCGATCCAACCGGATTATCCCGGCGTAAATTTTCAAAGTCATCGCGTTCATCGGTTGTGTAGTGGTATGTACTCATGGAATCAGGGAAAAGATCATAAAGACGGATGGAATAGGGGAGCAAGTTTCCGGTGCGGCTGATAAATAATTTTACCTGTACAGGTTCTCCCTGAGCCAGAGATGCGGGGACCTCTCTTTTTATTTGTAAACGATCACCAAGTAAAAGCAATAACAGTAAGTCTGTAATAATAAACGGGATTAATCCTAAGCCGGTTATCAGCCAAAATAAAAAAACAATGTTATAGAAAAAAGCAAAACAGCCAAAAATAAGGTAAAACAGAGATGAGATAAATAATGTCCTTCCAGGCAGAAAAATAATTCTGTGTTTTTTTAAATCCTGGGTAAACATGGCCTGACTTTTAGTTCCCTGCATTATCCGTTATTCCTTTGGGAGCTTCTATTTTTAAAAGCAGGTTTTCAATTATTCGCCTGGCGCTTACTCCTTCCAGTTCACTTTCTGCGGATAAAGTCAGGCGGTGAGCGAGAACATCTACCGCGAGAGCTTTAATATCATCAGGCAGCGTAAAATCCCTGCCCTGCATTAATGCGCGGGCGCGGGCGCAGCGAATAAGAGCGAGGCCTCCTCTGGGACCGGCGCCTGTTTCTACAGCGGGAGTTTTTCTTGTTGCGATTGTAATGCGCGCGACATAATCAACTATAAGAGGATCAACCCGGGATTCTGCGGCAAGATTTTTTATCGCGGTAAAATCCGATGTATCCAACACAGTGTTTACAGAAGATATTGAAAGCTCCGCTCCGATCTCTCCTGTTAATATATGAGTAATCATGGTTTTTTCTTCTTCAAAGTCGGGATAATCCGCTATTAACTTCATTAAGAATCGATCTTTCTGAGCGTCAGGCAGGGGATATGTTCCTTCATGTTCAAACGGGTTTTGTGTTGCCAGTACCATAAACGGAGATGGTAAGCCGCAGCTTTCTCCGTCCAGCGTTACCTGAAACTCCTGCATCGCTTCAAAGAGAGCTGCCTGTGTTTTTGCCGGAGCGCGGTTAATTTCGTCAGCTATGAAAAGATTTGTAAAGATTGGTCCTTTACGCGTAACAAATTTTCCGGATACCGGGTCCAGCATGATATTGCCAGTGATGTCTGCCGGCATTAGATCCGGAGTAAACTGCACGCGTTTTGAATCTCCTCCGATTGTTTTCGCGATAGCGCGGACTAAAAGTGTTTTTCCAAGTCCAGGTACGCCTTCTACCAGAAGATGCCCTCCCGCGATCCCTGTGATTAGGGCATTGTCAACAAGCTGCTTTTGGCCAATAAATGCTTTGGCAATTTCGTTTTTTACCTGTTCCAGTTTTAAAGCGGCGCTTTCTACATTAAATTTTTTCTGTTCCATTGAATATTCTCCGATATAAATTTATTAGTTTATTGTAATTGTAAAATTTGTCTTTTTCTGTAAACTCTCCGGTTTTTTGTTCTCTTTCATATATTTTCTGGTAATAATCTAGCGCTTTATTTTTTTTAAGGAAACGAATTTCTGCTATAAAACGATCTTTTATCGGTCTTGAGTTTTTCTGTTTGTCAATAGAAACCAAACCAAACGCCGGAATTACCATCCAAAATCCAACTATTATTAATATTAATACTGATATACCAATTGGAACAAGATTGCCTCTTTGCATTATTGCTCCAAATAATGTTTTTGGTGTGAGCCCGAGATTTGATTCCCGTGCAATAACAATACCATTATTGTCTCCTGCTGTCCGCTCTCCGGTTAAACTCCACGACAAGACAGCGTTTGCTTTCTTTTTCAGATTATTATTATACATGAATATTGGCAAACCTGTAATAATAAGAGACCCTTTCCCGATTGTAACTTCGGCTAATCTCGCGGTACCCTGTGAATCCAATAAAAACTCTGTATTTCTTCTGTTATTTATTAAAAAAGCAATTGATATATCAAAATCCGGTAATAATTCGTTTTGTATATCTTCTTCCGGAAAATCTTCCAGTAAATTAATATTCATGCCGGAAAGAAAATTTTGCAGTTTTTCATCATGTATATAATCGTTATAATTCAGGCAGATAATCAATGTTCCTCCCTGCCTAATCCAGTAGTTTAATTGTTCTGTATTACCCAAACCGAATACATTGGATTCAACAATTATAATTTTTTCATTTGTTTCCGCCAATTGATCAGAATCAAAATGCTCTTCTGTACGGACAGTAAAACCGGTATTATTTAACCATTTCTCCATAGCGTAATAAGGATTCGCCAATACTTCGCTGGATGGATTAATATATCTTTTGTTTGGATATATTTCCAGGTAATTATTTGCCAGTATTCCAATCAGGACTATAATGAAAATTACAACGATTATAATTACTATACGTTTAACCATTTTCTGTCCTTATTCGATCGCATAATGCAGCTGCTTCTTCAAAACTTCCTTCGGGAGGAAGCCTTCCGGCATACGCAAGGTATATCCAGTTTTTTATTATTGTATTAAACGTAAATGCTTCCGGGCTGCCTGCTGCTTTTAAATTAACAATATTCAGGCAGTCGCTTTCAGTTGCGTTTGGCGGAAAAACAATACTTTTGTAAGAAGTCCATGACTGTATAACAGCGGCAGTACAATAACCCCACGCAAGGCGGATTTCACCCTTCTTATAAAATTCAAATGCTTTGTCTAATAGTTGTTTTATATCTTCCCCATGTTTCTTATGTTGGATTTTTTTTGTTACGTTTTTAATTCTGCCGGAGCTGCTTTTTCCTGTTTTTCTTAAATATTGAATCAGGAAAAATATAAGCCCTGCTATTGAACCTATTATAATAAACCTGAAAATTAAAGCGATAATTTGCCGGACACGTGACATTCTGTCCATGTCGAATTCCATATCATTATTCAATTGTATTGGTTTTTTTAATCGTATACCCCAGGTATCTTCTTCACTGCCGAATTCGGGAGAATCAAGAATAACCTGAAGTTCATCCAAAGGAACATGATCGTCATAAGCATAACCTTTTACCGGCATAAACAGGCATGTAAATATTATTACTATTAACAAAACATTATTAATTTTGTTTTTATGTTTTTTTGCGAAATTACGAAAAAATATTTCTATATCCCAGCCTTCTATTATAATCCGGCTGTTAATATAAATGCTGAATCCCATACATACATAAATAGTTTCGACTAACATATAATTAAAACACCATGCGGCATAAATAAAAATCATAACATTTGGCAAATTACCTACAGAAGCAATCATTCCTTTTGATATTAATTCCGCCATGGCTATCACAAAAAGTATTTCTCCGGCCAATAATGCGATCTCAACAGCAATTCCCCAGACAGTCAATAGAGAACAATAACCAATACCGCCTTTTTTTAAATTTTTCTTCCGCTGTGAAATTCCGCTTCCTGTTTTAATGTTATATTCAAGTACTCGTACCGGCATCATAGCGGAACGCAGCGGACTAAAACGACGCCATAACAAATCACCTATTAATCCCCGCCACAGGCTTCTTCCTAATCCCCGGCAAAGACGTTTTAACCCTGCGTTTTTTTCAAAAAAACGAATCGAAATTACATGTAATATAAGACGATCAAACAGGGGTTTTAAAAGCCAAATGAAAAACCATGAAAGCAACATCAGGTTATCAGGGAGTATAATTCGCAAAGAAAAGGCGCATACCCAAAATGGAATCGCGAAAAATGGTAAAAATAATAAAAAGTTTTCTTTCCATAGTAAAAGACCTGTATCCGCAGCTTCTCTTATTTCTTTTCGCTTTAGATAGGCGCTCATTGTGTTCGATAAAGATAAATTATCTTTGTCATTATATTGTTCCTGAGTATTATTACTTGGATGTTTCATTGTTTTTCCCTTTAGTGGAAACACGTCCTGCAAGTAAAAAATACATTAATACAAGAATCCACATAACAATACCTGTACCAATGCGCAGCCAAAACGGAAGCATATGTTTTGAAGACCAGAACGCTTCTATCGCTGCTGCGATGACAAGCATTAATGCGCTTCCGGCGATAATAGGGAACGCATCCTGCCCCGCTTTTTTTAGTGAAGCGCCCCGGGTTAATCCATTTGTAATAAAAAATCTGTAGCCTAAAAGCAAACCGGCGTACGCGCTAAAGATGATCGCTGTTAGTTCAAAAGCGCTATGAGCGATTACAAACGGAAAAAATGTATTTGTATAACCAACATTTATTATATGTCCTCCGATAATTCCCATAATACCTGCGTTTATTAACAGAAGTAAAAGACTGCCAAATCCGGCGAAAATACCGCCAGCGAATGTTCTGAACGCAATAGAGATATTATTGAAAATATAGAATCCAAACATATCAGCGTCGCTGCTTACGTCACGGGGAGTTAAATAATAGCTATTTTCCGGATTATACATGTTTTCTATATACTTAAGTTCGCTGTAAGAAATTAATTCTTTGGATATATCCGGAAAGAAGAAACAAAGAAAACCAAAAAAAAGCGTAATGCCGTAAAATAACAGGGTAGATGCCATTATACCGCGCCAATTGGAACGGACTTTTTGAGGAAATGTTTTTAGAATAAAACGCGCCAATGTTTTTAATGGCCATCCATGCTGTTTATATAGAATTTGATTGCCTTCATTTACAAGCGCATTTAACCTTTCTATAATAGCGGGATCAAAGTCATTTGCCTTGGCGGTATTTAAATCCTGGGTTATTTCCCTAAAGCAGCCGATAAAATGAACCGCATTTTTTTTTAGTTCATTCTTGTTTCCTCTGACTAAATCTGAAAAATTATTCCAAACCTGACTGCGCCGCTGTATAAAATTCTGTTCTGTCATTGTTTTTCCCTTACAGCAAAATTCCCGGCGCCTGACAGTTTGTGGGCTATTCCCAGAAGATAATTTGTATTTGATAAATCATCGTTATTATTTTTTAAATATGGAGCATAAATACCGGCTATCTCATTTGCTCTTGCTTCACCCAGCAAGGGATAACGTCTTGCAAAATTTAGAATAGCTTGTTTTTCATCATGAGAAAGCGGAGCCGCGGATGTAACAGGTTGATGTTTACTCAACAGGCTGATTAATGAAGTATGTTGAGAGTTTTTCGCTATCGTGGCATAAACCACAAGAGTGCCGCCTGCCCAGTCGCCAAGCCGCCTGAATCCGCGGCTTGTTGCAATGGAAATAAACGCGATGGGAAACAGGAAAAAGAATGTGTCAGCAAAACGCAGAAGATTACGTAAAAAAGATGAAGCCGGATCCACAGGTGAACCGTCGCTTCTTACAACTCTGATTCCCATAAATCGTTTACCCGGGCTTTGTCCGCGGAATGCCAGTTCGCAAATTACATGATAAAACCAGTCAATACAAAAATTAAGAATTAAAACAAGCCAAAATCCAATGGCGTTTTGTGAAAGAATAAAAATTATAGTAATAATTAAAAGAAGCAGCCATTGAATTGTTTTATCTATCGCATAAGCAAAAGTCCGAATAGTAAGCCCAACCGGAGAAAGAACAAATTCTATTCCCTCCGGCGTGAGGGCTTTTATGGAAGAATCGTACATTATTAATTAATTAAATAATCCTGCAACCGCAGCGATACCGGCAAACATCGCAATAAAGATAGCTAATACCATAACTGAAAGAGAAACAATATAAAGTATTCCGTTAAATTTCCATAATGATTTATTATTTTTGAACGCTTCTTCTAAATCTTTTTCTGAATTACTTTGCTTAAAGCTGCTGATTTTTATTCCAAAATTATATGTAAAATATGCCGGCATGAATGTTATTGGTGCCATAACTCCATACATAAAAAAGATCCCGATTGAAGCCGCGCCGCCGTCATTAAGAGCTACTATTATTGATACTAAAGCGGCAAGACACAGCGAACCAAATCCAATAAACCCCATAACGCCTATAAATTTTAACCATGGAGAGGCTTCATACAGATAGCGTGCCATTTGGTCATTTAACCCTGTGTTTTGTGATTTTTCTGGAATAATAGTTGTTTCCGGGCTTTTATAAGGATTTTCATAATCAGACATAGTGATTTCCTCCTATGTTGTGATTATACACCTCTTAAGTTGTTACGTCTAGAGCTTACAAAACGGGAGAAATCGTTTATATTTTTTACTGCTATTCTGTCTGGATATATTTCTACGCGCCGTTGATTTACAAAGTGGCCTAAAATGTGTCTAGCTTCGTTCGCAGTCATACCTGCCCAGTGAGCAACGCCCTCAACAGTTGTTTTAAATTCGCGCCTGTCGCTGGTTTTGTCTATATCAGATTGAGTTTCATCAAGCATAAGAAATACGTCTGCGATTTTTGCCTGAGGATCCGGCAGGGTAAGAATCATAAAGCGGCGCTTGGAATCATATATACGCTTACAGAACATCTTTAAAAGTTTTAACGCGATCTGCGGATTTCCTAATAACAGGATTTCAAAATTTTGAGAATTAAATTCCAGTACTTTTACTTCATCAAGCGCTATTGCAGTTGCCGAACGCGGTGAGTTTTCCAGAATAGCCATTTCGCCGAACATCTCGGAAGGATGAAGAATATCCAGTGTTCTTTCGATTTCTCCAACAAGTTTTACAAGCTGCACTCTGCCTGATTGTATAAGATAAAAAGTATCGCCTATTTCAAATTCGGAGAAAATAATATCTCCCTGATGAAACGTACGTGAAAAACGCCCAAACGCGGCTAAATCCATTGCCATCTTATGCTCCCAGGGCGCTTAATGCCCGTCTTGCTTTTTCAATAGCAGAGTCGTCTCCGCCCATAGAAACAATTTTTTTATAAAAAGCTATTGATTGTTCTTTTCTTCCGATTTTTTCATTACATTGACCCATTATAAACATGGTTTCTTTTAATTCGGGATGCTTTGGGAACTTTTGCAGCATATTGGTATAATACTTTAAACTTTCTTCGAACTTATTTAAAAGGAACATACAACGGCCAATTTCGAAAGATGCTTTCGCTGTCCATTCCGGATCCGCGTCTGCGTCTACTATTAGTTTAAATGACATAAACGCTTCCTGGTATCTTTCCTGTGAAACCAGACTGACCGCGTCATAATATGCCTTTGTTATTTTTTCAGTATCTCCCCGTGAGACTTGCGCAGGCGCGGCGGCTGGCGCCGCTTGAGGGGCATTACTTACAGATACGCCGGGTCCTTTGCCGTCTCCGTAACGGGATAGTGCGTTTTCCGCGATTTCAATATTCTTGGATGCTTGAATTGCGTTTCTTCCTGACGGATAAAATGTCAGATAACGGCTGAAAACATGCTTGGCATGAGAGAATCGTTTATTCTTTAAATAAAATTCTCCAATATTGTAAAGACCATCAGCAGGCGGCTGTTCTTCTCTCGCCATTACCTTGGATACCTGTTTGTGAACACGCCTCATCTGATTGGAAAAAACCTTAAGCATCTTCATTATTATTCTGGAGTTTGCCATCGCTACCGCTTCAAATTCCGGTACTGTAAAAATCATTACTGTTGTATCAGAAAGAGCGACAGCGTTTTCTTCGCGGGGATAGCGTCCCAGCGCGGATTTTACGCCGAAGAATTCTCCGGGTTGTACAGGATCCCTTACATCCGCTCCTGTTTCAATATCCTGATAAACAAGGCTTATCTTTCCGGTTTGAAGAATATATATTTTTTCCGCGGGATCTCCTGGAAATATATAAGAGAACCTGAACGGTATTGGGCTGGTTTTGGCATTATTTCCCTTCCTCTTGTACAGGGTGTGAATCTTTGCCTTCTCCTCTGACTTCTGGTTCAGAAGCGGCAGGTTCAAAAGGCAGATAATCAAGTTCTTTATTAAAACCGACTTTCTTTCTTATTGTTTTATATAAGCCTGCCGGGTCGCCTTTTACAAACATTTCTTTTTTTCCAACCTTTATTATTGTATATCCTTCAGGAAGTCCGGTTTGCACGGAAAGTTGTTTTCCGAAAATATCCATAAAACGCGTTTCACCGTATATTGGTTTTCCCGCTAATACAAGTAATTCTATATCTTTCATATCTGTGTTTACAAGGTTCTCATACGGATTGTCGTTCTTCGCCTTTAAAACAAGAATATCACCTAACAAACCTTCTTCCAGGCTGCCGATTTTATCCTGCATCCAGAATGCTTTTGCAGCGTTTATCGTTACCATTTCAAAGATATCTTTCGCCGGAAGATCTTCGCCGTAAAGTTTCCGGTAAAGTTCTCTGTTATACTTCATTTCGGCAAGAAGATTCGCTGAACCTGTCGCCGATGAATCTGTACCGATTGTTACATTAACCCCGGCTTTGAGCATCTTACGGATTTTCGCGGTGACATTAAACATAAACATATTTGAAAAACCGCACCAGGAAACACTGGCTCCCGCTTTGGCGACTTTTTTTATGTCTTCGTCACTAAACGCAATACAATGAACAAACAAACAATGATTGTCTAAAACATTTAACTTTTCCAGCGATTCAATACTGCGCATAGCTTCATTGTCAAAACCCTCGGAAAGATGAGTAATAAACGGCCATTTATTTTTTACTGCGTTTTCATGTTCAGCTAATATACCATCACCCCATTTTAAATCGTATGATGAGCACTCATGGGCAAGGCAGTATTTCTGAATTGCCCTGATTGGCAGTGTGGGTAATATTTTTTCGTTTAATTGATGAGGGAAATGATCGTTTACTGTTGTTACGCCGGAAAAAAGGCACTTATACCCGGAAAGAGCATATAAATCTTCCCTGTCTAAATTTGATCGTTCTGCGAATGTCTTTGACGCTTTAAAGTCCTGATCCCATGGCAGCCATGTAAGATAAAAAACACCTTTTTTCGGACCAACAGGCGGACGGTAATTTCCCTGCAAGTGATCATGGGTATTAATTAATGAAGGATAAATGTAAGACTTTTTCTTTAGATCGATTTTTACATTACCGCTTGTTTCTACAGTCCGCGCCGCGGATTTAGGAGAAACAATTTTTTCCCCTTTAATTCCCAAGTCACTGGTATGTATTTTTTTACCAGGGGAGACAATCACCCCGTTTGCCAAGGTGTAATCAAACACTTACAAACCGTCCTTATCTTATTAAAAAACTCTATATACACTAATTCTATTCAAAATATCACAAAAAATCAACGATCTTGAGATATTCTTCATATTATTATCGGTAGATTATGTATAAATCGGCAAATATTTGATACAATAATCGCAGATGGTCGATTTTCATACCCATTCTAACTTATCAGACGGGGATTTATCTCCAGTTTTGCTTATAAAAGAAGCGTTTAGACAGGGACTTAGCGCTCTCGCTCTTACAGATCATGACACTATAATGGGACTCGAAAGCGCTAAAATAGCGGCAAAGCAGGAAAATACACATGGAGTTCCATTCCGGTTTATTCCCGGAATCGAAGTAAATATTAACTGGGCAGGTAATAAATCATTTCACGGCGCTCCCGGGCTTGGACCTGGCGGAGAATTCCATCTCCTTGGTTTGGGAATAAATACACCGAGCCCTGCTTTTATTTCTGCTGTAGAAAAACTAACGCAACGCCGGGAAGCCAGAAACCGGGAAATTCTTGACAGAATGCATGAATTAAGTATAGAAGCAACATGGGATGAATTATTAACTATAGCTGGTCCTGCGGCTGCCAGCGGTTCACTTGGGCGGCCCCATTTTGCCGCTCTTCTTATAAAGCGTAAAATAGTCAAAAACATTAATCAGGCATTTTCACGTTATTTGGGTGTGGGAAAACCAATGTATGTTCCTAAAGACGGATTAAACTTTGAAGAAGCAGTAGTTTTAATACGTGAATCAGGCGGTATACCTGTTCTGGCGCATCCTATCTCTTTATTTATTGCCTGGGGACGTCTTCCTGATCTTATAAAAACTTTAAAAGATATGGGACTAATGGGTATTGAAGCCTGGCATCCTACCGCCAAAAACGGTTCCTGCCTTCGTCTTGAAGCTCTTGCAAAATCACTTGGGCTTTACATTACAGAAGGCAGCGATTTTCATGGTTCTATTCGCCCTGAACGCAGGCTTGGTTATTCCAGCAGAGGCAGGAAAATAAACGACTCTGTTCTGGAAGCAATTCCTGAGTTATACAGTAGTTTATAATACACAGAACATTACAAACATTTTTTGATCCATTCCGGGTGTCTTCTTGCTTCATCAAGAAAACGCGCCATGATGCTTGTATATCCGTCTCCCAGGGATTTCCACCAGTTAATGGTAGATGTTTGCAGACGCAGAGAAAACATCTGCTTTTTTCTCATTTCTACGGCCAGACGTTTCATCTTCCTCATTTCCTCGCTGGTATGCGCGGGAATGTCGCTGTAATTAATCGGTCTGTCGTCAAGAGCATTCAGCCTTTCTATAGATTTCTCTGAAAGCTGATAATTGTCGAAATCAATTGTTCTTTTTACTGTACCCATAATAGTATTCCTCCGTTTCGTTTTTATCTGCCTTTCTGGCTAATATTATTCTGGTTACCCCGTTTCTTTCTGTAAAGCTGACTTTTAATACTTTCCAGCCTGCTATACCGATTACTATCCATCGTTTTTCTATCAGGCTATGAATTTTGTCGTACATTTCATAGCGTGATCTATCGGAAAAAACCATGGCCGCTTCTTCAAAGGAAACCCCATGTTTCCTTATATTAATTGCGTTTTTATTTTCATCCCATTCAAATCTTAATTCCATTATAACTCTCCAGATTAATTTTGTCAATACATATGTAAAGACATTTTGTATTTATATCGATAATATATCCCATGGGTCCTCTCCCAGCCGCCGGTACTGGACAGCTTCCAAAATATGTTCTGTTTCGATTATTTCTTTGCTTTCCAGGTCAGATATTGTCCTTGCTACCCGTAAAATCCCATGATATGCCCTGCCCGAAAGTCCCAATTTGGCAATAGCGAGATGGAAGGCTTTTTCCGCTTTATCGCTCATCGGGCATAAAACAGAAGCTTTGCCAGCAGGGAGCATGGCATTACGGCGGATTCCTGTTCCTTTAAACCGATGCTGTTGAATATGAACTGCCGCTTTTACCCGACTGGCAATAGAGATACTGGAAGTCTCTGCACTGGAAGCGCCTGCGTTTCCTTCATTGGCGTTTGAAAAATTCTTTCTGCTCATTTCTTCTATTTTTGGCGGCAGGACAGCGACTCGTATTTCTACACGATCAAGCAGAGCGCCTCCGAACTTTCGCCAGTAACGGTTGATTTCTTCGGATGAACAAAGGCATGCGCTGTCTGTATCACGCATACCCAGCCTGCCGCACCGGCATGAATTCGCTGTTAATAAAAGTTGAAACTCTGCAGGAAGGCGTACCGGCCCATCCGCTCTTACAATACTTATAATTCTGTCTTCCAAAGGTTCTCTTAAAGCTTGCAATACATTGATCCTGAACTCCGGGGCTTCATCCATAAAGAGTACGCCAAAGTGAGCAAGGCTTATTTCCCCTGGACGCGGTACTCTGCCGCCGCCAAGAATTCCTTCTGCGCTTGCTGTATGATGCGGCGCCCGGAAAGGAGGTTTGATAATTAAGCTTTCGATAAATTTATTGGAAGAATTACTGCTATGAGGCCCTGCAAGGCTGTGAAGGCGCGTTACTTCTACCGCTTCAGAGGGA